>Ga0172368_10000024_pt1 | contig 186566 bp, 168 predicted proteins | sample Lak11m_FD_114540 | JGI IMG/M metagenome (GOLD analysis project Ga0172368, IMG submission 114540) | Freshwater microbial communities from Kabuno Bay, South-Kivu, Congo - kab_022012_11m | ecosystem: Environmental > Aquatic > Freshwater > Lake | place: Democratic Republic of the Congo...
CATTTTGGGGCTCCTGCGGATAGTATGACAGTATTTGAGACCGGACATATGGCTTCGGATGTACATTCCAAACAGGAAATGCACTGGTGGTCACGAATAATTGTCAGGTGACTGACCGGGATATTCATAGGACAGATGATATCGCAAGCTCCATCTGCCTTGCATGTTGATTCTTTTCTTCGGATCTTGAAAATTCGGAACAAATTTGTAATGCCAAGGACTGCACCATATGGGCAGGCATATTTGCATCAGGGGCGCTCAACGAAAAGTGATAACACAAGGGTTACGAAAAGGATCAAGATTCCTGAAATGGCGACTTCACTGGTCCAAAAGTTGAAAAGAGCAAAATAAGGATCAAAATCTGAGAAGATCAATTTGCCAGAAGAAGCAGTCATGTATAAAACCCAGGCAAGGACCAAGTATCGTAAAAAGCGCATGGCTTTGTCCAATTTTATGGGAATGAAATGATTGTAACGACGCCTAAAAAGTTTGCGCCCCCATTTTCCAACCTATTCTTGAATGGTTCCGAGCGGACAGACCCAACCGCAAAACACCGGACCAAAAAGGATAGCTACCAGGAATAAAATGACCATCAATACAAAAGACGATGCATGAATCTTCTGCACAAATGTACCTATGGTGGCAAATTGATAGATACTGACAACTCCCCCAAAAGGACAAATGCTGTGCAGTGATGCGTTGGAGAAAAAGGAGATACTTCCACCAGTTTCAGCCAGGGAGTGATTGACAGCTATTGCAGCAATTAAGATAAAGAAGAATATCTGGACCAATTTACGGATCCATATGCTTCTTGGACGAAATAGACGTTTTATGGATAATTTCATGGAAACTCCTCGGAATACTTGATGGTAAGGAGTGTAATTGATGAATTGGGTGATTGAATAAAGAAATTAAAAAGTTTTTGTAAAGTTTAGAGCTCAATTCATTAATCAGTAAGTGGTATGAGGGGGGAGGCAACAATTCTAACATCCACTCTGTATTATTTTTGAGATATCGCTTAAATTAATGAAAGAAATAGAGCCTCTTAAGTCAGAATAAAGAGACTCCACATAAGAAGATTAAATTATAAGTAATAGGTCATGCGTTGCAGATGGGAAGAGGGATCAATGTATTGGACAAGAACACCTTCTGGAACATTAAGACTGATCGGCGCATAATTGAGAATTGCTTTCACGCCAGCCTCCACTAATTTATCGGTGATATTTTGTGCAGCGGCGGCTGGTACAGTCAGCATTGCAATTGTTACTCTTCCAGCCTGGAGTGAGTCAACCATGTTTTCTGTTGATTCTATCGTCAGGTTACCGATCTTCCTCCCAATGAGATCCGGGTTATTATCAAAGATCATGCTGATATGAAAACCACGGTTATAGAAACCCTGATAACGTGAAAGAGCATGCCCCATATCTCCTGCGCCAATCACAGCAACGTCCCATACACGATCAACCTTGAGGATTTCAGATAGTTTGTTTATCAAGAATTTTATATCATAACCTGTGCCTTGTTTTCCGAACTCGCCAAATTGAGAGAGATCCTTACGGATTTGGGCAGCAGAAATTCCTACCTGATCTCCCAGTTCTTGTGAGGAAGTCGTTTCTTGATTATTCTCATGCATATGCCGTAAAGCACGCAAGTAAACTGGTAATCTGCCGACAATTATGTCAGGTATTTCTTTTACATTCATGGTTTTCTCCCACACAAGCGGATTTATTTGACTAAATTTACCACATTATAATATTTTGTGTTATTTAGTGCAACCAGTAACGAATGGTTTTCCAAAACCGGAAAAATTTGAATTTTTGAATTGCGCTTGGGTAATTATACCCAAAAGGATCATATGAAACCAGATGAAAAGGGTGAGAATAAAACTTGGCGAATCTATTCTAAAGCGATGTCTTTAATTAAAAATTTTGTCGATTAATTTTGTATCCGGATGTCCACCGAAAACCGTCCTATTCCAGAGATTTCGATCAACGCAATTGGAAATGGAAGAAAATGTCCGGGGGGATAATCAAGGTCGGGATTTTCTGGATCTTTTATAAGAGAAGATGATTCCGTGAAATCGTGAGCATTGATGATTCCTGTGCTCTGGATATTAATACTCGTGCTGTCGTACAACCCCCAAAGAACGGAATCATCGGATCTTTGGGAGTAATAGTTTTTTGCCCAATCAGGCTCGGAAAGGTTTTGTGGATCTATTGCCAGTGGTAAATTCATACTTATAGGAGGTCTGGAGTTATATTCAATGCTGAGACCATTTTCGACAAGTTGAAAGGTTTTCTTAATTTGACCATCAGATCGATTCAAGATTAGTAAATTATCTTCTAATTTTAATATTTCATAAAGCATAAAAGGATTATCGGATTCGCTGAAAGCTCCTGGGATCTCAGCCGGGTCTGCAGCAGGACCTTGCTCGAGATGCCAGAGGGAAGGATCGCTCAAGCCAACAGCAAATTGGGACAGTGGTCCGATCAGTTGATGGATCTGGTTACCATGGCGCTCAAATAGGAAACTTAAACGACCACCATCTTTTTCAATAACCGCAAAGAAGCGTGTATTGGATAATACACATTCATCAAGTGAATCATAATCGATATCCTTGCTGCAATCTGAAATAGTTTCAGGATTTTCTCCCCAGTGACTTGCAGCTAGAATACTTCCAACCTGGTTGAGGTATTGAAATCGTAGTTGCGAATAAAGTTGATTCGAAATTGGTGAAGCAAGTGAAAAAAACATCTTCCAGGCTAAATCAGTGGTGGCATTTTTAGGTGAATTCTGCAAATCTTCTAGGAGATGTGCTTTAAGTTGGTTTGAGTCTAGGTCAATCAAGTGACCTTGAGATGTGTAGATGTGAAAAGAAGGAATTGGAGGCAGTTGGGGTTCATATTTGATGTGGAAGGGTTGAGTATCGAAAGCTTGTATTTGATTTGCATTAAGAGTTTGGATCCAGGGATGCGCCGCGATGTACGCCATGCTAACTGAACTCACTTCAGAATCTCCCCAGGTGCTGTGGATAATACTACCACCTAAAATAACCAGATCTGCTGGGTCAGGTGATAGGGCAGTAACCAGGAGTTGGCGGCGAACATCCAGGCTGGGACCTTCATTGCTGGTCTGGATGGTCATGTTGTTTTCTGCCAGGTCTGGTAATGGGATCAGTGTTTTCCCTTCTTGTAGAATTAAGTGAGAACGATCAGGGAGATTGACAAATTGAAAACGGTGATCCGTTTGAAGTTTTCCATCCGTGGAATAAGCGAATTTGCTGCCAGGCAATCCAAAAGCTGATGCAATATCCCGGCTGAATTGCATGCTGAGATCATCAGGGATGCCATATGCTAATTCAGGAAGTAGTAATAAATTATGATTAACCATATTGTGTACTTGAGGTAAAGCACCGATAAAATCGATTGCCGAAAGGCTATTGGGATTTTTAAGATCGAGAAGTACTATAGGGATACCATATTTTTCTGCATTGGAAAGAATATATTTCAGGCCATGTCGTTTCCCAAGAGGACCACTGTGAGCGCCATCCCAACGGCGTAATGCCTGTGCTGGTGTGAAGGCGGGGAAAGAATCACTGAAGATGATGATAAGCGGAGCGGGAAGTATTGGGTTTAAGAGGATGTTGCTTATCGGTGGGCTTTGATCAAGAAGTATCTCACCATCTTTTGTCGTCATAAGGACTTTAAATTTCATATTCTCAGGAATCGGAAGGCTTATAAGATTGAAACTGATGGTTACCGTATCCAGAAGGGGATTACGCTGAATACGAGGGATAAGTTCATTTTCGAGTAGATTATTGCCTGCATAAAAAGCTTGCGGATTTCCATCGCGAGGCAGTACCAGCAACCAATCCCAGCCCTGGTTTGAAATGCTTGTAGAAAATGCTGTTGGAGCGCTTTGAAATTCTCCCAGGTTTTCCGCAGGGTTGGTGTCAAGAAGGATATAAAAATTAATATTGAAATCAGGCTTTAACTCCAATATGTCAATCCGGAACTGAAAATCGTCATCAAACTTCCGGGTATAAATGGCAATCAAGTCGCTCGTTGGGTCGGAAGTGTTTGGGATTTCGAGAAAGCGTAAATCCGATAATTGCCAGGTTAGCCCTGATTGGATGGTAGAGTGAACAGGAGTACAGGCTGTCAGGATGATAAAAATGATGATAATGCTGCCAATTGATCTCATTTAGGGATTGCGATACATACTAAAAGTGTATAAAACATAGCGTAGTTCGCTGGCAGGATTGATATTCAAACGGAAAAGAAAACTACTCCCATCTGTAAGCTTGAGGAATTTATTGGTATCTCCGCAGGTCAGAGAACCCCAATTGGTAAGCTGCTGCTTTTCTTGCCAAAGTTGAACCTGTAAGGTACCATTTCCGGTACATTTAAGACTTGTGTAGAGAGTTATCTGTGTTCCAGGTTGGAATGAATTTAGACGAATTGCGATCCAATCAACCAGGTCGCCTTCAGGTGTGGAAAGATCGCTGGTATAACTGAAATTGCGAATGCCTAGAGGAGAAAAAACCTGTGAAATGCCTGGTTTTTCAGTTGAGTCTTCATCCTGATAGGCTGGTGCAATCGTGGGAGTGGAGGTTGTAAGCAACATTGTTGCTTGGATTGCTGGGAGTTCAGCCAGTGGAGTCCCGGATGAATCCAAAGCCGGCAGACTCTGGATGTCCTGGGCTTTTACATATCCGGCAATAATCCAGCCTTTGCCTGAAGACGCGGTCGGGAAATCGATCTGCAGCCAGGAACCGGACTCGTTGCGCCCGGTTAGCCAAACAATCGCATTTACAGGAAGGATTCCAAGAGAATCGTAATGAGTTCCAGGCCCACTGCGAACATTCAATTTCTGGGTCAAGTTGGCTTGAGGTGCAGGTGTCCCGTTGGGTAATGTGATCTGTCCAATAATGGGCAGCTGGTCAGCGCCTGATGCCTGAATATATTCGGAAGTAACCCAACCCATACCTTCTGGTCCGGATGTATATTTAATAGCAAACCATTCAAGACTGGCATCCACTCCGACAATCTGTATGGACTGGTTCTGGTTGATTTGACCGAGTAAAGTGTAATAAATACCAGGTCCACTGCGAACATTTAACTGCCAAATGGTTATACCAGATACCTGTTCAGGAGTAATTGTCGTTGTTGGCAACGGGGGAGTAAGGCTGGGAAGATAAGTGCTGGAAGGTAATCGGGTTGGACTGGCAACCGTTGCAGTTTGGCTGGGAAGTGGATGATTCTCCACGCCACAGGCGGACAGAAGCAGCAGAAAAATGGAAACCTTGATGAGATATTTGGGTGGCATTAGAGGAATTGTACCAGAGGCCAGCTTTTGATTTGTATAGACGAATGTAAGCATAAGAAGTATTTAATGGAAAAGAATAAATCTTATCGAAATTAAAATGGAAAGGTTTTTGTCAAATAAGAATCGATACTGTTTAAATAATTGTCAAGAATAATTATCACTCAACTACCAAAATGAGTAAAACAAAAAAATAATTCTATGTAAATCGACCTTTGAACCAATTCATTAAGGGAACTTGGGAGAAATTTTGCCTATGCATTGATGATGAAGTGGGCATTTGCCAACGAGATCCAAGTAATAAAAAAACTTTCAGTTATCCAATTATCAGCTTGCTTTTTGAATTTGTTCCTATTGTGAGGCTTCTGCCAGTAGTTCAATATGGTCGATTTCTGGTCCCAGGGATGAAACCTCAAAATCAAACGATAAGACATTTGTGGGAGCAAGATGCTTATTGGATTCCCATCGCTGGAAGCCGATCACGGTTCCAGTTTGGTCATAAGCCACAGCCAATATCCAGACCCTCTCAGCGCCATCGGATTGGGGATCCAATGCCACCTGACCACTGACCCTGGCGCTTAATCCTCCCCATTTCACCTGTACAAGTTTTTTTTGAATATGTACGAGTGGGTAAAGTTTATCAGCAGAAGGCAATCGTGAGGCACTCAATATTTGCGATTGAGGACGATATCCATCCGGGATAACTTCATGGAAGAGAGTGCCGATTGCAACAAACTTACCAGGAGGAAGAAGGTCCATGGGAGCATAAGCTGTCTTCGTGTTAACGACCTTATTATTTGAATCTATCAAGCTGATGGCAATGGACAGATTCTGAAGTGTTTCAACAATTTCGTTCTTAAGAAGCACTAAACACCACAGACTGCTGTCAAGATTACGATAACATTGGGTTTGCTGTATGGAAACAGGCCAGGGAGTAGCTGTGGGATCCGATTCTGTACGCTGTTCTGGGGGAATTACTAGTATCAAGCCCACTACCAATGCTTGTGAGCCAATGGTCGGGTTTGCGGAAACGAGTTGTTCAAGTGTAATATGAAATTTGCGGGCGATGCCAATCAAAGTGTCGTTCTGCTCAACGACATAAAGAATGGGTGTGGGTGTTGGCAGAATTTCAGTTATCGAAGGAAGGATAAGGTATATTGTGGCAGACGGGCTGGGAGTGGAAGAAAATTCCAAAAGTGGGCTGGGGCTCGAGATAATGCCAGTGGATGTAGGTGGAGAGGAATATTCATTTGTGCAGGCAACCAGCGAACTTAGTGTTAGGATCAGGATCAAGAATTTCTGCATACAGGAATTATACTCTGACCTCTTGTTGCTCATAACAGGCAGATAAAAAACCTTATCATTACATTGGGTGAAAAAAAGAAGGAATTAATTGGCAAGCAGAAGACCAATAAGTGTTGCATAATAATTCAGGTGTTGTTTTCTGATGGGTTTTATGATTCTCCGGATTATTTGATACCATCTGTGTGGTGGATTCATACCTTATTTCAGATTTACATTTAAACCCGTATAAGTTTCAGCTATTTAGGTCGACAAACTGCACAAGGGCATAAAGCCCTTAGATAATGCCAATTGTAAATTCCATAATCATGATTATCTTCCCAAACGGGAGCAATTGCATAAGAGCCGACTCCAACTATATTCTTCAAATGGATTTCAGACCCATCTTCGAGATGCATGTGAAATATCGCTGGATCTGGTTCTCCTCCCATTTTATCGTGACCACCACGACACTCAGCACATGGGCAACCCAAACGTAACAATTCGAAAGAGTATTCACTAATGTGATCATCATCCCAAATAATGGTTAATTGATTTGTCTGACGGTTGGCAGAAATGGATTTTGGTTTTGAATTCATTATTTTCCTGTAAGTTGATTGGAGACAGTTGATAGTTTACAATTTAGATACGAAATAAAACTCTGCCAATTAATATTAAGTTGTACTTGACTGATACCAGCATAATGGGGTGCGAAATCCATCATCGAATAGTTGGGAGTACACCCAAGGTTTTTTCTATGGCGAAGGTACATAGGAGAGGTAATTGACAACAGCCCAACCTGAACGTGTTTGGTCGTAAGGTGCGGTGAGATACCACCATGTATAATCATCTGCTTGTATGGGTCCATCAGTGATCAGAAATACTTCGGAGTCTAAACCAAGAAAAAGAGGATCGCTGGAAAGAGCCGGGGAAACTCTCAACCGAAGGCCGTCTCCGTCTGTCCCAGTGATCTGGACATATGTATTCAAGGCGATTGTACCGGGCAGAGGCGTAATGGTGGGAGCAGGTGTTGGAGAGGTAGGAGCAGGACTGGAGGTGACAAAACGAGGTGTTGATGTGGATGCCGGGATCATGGTAAATGCAGATGCAGGAAAGGAAGAATTGGGATTAAAAAAAAGAGGATTGAGCAAAAAAATGTAGAGGAAGGTAGCAATAAGCAGAATTCCTGCTAGAAGCAGACTTCCAATGATCACTTTGTAATTCAATAAACCTTTTCTTATCATTAGGATATCATTTCTTTTTGATTGATAAATGAAAATATATCACGAATAAGCCAAATTGTCAGATGGTTTATAAAACAAAAATTGGATGATCAAATCGGACTGAAATATGGTGTAGATAATGAAGATTGTGACAAGAAGATATGTGCTTGGGGAGGTAACAAAACACGTAAACCACGATGCAGAACGCTTATCTCAACTTGATTGCCACCCAGCATGGGTTCACCATCCATTTGGATAGAAAAGGGGGTTTCTGATTCAATCCGCAATTTTTGAAAAATGATGCAACGTGCATAATTCGAAGTGATATGCCTTCCAGAGACTAGCTCAAAAAAGTGCCGGAAGGTATCAGCCAGGTTGCTGCCCGATAAGAGCCACAATTCCATTTTGCCGTCATCAATGAGAGCCTGCGGTGAGATCTCTGATAACCCCCCAAGGTAATGGCGTATATTACTTACAATTGCCAACAGGTAATGCCCATCAACTTTTTGGTCATCTGCCCAAACATTCAAATTCATACCATGCCAGAAACTTGCGTTGTAGATCGTGGTAGCCATATATTGGGGAATAGATATGTATTTATAAAACCGTTTCCGCGGCTCCAGTTTATTGACTGCCATGGCATCCAATCCGATTCCTGTCCACATCAGAAAGGGTTGTTGATTACATAACCCCACATCAATTTCAACCACAGGGGATTTTGACAGCAAGTCGGCATTTTCGCGCAAACTGTTCCAGCGTAACCATGTGAAGGTCGGCAAACCCAATTCGCGAGCCCATACATTGGAAGTACCAGCCGGGAGAACCCCAAGTGCAGTATCTGAACCAAGCAGGCCGTTGGCGACTTGTCCTACGGTTCCATCACCACCTATGGCAAAAGCTGCATAATAATTCTCAAGGCCTGCCTGGCGTGCAAGTTGGGTTGAATGCCTGCCATTCAAGGTTTCTGCCACATGAATCCGCAAATTGTTGGCGGACAGGGTGCGAACAATGCTCTGGATGAATGGCTTGACAGGAAATCGCCCTGCAGCAGGGTTATATATAAGAAGAACATCTTTCATATCGATATTATAAGCCTGAACCACCCGTATGATATAATGCCGGCAAGTTTCAAAAAATGAACTGGAGGGTCTTTCTTGCAACCTTTCCAGCCTAAAGTTCTGTGATCAAAAGCAGTCGGGCAGAGAAAATCCCAAGATGATCGAAATACCGTTATTAAATAATCGTTACCAAGTGTTGGAAGAACGAGGCAAAGGTGGAATGGCTTTTATTTACCTTGCCCGAGACTTGATGCTTGAGCGGGATGTTGCTATAAAAGTTTTAAGAGAAGATTATTCAAATGATCCAGTCTTTCAAGAACACTTTCGTCAGGAAGCGCGTGCAGCTGCCAACTTGTCACACCCCAATATCGTTACAGTTCATGATTTCGGTTTTGATCAAGGAAAGCTTTTTATCGTGATGGAATATGTGCCTGGAGTGGACTTGAAAACCCACATACTTCAACGGGGTCGATTTAATCCTGATGAAGCTTTACCTTTGATCATCCAGGCTTGTGCCGGGATCGGTTATGCTCATAGAGCTGGGTTGGTGCATTGTGACGTAAAACCCCAGAATATGTTGGTTATGCCTGATCAACGGTTAAAAGTGACAGATTTTGGAATTGCCCGCGCTTTGGCTGCCATCCACCCTGATGAGCAGGCTGATGTAGTATGGGGTTCTCCTCAATATTTTTCACCTGAACAGGCTGCAGGGATGGCACCCTCACCAGCTTCAGATGTGTACTCCCTGGGAATAGTTTTATTCGAAATGTTAACAGGTTCGCTTCCATTTTCCGCGACAACATCTACGGGTATATCCCAACTTCACCTTGAAGCCATTCCACCTGTTTTGAGCTCAATGCTCCCGAATGTCTCCACTGAACTTGAGCAGATAATGGATAAGGTATTATCGAAAGAACCAGCAATGCGTTATCGTACTGCTGACCAGTTAGGACGGGTCCTTCAAAAATTCGGATCCACAAGGATAATTAATATACCTGCATTATCCTTGACTCCTGAAATGCAAACAGATGAATATATTGTTCATCCATTGGAAGTCAATGAGGAAGAAAAAGAATTAAATATCGACTGGGTATCTGTTGGTTTGGGATTCCTGGCACTTCTTATGGTAGGAGGTCTGATCCCGTTCTGGGTGTGGGTTTATTTTGTGTTTAATCCGCCGTTTCGTTAGCAAGATCTCCGGCACTCCATGCTCCAATTGTGCAAACAGCATCAAAATTATCAAATGATTTTCCTATTGAAAATGGATCGTTAATAAACCAAAAATCACGGCTAGCGCCGTGATCCTGGCCGTGAGTATATTTTTATGAAATAATTATGCTGTTTTTACCATGGTGCGAATGCACCTGGCGCATAGCGTTTTCTTTACCATCTGTCCTTTTTCAACCACTGTAACCTTCTGCAAATTGGGTTTAAATTTTCGGTTGGTAGCCCGCATGGAGAAAGAGCGATTATGACCAAAGGTTGTGGTTTTACCACAGTGAGCGCATTTTGCCATCTAGAACTTCCTTTCCTGCTAAATAATCTATTAAGTGAGCACTTGTGCAATTTTTTTTAGAAACTAATCAATATTAATTACCCAACTCTCACATTTTCGTGAGATAATTGTTTGTTGTTCAGATTCATCTTCCCAAGTGGAAGCGGCTGATTTTACCATATTTCGCATCCTAATACAAGGAAAGATGTTAATACATAACAAAGGAATTGACCATGGGTGAAGAAAAAACTACATTAGGGAGCATTAATATCTCGCCAAATGCTGTCGCTACCATAGCGTACCAAGCCACACTTCAATCTTACGGTGTGGTTGGATTGGCTCCCAAAAACCTAGCGGAAGGATTGGCCCAATCCATCACCAAAGAACCATCACATGGAGTCTCTGTCCATTATTCTGGTGATGACATAGATATTGATATTCACATCATAGTGGAGTACGGTACACGGATCACTTCAGTAGCGAATAGTGTTGCCAATGCTGTGCGTTTTAAAGTTGAGAAGACACTAGGAATGCCTGTGCATAATGTCAATGTGCATATTCAGGGTTTACGCGTAAGTAGTGACGAATAACTCAATTTTCGGGAGAACCATTATTTCATGAATCCAGATTATCAAGCGCGTTTGGAATATTTAAGATCAAAGCCTATAGATGGGCAAGCACTTAAAAAACTTGTTGAATCTGGACTGGTTTGGTTAAAAGCAAATCAAGCGACTGTAAATGCCTTGAATGTTTTTCCTGTTCCTGATGGAGATACTGGCACCAATATGGTTCTAACCATGCAGGCAGCTTATGCAGAAATTAATCAACTTGGGAATCGTCATTTTGGGCAGATGGCTCAAGCGGTCTCTCAAGGAGCATTAATGGGTGCAAGGGGAAATTCGGGTGTAATTCTATCTCAGATCTGGCGTGGATTTTCACGTGCATTACACGATGTTGCAATTTTGGATGGACCTGGTATGGCCAAGGCTTTTGCAGATGCTCGTGATACCGCCTATAAGGGGGTTGTCAGGCCGGTGGAGGGCACGATTTTGACTGTTATTAAAGATGTTGCCACAGCAGCAAAATCTGCTTTAGATGAAACACAAGATCCGTATGAGATCCTGGAGCGAATTGTAAAGGCTGCAGATGTGTCTGTGGAACATACGCCGGAACTCTTACCAGTTTTAAAACAGGCTGGAGTCGTGGATTCTGGTGGAAAAGGTTTGTTCTATATCCTGGAGGGCATGCTACGCTATGCATACGGTGAACCTTTGGATTCGCCGATAAATAGTGTTCTTCCCTTGGCGATAATGGATTTTGAAAACACCCAGGATTCGATTGAACCTGGGCAGGACTTTGAATTGGTTATTGATTTTAAACCTTCACATGAATTGGATCTCCAAAATTTATATTCCAGTCTTGAAGAATTAGGCACATCCATTCAAGTTGGAGAGGGGGATGGTTTGTATCGCTTGCATATCCATGTTCCTACCGAGAATCGTTATCTTCCTATCGATCACATTATGACATTGGGTACTGTTACAAAGGTGGCAATTGAAAATTTACTGGCTCAAATGGATGAAATTAGCCGGGCTTCCAGGGGAGAACGCATTGAACTGAATCCTATTGAGCCGGGTCAAATTGCTGTAGTGGCTGTTTCTCCTGGAACTGGGATTTCCAGGGTTTTTGCAAGTCTTGGTGTGGCTGCACTGGTTGAGGGTGGGCAAACTATGAATCCAAGTACACAGGAGTTATTAAAAGCATTTGAGGATCTCCCGACCGATCAAGTTATCATCCTGCCGAATAATAAGAATATTATTCTTGCCGCCCAGGCTGCCAAAGAAGTGACAGTGAAGAAAGTCCACATAGTCCCAAGCCGAACAATCCCGCAAGGTCTGGCAGCCATGATGCAGTTGAACCTGGACGGGGATCTGGAAAAGATCTTGGAAAAAATGATCAAAGCTTTGGATGATGTGATCACTGGTGAGATCACGGTTGCAACCCGCACAGTTGAGATAGATGGTATATCGGTTGAAAAAAACCAGGTAATAGCTTTGATGAATGGAAAGCTGATATGTTCAGCTGCATCGATAGAAGAAGCAGTGATGGCTTTCCTGGAAAAAGCAGCAGCAAAACAATATGAATTGATCACCCTTTTCTATGGACAAGACCTGCCTGCTTCTGAAGCTAATCGCATCTCTGACAAAGTACGATCTTCATATCCTTCGCTTGAACTTGAGTTACAGGATGGAGGTCAACCTCACTATCAATTTATCATATCAGTGGAATAAGGGGTTATGCACAAAGTATGTATTTTGACAGATAACAGTGTGCAATTTACACATCCTGATTATCTGGGTAATGAATTAGTATTCATTATCCCATTTTCAACTCAACCTCAAAAAATCCATGTTGTTAATAAAGCTTCATCCAGCATGGATGACCATTATGGGATCAAACCTCCACCAGTTAAAAAGATAATTAAACTAATTAATAAACTCCACCAGGTTCATACTGAGATCATGGTTATTACACTTTCATCTGCTCTAAGTGAATTGTTTTCTGATGTTGAAAAAACTATTGGACAATTTGAAAATCCTGGCTGGATAAAAATTATTGATTCTCAGACAACCTCCATAGGTATGGGAATACTTGTGCAATTGGCGGCTGGATTAGCGGCTCAAGGTGCAACTTTGGATGCTATTGAATATCAATTGCGAATTTCCACCATGAATATCTATACTCTGTTATGTTTGCCAAACTTATCTTATCTTGCTGCAGCTAATTTTCTTCTATATCCCCAGGCAGTAATTGGTGAGATGCTGGGTGTACTTCCTATTTATTCATTGGAGGACGGATGTTTAACTTCGACTCAAAAAATCCGCTCTCAACGACACCTTCTGGAAATATTCCAGGAATTTCTGGACGAATTTATCAATCCTTATTATGTTGCATTAATAAAAAAAATTGACCAAACAAAAACATTCAACATCAGGGATTATGTAACCACAAATTTTCCACGGACAATTTTTGGTGAACACCAGATAAGTGATTCATTAGTTAGTCTGCTTGGACCTCAAAGTGTAGGTTTGATCGTAATTGATAAAAATTTGGGGAGAAATTTCCCGCTGCTTTCCCGGCTTCATTAATCAATATTAAAGGTGCAAATTGAAAATTGGATTGGTTACTGACAGTACTTCGGATTTGCCCGGAGAAATTATAAATCGACATGCGATAGAAGTTGTGCCTGCTTTATTAAATCTTGAAAAAAAGAGTTATATGGATGGGGAAGGAATGTCCCGGAAAGAATTTTATGAATGTCTGCCAGGTTTAACCAGCTCTCCCACGACCTCTGCTCCATCGGTGGGAAGTTTTCAATTGCGATATGAAAAATTGCTGGTGGAGGGAGCCGAAATCATATTGTCGATCCATCCACCTAATAAACTGAGCGGAATATTTAATGCAGCTCGGCTTGCAGCTGAACCATTTGGGGAACGTGTGCTTGTTTTGGATAGTGGTCAACTTTCGCTTGGATTGGGTTTTCAAGTAATAGCTGCTGCAGAGGCTGTTGCACGCGATGCTGTTCTGGGTGAGATCCTTGACTTGGTGATGAGCATCAAGCAACGGGTGCGGGTGATGGCACTTCTGGACACGATGGAATATTTGCGTAAAAGCGGACGCGTATCATGGGCTAAGGCAATGGTTGGTGGGTTGTTGAACTTGAAACCATTGATCGAGCTTCGTTTCGGTGTGGTTAAAAAGATAGGTCAGGCAAGGACCCGGGCTCAAGGTATTCAGCGACTGGTTGAGAATATCCAGAATTGGGGTCCAATTGAAAGAATGGCAATATTGCATACAAATGCTGAAATTGCTGCCAGACAGTTTTTGTTGGAACTAAACCCAAATCTTCCCTTTCCAGCCTTGGTTGTAAATGTAACTACTATCATAGGAACCCATGTCGGACCAAATGGCCTTGGATTTGCAGTTGTACCCGTTCAATGAATTCGTATAGGCTGATAATTAGTAATCCTGCAGATGGCGCATGGAATATGGCAGTGGATGAAGCCATTCTGGAAGCTGTCAGTAGTGATTTTGCTCAGCCTACCTTGCGATTATATGCGTGGCAGCCGGATTGCTTATCTCTTGGATATTCACAAAGTATCCAGGATGTGGACTTGCAACGATTGCAGGATCGTGGTTGGGGGCTTGTCCGTCGTTTGACGGGAGGTAGGGCAATACTTCACACGGACGAATTAACATATTCGGTCATCGCCCCAACCAGTGCAGCTTTGGTAGCCGGCAGCCTCCTGGAAAGCTATAACCGCATTGCCCGAGGTTTAGAGAAGGTTCTGGAAAAAATTGGACTTTCAGTGGAGATAAATGCACTTACACCAGGTTTGAATTCAAATGCAGCGGGTCCTGTCTGTTTTGAAATACCATCGGCTTATGAAATTACTTGCCAGGGGAAAAAGTTGATCGGTTCCGCTCAAGCCCGTCGAAAGCAGGGGGTCCTGCAGCATGGTTCCATTCCATTGTTTGGAGACTTGGGACGCATAACCCAAGTGTTGGTGTTTAGTGGAGAAGAAGAACGCCAATTAGCGCTTGAACGATTGTTGATGAGAGCCGCCAATGTGGAAATTGTCTCCGGAAAAAAGTTGGATTGGGATTCTATTGCCCGGGCATTTATTGAAGCGTTTCCCATCGAATTGAATTTGGATTTAAAAATGGAAGAATTATCTGATTGGGAAATTAAAAGGGCTCACGTACTTATGGAATCAAAATACACTCAACCTGATTGGACCGGACGTGTTTAAAAATCTGACTCTTATCGATATTATTTTTGCTTATTAGAATAATTTCTATTTATTAAGATGATTTAACTTGTCATCCTACGAGTTTAAGGTTATGATTTAATGGTCAATTGGGGATTACTCCCCTCAACTATTTATTTTTCAAGGAGAAGAATAATGAAGAAACTGTTATTGCTCGTCTCTGTGTTGGTGGTTGCCTCCATGATCTTATCGGCATGTGCACCAAAAGCAACCCCGACAGTAGTCGCGCCAACAGAGCCCCCGGTACCAACAGAAGCCCCCACAATGGCTCCTACAATGGCTCCCACTGAGGCTCCTATGGTGTATGACATCGGTAGCGCTCAGCACCCCATCAAAGTGTTATTTGTTCCATCTGTGGATGCAAAAGCTACAGTGGCTGGTGGGCAGTTGTTGGCGAATGCTTTGAATGCAGCCACAGGTTTAAGATTTACCGCTTCAGTGCCGACATCCTATGCAGCTACGATTGAGGAAATGTGTGCATCCCCTGAAGATACAATGGCTTTTATCCCGGCCCTGGCATATGCCATTGCAAGTGCCCAGTGTGGTGTGGATGTTGCTTTCAAAGCTGTTCGTTATGGTTACCCGGTTTATTGGGCTGAGTATATTGTCCAACGCGATAGCCCATACCAGACTTTGGCTGATCTGGAAGGCGCAACTTGGGGATTTGGTGATACCGGTTCAACTTCAGGTTACATGGTTCCAGTTGTTGAATTAGCTGCTGCTGGTGTTACTGTTGGCGAACAAGTTGAAACCGGTGGTCACAATCAGACCGTCTCCGCTGTCTACAATGGTCAGGTTGATTTTGGAACTGTTTTCTACAGTGTTCCTCTGGACCCGGAAGGAAAATCCGTCTTCTCTTATGATGACTACCTTGCAGGAAAGATCACCAGCTTGGACCAATATGAGGTCCCGGCAGAAAGTATTGAGAATTGCGCAGTTAATGAAGATGGCAAGAAACTTCTCTGTGACGGGTACCGGATTATGGATGCACGTGCCAATATCCGCACAGATGCACCAGATGTTGCTCAAAAAGTTCGGATCCTTGCGATCTCGCAACCTGTCCCCAACGACACCATGTCGTTTGGCCCGGATTTCCCGGCTGACTTACGCGCCCAGATCGAAGCTGCTCTATTGGAATTCGCTCTGACAGACGCCTGGAAAGAATCTGTCGGAAGTGCGGATGTCTATTCATGGTCAGGTATTTTGCCTGCCACAGATGCTGAGTATGACGTCGTGCGTGCCATGGTCATCACAACCGGCTATAAACTTCCATAATTTTATTTTAGCGAAAATCATCTGGGGCAGGGTAAAACCTGCCCCAGATTGTAATTATTTCTTTTTTTACTAGAGTAGGGGGGTTGATTCGTTTGATTATCTGCATATCACTTGCTCTCCGGAGTTATGAGGAATGTGATCTAGACAACTCAGGATAACCATTATGCTTCAAATTAGAAACCTTACAAAAATATATGACGGCGGTGTGAAAGCGCTAAACAATGTCAGCTTTGATGTTCCGGATGGGCAATTTATGGCTGTTATTGGTTTGAGCGGATCGGGTAAATCAACTTTATTGCGCTGCATTAACCGTCTTATTGAGCCGACGGATGGGCAGATCTTGTGGAATGGGGAGGATATCACCGCTGCTTCCCAGGAAGAGATGCGCAGGATTCGCCGAAAGATCGGTATGGTTTTTCAGCAATTTAATCTGGTAAACCGATCAAAAGTCCTGACCAATGTCCTGGCAGGACGTCTGGGTTATGTAAACCCTGCCTGGAGTTTTTTGAATCGTTTTCCTAAAGAAGATCTTCAGAAAGCATTCATTCAATTGGAACGCGTTGGCATTGCTGATAAAGCAAATCAGCGCGCAGATGAGTTAAGTGGTGGGCAACAACAACGCGTAGGCATTGCCCGAGCCCTCATGCAGGACCCTGAATTAATACTGGCAGATGAACCGGTAGCCAGCCTTGACCCTGTCCTGGCACATAGCATTATGAAACATCTGGAAGATATCAATAAGCAAGATGGGGTCACCGTTATGTGCAGCCTGCACTTCTTGGATATAGTTCATCGGTATGCGGATAAAGCCATTGCCCTTAATGAGGGCAAATTGGTTTTTGAAGGGTTGCCTGAAGAGATTGACGATGCCAAGTTCAAAGAGATCTATGGACGGGATGCAGAACGGGTAGGGTGAAGAAAATGGAAAAGCACACTAATAATAAACCTTCTCCCTGGAAGTCAATTTCAATAGGTGCGATAGTCTTGTTGGTTTTGGTGATATATGCCTATGGATTCCAGATCACAAAGGTCAATCTTGAGGAATTGCGTAGAGATACCCGACAGGCTAGTTTGCAGCGAGTGATACGTGCCCTGGCAAAACCGGAAATTTTTGAATATGATCAAACCGAGCAGATCATTAATTATCCGGTATATATTCCCTGTCATGCGGATGGCACAACACCTTCCATTCCTGAGCATGCCTTGTCAGATCCGTACCTGGTCCTTACCCCCGGTTGCGCCTCCCCCGGGGGAACAATACAGGTGGAAGGTTTTAATTTTGCCCCCAATGTGACAGGTCCGGTCAGATTCGTACCAGGAAGTGATATAACAAATGTTGTTACCCTTGGTCGTGAAGTAGCAGAAACTGATACTAGTGGACATTTTGTACTGAACATGGAACTTCCGGAACGGCCTAGTGACGATGTTCAATATATCCGTGCCACCTTGCGAATGAATATTGGATCTCCCCACTTCACGCAAACCGCCAAAGATACTTGGGAGAAGATCATCGAAACGGTATTCCTGGCATTACTGGCAACAACTTTTGGAACGTTTCTGGCAATTCCACTCAGCTTTCTTGCTGCCCGAAATTTGATGGTACCGGTCAGAAGTCCATTGACCAGTATTTCCATGTCATTAATTGGTTGGCCTATAGGTATGTATGCGGGTTTCGTCTTGGTGAGGTGGGTGGGCAATTTCAACGCTTCGCTGGATTTGAATGTCTGGCTGGGTTTGATCACGATCTTGGCTGTGATATTGGTTGTCTGGTTGGGGATGCGCTGGGCACTTCCACAAGAGGAGATCACCCCCCCAGGTAAATTTACTAAAATGACACGCCTGGTTGTTATCCTGGCTTCTATCTTGGTAAGTTTCTTTGGATTCTTTCAGCTTGCCAGGTTGGCTATGAGTGCTGGTCAGGGGTTGATCCCGGCTCTTGGTTCATTTGGTTTTATGGGAAATTTCATGTACCAGATGGGCGATATCATATTGGTGATCACCTCTGTTCTTGGTGCCCTCGCTGCTGGAGGAGCTGTCAGCAGCTTATTTAGCCGATTTGGACAGCAAGTTACTGAAAAATTACCAGCTGCTGGGGTAAAGATCTTTAATTTGATCCTGACTCCCATTTCCATTGCATTAATTCTGGTTTTAGGTGGGCAGTTAATTGAGTGGCTTTATCAATTAGGCCGACCGTTTTACACTTTGTGGGGTCCGATGATTACGGGAGTTGTGATCGGACTAGCCTTGGCAATTTTCAGTAAAGCAAAGGATGCACTTCCAACTGGTATGGTGATCTATTACATCACCCGTACTTTCTTGAATGGACTACGTTCAATAGAAGCGTTGGTGATGGCGATCGTTTTTGTTATAGCGGTTGGGATAGGTCCATTTGCTGGTGTCATGGCATTGGGGTTGCACACAATTGTCAGCCTTGCAAAGTTGTATTCAGAGCAAGTGGAAAGCATAATGACTGGTCCCTTGGAGGCTGTTCAGGCAACCGGTGCTAATCGATTACAGACCATTATTTATGCAGTAGTTCCCCAGATCGTGCCTCCATATATTTCGTATACCATGTACCGCTGGGATATTAACGTTCGTATGTCCACCATTATCGGTTTCGTAGGCGGTGGTGGCATTGGATTTCTATTACAACAAAATATTAACCTGCTTAACTATTCAGCAGCGAGTACTCAAATGCTGGCAATTGCCATTGTTGTTGCCAGCATGGATTATATTTCATCCGTTTTGCGTGAAAGGACGATCTAAACTTCTGTTTTTTAATCAGAAGTCATTTGGAATTGAAATCCGTGGGTGTGATTTGCAGGCTTTGCCTGTAAACACACCCACAACTTTTATCGAATAGAGACAAATCCAATATCAAAATGAATTTAGTCAACAGTGATAAAATCGCCTCTGTGTTGAAACGACTTATAAAACTTATGATGAAAACCACGTTGATTATGTTAATGATCGCTATCTTAGCCCTGGTGGTGCCGAGACTTGTTACCGGATTCTATTCAAGGCAAAAGATCTTTACAGAGGAGAATATCCAAACTCATAGAGCTGCCATTGTCTTTGGTGCAGGTTTGTGGCGTGATGGTTCACCCACACCCATTCTGCGTGATAGAGTGAAAACAGCAGCTAGATTATTCATGGACGGAAAAATTGAGAAAATTCTAATGAGTGGGGATAATAGTATGGTTGGATATAACGAACCGGTAGCTATGCGAGATTTTGCACTGTCTTTGGGTGTACCGGAAGATGCAATTGTTTTGGATTATGCCGGAAGGCGCACCTATGATACCTGTTATCGGGCTAAAGCGATATTTGGACTGACGCAAGCCATTCTGGTCACGCAACCATTCCATCTTCCAAGAGCCATTTATATTTGCAACCAATTAGGGATGACTGCACTGGGTGTACCTGCGAATAATCAAGTTTTCCGAAAGAGTTCCCTAATTTATTGGAATATCCGCGAATCACTGGCAACGATTGCGGCTCTTTGGGATGTCCATATTGGACATCCGGTTCCGGTATTGGGCGATTATGAACCGATTTTTCCATAATACCAGGGTTTCTGGGTAAACATTTTAATTCATATTACTTATGGTAAATTTATCAAGAATATAAATCATGGATCGATCATAAAAATAGAAGGTGAAATGGGACCATCCGAAGCCCTTAAGATCGTACGCATCTATGTGAAAAACGAAAATCTGGTAAACCATATGCTTTCAGTGGCGATTGCTATGCGTTTTTATGCTGAAAAATATGGTGAAGACCCGGATAAATGGGAAGTGGTAGGCTTACTGCATGATTTCGATTGGGAGATCCATCCCACGCTGGAAGAACACCCTCAAGCAGGAGTTCCAATTCTTCGTAAACATGAGGTCCCTGAAGATATTATCAGGGCTGTATTAAGTCATGCTGAAGAAACTGGAGTTGTACGTGAGAGTCTTATGGAAAAGGCATTGTTTGCATGTGATGAGATAACTGGATTGGTGACAGCGGTTGCATTGGTGCGCCCATCCCGTTCTTTGATGGATCTTGAATCGAAATCTGTTCAGAAAAAATGGAAGGATCGTGCTTTTGCTACAGGTGCCAACCGGGAAGAAATAGAACAGGGCGCTCGGGAGTTTGGCGTGGATTTGTGGGAGCATGTCGACAATGTGATACATGCCATGCGTAAGATCGCACCCCAATTAGGGTTGGCTGGAAATGTTCAGATCAATGAATAGTCATGATCAAGAAATAGGTAACCCTACGGATTTCGATATTTTGAGTTGAATCTTTGTTGACTTATTCACTATAGATAACCTCCCGTAGGAAAAATAAGTGGGTAATTTTTGATCTTCTTCTAATTGCAGATAATAACGAACAATCTGAACCTTCAGGTATGGTCAGATTGTTCTCATGGTAAGCTTGAATTGCCAGACCTCGATCAGAATAACTTAAGGTTCTGGGGGTTCGTTTTCTTTCGGGTGGTTTTCTTTTTCGATCCTGTTTTTTGCTTTGGTCTGGATTTGTTTTCAGTTGAGGTTTTCTTTTTTGAGGCTGCTTTTTTCACTGGTTTGGAGATCTCATCCGCTTTGATTTCCAGGTAATTTTCTAATTGCCAGGTAGATGTAACTCCAAGGACCATGTCTCCAAGTTTAATATCCACAACACTGTCACCGCGTTTGGAAGCGCGCTTTCTCAAGGAAGCGGCGTCGATTCGGCTGGATTTTGGGGCAGCTTTGAGAAGGCGCAGGGTGACCAGGCTGTTGCCCTTACCAATTGCAATACCCACCAATGAAGTCATCGGTGGCAACTCCCAGGCGATGACACCTTTTCCATAACGACCCTGGGTCGGAAAATCATTTATATCAACACGCTTGGCTTTGCCATCTGTTGCCATCAAGAACACTTCGCCTTTATCTGGCAAAACCTCTGCGCCAACCACGGTATCACCTACACTTAATTTTATCCCATTGACGCCAGCGGATACCAATCCCATGGGGCGAATATCGTCTTCTTTGAACCTGATTGCCATTCCTTGTGATGAGGCTAAAAGGATCTCTTTTTTACCATCGGTCAAACCGACCCATCCCAGGGAATCTCCATCATTTACTTTGGATAGGATAAAGGATTGCGCAGAAGGACCTGGCAGGGAACTGATGAGACTCTTCTTCAGTAATCCACCTTTCGAGATAGTTAGTACACAAGTTTCTTCAGGAATGTTACTGCGTTGGGCAGGTAAAGTGAATATGGCAGCCAAACGATCACTTTCGTTGAGTGGAGCGGTTTTGTAAAATGGCATGCCATCTGAAAGTTTTTCTACCTGCGGAAGCGTATGAACTGCAACTGCAGCCGCTGAACCATTCTCACCAACCAGGTAGAGTGTATCTGTGGAAGAAGCACGAACCAGTAAGCGCGCGGCATCGTTGCCACTGGGTCGTGGAGGTTTTTCATCAGCAATACGTGCTATCAGACCATCATTTGTAACTCCTATCCATGCGACCTGGTCAGGTATCATTTGGTTGGTTGTCAGGGAAGAAGCGTGTTTTTTGCCAGGTGTAATGTGGATGATCTGGGTGCGACGTTTATCAGCGTAATCTGTCTTGACCTTGATCAACTCATCTGCAGCCAACACACGCATTTGTTTGGGGGACTTGAGAAGTTTCTCCAATTCTTTTATCATGATCAGGAGTTCTTTATATTCGTTTTCAGTCTTTTTACGTTCCAGGGCAGCCAAACGACGTAATTGCATTTCCAGGATGGCATCGGCTTGAACTTCGGACAATTTGTAACGTTTCATCAACCGTATACGAGCGGTTTCCACATCCGGGGATTTTTTTATCAATTCGATGATCTCATCCAGATTGTTAAGTGCGATCAATAACCCTTCAAGAATGTGGGCACGTTGGCGGGAGCGTGCCAGATCAAATTCGCCACGTCGGCGGATGACTTCCTGGCGATGCTCCAGATAGACGCGTAAGGCTTGTTTGATGGTAAGGGTGCGAGGTTCACCATCCACCAAAGCCAGCATAATGATGCTAAATGTGGATTGCATGGGCGTACGTTTGAATAATTGTTTCAAAACGTTATCTGCATCCACATTTTTTGTCAATTCAATCACAATACGCATTCCCTGGCGGTCAGATTCATCCCTAAGATCGGTGATGCCTTCGATTTGCCCATCACGTGCCAATTCAGCAATGCGTTCGATCAGGGACGATTTATTGGTCATATAGGGCAGTTCGGTAACGATCAGGCGGGATTTTCCTCGTTCCATTTCTTCGGAATGTACGCGCGCTTGTACAGAGATACGTCCTCGTCCAGAGCCATAAGCTGCCTCGATCTTTTCATCACCTTTCTCTTCAATGATAATTCCACCTGTTGGGAAATCGGGTCCTTGTATAAATTCCATTAATTTTCCGACAGTGATGTCATCCATTTTTTCCCAGTTCTGAAGCATGTACACAAGTGCGTCAACCACTTCACCCAGATTGTGAGGTGGAATGCTGGTAGCCATACCTACGGCAATACCAGTAGCCCCGTTGACCAGTAAATTTGGAATGGAAGCTGGCAATACAGATGGCTCTGTCAGGGTATCATCAAAATTTGGGGTGAAATCAACCGTATTTTTGGAGATATCCAGGAGCATATCAAGTGCAGGGGGAGCCAGTCGTGCTTCTGTATAACGCATCGCAGCGGGAGGATCGCCATCGATGGAACCAAAGTTTCCCTGTCCATCCACCAACATGCTGCGCATGGAAAAATCTTGTGCCATGCGGGCCATGGCTTCATAAACTGCCGAATCTCCATGTGGGTGATATTTCCCCAATACCTCGCCAACGATTCGGGCGGATTTCTTGTAATCGCTGTTTTGACGCATTCCCATGTCATGCATGGCATACATGATGCGTCGTTGGACAGGTTTGAGCCCGTCACGGGCATCCGGCAGGGCTCGCGCCACGATCACACTCATGGCGTAATCGAGATAAGACTGCTGCATTTCGTGATCAATATCAATTTTTCGGACAAGGCCGAGTTCCATGATTCACTCCTCTTTCCGCATTGTTGTTGGGTTAATGCGAAACGACACCCATCCAACCCACGGATGGAAATGGTTCGCAATTATGTTCTATAAAGGCAGGCTTATCTTAAAGGGAAATTTGCAAAGCGTCAAGGAAACCGGGATGGGCAAGGGGTTTTGTAACCCATCCCGGCTTTTTTTAAGGTGTGAATGTCAAAGTCTTGGTTATGCACGAGCCTAACAAATTATCTTTTGTACACAATTTAATGCTGGCTGTGAAGAGGTGACCCCAAGGGTCGACCGCAAAAACATTAGAGAACGCCTCACCAGCCTCACCCGGTGTCAGATCGTCTTGGGAAACTCCGAGGACACAATTGATATATTGGTCAAAAAAATTGTGTTGTACGGTAATAGTTTCAGTAGTTACAGTATCTGTGACGATGGTTTGGAAAGATTGCCAGATTACAGAACTGTTATTATAAATATCAAATCGGGCATAATAAAATGGACCTCCGCAAGGATCCATTTCTTTGAAGCTTACAATAAAATCCATCGGTGGTGTAGTAGATGTCGCGGTTTTGGCCAGTGTCGGTGTAGGCATGGGAGTGAACACTGGTACCAAACTCGTATTTCCAGTTACTGTGGCGAATGACCCGTAGATCCAACAAAATCCAGATGGATTATCGGGATTGCGGATGTACCAGGATGAATTGGATGGATCCCTGCCGAATACCTCGGCTTGTTGACCAACGTTCAAAGCACCCAGCCAATCATAAACTGAACCGGGACCCGCTCTGCAGTTGGTTTCCTGCGAGACAGAGACCATGGGTTTTTCTGAAGTAGGGGAAATTTCAAGAGAAGGTGTCAGGCTGGGGAGTTCAGGTTGAACTTGAGTTGTGTTTTGTGTTATCACCTGTTGACCAGGATTCATAGTCCCGGCTACACCTTGTGCGATGGCAGTTTGAATTTCGGCAGTTTCTGCCAGGCTTCGGGCGACAGCAGTTTCCAACTCGCCCGATTGTTGTTGAGGGGCTGGCGTCCCGATGATGTCCGAAATTCCACAGGCGAGAGATGTCAGCAACAAGACGGATACGATTATCTTGATGGATGTTCTTGTCATAATTAAACTCCTTTTCCATGGATGATATAAATAATACAACATAAGTGAGACAAAAACAACCTTTATGAAAAATTACAGGGAGGTAAAAAAAAGATACTTCCATTAATTAAGAAATTAGATCGCTTAGGTGTTCTTATGCGATCTATTCCTAGAATTGACTTCATATGATACCAGTTGGATAATAAACAGCGGAGAGGGTGGGTCCCCTACCCACGGTGGGAAATTGGTCATAAATCAAAAAAAGGCACCTCGAAGGGGTGCCTTTTGAAATTTGATTCAAGCCTGCGCAATCAATCGCTTTATCCAAACAGCTTATCGAAGACTTTGATCTGTAAACCAGTTCGTTCGATAAAAAGGCGATGCACCCGCCTGTGGGCCTCCATGTTGGCGCGCATGGCTTCTACAGCCTGCGCGTTCATCCCCATGCGCTGGGCGCCCTGGGTGAGTGAAACGCTCAGATCGAGTAACCGCCGCGCACAGGCAATGGCTTCGAAAGCTTCGATTTGTTCAACTGATTTTCCCGAATGATGTTCATAGCCCTGAAGAATTTGATCGCGCAACTGATGTCCGCCATATGCGTGCGCGAGGATAAGTGTCCAGGAAAGGTCAAAGCGGGAATCGGTGACAGCGAAGTTCGTCCAATCAATGACAATGGCGTCATCATTTGCATTGACCAGAATATTCCCAGGATGAAAATCCTGATGAACAGGCGATGGGCGTGAACAGGAAAATAAATCGCGTCGTTCAGCCACCCAATCCAAAAACGGAGAAGCATCCACCGCGGGAAAATTTTGCAGTACCCCGCGCGCCTCGTCCAGCCAGCGGTCAATGAAGAAAAAAGGATTGTCCCCCGGCAGGCTATCATCGAATTGTTTCCAATCCAACGCATGTAATTGCACAAATAACTGACAGAACTGATCAATGAGTTGCGCCTGCCTGTCTACGGGAGCGAGATCAATCATTTCCCACATCACTTCACCCGGTATATATTCCATGATGATAAAGGGTCTTTCAACAGGCGACTGTTCTGTCTCCAAAAGAAGAACGCGCGGCACAGGATAGCCTGTGCCGCGCAACTTTTTCATGCCGTTGAATTCCCGTGCTGCTTTCACCTGACTACCCGCGCCGGAGTAAATACGCCAAACCCAATCTTCGCGCGTTCGTGGAGCGCCGCCATATTCAACAGTGAGGAGGTAATTGTCGCTTTCCCAACCGTCGCACAGTTTGTCGAAGCGGACGACAGTCAGCGCGGGTTTGTAGCGAAACGTTTCACGCAAATATTGTTCAAGGATTTGTTTCTGTTCGCTCATTGATGATCCAATCCAGTTTGCATACGAAACATTGTAAAGCCTTATTTCGATCTCCGCATCCTCAGGTGCATCGCCGTGTAGAAGACGCTCCAGCCAATCCCAAGCGTTGCACCCACAATCAAACCATAGCCAAGGTCAGGAAAAGAAATGCGGATTCCATCCCAGATTGGCATCCCCAGCAACTGGGGTACGCCGAACAACAAAAGCAAACCGACTGTACTATACAGGATCACAACCAAGAGAAAGTGACTAATCCCTTTGTTTCGCGAGTGTTGCCACGAGTATCGCCAGCTGTACATGATGCCAAGGATCTGTAACAGTGGCATCAACACAATAGTCCAATAGAGGAAACTGTAATGGAAAGGCGGAGAGATAGGAACCGGGGGCTTGCCGTTCAACATATCTACTACACTTCTGGCTATTCCTTCAACTTGGGGTAGTTGCACGAAACCGCTGGCATTGGAAAGCAGGATGACTCCCGATCTGCTCTCAGGCAACAGGATGAGCATGGAAAGGGCGCTAAACTCCGTTCCCCCGTGATAGACAGCCGGTGTTCCGTTCAATGCACCTACAGCCCAGCCCATGGCGTACTGCATATCTCCCTGCCAGGGAATTGCAGGGGCATGGAGTTCGGCTATCCCCTGCGGAGAGAGAATGGCAGTATCACCATACCGCCCTTCATCCAAGTGGGCAATCGCATAGTGTGTCATATCCTCAACACTAGCGATCAAAAACCCCGCGGGAAGGTGACCGGGTGGCGGCGTCAATTCCCATCTGAACGCATATCCAAACAAATAATGGTATCCATCCGTTAATCCATCAATCAACGCAGGCGTGCGGGAACCGTAGGAATGGCGCATATCGAGTGGTTCGAAAATATGCTGAGTCACGTAATCGGCATAAGATTGCCCACTGACTTTCTCCACGATCAAACCAGCAATGTTGTAGTTGAGGTTGCTGTATTGGAAGGTTTGCCCAACCGGTTGAGTGGGTTGGATGGAATTGTATCTGCGCACCGACTCTTCCAAACTCAGCGGGCTGACCAGATCACGATTGCCGTCTTTGCTCGAGATACCTGTTGTTTGGTTGAGCAGGTTGCGCACCGTGATCTTGGCGGAAGCCTCTTTGTCGGCGAGTTCGAACCAGGGCAAGTAGGTTTGGACGGGCGCGTCCAGGTTTATCTTGCCTTCTTCAACCAGTTGCATCACCGCCAGCGCGGTAAACGATTTGGTGACAGAGGCGATAACAAACGGGGTTTGTGGCGTAACGGCTCTCCCCGAAGAATCTGCAACGCCAAAACCCTGCACATGGGCGATCTGACCGTCCTGAACAATACCGAGCGCCATCCCGGGAATGCCCAGGTTGTTCATCTGCTCGGTGATATAGGCATCAATAGCGGCGAAATCTGTTTCCGTTTGTTGCGTCGGGCTGGCACTCACGTTACCAATAGTCAGAGCGAGCAACAGGGTCAGACAAACCAACGTGGACAAAATTCGATTCCTTTTGAGTGTTTTCATGATTTACTCCTTTGGATTTGGAACGAGTTTATTTATGACATCATTCTATGGATGAACGAGCAGTCTGCTAACTGTCTCTTTCGGCATTTTCCACCTGTCTCTTTTCAACAAAATACCTGTCCAATTGGACAGGTATTTCTCTTGATATCTAAACTCTGCTAAATGTTATATTGGTGGTTCAGGCCACCTCAACGCGCCGTGTGAACAACGCGCGGGCAACAAGGATGATGAACCCGATCAAGCACAGCCATTCAAACCAGCGCCCAAACGCCGTGTAGATCGTCGCGACGTGCTTCACGGGAACCTGGGCGACCATTGTCCGGTCGGTCGAGCCGAAGAAGTCGGTCTGTGCCAGGACTCGCCCGTAAGCATCCACGGCGATTGACAGGCCCTGATCGGTTTGCCGCACGAGGGACATGCCGTTCTCAATGGCGCGGAACACGGCCATGTGGCCGTGGAGCGGATCAATTTCAAACCAGTCACTGCTGGGAACCAGGAGCAGGCCGACGCCATTCTGCCCGGTCTGTTGGATGATGGTCGGGTAATCCGCGTCCCAGCAGATCACGCCCGACAGCACGCCGAAGGGTGTGGTCACGGCTTGCAGCTTGCCGTCGCCGAGCAGGGTGCCCTCAACGATGTTGCCACCATACTTGACGTGCTCGATCACGATCGTTCCGGTAGGGTCGATCAGCAGCAACTTGTTCACGATGGGCCGCACCGTGTTGGGGTCCCAGATCCACAGTGGGACGGCCAGGTAGACCCCATTCTGGCGGGCGACTTCCTGAGCCCGGGCGGTGAAGGAAACATCGTCCGGTTCGAACACCATGCCGGATATTTCGGGCCAGACGATCACCTGAGCGCCGGCCTGAGCCTCACGTGCGGTCGCGGCGAAATACATGTCCCAATGGGCCTGAAGCAACGGTCGGGCAGCCGCCACCGGATCCTGCGCCCCCGCCAAACGCTCGAAACGCTCGCCTACGTCATGAGCCGACTCGGCGGTAATCCCAGCCACCCGCACGGTTGCACCGGACGAGACCAGGTTCAGGCGCAGAAGGCCAAAGGCGAACACGCTGGCGAGAGCCACCCCGAAGACCGCCAACCCCTTGAGCATCTCAGCGCGAAGACCGCGGTTCTCCCAGGCCCAGTTGGCGACTGAAGCGAACCAGCCCATTAGAAACGTGATCCCGATCATGCCGGTCACTGACGCAAGCTGCATGAGCGGCAGATTCCCGTATTGGGTGAAGCCCGTCGCGCCCCACATGCCGACCGGGTTGGTATGGATATTCACGAATTCGAGGGTCGTCGCCGCCAGCGGATAGACCAGCGTGCTTGCGAAGCCGGTGAGCCGCGCGCCCACGAGCCGATCGGCGAGATAGGGCAGACTCCACAGGAGCCCATAGAGGATAGGCAGGGAGACAACCAGCGGCAATGCCCATCCTGCCCCTAACCACATGGCCATGAACCCAATGATGAACGCCAGAGTGTAGGCGACGAGGATGAGGGGATAGCCGCGCCAGCCCTTGTGATCCCGCGAGTAGCGCAGGATGAGGGCCGGCCCGATCCAGGCGGCCAGCGGTGCCAGCCAGCGCCCCATCGAGAAGCCGACCAGCAGAGTCCCAGCCAACAGTAACAGGATGGAAAAGTTTTTGTTCGATTGAGTGTTCATGATTTACTCCTTTGGATTTGAAAAGGTTTGTTTATGACATCATTCTATGGATGAACGAGCAGTCTGCTAACTGTCTCTTTAGACATTTTCCACCTGTCTCTTTTCAACAAAATACCTGTCCAAATGGACAGGTATTTTTCTTGACACTTATTTGTTCGTTACCAGCAAATCAAGCGATATACCAGACCTGCTCGCCATTGATGATCCTGGCGATCAGATCCGGGAAAACCTCGATGTTCAACGGTTTGGCAATGGCGCCATCAAAACCGCCGCTCTTCAGGTGCGATACTTCTTCGTTGGTCACGCTGGCGGTCAGGGCGATCACCTTGCTATATTTGAACTGCGGGTCTTTTCGCAGCATGGACAACAATTCAACCCCGTCATAAGGTTTCATTTGAATGTCCAACAGAAAGATATCCGGCACAACACCGAGTTCCTTGACCTGCTGTACGAAATCAGCGCGGCTTTGCAGAACGTACAGGGTCGGCAATTTCATTACTCTTTCCACCACCATCTTCATGACAAAGATGCTGTTTTCGTCGTCTTCCACATAAACAAGAATTGGTTTTTGAGGATTCATGGTGTACTCTCCTTGGATCGCGTTACTGGCGGAAGGGCAGGGTAAAGAAGAAGGTCGTCCCTTCGCCCATGTTGCTCTCCAGCCACAACTCACCGCCATGCGCCTCGACCAGACTGCGCGAGATGGGCAAGCCCAAGCCGGTGCCTTGCGTGTGTTTGATGTCGTCCGTTGCCTGGACAAACGGCTCGAAGATGCGGGCTTGCATTTCCTGTGGGATGCCGGGACCTGTATCCATTACGGCAAAGATGAATTCCTCCCCCTTCTTTTTCGCGCTCAGGGTGATACTGCCCTGCTCGGTGAATTTGACCGCGTTGGAGAGCAGGTTTAACAGCACCTGGCGGAAGCGCCGCCGGTCACAGGCGGTCAATGGCAGATCTTTATCAACATCCTGAATGAATCGGATCGGTTCTTCCAACCCCGCATTTTGTTTTTGCAATAGAGGCTCAGCCATGTCAATCACGGCTTTGATCTCCTCGTTCAGGTTCACATTCTCCTCGATGTACAAGTTCAATTTACCCGCTTGTATTTTGCTGATGTCCAGCACATCGTTGATCAATTGAAGAAGGTGTCTCGAACTGCCCAGGGAAGCGTTCAACATCGTCATTTGTTCATCCGTCACCGGTCCGGCAACGCCCATCGAGATCAACTGGGTGAAATTGATGATGGCGTTGAGCGGCGTGCGCAACTCGTGACTCATGCTGGCAAGGAACTGGCTTTTCATCAAGTCGGTGCGCTTCAATTCCTGCGCCGCAATTTCAAGGTCGCGAGTGCGCTCTTCAACTTTGCTCTCGAGGTTATTGATCAGGTCACGCAGGCGGGCGGTCATGCTGGTGAGACTCCCCGCCAGCACCGCGATCTCCCCTTCAAGGTCGGTCTGATCTATGGTGGCGTCCAGATTTCCCGAACCGACCTGATCGGCAAAATTTGCCAAAGTCCGCAAGGGATTGATCACTGCCAGGATGGCTACCCCGCTGACAATGGATGTGATCAGCAGGATGACAGATAGCTGTAAGAATATTGACCTTGAAAGAGAGTCGAGCGTGTTTTGAACGGACTGGTTATCTTTGACAACAACCATCACTGAATTTTGACTAGGAATGGCGGCATAGCCAATGATCTGACCGGCGCTGGCATTATCAAGACTCCCGCTTTCAGCGGAAAAAAATGTTTGCAGGATATCGGGAGCAAAATCATTTTTAGCGGAAGAGCCGACCATCTCACGATTCGTATGAGCGAGGTACGTGCCATCCGTTCCAAGGATGAAAGCCGACGCGCCAGTTCCTTGATAAATTTGGGTATGCTCATTGAAAGCATCTGGATGATATGCGCTCTCCGCGGCGTGCAGGCGCGCTTCCCTGACTGCCGCCTGCAACTCGACATCCAGAACCGTCTGGTTTACCTGCCTCTGCACGAAGATGGTCACGGCGCCGAGCGGAATCAGCGCCAGCAGGAGGAACCAGGCGATCATTCTCCAAATGATAGAGCTTCTCACTTGCATAGAATACCTGCTTTCCTATTTGTCTTGAATTTTTCGGTTTGGTGCTTTCATCGACTCATACCATCGTGGATGAGTGTACGACGAGGGCAAGGCAATAAAGACCAGGGAAGTGAAGAAGATATCGAAGAGAGCCTGTGGAATATAGGTTCTGTAACTGCTGAGAATAGCAGACAGGATGCCTGCTTCCCCGTGAAAGAAGAATTGTATGCTCAGGTTAATTGGACCACTAATGATGTAATAAGCAATCACGATGCCTGCCCAGGGCAACAAACGGGCTGGCATTTTTACGTGCTCGAAGATCATACGGTACGCAAGACCCATCAATGCTACGAGCATGCCTGTTACAATCATGTTTGACCAAAGGTTTATCGGGTCCGATAAGACTTCTTTCATCTCAGGTGGGCCAAACAAGGCCACAAAGGTCACACAAATCGTTGAAGTTATGGCGCCTGCCAGCGGACCGCCTATAGCAGCAGAGAGCAGGAAAAGGGTTAAGTAGAAACCGATCGCATTGCTGGCCTCGGTACTTGAAAGCAGGAAAGAGAGACCGGAAACCATCGCGATGCCAGCCAGCAGTCCAAATGCGATGCCAAGTACAACGGGTTGCCAGATTGTCCTTTTCATGTCTGTGTATCCTCGGGCTTATATATTATCTTCGGTGGTTGCATCGGAAATGCAACCTACCCAAATACAATTCTATATTGGTAGATAAAACCTGTCACCTGTCTCTTTTTAAAAAAACACCTGTCCTTTTGGACAGGTATCCCGCTTGGCTCGCAATAATATCTAAATCAGGTTATTCTTTGCCGCCAGAACCAGCGCTTCCGAACGGGTTTGAACGCCCAATTTCTCGAAAATATTGGTCATGTGGAACTTGAGCGTGGATTGGCTGATAGATAATTTCTGTGCACTTTGCTGGTTGGTCAATCCCTCTGCCAGGAGCACCAGCACCTCCAGCTCGCGGTCTGTCAGGTGAAAATTTATGGTAGGCTGGGGCGGTGACACAAGCTGGGCGCCGATTTCACTCGAAAAAACCATCTTGCCCTGAAACGTGGCGCGGATCGTTTCCGCCAGGTCTTCGGCCAACGAACTCTTGATGAGATAACCCACGGCGCCATTTCGAAGCATGGCATATACACTCTCGTGGTCATGGAAACTGGATAAGACCAAAACCTTTATGGCTGGATAGCGTTCGTGCAGTACTTTCGTGGCTTCAATCCCGTCCATTACGGGCATAACTACATCCATGAGCGCGATATCCGGTTGATATTGCTCGCAAAGGGCAATACCCTCCTGGCCGTTGGCGCCCTGGCCAACCAGTTTTATATCGGAGGTCGCGCCCAAGATCAAGTGAACTACCCTGTGGATTTGGGCATGATCATCAACCAGGACAACACGGATATGGCTTTTATCAGTCATATATTACAGCAAAAAGATGTCCCAAGAACTAACGAGGTTCAAAATACAGGAGCAGGCATTCAATAGCATAACGATTTTACTATACGTCTCTTATAACACCAAAATCCAATCAAAGAAACTGTTTTTTGAAATTGCTCTACCCGCGATCAGGCTCGTTTTGCCATATCTTGAATAAGCTGAGATTAATGTGAAGCGCATAGAAGTTTCGCAAACTCTCCCGGTAAGAGAACAAGCGTCAGGACACAACCCTCACACGCGGCTTATGAAGCGATTGCGGCCGGATAGTGAGGCACTGGGGCAAGAAGTGGTGCAATTGGGGGGTTAACATTGGGGTGTTGTTGATTACAGAAAGAGGTTTTGAGGCGCAAGAGGAAAACTGTGACATAAAAGCAAATACCGGACAGATGAGTACCGGTGTCAAAATCCTGCTGCAGATGTCGGGCTATCGAAGCAATAGGAAAGGATTAGCCCCGTAGAAAGACGAAAATGGGGGTTGACCCAGGAGATCATGTCGTGGAAGGGGGATAAGAACGAAGCAGTAGGCCATCTAACGCCGGGTAGATCGGATCAGCCGGGGATCGCAGCTGAAAAACGTCTGTGCTGCGGAGCAAAAAGCCGGGCGAACCAGGCAAAAATCCGCTTTCCAGGTGCGTGAGCAGAACCGGGGGAGCACCCCGGGGAAAAAGATGGGGGAGAAATGCGGTCGAGCTCAGGCGGTCAGGTCAGCCTGAGTGGCTTCCCGCACCAGGCGGGCCAGGGTGGTCAGGGTGTCAAGGACATCGGCGAGGAAGATCGCAGCTTTGGCGCGCAGCAACCCAAAGACGGAAAGGCGTTTGAAACCCCAGGCTTCAAAGGTTGCATTGCGGCTTTCCACAGCATTGCGGGCGCGGTGATAGAGCGTTTTCCAGGTCGAAGAACCCACGGGAATATCGCGGACCAGGCGCAGCGAGCCGTCGGGGAAGGTTTCGGCAACATTGATCACCCGTCCATGCCGGTGTTCCTCGGCCTGATAGGGACATTCGGCGGGAGGGTAGCTGAGCTGAGGCAGGGCAACACAGGGCTGAAGACCTTTGAGGCAAGCTTTGTCGCAGGCCCATTTGTGGCGGGCACGCTGGCGGTCATAGCCGAAGGAGGAGCAGGCGTAGCCGAAAGGGCAAAGCGGACGGCCGCGGTTGTCGTACCCGCGGGTCACCCACTGCTGGTGGTCCCGGTCGGCGGCGTGGGCCCGGCAGTCGACCACCCGGCGGGCCGCCAGGGCGGCATACACGGTATGCAGGAAGAGGTCGAAGCCGAAAGCCGCATCTCCGGCAACCGCATCGATATGCAGGTCCGGGTAATTTGGCTTGAGCTGCAGCAAAAGTGCGGCTGCAGGCAGGTCTTCATGCAGATTGGCCGGGCGGAGATCATCCAACAGGGTCAGGCTGAAGCGCCGGCTAGGATCCGCCAGGCGCAAGGGCAGGCTGCGGTAGCCATAGCGCGGCCTGCCATGCTCTGCTTCCTCTGGGAGCGGAGCTATAGCGGCGTTGGGGCTGCCTGCGGACTGGTTGGATCCGGTATAGACGATGAAGCGTGCCTCCGTGTCGCGGGGGGTGGCATGCCGGCAAACCTGAGCACAGGCCAGAGTATCACAAGCGCAGCCCTGCCGGTCTTTGGCTTTGGCTGGGCAGCCCCGCGGTTGGTGCGGGTCACACGGCTGGTAACAGCTCGCGCTCACCGAGGTGCAGTGCAGCCGCGAAGCAGCGTCATGGATCTGCCCATCCGGACACACTAAGCCTTGCTCCCAGGCTGCGGGACTGAGCAAGCCTACCTGGCGAACCAGTTCCACCGCCTGGACCAGCAGCTGGTTGAGCTGTTGGACGGCGACTGCAATCTTGTTTCCCTCCAGTTCCACCATCACCTGCTCGCCACTCGCCTCGGACTGGCTCCCCAGCCGGGTCAGGAAGTAGCGCATCCCGCCCTCGGTGGGAAACACCCCGTTCCGGAAGCCAAACCAGGCGGCGTAATCGGCATTGCGTTGCTCTGCCAGGTGCTTCAGCGTCTCCTGCCGCGTCCAGCGGTTGCTGGTCTGCCATTGGTACAGCAGAAAGAAGGATACCGGATCAAAGGGTTCCCAGCCCCGCCCTGACTTCCACCCCAGGCGTTGCGCCAGCACCGGTCGCAGCCCGCTGAAATCCACCAGGCGCAAAGCCAGATCAAAGTCACCCAGTTCCAGCCAGGCCTGCACCTGCCCTGGGTCCCGGCACACCTCCGCCCACGGGTAGCGATAGGCCGAGCGATAACTTTTCTTGGGCGATGCGGGCTGCCCCGCCGGGGTCGGCCAACTCAATGGCAGCTGCTGCCTCAGCTGCCTCAGGCTGCATTGCTGGACAAATGCGCTATCCTGCGCTCGGATTTGCTGCGCGGTACCCTTAGCCCTGTCCACGGCGACCTCCTCGGCGGCGCAGATACGCCTGGGTCACCCGTTTCACCCATTCATACTCGCCCTGGCTGTGCCGCCCCAGCAGGCTGCGCAATTCCTGGCTCTGCCCAGGCTGCCGCAGACGGATCAGCCCTGCCTCTTCGATTTGATAGACCCGCTGCCTGCTCACCCCCCATTGTCCCCCGATCTCCGCCAGCGTCTCCCTGGTCTGCCCCTCCAGTCCATAGTGGCGCCGGATCACTTCCGCCTCCCGCCCTGGCAAGCCTGCCACCATTCCCCGCAGTCTGTCCTGCACCTGCTCCCATTCTGCTTCCTGCCGCTCATCCGGGCTTTTCGATTCAAAATACACCCCCAATAGCTCTTCCGGAACCTGCCGCCTTTCCCAGGCACATGCCCTCCTGACCGCATTCCACACTTGGCGTATAATCGCAGGGTAGGCGTAGGTGCTGAACCGTGTCCCACGCTGTGGATCGTAGCCTTCAATCGCTCGCCACAGCCCGATCCGCCCGGCTTGGAGTGCCTCTTCAAAGGGCAGCCCTCTCAACTGCTGGTGCGCTACGATCTGGCGCACCAGACCTTCATGCTGGCGGAGCAGCTGGTCGAGGCTTTCTGGACAGCCTGCCTGCGCCAATCGGTACAGGGTGGCTTCGGTAGGCTCACCGAAGCCACCTTTCTTGCTTTCTTCCATTCGGACACCTCCTGATTGAGATGCCCTTATTGAATCAGTTTCTGCTCCCCTGTGCTACCCCCTGGGGTTGATTTTAATCTTCCCTACTGCTTCGAAAACCGTTGTCTTGCAATACCTTGACGAGAGCAGAGGAGTATATATAATGAGGGTAATGCACCTTAAAAGTGAGATCGCCCAGCGCGAACTGAGCGACCTCTGTCGTAAGCCCTCGGTCGGTTAGGACCATATCACCAAACGATTGAGGCTGGCGATAATGTGCAGCTTTCACTGCTACGAGGATCTTCCGACCTGCGGAGAGGGTGGGATTCGAACCCACGGTAGCCACAAGGACTACAGCGGTTTTCGAGACCGCCCCGTTCGACCACTCCGGCACCTCTCCAGGTGGCGCGGGCAATTATAGCAGATTGAAGCTTAAATTTCTACGCTTTGATGAATATCTGGATAGGTAACTTGGGTAATACCATTTTCGCGTAATTTGTCTCGCAATGCATCTGCAGATTTCTGTTCGCCATGAACCAGATATATTTGTTTGACAATGTTTTTTACGTGGGAGGCATAATCGACGAGAGTTTCCTGGTCTGCATGAGCTGAAAGACCTCCAATGGTAACAATTTCAGCCCGAACATCATAGTTCAATCCAAATATCTTTGCTTCCCTATTTCGATCTGCAAGACGTCGTCCCAAAGTGTATGGAGCTTGCCATGAAACGATCAAAATGGTGTTGGCTGGGTTTTCAATATTGTTTCGTAAGTGGTGCAAAATACGTCCTGTTTCAGACATTCCCGAAGCAGAAATGATGATGGCTGATTCTTTACGATCATTGATCGCTTTTGATTCTGCCACTGAGCGTGTATAGGTCAATTTTTCAAAATTGAGCGCAGGATGATGGTAAGTTTGAACGAATTCTTTTGTTTCACTATCGAAGTATTCGGGGTATTTGCGAAATATATCAGATGCGTTCACAGCCAGGGGGCTGTCAACATAAACGGGTAGAGATTCTATTTGTCTCTTTTGGATCATCTCGTTTAACATGTAGACCAATTCCTGGGTTCTTCCTACAGAAAAAGCAGGAATGATGATCTTTCCATGTCGATCAACAGTCCTGATGATGACATCCCTAAGTTCATCATAAGCCTGTTGAGGGTCATGGTGTGATTTATCGCCATAAGTACATTCCATTATTAGGTAATCCGCATCTACCGGCATAACAGGATCACGTAATAAGGGAAGTTGTAATCTTCCTATATCCCCAGAAAACCAAAGTCTGAATTTTCTATCCTTTTCCTGGATATCTAAAACCACGGCTGCTGAGCCTAATATGTGACCAGCATCCACCAGAGTTGCTGTAACACCTGGTATGGGTGAAAATTCATGCTCATACGCCTCGGGATGAAAATACTTACCCACAGCCTCGGCATCTTCAATGGTATAGAGAGGTTCCAGAGGTGGTTCTCCCTGCCGTGCACGGTGCTTATTTACGAATTGGATATCTGCTTCCTGGATATGACCCGAATCCAGAAGCATGGTTTTTGCCAGCTCCACAGTAGGTGGTGTGGCGTAGATCTTTCCTTTGAAACCTGATTTGACCAGATTGGGTAGATTCCCACTGTGGTCGATATGTGCATGCGACAGAATAACAGCATCGAGTTCAGAAGGATCGAATTTAAACCCACGGTTTTTTTCATAGGTTTCAGATCTTCTTCCTTGAAAGAGACCACATTCAAGAAGTACTTTGGAGTTGTTTATTTCCAGAAGATATTGAGAGCCTGTAACTGTTCTTGCTGCCCCGTGAAAGTGAATTTTCAATTAATTCTCCATTCCCCATGATTTCTTTCTAATTAGTCATAGGAATTTTATCTGCCTTTTAGTCTATTCAGTATGGCTTGTCCATAATGTTCCAATCGCCAGGGTGAGTGAGGCATTAATTCAGCCAGGTCTTGGATGCTTTGTGGATTATTTTCTGCTATGGATTGCATGAAGGCACGCGGTAGTACCAGGTCAGATTCAAATCCGAATTTTTCCCCTGTTTGTCTTCGCCACAACCGTAGAGTCTCCATTCTATTCAAGTAATCCTGATCTGGACGTGGAGAGAAGGATCGTTTAATTGGTGCTTGTTTCATACCTTTTTTAACAGCCGCAATGATTTCATTTCCATATAGATGGATCTGACGAACGGTGAGCCCAGCAGATTGCAGATCTTCCGGTCGATTAGGTTTGGATTGAGCTATGGCCAGTAATAAGTTATTACTGACAACCTTGAAAACAGGTCGATTCATACGTTCGGCTTGGATAAGCCTCCATTTTAGCAACTCATTAAGAATCGGCAATTGTTGTGATGTCAGGCGATTCATACCGTTTATGCGTTGCCATACCGGGATATCAGATGCCTGCTCGGATTGTCCGTTGGAATAGCTGATACGCTGAAATTCTTCGGATGCCAGAGCCCAAAGATCCTTGTTTATGAGTTCTGCATAGAATAGATCACGCAAATCAAGTAGAAAATGTGTATCCATTCGTGCATAATTCAATTGGTCATCTGGAAGGGGGCGTCTTGCCCAATCTGCTTTCTGAAAACGCTTATCAACGTTAATCTTATATTTTTCGAACAAAAGATGGTTAAGCCCGACAGATGGATATCCCAAAATCCGTGCAGCTTGCATCGTGTCAAATAGATTCACAACAGTAAAATCGAAATCACGCTTTAAGCACAGCAGATCATATTCAGCAGCATGGAATGTTTTTTCGATCTTAGGAGAGGAAAATAGATCAGATAAAGGTGAAAGATCTTTCACAGCCAGGGGATCCAGCAGGTAATCGGTATCAGGAATTGAAAACTGGATCAGGCACACTTGTTCTCGAAAAGCATGCAGACTGTTGGATTCGGTATCGACTGCAATGCGTTGATGTTGGGAGAGTTGGTCGACCATGAATCGCAGGTCAACCGGTGAGCCAACCCATAGCGGAGGCGATAGTTTAGAAGAAATCATCCATTTATTATAGTCTAAAAATTAGATGATAATTTTTTCCATCACCAGGGCATCTCCCTTGTCATTATAATACTCCCTCCATGTATCAATTGTCTCGTATCCGGATTGAGAATACAAACCAAAGGCAGAAAGGTTGGAGGGTCTTAAACATAACCGAATTCGAGGCAGATTGAGTTGTTTTTCACAGTTTTCCAACAAATCTTTACCAATCCCCTTGTTCTGAAACTCTGGAAGGACCCCCAAAGTGGCTAACCAGGCTATTTTTTCAGAAGGGTGTGGATCCCCAGCGATGAACCCGATCATTTGGTTCCCTATTACTGCTTTCAAACGAATGACATCTGGAAAGGTAAGAACAGCAATCAGGTCGAACAACGACCAGGCATCCTGCTGAAAGCAAACGCGCTCCAGTTTTAGGAGGCTGCTGATATCGATTATGGAAGCTGTCTTTATAATGTGTTGCATATATTATGATGAACCTCCCGCGGCAGAGCCACGGGAGGTTGTCTTTTTTTTAATGATACTATATAGTTAACTATTTCTTCCCTTTGATGAATTCCTCGATCATGCTTGTAAATTCCATTGGGAAGATGAACTTGGTTGCCGGAGAATTACCCATCGATTTAAGTGTTTCAAAGTACTGCAAAGTCATGGTTTTTTGATCGATCGATTGTGCTGATTCAAAGATCTTATCCAATGCTTTGGCGAACCCGGCTGCCTTTAATTCCTGTGATTGGCGTAAACCTTCGGCTTCAAGAATAGCGCTTTGTTTTTGACCTTCTGCTCGAAGAATCGCAGATTGTTTTTCGCCTTCAGCCACATTAATGGCTGCTTCGCGTGTACCAGTGGATTCAGTAACAACTGCCCGGCGGATACGTTCTGCTGACATCTGGCGGTTCATGGCATCCTGAACTTCACGTGGGGGAATGATCTCGCGGATTTCAACGTTGGTAACTTTTACACCCCAACGCCCAGTGACTTCGTCCAATCGGGTACGCAAAACAGTGTTGATATGCTCTCTTTCTGATAGAACTTCATCCAGTGGTATACCACCGATGACAGAGCGCAGAGTTGTAGTTGCCATTCCTTGAGCAGCCAGTTCAAAATTGGCAACCTGGATGACCGAATCTGTTGGGCTGAGGACTTTGTAATACCATAGAAAGTCGATTGAAATCGGAGCGTTATCTTTTGTGATGGATGTTTGCTGAGGTATTTCACGGACAGCTTCACGTAAATCCACTTTTATAGCTTTATCTACAAAGGGAATTAGAAGGACAATACCAGGTCCTTTCTCACCAATACAGCGACCCAATCGAAAAACGACCAGGCGTTGGTACTCAGGAACGATCCGAATTGCATTTGCTAAAAATGCAATAATAACTACAACAACAAACGCAACAATACAAAAAAGAGAAGAAGTAACCGATGAACTCATTGTGCCTCCTTAATCCTTATAAAAAAATTAATTTTCTGCCTGATTGTCACTCTCGACAATCAGGGTAAAGCCATCCCGACCAATAACTCGTACTTGTTTACCGGCGGAGATGCGCTTTTCGCTTCGTGCAGACCACAATTCACCATCCATCTGCACCGATCCTTCACTATGAACTATTGTTTTTGTTTCTCCTATCTGACCAAGCAAATTTCCCAGGTCATGGTTTGGACGTGAATGAATTGCAGCCAGTGTTTTTAGAACGATCAGCCAAATAAATGTACCGGAAATTAAGGATACAAGTATCGCCAGGTATGGGTTTACAGAAGGTCGTAAACCTTGAGTTGGGAAAAGGTAGATGGATCCAATTATCAACATGATAATGCTCGCAGCCAGGTAGATGTTTCTCCTGGGTTTGCGGGTGGCATAGATAAATGGAACAAGCATTAACACCAATACCAAGAGTGCCCATAAATTGATACCCATCCTAAAAGCACCTATTCCAGAAAGCGCTATAGAGAATAGGGCTCCAATTTCAAGCACCCCGGTCTCAGGAGTAACGATTGCTAATAGAGTAAGGATCGATCCTAAGACGAGCAAGACATAAGCAATATTTGGATCTGCAATGAATTCCATAGGGGCTCCTTTCAGGAAAGCCTGATTATTATTATACAACATACTAATCGTAATTTAACTTATATACGTAGAATTTTGATTCAGGTTTTATCAAAATCGAATCTGATTGAAGGTTAATTAGTTTTGTTCTTGGTTCTTTCATCAGCCAGACTTAATAAATGCTGATAATCTGGATTAATTGATTTCAAATTGGGTTTTTACTATGACGAAAAAATCCATATTAATAGTCCAGCAAGTTTTACGCCAACTCCGTTATAGGTTAGAATACAATTCTTCAGATGTAAGTAATGATCCTGTTTGTTTTTGGAGGCTGGCTTGAACTTCGAAAAAATATGTGTGTTTGGTCTGGGGTATATTGGTTTGCCAACAGCCAGTACATTCGCGACACATGGTTTGCACGTCGTCGGAGTGGATATCAACGAACAAATATTGGAAACGTTGCGTAGTGGCGGTTTGCATATCCATGAGCCGGGGTTGAGAACAGTGGTGGAGGCAGCTCTTCGATCTGGAAATCTGAACATTTCGGATAAACCAGAAGAAGCAGACGCATTTATTATTGCTGTGCCTACGCCTTTTTACACAGATCAGACTGGCGAATATAACGGGAAATCTTACAAATTAGCAGATATGCGTGCTGTTAAGTCCGCCGCACAAGCAATCGTCCCTGTGTTGCGGAAAGGTAACCTGGTGGTGCTTGAGTCTACATCGCCTCCATTGACCACGAAAGATCTGGTAGCGCCTATACTTGAAGGATCTGGTTTGATAGCAGGAATTGACTTTCATCTCGCTTATTCACCTGAACGGGTATTACCTGGGCAGATTTTACGTGAGTTAATAGAGAATGCGCGCGTCATTGGTGGAGTTACCCCACAGTCTTCCCGGGCAGGTCATGATCTGTATGCAATCTTTGTGAAAGGTGAGATTATCCTTACAGATGCAACCACTGCAGAGATGGTAAAACTGATGGAGAATACCTCCCGTGATATCAATATTGCAATTGCAAATGAATTTTCACGATTATCGGATCGTTTTGGCATCGATGTTTGGGATGCCATATCCATTGCTAATCGACATCCTCGTGTAAAGATTCTGAATCCCGGACCAGGCGTGGGAGGACATTGCATTAGTGTGGATCCTTGGTTCTTTGTCGAAAGCGCCCCTGATCTTTCGCAATTGATATACACAGCTCGTCAGGTGAATGATGCTCAACCTCATTTTGTCATGGAATTGGCAAAGAAAGCCCTGGGTGATCTGAAGGGGAAGAATATTGCTGCATTGGGATTGGCTTACAAACCTGATGTTGACGATCTTCGTGAAAGCCCGGCAATTGAGGTGGTCCGCTTATTGCAGGCTGAAGGTGCCTTGGTAAAATGTTATGAGCCAATCAAACCAGATGCCAACCTGCCAGGAATCAGCATCGAATTAAAACTTGAAGTTGCTCTTTCCGGGGTTGATGGAATTATTTTGCTTGTCAACCATAAGGTTTTATGCGACATTAATCCGGTTGATATGGCAGCTATGACTTCAGGTAGAATATTGATCGACACAGTCAATGGATGGAGCGGTAAGGATTGGGAGGCATCTGGTTTTTCCATGTTTAAACTGGGCGTAAATCAAAAGGGATCAGGTTAATTCATGCCGATACGTGTTTTATCAATTTTTGGAACCAGGCCTGAGGCAGTCAAAATGGCTCCGGTCATTAAGGCAATGGAGAAAAAACGTGGCATTGTTTCCTATGTGTGCGTAACCGCACAGCACCGCGAAATGTTGGATCAGGTCTTGGATGTGTTTGAGATCAAACCAAATGTGGATTTAGATTTAATGCGCCTGGATCAATCTCAGGCAGAATTAAGCGCAGCTATCTTCACTCATCTTGATCCCGTTTTGGAAAATATCAACCCCGATTGGGTTTTAGTTCAGGGAGATACGACCACAGTAGCAATTGCTTCACTTCTTTCGTATTATCGTCACTTAAAGGTTGGACATGTTGAAGCTGGTTTGCGGACATTTGATAAATGGCACCCTTTCCCTGAAGAAATAAATAGGCGAGTTGCAGGTATTACTGCTGATCTCCACTTTGCTCCAACTGAATGGACAAAAAGAAATTTGTTGCGTGAAGGAATTTCTGAAACTGCCATTCGTGTAACTGGTAACCCGGTCATCGATGCATTAAAATTTGTTTCCAGTCAAAAAGAACCAGAATTTGTAACTGGTTTGTCCCATAAACTTGGTTTGGATAATGGAAAAAGGCTGATATTGGTGACCGCTCACCGGCGCGAAAGTTTTGGTGCTCCTTTGGAAAATATATTTAGAGCGCTGCAAATCCTTGCCACTAGAGATGACCTTGAGATTATTTATCCGGTTCATTTAAATCCTAATGTTCAGGAACCTGCCTGGCGAGTGTTACAGGATATTCCGCACATTACTTTATTGCCACCTCTCGGCTATTTGCCGATGGTTCACATCATGAAAAAGGCTACAATTGTTTTAACAGATTCGGGAGGAATACAAGAGGAAGCTCCTTCATTTGGTGTTCCTACCCTTGTTTTAAGAGATGTGACAGAACGACCCGAGGGAGTGGAAGCCGGCATCTTGAAATTGGTTGGAACAAGTACCGAGCGGATAACATCAGAAACCACCGAATTGTTGGAAAATCCGTCTGCCTATGCATTGATGGCTAAAGCAACCAATCCTTTTGGTGATGGTCATGCTGCCCAACGAATAGTAGAATCTTTGCAAGAATTTCCCCTTAAATAATATCTGAATTTATGCGGTTATAATATCAAAAGGTCTATATGTATTTAACCATATTTGGATACAAGACAATAGATATTATTGATTGAATTATCGCTGGTTACGATAAATAATGACCGTGAAGATTAAATTACTTTTCAATATATGCTTGGAGGAATGATGAATATTGCTGTTGCTTTAAAAGGTTTTGCAACTTTTTCCTGGTTGCTGGTGGTCGGAGTTATTGCTATTGCGGTCGTGCGTGCTTCAAAAGCGCGACCCATAAAAGGTGCCACTACAATGGTGATAGTGCTCATTATTTTAGCTGTTTCTATCACAACAATTAGTGCTGGATTGGTTTTTATTCAACCCGATGAACGTGGCGTAGTCGTATCAGCAGTTCAAGAAAAAGGTTTTAGAGATCAGCCATTGCAACCAGGATTGCGCTGGGTGATCCCTTTTGCAGAGAATGTCCGCATTTATAGTATTTCCCGGCAGACCTATACAATGTCGATTGCGGCTTCTGAAGGCGACATTGCCGGGGATGATTCAATTCTCGCCCGCACAAAAGATGGACAGGAAGTTTACATCGATGCATCTGTCATTTATTCAATTGATCCAGCCAATGTAGTGCAGCTTCATATCGATTGGCAGGATCGTTTCGAAAATGAAGTAGTTCGCCCTCTGGTGCGCGGCATTATCCGTGATATGGCTTCGCGTTTCGGAGTAGAGGAGACAGTAAGTTCCAAACGAGTGGATTTGGTTATTTCTATTACCAATGAATTAGAGAAGAAGTTTTCAGAAAACGACCTGATCATGGTGGATTTCATTCTACGAAATATTCATTTTAGTGAAGAATATGCCGCAGCAGTGGAACAAAAACAAATCACCGAACAAACCGCCTTACAGGCTGGGTTCACGGTTGAACAAAAAAAGCAGGAGGCTGAACAGGCTCGCCAGGTTGCACAAGGAAAAGCGGATTCTGTTGTTATTGAGGCTAAAGGTGCAGCCGAAGCTCGTTTGATAGAAGCTGGAGCAGAAGCTAAAGCACTTGAAATAATATCAACTATCCTTCAACATAATCCAGATCTGCTTACCTATCAATACATTACAAAATTATCTCCTCAGATTCAAGTCATGCTTTTACCGAATGACTCACCTTTCTTGTTCCCTCTACCGGATCTGCCAACTCCTTAATTTTTAGCAACGCATTTCTTTGACTGGGAGTAATAAGACTCTCGGTTAAATTTGAGAAAAATATGAACGAAACCAATCCATCAGGAAAGAAAATCCGCCTAACCAGTCTCTCCAATTGTGCTGGTTGAGCATCCAAATTAAGCGCAGATGCGCTGACGCAGGTCCTGCGTCCTATTCAAAAAATGTTTAAAGGGTCGGATTTTCCAGATTTATTAGTGGGCTTGGATGATCCGGACGATGCTGCTGTCTGGCAATTGGATGCTGAGCGCGCCCTGGTGATAACAACAGATTTTTTCACTCCTGTTGTGGATGACCCATACGACTTTGGTCAAATTGCTGCTGCTAATGCTCTATCGGATATCTATGCCATGGGTGGAAAACCTTTTCTGGCATTAAATATCGCTGCGTTTCCGCCCAACATTCCTCATGAAATATTGAGTCAAATAATTCTGGGGGGAGCAGAGAAAGCCCAGGAAGCCGGTGTGGTTGTGGCTGGAGGTCATACCATAACTGACGATGAACCCAAGTTCGGATTGGTTGTGGTTGGATTCGTGCACCCTGAGAAAAAATTGACAAAAGCTGGTTTACACCCCGGAGATAGTCTTGTGTTGACCAAACCACTTGGATTTGGGGTTACAACAACTGCATTAAAGCAGGAGAAAACTGATCCAGAAGATGTTGCAGAAGTTGTAGCATGGATGAAACGCCTGAATGATGGTGCTGCCTTGCTGGCGAATGATAATGGCTTGCAAGCAGGTACGGATGTGACCGGATTTAGTATGTTGGGTCATGCCTTGGAGATGGCCAAATCTTCAAAAGTTCGTTTGCAATTCATTTATAAGAATATTCCGTTTGTAACCTGTGCAAAGAAATACGCAAAAATGTGGACATTCCCCGGGGGAGCATCAGATAATTGCTTGTTTTATGGAAAACATGTGGACTTTTCTCCTGAAATTGGTGAAGAGGACCAGATGCTCTTGTTTGACCCACAAACAAGCGGCGGTTTGCTTTTAGGTGTTCCTAAAAATAAATTGCCATTACTCTTAAAGATGGCAGAACAGAACAACCAGCCTGTTTGGATAATTGGGCAGGTTATGCAAGGTGAAGGGATCGAGGTTATTTAATTGATTGAAAACGAAAGGATAGGGATAGATGTCTGATTTTACCCGCGATATTTTTATCATCATCGGATTGTTAATTTTAAATGGGATTTTAGCCATGTCGGAAACGGCATTACTTTCAGTTCGCCTGGGTAGATTACATAACTTGGTGAACAGAGGTGATAAGAAAGCGAGAGCGGCATTAAAGCTGGCTGAGAACCCGAACCAATTCCTGTCAACTATCCAGGTGGGAATCACTTTGATCGATGTAACGACCGGGGCGATCGGTGGTGCAACCCTGGCATTCATAGTTTCAGGATGGTTTAAGAAGATCCCAAGCCTGGAACCTTATAGTCAGTCTCTGGGTTTGATAATTGTCGTTGGAACGATCACGTTCTTTTCGATCATCTTGGGGGAATTGGTCCCAAAACGATTGGCTATCCAGCAACCGGAACGGATTGCTTCTCTCATGGCGCGCTCAATGGAAATTGCCTCCAGGATCATGTTCCCGATCGTGAAGCTGCTGAGCGCATGTACGGAGTTAGTGCTTCGCTTGCTGGGTGTTCGGGGGTCAATTAGCCCACCGGTTACAGAAGACGAGATCCAGGTTTTATTGGATCAGGGTACCCAGGCTGGTGTATTTGATGCATCTGAACAAGATATGGTTGAAGGAGTATTTTCTCTGAATGACCGCCGTCTATCCTCATTGATGACACCACGCAATGAAATAATCTGGTTGGATATCAAAGATTCTCCACTCGAAATCCGAAAAAAAATTTCCGAAAGTCCATATTCACGCTTACCGGTATGTTCGGGGGGACTTGATCATTTGTTGGGTTTGGTCAAAGCCAAGGATGTTCTCCTTGCGGAGTATGAAACAACAAATAGCAAACTTACAGATATTCTTCAGCCTGCCTTATTTATCCCTGAGACTGCTTTTGGATCACATGCCCTGGCGATGTTCAGGGAGGGTGAGACCGAAGTTATTTTTATTATCGATGAATTCGGAGTAGTTCAAGGTCTGGTCACCATTGTAGATATTGTTTCCGAGATAATAGGTGAAATAGCCAATAATGGTCCCCAGGCGATCCAACGCCAGGATGGTTCCTGGTTATTGGATGGTATGCTTTCCGTGGATGATTTTAAATCGATATTTAATCTTCAACAACTTCCGCGGGAAGATGGGTTTGAAACTTTAGCCGGGTTGGTATTGACTTTGATGGGTCGTATTCCAAAAGCTGCAGAACTTTATGAATGGAATGGATTGCGATTTGAGATCATGGATATGGATGGCAATCGAATTGATAAGGTATTAGTGACTTCTTTTCCTATGACTATAACCAGTGGAAAAGAGACGAAAATAAATGAATGACTGGTATTTAAATTTTTCTTCTCGTCGTTCTTCAGTTATAGGGAGTGCAGGAATGGTAGCTGCATCTCAACCGCTTGCAGTAGCAGCAGGACTTGAGATTTTAAGCCAGGAGGGAACAGCTGCAGATGCAGCTATTGCAACGGCAGCTGCTCTAAATGTAACTGAACCTACCTCTACAGGAATTGGAGGGGATTGTTTTACACTTTATTACGATTCAAAAACAAATAACATCAGCGCTTTAAATGGATCAGGTAGAGCTCCAATTGATCTTTCGCTGGAACGACTACAAATAGAAGGTTTTGGTAGGGAATTACCTCCATTCCATCCGTATACAATTACCGTTCCCGGTGCATGTGCTGGTTGGTTTGACTTACATGAGCGCTTTGGTTCCTTGAAGATGGAGAAAATATTATCACCTGCGATACGCCTTGCTGAAACAGGGTTTCCGGTTGCGCCTGTGACGGCATATTTTTGGCAGAGAGGTGCTCAAAGACAATTAGCCTCTGCTTTGAATGGAACCGAGATGACAATTGATGGTCGTGGTCCTTATCCCGGTGAGATCTTTAAAAATCCGGGCTTGGCACGCACACTACGACTGATTTCTGAGAAAGGTAAAACAGCTTTTTATGAAGGAGAAATCGGTGAAACCATTGTAAGTACGATCCAGCAGGCAGGTGGTTGCATGCGCATGGATGATCTTAGCCAGCATTTCAGTACCTGGGAATCCCCAATAAGCACAAGTTTTCGTGATTTGCGATTATGGGAATGCCCGCCGAATGGGCAGGGTTTGGCAGCGCTGCTTGCATTAAACATTATAGAAGGTTTTGATCTTGAAAAAATGGCTCCGCTTTCTCTGGCGCGGTTGCACCTGGAGATCGAATCCATGCGCCTTGCATTTGCAGATACAAGCTGGTACCTGGCCGACCCGGCTTTTTCAAAGGTTCCCATCAACGAATTATTATCAAAAACCTATGCAAAAGAACGTCGAAACTTGATCGACACAAACCGGGCTAATGTGGATCAAAAATATGGGGTGCCAGTTGCTTCAACCGATACTGTCTATTTTTGCGTTATCGATAAATTTGGGAATGGCTGTTCTTTTATAAATAGTAATTACATGGGTTTCGGTACCGGGATCGTTCCGTCCGGATGGGGATTCACATTACAAAATCGAGGTCATAATTTTAGTCTCCAGCCTGGGCATCCGAATGTACTTGAACCTCGAAAGAGACCTTATCACACCATTATCCCTGCCATGGTCACTCGAGGAAGTGACCAAAGCCTGTATGCAGTCCTGGGGGTTATGGGAGGATTTATGCAACCACAGGGACATTTACAGGTTTTCCTTGCACTCGCCTGTGACCATTTGAATCCGCAGGCATGTCTGGATTTACCGCGTTTTTGCATCGAGGATGGTACAGCCGGAGGAGGAGTTGCACTGGAAGAGGGGATTCCTCAGAATGTGGTCGCCGATCTAAAAAAACTCGGTCATATTACTCGAATGGTGTCTGGTTATGACCGGGCTTTATTTGGACGCGGACAGATCATTCTTCGAGATAATATTTCCGGGGTTTTGTGGGCTGGTAGTGATGCGAGGGCAGATGGCTGTGCCATGACTCTTGCATGAAGTTATTGATAATAATGGGGGAAGAAATATTATTCAACCTTCTTTACTCATATTTGTGGCATAAAACTGGTATAACAAGATTCTTATCTAATAATTTTTTATGGGCATGTATAATATAAGATTGAGAAATAATCTATAAAAATTGGTTTTAAGCAAAACTTACTTTATTGATGATGAGGATTAATTTTGGAAAAGTTAAAGGGTGTCAAAATCCATGTTAATGGTGTGGTGCAAGGAGTTGGTTTTCGGCCGTTTATCTATGGATTGGCCCAGAAATTTGATCTGGCTGGTTGGGTAAGGAATACATCAGCAGGTGTGGATATCGAATTGGATGGAACTCAGGAAATACTTGAATCATTTATTCAAGCTATAAAGGATGATGCCCCACCCCTGGCTAACATAGATGACATCCTCGTGGATTGGATAGATTCAAATGGTTTCATCAAATTTGAAATTATCCACTCCGAAGCAGTTATGGATGCCTTTCAGCCAATTTCACCTGATGTATGTACGTGTAAGGATTGCTTAAAGGAGCTTTTTGACCCAGCTGACAGGCGTTATCGTTATCCTTTTATTAACTGCACCAATTGTGGTCCACGATTTACGATCATCAAAGACATCCCTTATGACAGACCCAATACAACAATGGCTCCATTCGAGATGTGTAAAGCTTGCGGATTGGAGTATTCCAACCCATTGGATAGACGTTTCCATGCTCAACCCGTGGCTTGCCCTGAATGCGGTCCAAAAATATGGTTGGAATACAATAGTGGTGAAAAAAAAGTTAATTTGGAAGGTGAGAATGCCATTGTAGAAACCCAAAAACTTCTTTGCCAGGGGAAAATAATTGCGATCAAAGGATTGGGCGGTTTTCACCTTGCATGTGACGCCAATAATGTGCAAGCTGTGGCAGAATTACGCCACCGAAAACTGCGCGTAGATAAACCTTTCGCGTTGATGATTTCCGATAGTGCAACCGTCGACAAATACTGTTTTCTAAATGATGAAGCCAGAGAATTATTGGAATCCCATCCCAGACCTATTGTATTGTTGGAACGAAAGCCTGGAGCAACCATTGCTTTGGAAGCTGCGCCTGGACAGAATACATTGGGAGTCATGTTACCTTACACCCCCTTACATTACCTGCTTTTTGATACGGACCAATTTGAAGTTCTGGTGATGACGAGTGGAAATGTCAGCGAAGAACCGATCGTTACGGATAACGATGATGCCCGAACCCGTTTGAATTCCATGGCAGATGCTTTCTTGATGCACAATCGTGATATTCATATTCGTTGTGATGATTCGGTCGTCAGAGAATTCGAAGATGAGATCATCCCAATCCGACGATCCCGTGGTTACGCTCCTTTTCCTGTTCGCCTGAACTTTGAGCCACCGGCTTTATTGGCATGCGGTGCTGAACTGAAGAATACTTTTTGTATAACTCGTAACAACTATGCGTTTCTAAGTCAGCATATTGGTGATCTCGAAAATTTTGAAACCCTGGATTCTTATGAGAGAGGAATTTCCCATTTTGAGCATTTATTCCGGGTGGAAATAAATGCTCTGGCACATGATCTTCATCCCGATTATCTGGCAACACGTTATGCTTTAAAAAGGGCTGATTTGGAAGATCTGCCATCCTTTGCTGTTCAACACCACCATGCCCATGTGGTTGCCTGCATGGCAGAGAATAAACTTCCTGGAGATAAGCCTATCATAGGTGTGGCGTTTGATGGTACTGGATATGGTGAAGATGGAACGATCTGGGGAGGTGAATTTCTTATATCTGATTTCTTTAGTTTTCAGCGTGTAGCTCATCTCAAAACCATCCTTATACCAGGAGGTGACCTGGCGGTACGGGAACCCTGGCGTTTGGCCTTGGCTTGGCTTGAACAGACAGGAGAACCTTGGGACGAAAATCTTCCACCGGTTCACCCTTTGATGGTGGAGACTGCCCTTAACGGTGTTTTTAGGCAACAATTGAAAACCGGACTGAATTCTCCCATAACCTCGAGTTTGGGACGATTATTTGATGCCGTGTCCGCGCTGACCGGAACAAGGCTGTATGTAAATTATGAAGCTCAGGCTGCCATTGAGTTTGAGACTTTGGTAGATCCATTTGAAATGGTTAAATATGACTTTGAGATTGGATCAGAAAATATTGACCCAGCGCCTTTGATCAGGTCCATTGTGAAGGATATAAGAAACCGTATCCCTGTTTCCAATATCGCTGCTCGATTTCACAATGGTGTGGCAGAAATGACATCGCAAGTTTGCCGAAATATCCGCAATCAGGCAGGAATCTCTGAGGTTGTACTAAGTGGTGGAGTATGGCAAAATTTAACATTATTAAAAACAACAATAGCTTTGTTACGCGCTGATGGTTTTCAGATTTATTTTCACAAGGTGGTACCAACAAACGACGGGGGGGTTGCCCTTGGGCAGGCAGTTGTAGCGGCGTCGCGACTTGTAAAACAAGATTTCTGATTAAAAAACCATGAAACCTTTGTCTTTGATAATTATTTGAGTTTTTTTAGTAAGGTGGAGTGATTAAGATTTGGGAATTGCCAATGGAATTCCAAAATTATACAAGACTTGAATATTTTCCGTGTTATTTCACCAACCGCAACTTGAGCAAGTGTTGATCCCCGCTGATTTTCCAACATATTTAAACATGGTCACATTTGTAAATGGTTCCCCCAGTATTCCATCATGGATCGCCCAGGATCGCAAGCGAACGCTATTTTCGGCTGATCGGTTTCTGAAGGGTGTGGAATTGTCTAATACTTGTTTCAGGTCTCCTTCTTCAGAAAATCCGGTTTCAATTCTTTCCATTAGCTTTCTTCCAACTTGATAAGAAAAACCATACCTTTCGAAGAGAACCGCATTGTGATAATAAAGCGGTTCTGCAAAATATACATCATGTCCTAAGCTGCTTACAAATTCTTCGAATTTCAATATGGCTGTTGGTAATAACCTCAAACCTGTGCGAACTTGACCAGGAGCAAGTCCCTCATTCATAGCTGCTTCCTCTGCTTGGCAGTTCCTTATGAAGGTTCCAAACCGGGTGAATTGTCCATCAGGCATTCGATCCACATCGAATCTTTTGGCGGATGGGTCGTTAAGTATATAAAGGAGGACATGGATTTGCCCGGACATTGTGTCGGTTAAATGACCATACAGAATTGGGTCGGGAAAATCAACCTGGTGAAATAATTTCATCTCTACATCACTATTTCCAGGTGTGAACTTGAAGCTCAGTAAAGGGTTTCCATCTTTGTCTTTGAAGGAAGCCGGGATATTAAAACGTTCAAGCAATTCCAGTGGGATCAATCGGGAATATATCTCAATTTTCTCTGTTTCATCAAGTAAATTTACACCACCAATAGTTGATGCAGCCATTTTACTCCCTTGTCTTTATCTGGCGTTCAATTTCCAGGTCTGTTTCACGCTTGGCAATGGTTGCGCGTTTGTCGTACAATTTCTTTCCGCGGGCAATGGCGATTTCCAACTTGGCACGTCCCCCCTTCAAATAAATGCGGATTGGGATAATTGTGACACCTTTTTGACGGATAGCATCCCAGAGTTTCTTGATCTCTTTCTTGTGCAAGAGAAGTCTTCGGGGTCTTTTGGGATCATGATTATTGCGATTAGCTTGTTCATACGGGGCAACATGCGCTTCCACCAACCAGGCATTTTTTCCATCCACTTTTATATAAGCTTCAGCCAGGCTAATCTGTCCAGCTCGAATTGATTTTATTTCACTCCCCTGAAGAGATAGTCCTGCTTCGAATTCCTCCAACAGGAAGTATTCAAATTTAGCTTTTCGATTGGTTGCAACAACTTTGATATCCATGTCTTGATTTTAGCACAAGCTGGGAAAGATCAACCCCATTTGAGGATGGCTAATCCAGAAAATAATCGAAAAATTCCAATAATTAATAAGGCAATCCCCAAACCGACATATCCAGCCAGGATAGGTCCAAGAATTGAACCTGCCAGGATGGCAGAATTTAGGATTATGTTATACCAGGCTAGATATGCAGGCCAATTATTGCCTGGAGTTTTTTCCAGCAAGTAATTGACCAGGGCTCCTCCCACAAAAGCCCAGCCAAAACCACCGATCAGGGAAATCCCCAGATATTGAAGATACCCATGCGAAAAGAATAATAGGATGGGATATAGACCTGTCAGGAAGGCGCCCAGGCTTGTCACCTTATGGTGCCCCCATTTATTACTGATGCGTGCCAGTTGCATGGACCCGATCAACCCTGTGAAATAAAATGCAGCTGAACCGATCCCAATCTGTTGATCATTCAAATGCATTACATTAACAAAATACAATGGATATAAAGGTATCGCTAAAAATTGAGCAATATGAAAAAACAAAAGAACCGATAAAGTCTTCCGGAAAGGTGTTTTCCAGATATTTACCTTATTTAGTTTAAGACGAACCTGATCTAACCAATACCTAATTCCTTTTTTAAGGCTTGTGGAAATCGAATTATCTATTGATGGTTCGGTTGAGGTATCTTTTGATATTTGCAATGGATGAACAAAATACAGGTGAAAACTGCTCATGACCGCCCCAAGAAACCCGATCCCAAAAACGATCTGGTATCCAATAGGGAAGGGGATATTCGTAAGGATGGCTCCGCAAAGGATTGATGTGATTACATAAACAATGGAAAGGATCACATTCCGAATGCCAGCGACATGCGCCCGCCACGATGCCGGTACAGCTTCTGCGAAGAGTGCATTGAATCCTACAGCCAGAGCGGTTCCAGGAATGCCCATTAGGAGAGCCAATGACACAAGAACCCATATTTGTTGCTGGTCAGCAAATAACCAGGGTAGAGGGATTAAGAGCAGGTATCCAAACCGGTAATAAACTGATGTCCAGAAAACCGCTTTTCCAATAGTCCTTTTTTGCAACCATTGGCCGGCTGGGATGGCAAATAATAAATTGATGACTGCGGGCATAGCCCCCATCAGCCCAACTTGAAACGGATTAGCTCCCAACCGGGCAGCATAGACCGAAAGGAAAGCCAATGAACTCCCGCTCAATATACCGAACCACCCCATGTCCAGGTAAAGATGTTTAAAGTTCTGCCTGAATTCTGAAGGGATTTCTGATGAACGGCTTAATCGTTTCAAAAAGGTCATATCCTGATTATACTGTTTGGTGGCTTATGAGCATTGTGTTTTACATTAATTTGATCTTTTCCTAACCCGATGTCCACTTGTTGGGCAATCGTTCTTTTTCCCACTTCATCCCATTCTTGTGGTAAAAAACTTAAATAATACAATATCCCCACCGATAACCTGCATTTACTAAGCAAAAATTTGCGAAATCATCCCACCTGAGTTATCAAAGAGAAAATAGGCTGCTTCAAAACCATTCTAAAAAAAATTGATAACTTGGTATCCAGTAATTAGCCTGACCGAATAGAGTTGATGGAGACTTGGTCGCAGAATTGGTTTTTGAAAGGATTAAAAAAGATTAATATTAATTAGAGTATCAACACTTCCATCAAAAAAAGAAATAAGGGTACAATTCTCTAAAGAAGTGATGACTTTGTAAGATAAAACCTGAAGATAGCGAGGTGACCCATGTTCCAATATGAGTACTGCAAATTACAGATCGTTGAAACAGCCCAGATTCTGGTGAATAAAGGGTATCTGATGGCAACAGGAGGAAATCTCTCAATGAGAATTCCAGGTGAATCTGCCATGGCTATCACGCCATCCAATTTTGATTATATGAAGATGACTACAAATGATATTTGCGTGCTGGATTATAAATTAAACTGCCTGGATGGGGATTTGAAACCATCAGTTGAGAGCAGTTTTCATGCGGGAATATACCAGACACGGAGTGATGTTAATGCGATCATACATACGCACCAGGTCTATACTAGCGCTCTTTCATTGATGAAGGCACCTATTCCTGCTCTTTTTGATGAGCAAGTGCGTTATCTGGGTCGCTCTGTGGAGATCATCCCGTATGCTCCATCCGGAACAGGTTTTCTGAAGAAAAAAATTATCAAATATATCAAGAATCATAATAATGCCTTCATCATGCAAAATCACGGTGCCTTGTGTTTTGGCGAAAGCATGGTGCTAGCTATTTATAATGTGGAAATATTAGAGAAATGTTCCCTTGCCTATCTTTTAACCTTATGCGCGGAACGTGAATCCAGCAGGATTCCCGCCCCGATCCGTGAAATTGCATTTGGAAAATTACGTAAAGACCAAAAGAAATTTTCAACTGGAGAATTTTCTTCAAGTGGAGAATAGAATAAAATAATAGACCAAGTGATTTAATTTGACAGGAGATTTAATGGTAAATAATCAATATGCAATATCAGAGTGGCCGGATACCCGAGAGATATATCAGCGGTTGGCTGACCTCATCAGGCAACCACCAATCCCGATCCGAAGGGATAAAATGAAAGAGTTCTTGGTCTATTTCGAAGAAAAGTGCAAGAAATCAAGGGTTTTAACTGACGAAGCAAAAAAATACATACCGGGTGGAGTTCAGCATAACCTTGCATTTAATTTCCCCTTCCCAATAGCAATTGAGAAAGCCGAAGGGGCTTATATGTGGGATGTGGATGGGAATCGTTACATCGATTTTTTACAGGCAGGTGGTCCAACCGTCCTTGGTAGTAATTATGGTCCCGTACGCGAAAAGGTGCAGGAGATTATAAATACATCGGGTCCAATAACCGGTTTGTTTCACGAATATGAATTAAAGCTGGCCAGGTTGGTGAATCAATACATGCCCGCAGTAGAAATGTTTCGAATGTTCGGCTCCGGTACCGAAAGTGTTATGGCAGCCATCCGTGTGGCACGAGCCCATACACACAAAAAAAAGGTGATCAAGGTGGGAGGGGCTTATCATGGCTGGAGTGACCAGATGGTTTTTGGTCTTCACATCCCTGGAACTGGACGTTTTGAAGCAGCCGGGATCCCACGTAGTTCCAGCAAACATACCCAGGAGTTTTTTCCAAATAATCTGGCTGCCTTGCGAAGAAAATTAATGTTGAATCAAGTACGAGGTGGTACTGCTGCAGTAATTCTTGAACCGATCGGTCCCGAAAGTGGAACTCGCCCGGTTAGCAGAGAGTTCAACCAGAAAGTCCGCGAAATGTGTGATGAATTTGAAACACTGTTAATTTTTGACGAAGTAGTTACAGGTTTCAGATTAGGGATGGGAGGCGCTCAGGGTTATTTGAATATTAAACCTGACCTGACGATCTTTGGAAAGTGCATAACAGGTGGCTATCCAATGGCTGGTGGGTTGGGGGGGCGAAAAGATATTATGCTGCACCTCTCAGCAGGCATCGGCGGCACAGGAGAACGTGCTTATGTAGGTGGTACATTGTCTGCTAATCCATTATCCTGTGTTGCTGGGTACCATGCCTTGATTGAGATGGAACGTACACAAGCGCCTTTCCTTGCAGGACGCGCTGGTGATCGGTTGACAAAAGGCTTGCAAAGTATCATAACCAGACTTGAACTGCCATACGTAGCCTACAATCATGGTTCGATTGTTCATCTTGAAACAGCTGCCACCATGTTGCTGGATTTTAAGAACCCTCTAAAAATCGCACGCGAGCTCAAACCACGCAAGCACATGATGGAAGAAATGGGAGCAGCCTTCATGTCGCAAGGGTTGATCACGCTGGCTGGGAGTCGAATGTACACCAGTATGGCTGATACAGATGCTGTCATTGACGATGCCTTGGATCGTTTTGAAACTGTTCTTTCCAGTTGTAAATAGTGAGATTCCAACCCTGCATCATCCCGAATAATTTGGTGAAACCAAAATTGAATAACCTAATAATCCTATCAAAAAAAGCAGATGAATATTGCGAATTGATTGAGGCTGAAAAATTACCAAATTTAAGAATCCTTAAAGCAGCCAACCACCCTGATCAGATTGAATCAAATTCCTCAGCAAATATTCTTTTTGGTGATTCAATATTGGTCAGTATGATTCTTTATAAACTTCCAGAACTTAAATGGGTCCAAACCACCTGGGCAGGGATTGAACCATTGCTCGCTCAGGGATTACGGCGTGATTATCAGTTAACGAACGCCCGGATCGTATTTGGCCCATTGATATCTGAATATGTTCTGGCTTACCTCCTGCTTCATGAAAGGCGCATTTTTCAACGATACCAGGCTCAACAGAACAAAATTTGGGATGCATCTCTAACAGGAACAATCAGGGGGAAAACAATTGGATTGCTGGGAGTTGGGTCAATAGGAGTGTATTTAGCCTCCACAATGAAACAATTAGGAATGCATGTCCGAGGCTACTCACGAACAAGTCGATCATGTGCACATGTGGATCGATATTTTCATGGAGCGCATCTACGGGAATTTACACTTGGGTTGGATTACCTCGTTAATAGCCTTCCTGATACACCTGATACCAGGCACATGGTCAATTCCCAGATGTTTGAATGGCTCCCACCTCATGCTGTCTTTATAAATGTTGGACGAGGTAGTACTGTTGATGAATCAGCCCTTGTTTCAGCCTTGTCTACAGGCCAGATTGCTGGAGCGGTCCTGGACGTTTTTGAGAATGAACCTTTGCCGCAGGACCACAATTTTTGGAAGACACCAAATTTATTTATAACATCGCATACAGCTGCCCCCAGCCTTCCAGGTGACCTTGTCATGTTATTTATTGAGAACTATCATCGCTATAATAATAACCTGCAACTACACCACCTTGTGGATTTCGAACGTGGTTATTGATTTAATTTAATATTGAAATTTTTTTGTAAAACATATTTTTAAAAGATTACAGAACTCCCGTGTTATAATCTCTGCTTGATAAATAACTAAACTGGAAAGTCAAATCACCATAATTTCCTTTTTATGGATTTTGTCTATTAATTTATCAAATTATCTATTAACGGAGGCCCCATGGAAATAGTCACCCAGCAGTTCAAACATTGTGATTTGATCAGTGTCAAAGGTCGCGTCGATAGTTATACAGCACCTAAATTGGGGGAAGCAATCGAGACTATAAATAATCAAGGACGCTACAAGATTGTACTTGATCTGAGTGGTTTGGAATTTATGTCCAGTGCTGGATTTCGAACCATGCTAATGGGGCAACGAACCTGCAAACGCTATAATCGTGGCGAGATTGTATTGGCTTCACTACCAAAGCGAACACAGGAAGCCCTTGACTTGACCGGATTTACCTCCCTATTCAAGATATTTTCAGATCAAGTTTCCGCAGTTGGTAATTATTAAATATTATTCAAAAATTGGATATTAATGGAACCGGACCAGCTTTTTCAGTCGGAAACGGATCCTGGTTTCGTTATGCGAACAGCCATTTTCCCGGCGAATAATAAAAACCTGGATTCAATCCGCGAGTTTGTTGCCACAGCAGCGAAAGATGCGGGGTGTGATGAAGCTGGCGTTTATGCGATTCAGCTTGCTGCGGATGAAGCATGCTCAAATATTATCGAACATGCTTATAAGACTGAAGATGATGGAGAAATCGAATGCACCTGCAGCCAGGATGGAGATTACTTGGTAGTAGTTTTTCGAGATCATGGTACTAGTTTTAATCCGGATTTGGTACCAGAACCTGATCTAACTGGCAATCTAAATAAAAGACAGATTGGAGGACTGGGTCTCTACCTGATCCGTCATTTGATGGATGAAGTAATTTATGAATCGCTGGAAGAGGCAGGAAATGTTCTAACTTTAAAAAAACATATAGTGGGGTGATATGAAAAAAAACAGGACTGTACAAACATCAAGTTGGAGCCACGTAATTAATTTGGGTTCGAAATTGCTTGAAGCAGAAAACCTGGCAGCAAGGCATGATTTGATCGTCTCAACATTGCAAAAAATTTTTGGAGGGGAAAACAAGCTTTGGCTCAATGAAAACCTTCTCCGTTTGCCGGGTCGACTGTATAAAGCATTTTATGATCCTGAACCTCCAACGACCGAGATGAGTCAGGCAAAAACCACGGGTGATATTGTTAAGAATTCCCAGGGTGTTGATTGTCTGGCCATGGCGATTTCGTGTCAGGGTACTATTTTTGGGGTAATGCAAACGAGTCGCTCGAATAAAAATCCATTTAACGAGGATGAAATAGAGGTTTTCCAGGGAGTAGCAGCACATATTGCGTTAGCGCTAAACAATACACATCGCAAAGAAATTGAGCAATGGCGGATTGAACAATTAAACCTTGTTCGCATGGTTAGTTCTCAAATAGTGAACATTCTTGATCTGGATGAGTTGATTCAAAGATTAACCCAGTTGATCCAACAGACTTTTCAATATTACTATGTTGCCATCTTCACACTCAAGCCGGAAGAAAAGATTCTGAAGTTTTATTCATCTGCTGGACCTGTTGGACATAAGGCGAAACATCGTGTTTCGCCGGTGCTGGAAGTGGAGGTAGGGCAGGGCTTGATCGGGTTTGTGGCTCAATCTGGAGAAGAAATAGTTAGCAATGATGTCCAAATAGAACCGCGGTTCAAATTTGTGGACAGCCTGCCTGAAACTTTATCAGAGGTGGTTTTACCTCTAAAAATTGAAGATAAGATATTAGGAGTTTTGGATATCCAAAGCAATGAAAAGGATGTTTTTCATCCAAACGATCTACTTGTTTTGCGAGCCTTAGCAGCTAATATTTCCATTGCCGTAGAAGGGGCGCATTTATATGGAGACTTGCAAAAAAGGGCGAAACATCTCACACTAGTAACAGATGTGAGTCGGGATATTACAACCATACTTGATCTTAAGGAGTTGCTCCAGAAAGTTGCAACATTGATCCAGGAACGGTTAGGTTACCAGTACGTTCATCTTTTCAGTGTTCATCCCAATCGGAGACGCATCTACCACGAAGCTGGTAGTGGTTGGCGTGGTTCAGCTCTTGAAGGATATTCCCTTGACCTGGACAGCCCGATGGGATTGATCCCTTGGGTAGCCACTCACGGCGAATCGGTAATTTCAAACGATGTCACTATTGACCCTCGTTATAAGCCATCAGAATTGCCTCCTGAAAATACGCTTGCTGAATTGGTGGTGCCACTGATCTTTGATGGTCAAGTATTGGGTGTATTGGATATTCAATCTGAGAACAAAGATGTGTTCACGGATGAGGACCGCATAATTTGTGAAGCTCTGGCGGATAATATTGCCGCGGCTATCCACAATGCTGACTTGTATCAATCCGAAAAATGGCGCAGGCAGATTGCAGATAGTCTACGTGAAGTAGCCGGATTACTTTCGGCAAATGTAAGCGTGGATGATGTTTTGGATACGATCCTGGGAGAGCTGGAAAAAGACTTGCCATGCGAAATCTCGGCAATATGGTTGTTGGATGGTGAAGATATATATCTTGGGCACATTCGAGGGGCTGATCCAATTGATGTGGAAATTGCCAGGAAAGATTGGCCAGAATCGTCGGATTTCCTCGCTGAAGCCTTAAATTCTGATCTCCCAATTATCCGTAAACCTATCGACCCGATCGGACCCAGCGGGGCAGTCAAAGGTTATTCAGCAGATTATTCTTCCATAGCAGTCCGATTACAAATAGGAAACCAGCCTCTGGGTGTTTTAACTCTTGCCCATCCTACAACCGGAAGATATGGACATGAAGCCCAGGCTATTACTTCCACATTTGCTGGTTACGCAGCAGTGGCAATTGGAAATGCCAGGTTATATGATACAGCCCAAGAACAGGCATATGCTTCAGCAGCATTGCTGCAGGTTGCTCAAACCGTAGCCAATGCGGATAATCTGGAAGATCTGCTGGCATCCATAGCACGAATTACGCCAATTTTGGTTGGTGTTAATTCATGTGCTATCTATCTTTATAAGGATGAATTATTTATTCCCTCTCATGCTTATGGAATGGATGATGAGATTCAAAATTTAATTATGAGCAAGAATTTTGCTCCAGGAGATTTTCCGCTCTTGGATGCAGTTCTCGAAACCAGTCAAGAGGTTATTAGCTCATTGAAATCAAAAGCACCGGATTCATGGCTAAACCCTGAACTTGCCTTATCAAAGGAGGAGTCTTTCTATGCAATGGAAATGGGGGAGAATTTATTGATTGGTTTTCCTTTGAAGATAAAAACTGAATTCTTTGGTGTCATTGTAATAGAAGAAACATCAGAAGCCCGTCGATTTCGTCAGAAAAGAGTTGAAATTATTATTGGTATTGCAAATCAGTTGGCAATGAGCATCCAAAATGAAAACCTCCAATTGGAAACAGTCGCCCGCGAAAGGCTGGAATATGAATTTCACCTTGCCCGTCAAATTCAGCAAACCTTTTTACCTGAACAAATGCCGGATTTCGAGAATTGGGAATTGGCTGCATATTGGCGTCCAGCAAGACAAGTGGGTGGTGATTTCTATGATGTTTTCAAGCTACCAAACGGTGAACTGGGGTTGATCATTGCAGATGTGTCGGATAAGGGTATACCTGCCGCATTATTTATGGCTGTTACACGCACTCTCCTGCGTGCAGTTATTCTGGAGGTTACTTCTCCATCCGAAGTGTTGCAAAGGATAAATGATCTGCTTATCCCTGAAAACCAACAAGGAATGTTTGTGACAGTTGTCTATGCAGTTTTATCTTTGGAAACCGGTGAACTGACTTATGCTAATGCAGGTCATAACCCACCGTTCTTAATTTTCTCCAGCAAGCAAAAGATTAAAAAATTAAATCGTACGGGAATGGCTCTAGGAATAGTGGAAAATACCATAATTAATGAACGTAAGATTCGACTTCAACCTGAAGATTGTTTATTATTTTATACAGATGGAATAACAGAAGCAATTTCCCAAGAACAGGACCTTTATGGGGATGATAGGTTGCGGAAAGTATTAATGGAAAACCATACTTTTTCTTCAAATAATATTGTAAAATCAATCGAGAGATCAGTGTTTGATTTTATGGGCTCAAATCTCCCGGCCGATGATTTGACGATGCTTATGGTAAAACGACTCAAATAATTAGAATGGTATAATGGATTTGTTAAATTCCCCACTAGGAGTCTCGTTTGGCATTTAATCCAATTAACTGGTTGCTTGGCTTATTCTCTTTGGATATTGGAATAGACTTGGGTACAGTAAATACCTTGGTTAACGTCCGAGGCAAAGGGATTGTGATCAATGAACCCTCCTGGGTTGCAATTGATAAACGTACGCGCATACCTCATGCAATAGGACTCGAAGCCAAAGAGATGGCTGGTCGCACATCCGGTTCTCTCGTGGTGATCAGGCCAATTCGGGATGGTGTGATCTCAGAATTTGAGATCACTGAAGCCATGTTGGAATATTTTATTGGCAAAGTTCATGAACAGACAATTGTACCCTTGCCCCGTCCTCGGGTTGTTATCGGAATACCTTCAGGAGTAACTCAGGTGGAGAAAAGAGCTGTTTATGATGCTTCTATGTCTGCAGGTGCCCGAAACACATACTTGATAGAAGAACCAATAGCAGCAGCCTTGGGGGCAGGTTTACCTTTAAATGATGTGCTCGGCACAATGATGGTAGACATCGGCGGTGGTACCACTGAGGTGGCAATTATATCCATGGGTAGGGTTGTTGTATCAAGATCCCTGCGCGTAGCCGGCGATGAAATGGATCTGGAAGTCTTGCAGTATATCCGTAATAAATATAACCTTCTCATCGGTGAAAGGATTGCTGAACAAATCAAGTGGAGTGTTGGCTCCGCGTTTCAATTACCGATCGAAAAAACCACAGAAGTCCGCGGACGCAATCTGGTAACTGGTTTACCTGAATCAATTGTGGTTTCATCCGTTGAAATGCGGGAAGCCCTGACGGGCTCTGTTCAGGTTATTATCGATACTGTTAAAGATGCATTGGATGAAGCTCCCCCTGAGATTATTGCGGATTTGATGGATAACGGTATCTGCCTTGCTGGAGGTGGTGCCTTACTTCAAGGACTTGCCGAGCGTCTATCTGACGAGTTAAATTTACGGGTATGGGTTGCTGAAGACCCACTAACTTGTGTTGTGCGTGGAACCGGGATAGTCTTGGATGATTTTCAAAATAATTCCCGTTTCCTTGTCGGTCTCGAAAGAGATGGTGGCAATCGTTAATATACTTTTTATTAAAGTATATGGATTCTGAATTAAAAAAAAGCACCTTGATATGAAATCAAATTTACCCCGGTCATTGCAAGCGACCTTAATAATATTAATTTTGGTCGGTTTTGTGATGCTTGCTTTGGGTGGTTACTTTGGTGGGATAACCAATTGGTTTGGAAAGATCACGGTTGGATCCCAAACCTGGCTTTCAAGCCGCTTTTTGGCAATTTCAGATTTTCTCACAGTTCCCCGCGATATGGCCTCATTACGGCAGAGAAATATTGAATTGGAAGCAGATGTCGCCCGACTGCAAACCCAGATTATTGAACTCCAACAGCAAGTGACCCAGACAGAAATCCTATCAGCGTTAGTGGATTTTGCACGGACAAATCCGGAAAACACTTACAAAGCAGCAGCAGTAATTGGACGTGACCCAAACCCATTTCTAAGATATGTGATCATAAATGTTGGGTCAAATGAAGGAATTGTTCGCGGAATGCCAGTAGTTACCCAAAAAGGTCTGGTAGGTCGGGTGGATGCAGTCGTATCCGGGGCAGCCAGGGTTCAATTGATAACCGATCAAATCTCTGCAGTAAATATTATCTTAAAGAATTCTAAAACAGAAGCCATACTTACTGGTTCGATCACGGGAAGCCTTTCCCTCGGGATGATCTCGCACGATGTGATAATAGAACCGAATGATGTGGTTCTGACATCCGGATTAGGAGGAGATTATCCTCCCAATATATTGATAGGTCAGGTTGTTAGTATAAGCAATCCAGAGGATGAATTATTCCAGTCAGCTTCCATTCAACCGATTGTGGATTTCTCGCATGTGGAATATGTGTTGGTTATTACTAATTTTCAGCCGGTAGATATCACACCTTTGCTGCCCACGCCTAACCCTTAATTATTATGTCTAATTTGTTGGCATTACCCATATTGGGGGTCGCACTCATGATTCAAACAGGGATCATCAGTCGCATCAATCTTCTTTCTGGTAGTGCGGATTTAATGTTAACCATCCTGGTGACCTGGTCTATTCAGGAGCGGGTCAAAAATGCCTGGTTTTGGGCACTGGTTGCTGGTTTAATGGTCGGTTACGTTTCGGGTTTACCCTGGTTCATACCATTGGCAGGCTACCTGCTGGTTGTTGGAATAGGTCGCCTGTTGCATCGTAGAGTTTGGCAGGCAGTTCTTTTGGAGACATTTGTTGTAATTTCCATAAGCACATTTGGTATTCATCTGTTAACGGTTGCTTACCTGGCACTGGCAGGTGGCACATTCCAATTAGGAGAAGTCATCAGCATGATCATCCTGCCAAGCACTTTACTTAATTTATTGTTGGTGATATCAGTTTATTTTCTGATTAAAGATTTAGCTCTCTGGTTGTACCCATCTGAGGTAAATTTATGAGCTCATCATCAACACTGGTTCGTTTTCAGCCATGGCGATTATGGACGATCTTTATTGTTTTCGGGCTTATATTTGTAATCTTTATCTCTCGCCTGGTCGGATTACAGATAGTGGATTACGAAACATATCTGCAATATTCAAATAATAATCGCACCAAAATCGTAAGTGAAGCTCCACAACGTGGCATTATTTATGATCGTAATGGATATGTTTTGGCGCGAAATATAGCCTCTTATTCAATTTCAATCACACCTGCTTATCTGCCAAATGATCTCTCGGATATTCATCAGATTTTTCGGGATTTGTCAGATTTAACAGGAGTCCCTGTCAATAGCGGGACAATTGAAGATGCCAAATTGGTTTCAGCCTGCGTTCCTGGACCGGGAATCACCCAATTGGTGGACTTGGGCAATTCGCTGGCTCCCTACTCGCCTGTAAAAATCCAATGTGATGTCGGTGAAAAAATAGCTCGAATTGCCCGTGAGCGGATGGTAAATTGGCCAGGAGTGAGTGTGGAAATAGAACCGATCCGGGATTATCCCACCGGTTCGTTAACTGCACATGTAGTTGGTTTCTTAGGTCCGATCCCTGCCAGACTGGAAGCAGAGTACAAAGATCTCGGGTTTTCAACTCAAACCGATAAGGTAGGTTATGCCGGTATTGAAGCATCTCTGAATGACATATTAATAGGGTCTCCTGGAAAACGTGTTATTGAAGTAGATGTGGCTGGGCAGGAATTGCGTAATTTGGAACCACCATTAGCACCTGTTCCAGGTGGAAATGTTACTCTTACTATTGATACACGTTTTCAGGCTGCAGCAGAAGCAGCTATTTCCGAAGAGATCGATTTTTGGAATAATCGATACTATGGTTATGTTCGTATTACAAGTGGTGCAGTGCTGGCCATGAACCCCAAAACAGGTGAGATACTCGCCATGGTTTCCTGGCCCACCTATGAAAACAATCGTCTGGCACGTTTCATCCCAGCTTATTATTATCGCCAATTGAGCGAAGACCCGACGCATCCACTATTAAATATTACAATATCAGCTGAATTCCCCCCCGGATCAACATTTAAACTCTCAACAGCCACAGGTGCTCTGAATGAAGGTGTCGTCTCCTTGGATCAGATAATCGATGCTCCAGGGGAATTAGTATTAACAGAGAGCTTTTCACCTACCGATCCTGGTTTTCAACGTTCATTCCGTGACTGGATCTATCCAGAATCATTTGGGCAGATAAATTTTTTACATTGTATCGCTTATTCCAGCAATGTCTGTTTCTATAAGTTGGGCGGAGGCTATAAATCTGAGATACCAGAAGGACTCGGTATTTTACGCTTGGAGCAATATGCAAAAGCAATTGGATATGGGCAACCATCTGGAATCGAATTATTCGGTGAAGCATCAGGATTGATTCCGGACCCAACTTGGAAACGAATTTATCAGGGTGAAAACTGGTCTACGGGAGATACATATATCGCCAGTGTAGGTCAAGGATATGTTCTGGCAACCCCGTTGCAGGTTTTAATGTCCGCTGCAACGATTGCAAATGATGGTAAATTGATGCAACCCACCCTTATTCGTTCTATCCAGGATTCCGATGGGAACGTTCTTGAGAAGTGGTGGAATCCGGAAGCTCAATCAGTAAGTGAAAAACCAGAGGAACAAAACAGCTATAAAATATCTCCGTTCACACCAAACATGAAATGGGATATTACAGTTGATCAAATTATTGAAGAATTTCGATGTGAAAATTCTTATTGTACATCCAGCGGTGATATGAAAAGCGTTGCTCCTTGGGTAGTTCAAAGCATCCAACAGGGAATGCGTCTGGCAGTGACGGAGCCTTCAGGTACTTTGAACAACGATTACTCATTTGAAGATTATCCAATTGCCGTTGCAGGAAAAACCGGTACAGCAGAATATTGTGATGATGTAGCAAATAGCCTGAATCGATGCACATTTGGAAATTGGCCAACACATGCCTGGTCTGTAGCGTACGCACCCTATGATGATCCAGAGATAGTGATATTAGCATTTGCCTATAATGGTGGTGAAGGTGGAAGTGTAGCAGCTCCGATCGTCAAACTTGTCATGGATGCTTACTTTGAACAAAAAGCCATTGATGCCGCACAAGGGATCGCGCCATGATCATTCAAGCTCAGTGTGCTATAATTTACCGGAGTTATGAAAAAAGAATCATCCATTATCCAAATTAAAGGCATTCGTGAAGGCCTGATGGTATCCTTTGGAGATGCAGATTGGGATTCTCTGACTTCAGCTCTGATCAATCAAATTGAGAAGCGCCCGACCTTTTATCAGAGTGCCCGTTTTGTTTTAGATGCGGGTAGCCATGTATTGGGCAATACTGAGTTGATTTCATTGAGGGATATCCTTTCCGAGCATGGCATTACTTTGTGGGCTGTCCTTAGCAACTCATCAACCACTGAACAATCTGCTCAAAACCTCGGGTTGGCAACCCGCATATCAAGACCAAAACCTGTAGATGTAATTCAACCTGCTGATGAAGGAATATCTGAAGAAAAAGCCTTATGGATTCAACACACCCTTCGTTCAGGAACACGAATAGAATATTTGGGGAATGTAATTGTATTTGGAGATGTTAACCCTGGTGCTGAGATTATGGCAGGTGGAAGTGTGCTTATCTGGGGTCGATTGAGAGGACTTGTCCACGCTGGCGCAAACGGAAATGAAGATGCTGTGGTTGGAGCTCTTGAGTTTTCACCAATGCAATTGCGAATAGCAGGTAAGATAGCCGTTTCACCAAAAAAGAATGCCAAGGGTAAGTTGGAAATCGCAAAATTGCAAGATGGAAATTTAATAGCTGAGCCGTGGAAATCAGGATAATGAGATAGGATGGGTAAATGACAGCAAAAGTTACAACAGTGACCTCAGGAAAAGGTGGTGTAGGTAAAACAACTGCGGTTGCTAATATTGCGGTTGGGCTAGCATCCCTGGGACAAAGAGTAGTTTGTGTTGATGGCGATATTGGATTACGAAACCTGGATGTCGTTCTAGGTCTGGAAAATCGGATAGTTTATGATCTGGTTGATGTTGTTGAAGGGCGTTGTCGATTACGCCAGGCTATGATTCGAGACAAACGTTTACCAGAGTTGTATCTTATCCCGGCAGCACAAACACGGGATAAGAGTGCTGTTTCTCCAAGTGACATGGTACACCTTTGTGATGAACTTCGCCAGGAATGTGATTGGATCCTGATCGATTCACCTGCGGGTATCGAACGAGGTTTTCGCAATTCCATAGCTGCCGCAGACCAGGTTTTGGTAATGACAAATCCTGAAGTATCAGCAGTTAGAGATGCTGATCGAGTGATTGGTATCCTGGATGCTGAAGAGAAGGGGCCTGCCCTCCTCGTTATCAACCGGATCAAACCAGCCATGGTAAAACGTGGTGATATGCTCTCAGTGGAAGATGTGTTGGATTTGTTAGCAATACAATTGGTGGGCATCGTTCCAGAGGATGAGAATGTCATCGTAGCTTCAAACCGCGGCACACCCATGGCATTTGATAACAAAAGCAAAGCTGGTCAGGCATTTCATAACATAGCACGACGACTTATGGGCGAAGAAATTCCTTTCATGGATGTGGAAAACCAGGGATTCTTCCAGCGAATTTTCTCGGGGAGGAAATAAAATGGAGTTTTTTACCCGAAGGTTTGGGCGTAAGAAAAGTGCTGGTAGTGCCAAGGAACGATTACAGCTTGTTTTGATCCATGATCGAACCGACCTGACACCGTCAGCATTGGATGCTTTGAAAGATGAATTGATCGAAGTAATTTCCAGGTATGTTGAGATAGATCCAACAGCGGTGAGCATTAATATCGCCAGGGATGGGAGTTCGCAACGTTTGGTGGCTGATATTCCCATGCGTAAATCCAATCGAAGACGATTGAAATAACCGATCCCCCATCCTTTGGTTCTAGGCTTTCCAAACCCATAAAAAAAAATTAATTGTGTGATTTGATATTATGTTGTTGTCGTTACTCATTAAAACTTGGATTGATTAGAGATGATCACTACGATGGTATTAGATTGAGTTGAAAAAATGATCCGTGGAATTCGTGAAGATTTTTGGCGCCATTTTGATTTCAGTCTATTTGGGGCGGTAATATTGGCGATAGCATTTGGTGTAGCCATGATCCGTTCAGCCATTGCTGGAAATGAAACTTTAGCAGGATTGGTTCAACGCCAGATCATTTTTGCCATTCTAGGATTTGTGGTAATAATGATCATAGCATTAATTGATTACCATTATTGGGCTGCCCTTATTCGTCAGATTTATTTTGTGATCATGGTTTTCTTGATCATTTTATTTATTATTGGCGGGCAAAGATTTGGAGCTGCAAGATGGTTGGAAACAGGTCTTATTTCTATTCAACCTACTGAATTGGCGAAGATTGTAGTTATATTGGCATTATCATATTATTTTGGGAGAAATATTGATTCATTGCACGACCTTCCTTGGTTATTGAAAGGATTACTCATCTCTTTGGGTTTGGCAATTTGGATTTTTTTACAACCTAACTTAAGCAATGTCATAGTGATCTTGGTTATATGGGGTTCTCTGGCATGGATTGGCGGTCTTGAGTTGAAGCAATTGGGAATACTTATTGTAGTGGCGATTACTGCTATCGTAATTGGTTTCCAATTTTTAGAACCGTATCAGCAAGAGCGGATCACGGGTTTTATATTTTCTGATTCAAACACAACTTATGGCGCTCAGTACAATGTTGATCAGGCATTGATCGCCCTGGGTTCGGGAGGTTTGTTTGGTAAAGGTTATGGACTCGGAACACAAACCCAATTGCGTTATCTTAAGGTTCGCCATACAGATTTTATCTTTTCTGTGGTCGCAGAGGAGTTTGGATTTGTCGGAGCGGTGTTTGTATTGATATTGATTGCCTTCATTATTTATCGTTGTCTGAGGGCAGCAAATAAAGCAATTGATACCTTTGGCGCGTTAATCTCCTATGGAGTAGCAATTCTGATTTTTTTTCAGGCTGCTGTGAATATCGCAGTCAATCTCAATCTTATTCCTGTAACCGGATTACCATTGCCATTTATCAGTTATGGGGGCAGTGGTCTTTTATCCTTGATGTTAGGAATAGGTCTTGTGGAAAGTGTTGTAATGCGTCAAAAAGCACTGGAATTTTCGGAGGCTCAACGTGGAATCCATTAAACCCGCCAGAGTTCGTTTTGCACCCTCTCCAACTGGTCGTATGCACATGGGGAGCGCCAGAACTGCTTTATATAATTATCTGTTGGCTAAAAGGACAGGAGGCCAATTCATACTTCGGATAGAAGATACAGATTACAAACGTTTTGTGAAAGGAGCTGAAGAGGAGTTGATGCTCGGTTTGCGGTGGCTTGGGTTGCAGTGGGACGAAGGTGTGGGGATGGGTGGTCCTTATGGTCCTTATCGCCAATCGGAGCGTAAAGAAATCTACCTTGAGTATGCCCAGAAATTGGTCGATAGCGGTCATGCTTATGCTTGTTTCTGCTCCAAAGAACATTTGGATGTTATCCGTCAAGAACAAATGAAGAATAAAGAAAACCTGCATTATGACGGAACCTGTAGGAATTTATCCAAAGATGAATCAAATTCGCGGATTGCAAAAGGCGAGCCTCATGTCATCCGCTTTAAGACACCGCGGGAAGGAAGCATAACAGCACATGATGCTTTACGTGGGGACATAATTGTTGAAAATAAGAATATTGATGATTATGTTTTGGTCAAATCGGATGGATGGGCGCTTTACCACCTGGCTGCCATGGTGGATGATCACTTGATGAAAATAACACACGTTATCCGGGGTTCAGAATGGCTTTCAACATTTCCTTTACATGTGCATATTTTGCGAGCCTTTGGTTGGGAAGAACCTGTATGGGTGCATCTCTCAGTTTTTTTGAAACCATCCGGAAAAGGAAAAATGAGCAAGCGTGATGCATCAGATGCCCTTGAAAGTGGCTATTCCATATTTGTAACAGACCTGGAAAAATTGGGTTATACCCCTGAAGGTGTTTTAAATTGGATTCTACTGATGGGTTGGGGAATAGCTGAAGGTGAATTTATGACATTACCAGAGATGGTTCTGAAATTTGATATAGAAAAAGTAAACCCGTCTCCGGCTGCAATAGATTTTACAAAATTGGATTATTTTAGCGGTGCACATATCCGAAACTTGAGTAATGACGTCCTTGCATCCCGTATAAAACCATTTTTTGAAAAAGAAGGTTGCCTGGTTGATGATGAAAAATTGATACAAATCGTACCGATAATTCGGGAACGGTTGGTTACATTGGACGACGCTGTTTTTTTTGCAGGTTTCTTCTTTAGAAATAATATCGAACCCGTTTTGACTGACCTGGTTGGGAAGAATTTATCTGTATTTGAATCCAGGGATGTTTTACAACGTTCATTTACTATACTGAGTTCATTGGATGAGCTCACCCCGGCGTTGGCTGAACCTCCTATGCGCCTTATGGTCGAGGAGATGGGTTTGAAACCAGGTCAAGTATTTGGAATCTTGCGCGCAGCAGTAACTGGACAATCTGTCAGTCCACCCCTATTTGAAAGTATGGAGATTATTGGAAAAGAAATAGTGCTGGAAAGAATAAGAAAGGCTTTAATGATTTTGTCTAACAGCACCGATTAAAAAAACCGGGCATAATAAATTCATCAAACCCGGTTCTTAGTGTTAATTATTATTTCGCGCTGGATTGTAGTCGGCTCCAGGAATCTTTTAAAGACACAGATCGATTGAACACCAATTTGGTCTCATCGGTATCAGGATCAACGTTGAAATATCCAAGACGCTCGAACTGGAAAAAATCTCCAACTTTTGCTTTTTCTAAACTGGCTTCCATTTGGCAATCAGGGAGGATTTCCATTGAATTGGTGTTGATGTTGGCTGTAAAATCCAGTCCTTCTTCCAATTCGTAAGGATCTTCTTTTAAGAACAGCCGATCATATAAGCGCACTTCTGCTGAAATTGAGTGGGATGCAGACACCCAATGGATTGTAGATTTTACTTTTCGACCATCCTGCGCATCACCTCCGCGCGTGTTTGGATCGTAAGTGCAATGAATCTCAATGATCTGATCAGTAATCGGGTCTTTGACCACTCCAGTACAGGTAATGAAGTAGGCATACCTCAAACGAACTTCATTTCCTGGGAATAAGCGGTAGTATTTCGGTGGAGGTAATTCCGAAAAATCATCCTGTTCAATGTATAGTTCCTTTGTGAAAGAGAGCTTTCGGATTCCCGCCTGTGGATCATTTGGATTATTTATGGCATCAATCTCCTCAACCAATCCTTCCGGGTAATTATCTATAACCACTTTAAGGGGGGTAATAACAGCCATCTTGCGGGGTGCAAGTTTATTCAAGTCATCACGCAGGCAATGCTCCAACAAAGCAATATCAATGATACTGTCATTCTTGGCGACTCCAACCAGATCTAAGAAGTTTAAAATGGAAGCGCGTGTAAAGCCTCTTCGACGCAAACCATGAAGCGTAGGCATCCTTGGATCGTCCCAACCTTTTACAAAACCTTCTTGAACAAGGCGGATCAATCTGCGCTTGGACATGACAGTAAAGCTCAGATTGAGACGGGCAAATTCAATCTGGCGTGGATGATAAATTTCGAGTGCATCCAGGAACCAGTCGTAAAGTGGGCGATGGGCTTCGTATTCGAGCGAACAAAGCGAGTGAGTGACCCCCTCAATAGAGTCGGATTGTCCGTGAGCAAAATCGTACATCGGATAAATACACCATTTGCTGCCAGTTCGATGATGTGGAGGGTTGTGCAGGATACGGTACATTACCGGATCTCGCATGTTGATATTTCCGGATGCCATGTCGATCTTTGCGCGCAGGACGCGAGATCCATCTGGAAATTCTCCCTGTTTCATCCGTTCAAACAAATCGAGGTTCTCAACAACGCTTCTTGTTCTATATGGACTGTCTTTTCCAGGTTTTGTCAGAGTGCCGCGATAATCTCGAATATCATCAGCGCTAAGGTCATCCACATATGCTTTTTCTTTCTTGATCAGGATGATGGCATATTCATAGAGCTGGTCGAAATAATCTGAGGCATAATATTCACGCTCATTCCACTCAAACCCCAACCAGCGAATATCATATTTGATGGAATCCACATATTCAACATCCTCTTTGGTTGGATTTGTATCGTCAAATCTTAGGCTGCAAACGCCGTTAAATTCTCTGGCAATTCCAAAATCAATATAGATAGCCTTTGCATGACCAATATGGAGATATCCGTTTGGCTCAGGGGGAAAACGAGTCTGGACTCTGCCATTAAACCGGTTGGAGAGAATATCTTCTTCGACTGCAGTGCGTATAAAATCATTGGGAGTGTTGGTTTCATTCATCAAAAAAATCCTTAAATAATTCTAATTGTATTTGTTGGTGCTGATTACGATCATATAATTCTAACATGTCTAGTATACACTGATGTTTTAGTCAATGGAATTAGAACAGGACGAATTGATGCTCCTGAAAGAAAAAGAAAAATTGCTAATCTCATATAATGAAATAAAACCCTCCTATTTAATGGAAAAACCGGAATGGCTGGGATTGAAATTTTGCTTTGCAATGAACCATGGATGATTAATCACCTGGTAAAGGGTTTATTTATACCTTGCTTAGTGATTAAAAAATAGGATCCATTCTTCAAGGCTATGATTATCTCTTAATATACTTTTAATTTGTTGTATTAGGTATTGCGTGGGATTGCACAAATGCAATAACCTGATCACCTAATATTCCTGCCATCATCAAATAAACCCCATTTTTTCCCTGGTTGTTTTACCCCTTGTTGTTTTTCAATTTCAAATATATACTCCTTTTTTATTGGAGATTGCTTAAATAACGGTCGCAAAACGATATTCAGTTTCAATCGAAAACATTAAAAAAAAGACAATTTAATTATTAATTGTGGCTATTACCGGAGATTAGGACTTGGAGGATGTATGGAGGAAGGAAAGGAAATTAAGAAACGCTTTTTGGGAACTTATTTCGATCCCAGTGTGATTTTCCGAATATCAACTCTAGCCAATGTGTTGGCTTGGATCATCATGGTAGTCTATTCTGTGGATTTCTTGGTTACATTGATCGTGATGATTTTGCAGATCGTGCGTGGTTTTTGGGCTTACATGGGACCTACGGATATTGCCACGAATATTTTATTTACATTGGAACGACCTTTTCGCGGAATGGTCTATTTCGTGGTTCTGATGGGAATTTCAGAAATATTGAAACTATTTGTTGATCTTGAAGAAAACACACGTAACTTGGCTCGAAAATCTTAAATCCGAGTCTTCTCTGGACGTTCTGACTGGCGTATGGTAAAATCGCCCCGCTCGACTTTGGGGGCTCGTCTAATGGTAGGACAGCGGACTCTGACTCCGTATGTAGAGGTTCGAATCCTTTGCCCCCAGCAAAAAGGTTCCCATCAATAGTTGGTGGGAACCTTTACTTTTATTAGTTTCTTTGGAACATTGAGGAAAATTATTGTTCTCCCTCAATCAAGATTATTGTGTCGCAGCCGATTTGCGCCTGAACCAGGTGCGCCACTCCTTGTTTTCCCAAACCACCAGGATCTGGGCAGCATTAAAGATGGATGAGTAAGTACCTGAAAAGACGCCAACCAGTAAGATCACTACAAAATGGCGAATGGTAACCCCTCCGAAGAGTGCCAGGGCGAGCAGGGTCATCATCACAGTGAGCTGAGTATTAATTGAGCGATCTAGTGTTTGCACGATGGAGTGGTTTACAAGGGTTTCGTAGTTTATTTTCTTGTAATGACTGGAGTTCTCACGAATACGGTCAAATACGACGATCGAGTCATGAACTGAGAAACCAATTACAGTTAATAAAGCCGTCAAAAAGAGCGAATCAGCTTCCCAACCCAGGTAATGTCCTGCAATGGCTTCAAATCCTACCACCACTAAAACATCATGTAGCATGGCGATAATAGCCGCAGTACCATACCGGAAAGCGTGTTGAACACCTCGAAATGCATAGGAAATGTAAAGAAGAATGGCTAATGCTGCCAGGGCTACTGCTCCAGCCGCTCGTGTCGCAACCTCCCGTCCAACAGCAGCACTGACTTGTGTGAAATGTAGTACAGTAACATCACTTCCATGAAGTTCCTGGATGGCATTTACAATATCACTTTTAGTGGCATCTGTCATCACTTTGGATCGGATGGATAAAGAATCTGTACCAAGGACTTGGATGATGGGGTCAGCAATATCCGAACCTGGTTTTGAATTATCCGAATAAATCCCGGCTATTTGTTCACTTGATAAGGGAGAACCAGTTTCAAACCGGACTTCGAGCAGACTGCCGCCTGTAAAGTCAATACCAAGCGGAAGTTGCCAGAGCAAGAGAGCGATGATACCGGGGATGATCACCAGGAGGGAGATGCCGAAGTATATGTAACGATTCTTAATGATATTCATTTTGGCACTCCTATAATCCGAACCAGCGAGGATGTTCGGTGATCTTAATATTATCCAATACAACATGCAGGAAGGTACGCGTGACAGATATGGCTGTGAATAAACTGACCAGTACTCCCAACGCCAATGTCAGTGAAAAACCTTTAACCAGGCTGGCACCAAATGCATTTCCAAACCAGAATAAAATTCCACAGGTTATCAAGGTAGCGAAGTTTGAATCACGGATCGAAGGCCAGGCACGTGACCATCCAAGGTCAATTGCCTGATGCAGTGTCCGTCCAGCCCGCAGTTCTTCTTTTAATCGTTCAAAAATAAGAATATTGGCATCTACTGCCATACCAATACTTAATATGAAACCGGCTATACCTGGTAATGTAAGTACTACTGGGATCAATTTGAAAAGCATGAGTGTTGTTAATGCATAAACCATTAAAGCCATGCCAGCCAAGGCTCCTGGCAATCTATAATACAACACCATGAAAAGGATGATAACCAAAAAGCCAATGATGCCTGCGAATAAACTTTTTTGAACAGATTCCTGACCTAGGGTAGGTCCGACAGTACGGCTTTCAACAACTTTGATCGGGATGGGAAGTGATCCATATCTTAATTGGATAGCCAGGGCATTGGCACCTTCCAGGGTGAAACTCCCAGTTATGACACCTGCTCCGTCTGTAATCGCTGAGTCGATGCTGGGTGCGGAGATAACAGTTTTATCAAGCACAATAGCCAGGATCTGGTTGATATGTGTTCCAGTAAAATCTGAAAATAATTGTTTTGAATCAGGTTTTAATGTAAATGCGATCTGATATTGTCCTACAGTGCCCTGGGTAACAGTAACCGTATCCAATGCTGTTCCCGTCATGATCGTATGGTAAATAATTGGTGCATTATCAGAAGGAACTTCGGTAGGCGCAACATCAGTAGGAACTTCAGTCGGTGCAACATCAGTAGGAACTGTAGCTTCAGCCGTAGGAGTTATGGATGTATCTGGTGTGTTGGTCGCTGAAACCGTTGTGCCTGTCCCAAAGTCGGTTTGGATGATTGTTCCTTCAGGAAGTCTCTCATCACCCAGGTCTACAAATTCCAATAAGCCGGTTTTCTGCAATGATGCCACAACTTCTTCAGGATTATTGATACCAGGGAATTCTGCCACGATACGGCGAGGTGGGGCTACTTGCATCAGCACCTCACTCACGCCAAGCGCATTCGAGCGATTCTCAAGGATCTGTCTGGCGATATTAAGATCATCAGCACTGACGTTCACATCAGCAGGAAGATCAGCCTCCAGTAGAGTTTGAAGACCACCCCGTAAATCCAGTCCAAGACGGATAGCGACATTACGGTCAACAATGGTTTGTTGATTAAATGGGTTTAATATTGTTACTTGGCTGCTCAGATCAATCCAAAGTGCAAATGCAATCAGGACCAGGATCAAAACCAGCATCACATAGGGGCGACGAGTCATAATCGCTTTCTCCAATCATTAAAATACCAGCCAATGGCTGGCGAGTTACTAAGATTATACCCCTATTGAAATTTTATGGGAATGATTTTAGAAAATCCGCACAACTTGCCACCTCTGTGATAATTCTGAAAAATAATCTTGCTAATATTTTCCTTCATGAAGGAAGTCCAAGACGGTGTTTAAAATTTTTTCGATCGAAAAATCATCCGTGTGGATCGTTAAATCGGCATGCTGACGGGCATGTGCCAGTCTTTTTTGTTGTTCTTCATAATCAGAAAAATTCCAATTTAGAAACCTTCTATGTTGGCTTACAGAATAAGAGACTTCCAGAAAAATCAGTAAATCTGGCTGCGATATGCGTTGCCACATGTCTGGGACATAAGAATGTTCCTGGGCGATATGACGAGCATTGAAGCCATGCTTGGTTAAACCATCTACTAAAGTAGTTTTACCCGAACTGCAAGGACCAACGATACCTATTTTAAAATTTTTATTTTCTGGAGGTAGAGATCGGGTTAATAATGAATGCGATTTGTCAATTATTTTCATGAATGATTTTTTGGAGTGCAACCGGGTTTCCCAAGATGGCAAGGGTATCTTCAATTTCCAGGACGCGATCGCCGATTGGATGTAAATCTGGTTCAAACTCCCGTTTCAATAACACGATACTGACATCATAGTTATGCTCTACTTCTGCCACACTCAGTCCCACAAGAATAGAAGATCGGTTTATACAAAACTTGGCCAGTGAGAGTGATTCGCCTTCAACAGTGATGGGGCGGGTGATATCTGTACCGGAAGCTGCAAATGCAAATGCGGGGGCTGCCATGCCGGTTGTACTGATGGCTTTAAAGCCAAATTGTGTATCCAGAGATTTGGCAAAATCATCATCAAAAATACGCATAACAACTTTTATATCTGTATTCAGAGTACGTGCTTTTAGAGCTACCTGAAGATTTAGGGAATCGTTTTGTGTGCATAGAACGATTGTTTTGGCTTTCTTAATACCGGCAGATTCCAGCGTCGATTGGAGCTGGGCATCGTCCTGGATGATCGGGACTCCCATTTTTTGCACGGTTGATACAAGATCGGTTTTTGGATCGAGCTCGATTACAACCACTGACTCACCCATGGCGCTCATTTGTGAAACTACTCGGTAACCTAGATGTCCCAATCCAACTAGGATCGTATGTTCGTTGAACGTGGATGCGACAGCCATTTCCCACTCCTTGTTTCTTGTACGACGATTGAATAAAGCCATGCCAAAATCTGCCAACCCTTGGGCAAGAGTTCCGATGCCGATAATGGGTAGGATAAAAAACCAGATCTGTAATAAACCGTGCTGTGGAAAATCTCCGCTGGATTGAAAAAAAGCCAGGCCGAGGATCATGTAATATGCTTCAGGAAGGCTTTCTAGAGGTTCACCCAGCGATTGGGCAGCATAAAAATAATAAGTACCAATCCCCAATATTGCGACCATAAAAAAAATAAAGGTTGACGAAATTCATTTAGTAATAGAAATGTGTCTCTAAAACCGGCATGCAAATTGCGAATGCGTTTATCCATGGAAGATTAATTGAATGGTAATCTGACCATCATGCGGCGGACTTCATCTCCCTGGCTATGAACAACTTTCAGTACAACAATACTGATATCATCCACAGGTCGGTTTTCATCGAGACGCATGGCTTCATCCAGCAATACATCTGCAATTTCCTGTGGAGATGGATCCTGGTCATCCAGAAGAGACTGGAGGTTTGTGCATACATCCATGGGTTGACCGCGGCGCTTGCCGGCATGTACCATCCCATCTGTGTACATAACCACCATCAAGCCAGCTTCTAGGCTGATCTCATTAATGAGTGGCCTGATATCCCGACCGAAACCCAGTGGTGGACAGTCGTTTTGCAGGGAATCGATCTCATTTCCGCGACAGATGAAAATTGGTGCAGGATTATTGCGGGTTAATACAAGTGTATTTGTAAGCAGATCGACGGAAGCAATATTCAATGTGCAGGAGACCTTCCCCTTCTTGTCGGTAAAGAGTGAATCTGATGCAGCCCGGGCAGCTGCGCCATCCCGAACCCCTTCAGCCAGCAAGCCGATCACTTTACGTACGACCAGGTTCGAGATTGCCTTTGCACCGTGTCCCGAGGTTTGCCCATCCGCCAGTACGACCGAAAGACCTCCATTGGGTCTTTCAATGACTTCCAGTGTATCCCCGCTTTCGGATACGGCATATTTGTTGATCTTGGCAACAGCTATCTGAACTTCCATGTCTTTCATTTTACATCAAAATGGAGTGTTGGGATAAATTCCCCAGTGATTGGTGGTAGATTGAGTTGCAAGATGAATGAATACTCGTGATTTCCAAGAATTGCTTCATAGAAGTGGATTTCAAAATATTGCAAGGAAATTATTATTATCAGTTTGCTTGAATTCCTTTCCAAAGATAGGGAACATGGAGGATTCTTTGTAAGCCTCAGGAAGCCAGAATTATTACAATTTATCCTTCCGTTCACCATCATAATAGGAAAATCTTGCTATTAAATTAAACAAGGGTTTAACCACATTGGTCAAACCCTTGAAGGGGGATATTTATAATTGTTAGCTGGCGGATTTATCGTTGGCTGGTGCTTTTTTGCTGACTGCTTTCTTGGCTGTATCAATTACTTCAAGGCTTTTTCCCTTAGCAGAAGCAATAACATCCTGGCCGCGGGTCTTAACTTCGGCAGCCAATTCATCGTAACGGGCTTTTGCATCGGCTGCGGCTTCTTTTGCACGAGCCAGGGCTTCTTCTGTGGTCTGTGTTGCTTTATCTCGTAGCTCAATTCCTTTTTCCTTGATGACAGTCCGTGTTTCTTCGCCGGATTGTGGGGCAAAGAGCAAGGCAACGACTGCGCCGGTTAATCCACCAACAACAAAACCTACTAGGAATGAACCAAAATCATCATGATCTGACATTTTATTTATCTCCTTATCAATGGCAACTAAAAAATTATCTCAATTGTTTGAAGGAAAATTGGGTCGCATAAACAATATAAGCTCGATTTTATTTTCCAACACACTATTTTTTGAGTAGGTACACTGGTTATTTCTTTTTAAATCCCATCAGGTCGGTTAATTTCTTAAAGCCGGCAAGATAGGAATTCAACTTTATGATCGGTTCAACCATATTCTCACTCAAGAAGGCTGTTGTTCCACGCAAAGTATCAACTGTCTCACTTGTAGATTTGAGGATAGGTTTTACCTCGTTTTGCAGAAGGTTGACCAAGCTGGCTACCTGGATTACCAGGATGACCATGGCTGCACCGATGATGAGAGACTCAAATGTCATAAAAATTAGGAAAATATCCCGAATTTTGGCAGTTGTGGCGCTGTCTTGCAGCAGTCCAATGACTGCAAAAACAATCGCTGTAATGATCAATAACAAAATTACGACAATGGCAATGATTATCAGGCGCTGTTTCTTCAGGTCTGCTTGTTCAGAATCAATTGTTTGAGTTGAGTCATTAGATGTTTCTATCATATATTCGATAATTATAGCATAATTTAGGTCGGTGTACCAAAAATAATTTATTAGCAAGATGTATTTAATAAATGCTGAATTCTATCCAATCAGACCAAAGCTCCTTGTTCAATGAATAGAATCAACACAGAGAAAAGTTATTTAATGATCGATAAAGCTTCATGTATCTTTGCAGAAATGAGTCGGTATCACAAAGACAAAAGGCTGGAAGAAGATAAGCTGAATTAACCTGAGAATAAGAACCTCAGACCTCTTGACTTTTGATGGTAAATTTGCTATGCTTTATCTACCGACCGGTCGGTAGATAAATATGAATAAAGAACTCATCCTCGAGGCTGCCGCTCAAATCATACGACAGAAGGGCTTTCATGCCACTTCCATGCAGGATATCGCAGAAGCGGTCAACCTTCAAAAAGCCAGTCTTTATCATCATGTTGCCAGTAAGCAGGTAATATTGTTGGAATTGCTTGACCAGGCATTGGATATGCTGACGGAACGTATGCTATTGGTTATTCAACAAGATCTGCCAGCAGATGAAAAATTACGTCAAGCGATGGAATCTTTTATTCAAATGTTAACAGAACACAGCGACCTGGTGTCTGTTTTATTGCTTGAACATCGCTCCCTGGATGCTGAATTTCAGAGCCGTCACATTGCCAGGCGAGATCGTTTTGAAAAATTATGGCGGGATTTGATACAGGAGGGGATCAACAAAGGTGAATTTAGCACTTATGACCCTGCTTTAACCGCACGCGCCTTGTTGGGAGTAATGAACTGGACGATCACCTGGTATCGACCAACTGGGCTGCTCCCCGTTAAAGTGATAACGGAACATATGGCGAATCTTTTCATTAATGGATTATTACCTCGCCCATAAGAAGGGATGACGGATTGAACAAACCTCAAGGTTTACAAAAATACATAACATCAGGTGGCTCGCTGATATTTCGGCTACCTCTGGAGGCATTCCCTAAGTTCTGGGTGAATACTTACCTGATAAAAAGTGGTGAATACCTGGTGTTGATCGATACAGGCTCCGGAAGTGATATTTCAAATAAAGGCATTCTGGAAGGCTTCACATGGGTGAGCTCTCAAATTGGCAAAGAGATAAGAATTGGAGACCTGACTCATATTCTGTTGACACATGGACATATTGACCACATGGGTGGTCTTGTCTTTCTGAAAGAACATACACAAGCATTGATAGGTGTGCATGAATTGGATTTGCAAACCATTGCTCATCACGAGGAACGTCTCAGCTTGATCAGCTTTCGTATTAACCAATTCCTGAGTGAGGCTGGTGTTGCAGAAGATGAGCGTTCTCAATTGCTGCAATTATACAAATTTACCAAGGCCTTCTTTCATTCTGTTCCAGTGGATTTTACATATGAGCAAGAGGGCATGCGTTGTGGACCTTTTAGCATGTTGCATTTGCCGGGACATTGTCCTGGCCAGGTAGCCATCCGGTTGGACGATTATTATTTTTGCGGCGATCATGTTCTAAGTGATATTACACCTCATCAATCACCTGAAGGATTGATACCTTACCTGGGTGTGGGACATTATTTGGAATCTCTGGATAAGTTTAATACTTGGGTGAATGGATATAAGTTAATTTTATCAGGTCATGATCTTCCCATCCAAGATCTGTCAGCTCGCTCAATTGCAATTCGAAAGGCGATAAATACCAGGCTAAACCAAAGCCTGGATTTTCTGGGCGAGGCTCATAGCCTGGCAGAATTGACATCCCATTTATTCGGAAGGATGGCTGGATACAATGCTATGCTGGTTTTGGAAAAAACCGGAGCTTATGTGGAATATCTATACCAACATGGATTGTTGGAGATCACAAATGTGAACGAATTGGAAGCCACCAGACAGACTATTTTAAAATATTGCCGTGTAAATGAAAAGACCAATTCGGTTATTTTCCCAAAGGAGAAGGCTTATGTATTCGTTTGAACCATCAGAAGAACAAAAAATGTTGATCGACGCTGTCAACCGATATGCAGTCAATGACATGCGTCCTGCGGCTCATGATGCAGAGGAATCCGGGTTATTTCAATCCAAGCTGATTGATAAAGGCTGGGAGATGGGGGTTTTACAAGCTTCCATTCCTGAAACATATGGTGGTTTTGGTGACCGTTCAGTTGTGACAGGTGTGCTGGCCGCTGAATCAATGGCTTGGGGTGATCTGGCTGGATGTATGGCAGTCATGACTCCGGGTTTGTTTACGTTGCCAATCCTGCTGGCAGGAACCGAGGCACAGAAAAAAGAATATTTGCCGCCTGTGGTTGAAGGTACCTGGCAACCTAATACTGCCGCTTTGCTGGAACCAATTTTTGATTTTGATGCAAATGACATGGCTACTACAGCTGAAGTTGATGGTGAAGAATATATTCTTAATGGCGAAAAGACATACGTTCCATTTGCATCCGAAGCAAAAGCGATGATCGTGTATGCAAAATTGGATGGAAAAACCAAAGGGTTTATCCTACCCGCCGGGACACCTGGAGTAGAAATTCCTTCGGAACGGCAGAAACTTATGGGGCTGAATGCACTTCCGTTCTATTCTGTCAAATTGAATGGTGTGCGATTACCCCAATCGCATGGTCTTCCAGGTGAATTTGAACCTGTGCTGGATGCCAGCCGGGTTGCATTGGCATCCATGGCAGTAGGTGTAGCAAAAGCTGCTTTTGAGTATTCTCGGGATTACGCCAAAGATCGGGACGTATTTGGGATGAAAGTTGCCCAAAAACAGTCCATTGCATTTATGCTGGCAGAAATGGCCATAGAGATCGAATCAATGCGGTTATTGACTTGGGAAGCTGCTTGGATGTTGGATACAGGCAAACCAGATGCCAGCAAACTTGCATATTTGGCCCAGACTGGCTCAGCCGATATGGTGATGATGGTAACTGATAGGGCTGTGCAAATTTTAGGTGGGCATGGCTATATCCGCGAACATCCGGTTGAACTTTTCATGCGCAACGGTCGCGGCTTTACTGCCTTCACCGGTCTGGCGATGGTATAAGCCAAGGAGGATTAACATGATTGAATTTGAAGTTCCTGAAAAAATTGCCGGGGTTATGAATGTTATCGAGACTGTTGCAGTCAATATGATGCGTCCGGTGGCGCGGTACTTTGACGAACACGAGCATGAGATCCCCTGGGATTATATTAATTTCATGCAGACTGCTACCAAAGCCATGGGAGGTGGAGGTACCTCAATGGCTGCCGGTTCAAGCAATAGGGAAGGTCCACGCCTGGCATATCAGCGACTGGCATACATGGTGGAAGGACTCTCGTGGGGAGATGCAGGATTGTATCTGTGTATGCCCGGCGGAATGCTTGGTTCTGCTGCAGTAGCGGCAGCTGGAAATGATGAACAGAAAGAACGTTTCCTGAAAAGGTTTAAAGGAGATACCCCGGTATTTGATGCCATGTGTATGACAGAACCTCAGGCTGGTTCAGATACATCTGCAATTCGGGCAACCGCAGTCCTGGATAAAGCCAGTAATGAATGGATCTTGAATGGTGAAAAGATCTTTGTTACCTCCGGTCACAAGGCTTTGCTAGACTCACAGGGTTTTATTGTGGTGTGGGCTACCATTGATCCTTCGGCTGGACGCACGGGAATGCGGTCGTTTGTGGTGGAGGCCGGCACGCCTGGAGTCCAGGTGACCAAATTGGAACACAAACTGGGGATTCGTGCCAGTGATACTGTATCGATCCTATTGCAGGATTGTCGTGTACCGTTCACTAATATTTTGGGAAGCCCGACCGTTGAAACAAGTACGAAAGGCTTCAAAGGTGCCATGGCAACTTTTGATGCAACCCGCCCCATTGTTGCTGCTCAGGCGATTGGATTGGCGCGTGCCACCTTGGAATTGCTCAAGGAAATGCTTGTTGAGAATGGTATTACCATACGATATGGTCTCCCCCGCCAGAAGTTGACCTCCATAGAAAAAGATGTAATGGATATGGAGATCCAGCTTCGTACAGCCTGGTTACTGGTAATAAAAGCAGTCTGGATGATGGACAATGGCAAGCCGAATTCACTTGAATCATCCATGTGCAAAGTGCGAGCTGGTGATGTTGTAACCAAGATCACACAAAAAGCAGTCGAGATCATGGGTCCTCTGGGTTATAGCCGTGATTATTTACTGGAAAAATGGTTCCGGGATGCCAAGATCAGTGATATTTATGAAGGTACCGGTCAGATCAACCGCCTGGTCGTCGCCCGACAAATATTGGGTTATCGTTCAAAAGATTTAAGCTAGATATTTAATGGATGGAGCAAAATTATCCAAGCTACATAAAACGGAGGAGGAAAAATGACATACAAAGTTCATAAAGCTGTTGTGATCGGTGCAGGCACGATGGGTGCAGCCTTGGCTGCCCACTTAGCCAACGCGGGAGTACCGGTCACTTTGTTGGATATCGTACCTAAAGATGTTCCTGTCGAGGCTGGTAAATCAGCGCGCAACAAAATTGTGGATGAAGGCTTTGAACGGGCTAAGAAATCCCGCCCAGCCAGTTTCTTTTCTTCAGATCAGCTTTCATTGGTAAAAACCGGAAACCTGGAAGATGATTTTAACGTTATCTCTGAAGCAGACTGGGTGATCGAGGCAATTGTTGAAAATTTAAAAATAAAACAGCAATTGATGGAACGCATTGACAAGGTTCGGAAACTTTATGCCATCATCAGTACCAACACCTCAGGAATCCCTGTTAAAGATATAGCAATGGGGCGCTCTGACAGTTTTAAAAAGCATTTTCTGGGAACACATTTTTTCAACCCTCCCCGTTATCTTAAACTGCTTGAGATCATTCCCACCGCAGACACTGTTCCAGAGGTCACAAAATTCATCAGCTGGTTTGGGGAATATCGCTTGGGTAAGGGAATTGTTCTATGCAAGGATACCCCCAACTTCATTGGTAATCGTATGGCATTTGGAACAGGTGCCTTTGGACTTCATTTCATCATGGAAAATGGTTATACAGTCGATGAAGTTGACTCAATCACTGGCCCATTGATCGGGAGACCCAAAACTGCAACATTCCGGTTGATCGATCTGGTGGGAATTGATGTATGGGAGCATGTCGGAAAAAATCTGGCTCCAGCCATTCCCTATGACAAACTTGGTCAGCAATACCTGGCTTCTGAAAAGCCGAACCAGCTGATCCATAGCATGGTTGAACACGGTTGGCTTGGAAATAAAACCAAAGTGGGTTTTTACAAAGAAGTTCGCGATCCGGATGGCAAAAAAGACTATTATTCCCTGGATCTGTATACCCGGGAGCATAAACCCTCCACCAAGCCGCGATTTGATTCGGTCAAGAAAGCAAAAGATATTGAAGGGCTTGGGGAACGTTTAAAAGTCTTGATTGCCGAATCCGATAAAGCAGCAGAACTTGTCAAAGCCTTAACCTTTCAGGCTTTCCAATATGCCAGCACAATTATTCCAGAAGTTGCGGATAATCCCAAACCTCTGGATGATGCTGTTCGATGGGGTTTTATGCACGATGTTGGACCCTTTGAAACCTGGGATATGCTGGGTGTTCTTGAAACAATGGAATCCATGAAATCGATTGGATACCCCTGTGCAGAATGGGTTCCAGAAATGCTGGCTGCCGGATTTGAGACATTTTACGAATATAAAGGTTCCACCAAAGTAGGTGTTTATGATGTCAGCAAGAAAAAATATGTGAGGATTGAACAAACACCCGGTTTGATCTTTTTGAATGAGTTCAAGGGTACGAAAAAAATGATCAGTAGCAATGCAGGTGCCTCGTTGTATGATATTGGCGATGGTGTTGCTCTGGTTGAATTCCATACCAAGATGAACGCCCTGGATGATGATATTTTTAATATCACACTTGAAGCTCTTGACAGGGCGGAAAATGAGTTTGAGGGACTGGTGATAGGTAATGAAGGTGATAACTTCAGCGCTGGAGCCAATCTGTTCATGGTGGTTGTGGCTGCCCAACAAGGAATGTGGGATGTGCTCGATCAGGCAATATCAAAATTGCAGAATATGAATTTGCGTATGCGATATTTCCCGAAACCGGTTGTGATCGCCCCAGCGGGTATGGCTTTGGGTGGTGGTTGTGAAGTCACAATGCATGGCAGCCGGGTTGTGGCAGCTGCTGAAACTTATATAGGTCTCGTTGAATTAGGTGCTGGAGTGATCCCGGCAGGAGGTGGAACCAAAGAAATGGTGCGCAGGATCGTGAACCCTGCCATGCGTACACCCGATGCAGAGGTACTGCCTTTCCTGCAGCAAGTGTTTATTCAGATAGGTCAAGCCAAAGTGGCAACCAGCGCTGAAGAAGCCCGTCAGTTAAAGATCTTGGGACCACAGGATAGAATCGTAATGCATAGGGATTTTCTTCTGAGTGAGGCTAAAAAAGAGGTTTTGCATATGGCAAATACTGGCTATAAGCCGCCTGCACCGGAACTAATATATGCTGCCGGGCGTGACTCATTGGCAGCCATACAGATCGGTGCCTGGTCATTTAAGGAAAGCAAGTACATCACAGATTACGAAGGTATCATCGCTGGAAAACTCGCTCATGTAATGACAGGTGGAGATTTGAGCCGGTCAACATGGACCAGTGAGCAGTATTTCCTTGATCTGGAACGTGAAGCTTTCCTTTCATTATGCGGTGAACAGAAGACCCAGGAACGCATGTGGGCACTGCTGAATACCGGCAAACCGCTGCGGAATTAGGAGGTATTAAGATGACGACAAGAGATGCTGTAATTGTTTCTGCCGCCCGAACACCTGTAGGCAAAGCCAAACGCGGTAGCTTGGTGACTGTCCGCCCGGATGAATTGGGATCGGAAGTGATTATTGAATTACTTAAACGCACACCAGGTCTGGTTCCAGCCGAGATCGATGATGTCATTTTTGGTTGTGCCTTTCCGGAAGGAGAACAGGGCATGAACATGGCACGCATGATAGCTCTGAGAGCCGGTTTGCCTGTTTCTGTTTCCGGCGAAACAATCAACCGCTATTGCTCCTCGGGTGTGCAAAGTATTGCCCATGCAGCTTTTGCAATTATGGCTGGTCAGATGGAAGTTGCAATGGCGGGTGGTACAGAATCAATGAGCATGGTACCCATGGCGGGTTATAAATTTTCGCCGAATCCCCATTTTGCTCAGGATCTGCCACATTATTACACCAATATGGGTTTGACAGCCGAGAATGTGTCCGTAAAATTCAATGTCAGTCGCGCAGATCAGGATGCATTTTCGGTTCAATCAAACATAAAAGCAGCAAAGGCAGTAGATTCCGGTCTATTTGACCCGGAATTGGTGCCGATAAATGTAAGTATAAAAGAGCTGGACCCAGAAGGTAAACCTATAACCAGGCAATTCATCCATAAAAGAGATGAAGGACCGCGTGGTGATTCAACCCTGGAAGGCCTTGCCAGGTTGAAGCCAGCTTTTAAAGAAGGTGGTACCGTAACAGCCGGAAATTCATCCCAAATGTCGGATGGTGCTGGGGGAGTTATAATAATGTCTGCGGAGAAAGCTGCGAATCTGAACCTGAAACCATTGGTGCGCTTTGTCGCATTTGCCACTGGTGGGGTTGAGCCTGAATTGATGGGTCTTGGTCCGGTGGGCGCAATTCCCAAGGTATTAAAATTAGCTGGTTTAAAGTTGGGTGATATTGATTTGATTGAATTAAATGAGGCCTTTGCCGCCCAAAGCTTGGCAGTTATAAGAACATTGGATGTCAACCCTGAGATTACCAATGTTAATGGCGGTGCCATCGCTCTTGGGCACCCGCTCGGTTGCACAGGCGCAAAACTAACTACTCAGTTGATCTACGAAATGAAGCGCAGGAATTCTAAATATGGCATGGTAGCCATGTGTATTGGCGGCGGTATGGGTGCTGCTGCAATATTTGAAAATTTACAATAGGAGAATAAGAAATGCCACTGACAATTGCTGATCTGATGTCCAAAATGCCCGCTGCTTTTCAATCCGAAAAAGCCGGCCCAATTGATGCTGTCATCCAATTCAAATTTACAGGTGTTGAACAGGGAGAGTGGTTTGCATCGATAAAAGATGGGGCATGCACAACTGAGAAAGGTGTCCATGCCAACCCCAAGATGACCCTGACCGCTGATTCAAGCGATTATATAAAAATATTCACAGGTGAGTTGGATGGTATGCAGGCTTTTATGCAAGGAAAGCTTAAATTGGCAGGAGACTTGAATCTGGCTATGAAACTGACCCAGATGTTTAAGATTCGTTAAATTTCTTTGAGAACAAAAAAGACGGCAAAAAATTGCCGTCTTTTTTTGTTTACTGAACAATTATTAAGAACCTTGGTTTACCTTATCACATCAATTCACCTGGAAAAGCTCTTAATTAATAATCTATCCCATTGGGTGACGCATTAATTGACCACCGAGGAGATGTAAATGCAGGTGATCGACGACCTGGTGTGAATCCGGACCGGTGTTGATGATCAGACGATAACCTTTTTCAGCGATGCCTTGCTCGGCTGCGATTTTTTTGGCTGTTAAGAACATATGCCCTATCAAAACCTCGTCCTGTTGAGTAATTTCATTGGTCGATGCGATATGTTTATTGGGGATGATCAGAATATGGACAGGAGCGACGGGGTTAATATCGTGGAAAGCAGAGATCAAGTCATCCTTATAAACGAATTTTCCAGGAATTTCACCAGCAATGATCTTGCAGAAGATACAATCAACCATACGATCCTCCAAATACTATTGGAATTGCCCTGTAGAGATATTACTTCAAGACCTGTATATCAGGTGTACATACCCCAATCAATGGCATTGGGGTCTTCCATCAATGAAAAATCCCAGGGATCCATACCAAGTTGGATGTTTACATCCATATTTAATCCTTCCAATGCTTTTTGACGGGTAGACTCGAGCATGGCAGGTCCGTAAGGACAAAAAGGAGTCGTCAGGATCATAAATATTTCGGCTTTTCCTTCCTTGATGGTTACTTGACGTATCAGACCAAGTTGGATGATATTCATTCCGATTTCGGGGTCTATGACCTCGGCAAATTTTTCCCTTAGGGGTTGAACCAGATCAGGATGGGTGTCATGGATGTCCCAGATGATTTCGTTGATCGGGGTAGAGTCTTCACTCATTTAACAATCTCCGTATCTGACTGAATTACATAAGTACAATGTGCATCTCCGGTTAATATACATTGGATCTTTGCCGCAGGAACTGCCAGCATCTTGGAGATCAAAGTTTGATCCACTGTGCAAACTTCAGGATGGTTTAATCCAATTTGATAATAAGGACAGTTGATCTCATGGATTTGGTACTGATCACCTGCGCGTTCCCATTCGATCGTAAAACCCTCATCCGCAAGCAATGTTTTTACCAAATCCAGGCGATCTTCTATTTTTAAACCTTTCATTTGATCCTGGTACTCTTCAGCCAGGTCATCTGCCATTTGGGTAAATAATTTGCTGACCAAAGCTTCAGGCATGCTTTCTTTGAGCTGATCCAGCAATCGGGAAGTAAGGCGTAAATATCGAGTCGGGAATAGTTCCATACCATCTTCTGTTAAAGAATAAACCAATCGAGGTCGTCCGACACCATGACGTTCTTCTTCACCAGCAACCAGTCCGGCCGCCTGGAGATTGCTTAAATGATGTCTGACAGATATGGGATTAATATCAACAGCTTTAGCAAGGTCAATGATAGTGGAACGAGGTTTTCTTAGCAGATTTTGCAGAATTCGGTCGCGCGTACTTTTCATAAGGTTAACTTTCCCCTCCAAGAATAAAAGAGGGTTGTGAATAATAAATAGTATAGATCTAATTCGGAGTATATCAGTCCTATTGTAAAATGTCAATAAAATAGATAAATATGATAAATATCCAGTTGCATAATACTGTTCTTTTATTTGGGTTTTTTGGTAACATGATTAATATACTAGAATATTATCATAATAATTTGACAATTCACGCTTTTTTTGCTATAATACCAACTTACATAATTATTCATTCTTAAAGCGGTTTTCGAGTAAAAAAGGCTATCCTTTTCTCGCTAAATTTCTTTATGATGAGAACATCGAATTATAGAATAAGCAATAAGGAGCTTTTTTTTTATGTCTCAATTACTTATCAAAAACCTTCATGTCAGCATTGAGGGAAAAGAAATATTAAAGGGTTTAAACCTTACAGTGAAAAAAGGGGAGGTTCATGCCATCATGGGACCCAACGGAACCGGCAAATCTACCTTGGCATATACCTTGATGGGACATCCATCCTATGAAGTAACCCAGGGTGAGATCTGGTTCAAAGGAGAAAATATCCTTGAAAAAAAACCGGACGAACGTTCCAGGATGGGTTTATTTCTGGCATTCCAATATCCAGTAGCCATTCCCGGAGTGACCGTTGCAAACTTCCTTCGCACCGCTCTTAATGCCCGTCGTCGTGCAAATAACCCTGACGATAAAGGCATCCCGATCCCGGAATTTCGGAAAATGCTTATTGAGAAAATGAATTTACTCAAAATGGATTCAAAATTTGCAGGTCGTTATCTGAATGACGGATTTTCTGGTGGAGAAAAAAAACGTGCTGAAATTCTTCAAATGGCCACACTCCAGCCAGAGATTGCTTTTCTGGATGAGACAGATTCAGGATTGGATATTGATGCCTTGCGGATTGTTTCCGAAGGAGTTAATGCTTTGACTGGTCCCGATCTTGGTGTGGTTGTAATTACCCATTATCAACGCTTGCTGAACTACATCAAACCACAATTCGTACATATCATGTTTAATGGGACCATTGTCGAATCTGGTGGTCCAGCCTTGGCAATAAAATTGGAAGAACAGGGTTATGACTGGATTCGCGAAAAATATCAGGAAACCATCCCGGTATAATTTTTATTGGTAGATTTTGGAGGTTGTTATGGCGACCGATGCACACTTGTTGGAAGATATGGGGACCTATAAATATGGTTTTAAGGATTCGTCCGACGATTATTTCTTTAAATCCCAAAAAGGACTGAATCGTGAAATAGTAATAAAAATATCGGAAATGAAAGCCGAACCGCAGTGGATGTTGGATTATCGACTGAAAGCGCTGGATCATTTCTTACAAAGACCTATGCCTGATTGGGGAGCAGATGTCTCGGGATTGAATTTACAGGATATTTTTTATTATGTAAAACCAACCGAAGGCTCAGAAAAATCCTGGGATGATGTACCCGATGAGATCAAAAATACTTTTGACAAGTTGGGAATCCCAGAGGCTGAGCGTAAATTTCTGGCTGGAGTAGGTGCCCAGTATGAATCCGAGATGGTGTACCACAGCATCCAGGAGCACCTTGAGAAAAAAGGTGTAATTTTTCTTTCCATTGAAGATGGTTTGCGCCAACATCCTGATCTATTTCGAGAATACTTTGGTTCGGTCATCCCGATTGAAGATAACAAATTTGCTGCATTGAATAGTGCGGTATGGTCGGGTGGTTCATTTGTTTATGTCCCCAAAGGGGTCAAGGTAGATCTTCCCCTTCAGGCGTATTTCCGGTTGAATATTGCCAATGTTGGACAATTTGAGCGCTCTTTGATCATTGTGGAAGATGATGCTCATTTACATTATGTGGAGGGCTGTACCGCACCTCAATATACCAGTGACTCTTTTCACTCTGGCGTGATTGAGATCGTTGTTAAAGCCGGAGCACGCATGCGCTATACAACCATCCAGAACTGGTCCACAAATGTATATAACCTGGTGACACAGCGTGCCAAGGTATTTAAAAATGGAACAATGGAGTGGGTGGATGCCAACTTTGGTTCAAAGGTGACCATGAAATATCCGTCCTGTTATTTGATGGAAGCAGGAGCGCACGGCGAGATGCTTTCCATGGCTTTTGCTGGTGCAGGCCAGCACCAAGATGCTGGTAGCAAGATGGTTCATTTTGCCCCTAATACCACCAGCAAGGTGATCTCAAAATCAATATCCAAGAGTGGCGGCAGGGCTTCATTCCGCGGATTACTCAAAGTGTATAAAGGTGCCAAAGGTGCAAAATCCAATGTGGTATGTGATGCCTTACTCCTGGATCCACAATCCCAATCGGATACCTACCCGACCATAGAAATTGATGAATCTGATGTGAGCATTGGTCATGAAGCCTCGGTTTCAAAAGTTGGTGATGAACAATTGTTTTATTTGATGAGTAGAGGCTTGACGAATGAAGAGGCCACCACAATGGTGGTATCTGGTTTCATTGAGCCATTAGTTAAGGAATTACCTATGGAATATGCAGTTGAAATGAATCGCTTGATCCAGCTTCAGATGGAAGGATCGATTGGCTGATATGGATGAAAAACCTCGTATTGTTGTAAGCTCGCGAACACGCCGGGTGGAACAAGCCTCAGGCATATTTACTTTCAACCCTGAGATGTTAAGGCTGACTGGTCCGTTAAAAGATTACAGGCAAAAAGCTTGGGATGAATTTTGTCGATTGCCTTTGCCAACCACCAAAGAAGAAGCCTGGCGGCGGACAGATCTGCGAAATCTGCCGGCGGATAAATTTAATTTACCAACATCTGGAGTCCGGCAGGATTACCAGTCTGTGCCAGAAAACCTGCTTCAACCCCTTGCTGGCAGTCAACATGGTGGGCAGATTCTACTTCTGCCCGACCAAGCACATGTGAATCTTGATCCTGACCTAATGAATAAAGGTGTCATTTTTACAGACCTTCAAACTGCTGAAGAGCAACACCCGGAATTAGTTGAGCGTCTGGCGGGTGAGATTGTTCGGTGCCAGGAAGGAAAATTTGCTGCCTTGGCAGCCGCATTTGCAGGAAATGGGATTGTTTTGTATGTACCCAAAGGTGTGAGTATTGAGCAACCGCTCCATAGTGTTTTATGGGGGGGCGGATTTAATATGGCACACATTTCACATCTGTTGATCTGGATAGATGAAGGAGCCTCGGTCACTTACGTCCACGAATCCGCATCACCACAACAGGTTCCAAACCTGCATTCCGGTTTGGTGGAAATTAAAGTATCCGATGGCGCTAACCTTCGTTTTGTTGAACTGCAATCCTGGGGTGATCAGGTTTGGAATTTCAGTCATGAACGCGCCCAGGTGGGAAGGGATGCCAATCTGGATTGGATTTTTGGAGCGATTGGGTCGCAGGTTACCAAAAATTTTTCCAGCCTGGATTTGGTAGCGCCAGGTGCCACGGGAAGGATGTCCGGTTTCTATTTCACCAACGGGCACCAGCATCTGGATCATGATACCCGTCAGAATCATTTGGCTCCCAATACCACCAGTGACCTTCTTTTTAAAGGTGCATTAAAAGGGAGCAGTCGATCAGTCTGGCAGGGGATGATCTATGTCGCACCCGGTGCCCAAAAAACAGACGGCTTTCAGGCCAATCGCAACCTGGTGTTAAGCCCTGCAGCGCGGGCGGATTCTATTCCTGGTTTGGAAATCCTGGCCGATGATGTCCGTTGCACTCATGGTGCCACAGTTGGGAATATTGATCCGGAACCAATGTTCTATCTGCAAAGCAGGGGAATTCCACATGAAGATGCAGAGCGTCTTATTGTGGAAGGTTTTTTTGACCCGATTATGCAGCGAATCCCGTTTGAGGGTGTCCGTGAACGATTTCAGAAGGCAATCCTTGATAAGACGATAGGCAACTAATTCATTTAATTTGCATCAAACATTAGATTTGGTGTTTGTTTGGAATTACAACGATAGGTTAATTATTTTATTGAAATAGCATACTTTACTCTTATGATGGATGTGCTGTTTCCGGAGGGTTTTATGGCTCAATTTGCATTTATGCGTTCGCCGGATCTAAGTTCAGAATTTGAAGTTGGGGATACAGTTGAAGTTTTTTGTGATCATGAAAAGAATACAGACAGGATCCGTGGTTGGTTACGTGGGATTATTGTGCAAATAGACCCAAAACTTGTTGCAGTTCAATTTCGCACCAATGTCTATTTAACTGACGGCTGGATGGTCCCGGATCGTATCCTGTGGTATCCCCCAAACTCTGAGCATATTCGCTCAATGCCAAAAAAGAAGAGAGCGGTCAAGGAAGCATAAAATGACTGCATTGGATGTAAAAAAAATCCGTGCTGATTTTCCAATTCTGGATCGGGAAGTACATCCAGGAGTACCCTTGGTTTACCTTGATTCAACTGCCACTTCCCAGAAACCCTTATCTGTTATTGATGCGGTAAATTCTTTTAACCGCAACCATAATGCCAATATTCATCGCGGCATCCACGTTTTGGCTGAAGAAGCCACATCAATGTATGAGGACAGCCGGGTAAAAATTGCAAAGTTCATCAATGCGCCCTTAGCGCGACAGGTTATTTTCACCCGTAACACGAGTGAATCGATTAACCTGGTGGCATACACTTGGGCGCGCACCAATTTGAAATCAGGCGATTTGATCATTCTGACAGAAATGGAGCATCATTCCAATCTGATTCCCTGGCACATGCTGGCATCTGAACGTGGTATACGGCTGGAATTTATCCCGGTTAATGAAACGGGATTATTGGATTTACAGGAATATGAAAATTTGCTCGATCAGGAACCACGCTTGGTTTCATTTTCCCATATGTCGAATGTGCTTGGGACGGTCAATCCCGCAGCAGAGATCATCAAAAAAGCCCATGCTGTCGGAGCGATCACATTGTTGGATGGCGCTCAATCAGTGCCACATCTACCCGTGGATGTACAGGCACTGGATGTGGATTTCCTGGCGTTTTCTGCCCACAAGATGCTTGGTCCCACAGGAATTGGGATTTTATATGGAAAATTAGATTTGCTTGAAAATATGCCTCCTTTTCTGGGAGGAGGCGATATGATCAAGACGGTACATCTTCGTTCCTTTGTACCCAACTCACTACCGCACAAATTTGAAGCAGGGACACCAGCGATATCCGAGGCTATTGGATTTGGCAGCGCGGTGGAATACCTGGAGGGCATCAAAATGTCCCGGGTTGAAGCTCACGAACAAGAGATGATCCGCTATGCTCTTGAAAGGTTGGAAGAGATCCCTGGAGTGAGAGTCTATGGCCCTCCAGCAGAACAAAAGGGTGCTGTGGCAGCTTTTACACTGGATGATATCCATCCCCATGATGTAGCCCAGATCCTGGACAGGTATGGTTTAGCTGTTCGGGCTGGTCACCATTGTGCCCAACCCCTGCATGAAAGACTTGGCATTCCTGCCACAACCCGTGCCAGTTTTTATGTCTATAATACAATCAATGAAATTGACCAATTAATTAACGGGATTTACAAAGTTAAGAAAATGTTTGCATGATTACTTTCTTTTAAGCAATAAAAAGACTCCCTCTCGAATACGTTGATTTTATAAGAAAATTCAGGTGAAAAAATGGAAGATCTATATCGCGAAGTGATCATTGATCATTATAAGAACCCACAATATCGCGGTAAATTGGAACCACATGATATCTCCTTCGAAGATGATAATCCTCTTTGCGGCGATCACATTCGCATAGACTTGCGTGTAGATCAAGATGGTTGCATCAATGAGGCGCGCTTTGACGGTCATGGTTGTGCCATTTCACAGGCATCTGCTGATCTTTTAATCGAGTCAATTATTGGCAAGCCGCTCGAAGAAATCAAGAACCTGAAAAAACAAGATATTTTGGATTTGCTTGGCATTGAGCTTGGCCCGGTACGTTTGAAATGCGCATTACTTTCATTGAAGGTTTTAAAAGCCGGAGTTTATGGTCTGGGTGAAGCCAGTGATGACCTGGTGGAGTGAGAATGTTCAATTATTTACATAAAGATCCATCCGAATGCGAATTTGTACAAATCGCTCCTCTGGGCGATTTACCCAACGGGGATCGGCTATTCGTTGAAGTGGACGAGAAAAAAATTGTCATCTTAAATATTGGTGGTAATTTATTTGCACTGGGTGATGTATGTACACACGATGATGGCCCATTGGGGGATGGCGAAATCGAGGGAATGGATATAATCTGTCCGAGGCATGGTGCCCGGTTTGATATTCGAACTGGGGAAGCATTACTCTTGCCAGCTGCTGTGGATATCCCGGCGTATCCAGTAAGGATCGTAAATGGGATGATCGAAGTTGGTATCGTCTAGTTTTCGTTAGCCTCAAATTGTCCAACAATTCTCAGAATATCAAATCCTTCAGCATAAGTACACTCTGCCAGGGCTCCATTACGAATCATTGTGGCTTTTAACAATGCCGGGTCAAAGTAATATTTGTCTGAATAGGTATTGTATTGAGCCAGTGCTTCAATTTTCTTTTCAACATCTTCAGCATTAACTTTAACCAGGAAATGGGGGAAAAAGCCATAACTTGATCGTACAACATCAAACCCTAATAAAGAAGTGCCACGGTAAGCTCGTAATGCTTCTTCTGTGGCAACATTGTGATCTTGGTGAATATCTGCCCGGCTATGTACAAAGACCACTTCCGGTTTGAATTCCCGTCGGATCTTTAAAAGATATTCAAGAATATCCTGGCGCAGATCTGGAAATTCACGCGTGGTGAACTTTTCCACGATCACCCGGTCATCAGGTACACCCAGAATCTGCATACTTGTATGCAGCTCTTCCACCACTTTTTTAAGCATTGGATTTTTTTGATTATCCGACAAAGTCAGGCAAAGCACATCACACGATGGCACGATATGATGGATCAAAGCCCCTGCACCTAACTCGATATCGTCTGGGTGTGCACCAATAAAAAGAACCCGTTTTCCATAGAAGATCATATTATCACCAATATTTGTTCCTTTGCTGACAGTCCTTTATTTGAAATTTTGGATTGTGTTCTGGTCTTGTTGTCGCCCATTACTATCTTAGTAACTTATAAATTTCAATTATTTGGTTGCAACGAATCCACCAACTACTTTGGTCATTACCAGTTTGCCATCTTTAATAAGCCGTTTTTCAGCAACGGTTTTAATTGCTTTCATTACATTGCCGAAATCTTCCTTGCCATTGAAAAGGCTTGTCCAAAGTTTTCTGTCTTCAGATAAAGAAGCGCGGGTGTATTCTATGAATGGTTCCACTTCGGGAAAAGTGAGTGGATTCTCGAATATGTGGATCTCTACGGATGAAAAGGTTTCTTTCATGGCAGACAATATTAGTGTGCTGTAACGTGATGAGCCTGGCATGGGTGGAATGAACTTCCCGGTGGCTTCTTTGATTACATCATAAAACAATTGCTTATTTTCTGGCATGGGTCCTGTGGAGAACAAACGACCACCTGGTTTGAGGACGCGATGCATCTCGCGGATGGTAGCTGGAATATCGCTGGCATAGTAGATGGCAAAGCAGCATGATTCCAGATCAAATAGATTATCCTTAAAAGGGAATCGTTTATCAAAATCCAGTTCGATGATCTTGACAGGACTGCCAATTTTTACATTTTCGCTGCGTGCTTTTGCTAGAAGCTCAGCGTTCACATCTCCACCAGTTATTTTGGCAGTACCTCCCGTGTACTGGTTGTAAAGGAAGCACTGTTTCCCTGCGCCACAACCGACATCAAGGATATCGGATCCGTTCCTGGGATTTAAGATGTCCAGCATCCAACGGTCAATATCCCTGCCTCCATATTGTTTATGGATATCGATTCGTTTTAATAGGTCATTGGTGGTCTCCAGATAATTGATTTCCATGTGTCCTCGTATAAATATTGATAAATATCCGGTTTCGAATATACCACAACTTGTGTTAAAATTCTCTCTGTCGCCATAAATGGTATTGAATGCTCAAAACCCATCCAGCACAGGTAAAAAGTTAAGATAACCATGCTCTGCAAAAGCCATACCAGAAATGGGTCGTATTGGAGTAGTTGGAATGAAAAAAATTGTATCATCCGTAAAAGGTACACGGGATTTTTATCCTGAACAAATGGCTGGTCGCACTTGGTTATATAATAACTTGCGTCGGGTATCTGAATCTTTCGGTTATCAGGAATATGAAGGACCTTTCCTGGAATCCATAGAATTATATGCTGCCAAATCTGGTGAAGAGTTGGTCAAGGAACAATCTTATGTTTTTGAGGATCGAAGCGGTGATTTGATCGCCCTTCGACCAGAGTTAACCCCCAGTCTGGCGCGTATGATCGCCCAAAAACAAAACGAGTTGACTTTCCCGGCACGCTGGTGGTCTTTTGGACCCTTCTGGCGTTACGAACGTCCTCAGAAAGGACGCTCTCGAGAGTTTTTTCAATGGAACATTGATTTATTGGGTGTCAGCTCTCCAGAAGCTGATGCTGAATTGATCGCAATTGCAGCTGGTTTTTTTAAGCAATTGGGTCTAAGACCAAAGAATACGCGGATTTATGTCAATAACCGCCGGCTAATGGATTCGTATTTCGATCTTCTTGGTTTTTCTTCTAAATTGAGACCGCTTATTTCAAATTTGGTTGACCGTAGGTCAAAAATGGCTCCTGAAAATTGGGAGGCTTTTGCTCTTGAAATTGGTTTGAGCTCAGATCAATTGAAAGGGATCAAAGATTTGTTGGCAAACAAGGAACTTTGGCAGGAATCCGATGAATTAGTGCGCCTGTTTTCAGCACTTAAAGCTTTGGGTGTTAGTGATTACGTTGAGTTCGATCCAAATATCATGCGTGGCTTGTTATATTACACGGGCACGGTTTTTGAAGCATTTGACACCACCGGAAGTGTTCGCCGATCCATTCTTGGAGGCGGCAGATATGACAATTTACTGGCTGATGTGGGTGGTGAACCACTAGCAGGAGTAGGATTTGCAATGGGCGATGTGGTCATCAACCTGGTGCTTCAGGAAAATGGATTGGTTCCCACATTTGAAATAACCCAAGCCCAGGTTTTGGTGACCGTCTTTTCGGAGGAATTTATTTCTGAATCTTATGCCTTGGGAGCTGACTTACGCCGCCAGGGTGTGAATGCCATTTGCTATCCAGAGTCTGTCAAATTAAGTAAGCAATTTAAATTTGCAGATCGGATGCGGACACGCCTGGCTTTAGTACTCGGTCCGGATGAAGCTGCCAAAGGTTTGGTTACTATTAAAGATCTGGTGCAGGGGACACAACAAACTGCAGAACGGGCAAAGATCGCCCGCGCTATTAAGGATATGCTTGCCTAGCCAGTAAAATCGTGCTAAAATTCGCCCCTCTCATGGTGGCTGTAGCTCAATGGCGGAGCATCGCACTGTGGATGCGAGGGTTGTGGGTTCGACCCCCATCAGCCACCCCTATGATCAGACTTTCGAAGGTAGTTAACTTCGGAAGTCTGTTATTTTCCACTATAAACAAATGAATTTTAAACTCTTTGGATAAGTTTTTACAGCTGGATGATTCATCTTTGCCACAGCCACCATGACCCTTGCACTTCCGAAACCAGGATTACTTGAACCAGAATAGCCTGAAAACCTTAGTGAACTTTACCTGGCGGATGGCCGTGTCACTCCTGAATTGTATATAAAAACATTTTGGATCCATCTGCCGGGCATAATTTATAAGAATACCTTAATACGGCTAATATCTTCTTATACTTTATAATGGATCAAGATCGGAAAAAAACCGATTAATCGGTGAAAGTGACCATTATCATTAACCTAAGTAGATTAACATGATCCAGAATTCCGCTTTATGGAAATCTGTGATAAATCCTGAAATCAGTCAGAATAATATTAAATTCTAAAAGGAATAATTATGAAAGGTTTCAATTCTTTCCATAATAATGATCCATTAATATCGACCATGTTGGGTGATTATCAACCGGTTGTGGACGCGGCTCTTCAAGAGATGATCAACGATGGCATTATCACTCGTATCTGGGCACACGACCACACTGTTTGGGATCCTGATCCGTTGGAAATTTCCAATCGATTGGGTTGGTTGGATATTGCTGACCGTATGCAAGCCGCCATCCCGTCCCTGATTTCCCTGTTGGAAAGTCTGAATCGTGAAGGTTACCAACGTGCAGTTTTACTGGGTATGGGTGGTTCCAGCCTAGCTCCGGAAGTATTCTTTAAGACTTTTAGCGGGGGGGAAGGTTTCCTTGATTTGGCAGTTCTGGATAACACTGACCCCGGCGCAGTTATGAGTCTGGAAAAAGATCTGGATCTGGCACGAACGCTTTTTATCGTTTCAACCAAATCTGGGACGACGACCGAGACCTTGTCTTTCTTTAAGTACTTTTATAACCGGGTCGTTGATAAACTTGGTTCTGATCGTGCTGGTGAACATTTCATTGCCATCACTGACCCGGACAGCTTGATGGTGAAGGTGGCGACAAACCATCAGTTTCGCTCCATTTTTATAAACGACCCCAATATTGGCGGGAGATATTCAGCCCTTTCATATTTTGGATTGGTGCCAGCGGTATTTGTGGGAGTGGATATTGCCAGGTTGCTGGAGAGCTCGATCAAAATAGCCGAAATGTGCAAGGTAGAGGATAATCCAGGAGGATACTTGGGGTTGATCATGGGAGAGTTGGCAAAAGCTGGATGTGACAAAGTCACCTTCTTTCTTTCTCCGAAGATCTCCAGTTTCGGCAACTGGGTGGAGCAATTGATCGCTGAAAGTACTGGCAAGTCTGGAAAAGGAATCCTACCCGTTGTGAGAGAACTCCCTGGTCCAGCTTCTGTTTATGGTTCAGATAGACTATTTGTGTCCATACAGATGGAAGGTGATACCACGCATGAAGCCGACCTAAAGATGCTTGGCGATGCCGGACATCCAGTTTTGAGTATTCACTTACACGATCGCTACGAGTTGGGAGGTCAGTTCTTTTTATGGGAGTTTGCCACAGCTGTGGCTGGGTATCGGATGGGTATCCAACCTTTTGATCAACCAGATGTGGAAGCAGCCAAGGTCCTGGCAAGACAAATAATTGTGGATTTTACACAAAATGGAGCAATTCCCGAATTGAATCCATCTGACCTTTCACCCTCAGTGGTGCGCTCATTTCTTGACCAAGCCATACCAGGTGCATACATAGCGGTCCAAGCTTATGTGAATCCGGATGCTGCCACGGATTTGGTATTACGTGATTTATGCAGCAGGCTGCGCGTAAATACCCATTTGGCAATCACGCTTGGGTATGGCCCACGCTTTTTACATTCAACCGGGCAATTGCATAAAGGAGATGCGGGTAAAGGTTTGTTCATCCAACTGGCTTCAAAAATAGTGAAGGATGTCAATATTCCGGATGAGCCAGGACGATCCGATTCTGCCATATCCTTTGGGACATTAAGGAACGCCCAGATATTGGGAGATCAACAGGCATTATTAAAAGCAGGGCGAAAAGTGATCCTGTTTGATCTGGGTGAAAGCTCAATTGATGGGGTCGAACAATTGAATGAGATTATTACGGGTTTGGCATGACCATCTATTTTCTTGACTAATGCAAATTTCTTGGTCAGGCATGCAAGTACCAGTGAAAGACGCTCCATCGGAATGGCAAGCCTGGGTATTTACTTTAATGAAGAAATAATATTTTCCCATGAGAATATTTTGTGGTATCAACTCGATGCTTGCTCCAACAGATAAATGATGGAGCGATAGTTGTGTCGAGTGGCGAGCGACATACCTATTTCGCAAGTAATATTGGATGAGTAGTAGCCATTATAAGCATGGGAGTTGACTTCTGCACTTTCAAGCGCTGTGGCTGCTGCAGTCAATTCAGGAAAGAGCAAGCCCCGATCTCCAGCAAAACCACAGCAATCCAGTTGCAATGGCGTGATTACAGATTTGGCACACTGCTTGGCTATCGAAGTCATTTTGCCTTGCAGATTCAATTTTCGGGCAGAACAATTAGGATGTAAGACAACAGCTTCTGCGACTTGTTGGATCTTCAGATTGGGCAGCAAAAAATCATGCATCAGTTCCAATCCATCCAACAAGGTCAGTTTATCAAAGATGGCTCGTTCTTCTCCGGATAAAGATGACAAATTATCTTTGTACTGGCGCAAAGTATAGGTGCAAGAGGTGGTATCAATTACAATTGGAATTCTTCCATGCTCACTCCACTCCCAGAAATGCTTCAAAGTGCTCAGGCGGGTGGCTTGGTAGGCGTCAGTGTAACCTTTGGAGCCAAACGGCATTCCACAACAATTACCATCTACATCCGGGGGGATCCATAATGAAACGCCTGCCCTCGAGGCAACTGTGACCATGGTTTCAGCAAGAGAATCCATACCAGGTTGGGGTACTCCCAAAAGGCGAGAGATGCAGGAAGGGAAATACACAAAATCCGCATCCATCTGGTTTGTGACTGGTTCCCTGGCAGGGACATAAGGAACTGCCTGGTTCCACTTGGGTATGGTAACGCCAATCAGTTTTTCTCCAATTATTGTTAATCCCGAAATGACATTTGCCCCGATGACAGACTCAACAGCATGAGCCAGGCGAACTCCTGAGCCGAGACTTTTTTCAATCACGGAAATATGGTTCGATATCCATAGCGCAATTTTTCTGGAACGTGGGGTGGTCAGATCTGCACGCAGGTGTTTGGTTAAGTCACCGGTATTGATCCCCACCGGGCAGGTTGATGAGCATAAACCATCTACTGCACAGGTCTCTAGCCCGAAATAGTTAAAGTCTTCCAGCAGAGAATCCAAAACGGGAGCGTCATTGGCTGCCTTTTTCTGGCGCGTGATCTCTCTACGTATGACGATTCTCTGACGAGGGGTCAGGGTCAAGCTGCGGCTGGGGCATTGGTGCTCGCATAAACCGCATTCAATACATTTATCAACTTCCGCTTCAACTTCTGGTAAATCTTTTATGTTTGAGACATGTGAACGGGGATCCGGGTTGATGATCACGTTCGGGTTAAGCATCCCACTTGGGTCAAACAAGGATTTAATATCGCGCATCAAAGCATAACCAGTGGCACCCCATTCAGCCTCAAGGAAAGGACTCATTGCTCTCCCAGTTCCATGTTCACCTTTGAGGGAGCCATCATACTTGGTTCTAACCAGTGTAAGAACATCATCCATAAAGCGCTCAAGCCGAAGAACCTCACCCTGTTGGTTCAGGAAAACACTAAAATTGAAATGCAAGTTCCCATCTTTGGCATGTCCAAAAATGATGGCATCTTCATAACCATAGGCATGGAAGCGCTCTTGCAGATCGGTTATTGCTTCTGCCAGGCGAGGCACAGGGAAGACCAGGTCTTCCGTCATCACTGAGCTGCCTACAGGACGCGTTGCCCCCAGGGTAGGGAAAAGACCCTTCCGTACTTTCCACATACCAGCTTGGACAAGAGGATCCTCACTAAACTCCGGATCGTGCAGAAGTTCCAAACCTCGAAGGGTGTTGGAAGTAACTCGTTTAATGTCAGCCATATCTTCTTTTGAGCGACCCTGGTATTCCACAAGGATGGCTGCTGCAGATTCTGGTAGCTGGTGTAGGATCACAGGGGCACCGGGTATATTCTCGACTGAGCGTAGTGCAGCACGTTCCATTATCTCTGTTGCGCGTGCTCCCGAATCTTTCAGGGGGGCGATTGCACGGGCAGCGGCATGGATGTCCTTAAAGTAAAGTTGACCGGTAAATTTATAAGAATAATCTGGCAGAGTATGTAATACAGCTTCGGCAATAAAACCCAACGTTCCTTCCGAGCCGATCATAAGATGAGTTAAAATATCTATTGGATTGTCATAATCGAGAATCGCATTTAATGAATACCCGTCTGTGTTCTTCATCATGTACCGTGTGCGTACACGTTCTGTCAGTGCAGTGTCTGCCAGTAATCTTCCACGTAATTCAAGCAGTCCGTTGGCAATTTCTGGTGCGCCTTCATGGAATTGCTCTGCTGCATCCACTGCGCCTGTATCCAGTACAAGACCATTGGGAAGAACTAGGGTGAGAGAATGGATGGTATGGAAAGCATTTTCCGAAACACCGCAGCACATCCCACCGGAATTGTTGGAAAGAATTCCACCCAGCATGGCAGCATCGAGGGAAGCTGGGTCGGGGCCAATTCGACGTCCATAAGGTTTCAGAATATTATTGAGATGACCTCCCAACACACCAGCTTGAGAGCGGATCCGGTGACCGGACGCTTCCACCTGGACCTGTCCCCAATGTTGCGCCACCACAGCTAACAGTCCATCTGTGATTGACTGACCGGAAAGGCTAGTGCCAGCAGCCCGAAAGGTCAGTGGTATGTGGTTTTGTTGTGAAAAGCGAAAAAGTGAACGGATTTCTTGAACTGAGGCAGGTTGGATGACTGCCTGTGGGATTAAACGGAAGTAGGAAGCATCATTGGCATAGGCATAGCGATCTATCGGTTTTGTCAGGATGCGCTCTTCGGGGATAAAAGCTGAGAGTTGTTTTTTAATTTCCATTTCTGATCGCTAATTATTCACAGGTTGTTATGAAAGGTAGTTGGAAGTATCTATGGGTTACTTGAAACTTCCACATAAATACATGTAATTTCAATACAACTGATATAAAATGTGTGGTGAAGTAAATTGAATTATCAAACCTCATATAAAAAGTGATGAGTCGTATTTCTAAGAATAATTCTCTTGGCTTCCAAAGGAAATTTCTTTTGCAGGATCAGTGCAAACCAGCCTCTGACTGGTTTCTACGCATTCCAGTGAGCTTACCAGAGTAAGGTGATCGTATTCTTCTATCCTTGTATCACCATTTGGTACCAGCAATTCACCATCACCCTGAGAGCTAAGTTCAGTATATCACCCTGTAAATAAAACTGGTCTAGAGATTTTCCTATGCATCTTGCATTTCTACAAAGATCCCGTATACCTTTTTCTGATCGTCAGTAAAGATTAGTAGACCATATGCCATCGGATTACGAGCCATCATCACCAAAAGTAGGGCTTGGTCGAGGGCTGCATTTGTTATGCTGATTCCAAGTTGTTCAGATCGAAAAATGTCACCTGGTGTATTTACATGAGCGACGATTTGGGGAATACCATATATAATTCCAGCCACCTGGCAGACCTTGTAGTTTAGTTCTGACCGGAGTAAGCAAATATCATAGTTTGTGTATTTATAAAATAATTATCAGTGAGTGGGTCATTGCTACTAATGTCAATGACTAAGGCAACAAACCTCCTTGGGATCGTTCGCTACTTAAATAGATAACTCCTATTGTAAAATGAAAATTATGTTTGATTGATCTTTTTGAGGATCTAACAAATAAATTAGAAAAAAAAACAACCTGGTAAGAAATCACCAGATTGTTTAGACAGGCGGCCCCGACGGGATTTGAACCCGCGATCTCGGCCTTGACAGGGCCGCATGTTAAACCGCTACACCACGGGACCAATTGCGGGCTGTAGTTTACCATAGGGATTTCTGAGCGTCAAGGAATTTATAAAATATATTTGCCGCTCTCTACCAACTATTACCCATGCTGAAAGTGATTCACTGACACCCTAAGCAGATTCCGGATGTTTCGATAAAATTCCTTATCCCAACTCAGTTTCCCAATGCAGCACCATCCCTGGAGAAGTTAATGGAATATATTGAATGACTTGCCTGCTTTTGTCTCTATTCCACTCGAAAGGTGTTAACATATCTTTCGATCCAAATAATATTCAGTTAATTTACCCCATTCATTTATTGTCAATGTTTCAGCCCGGCGTTGAGGATTAATTTCTACAAATTCAAGGAGTTGTTGAGCCTCCGCTGCTGGGATATGTAATCCTGCAGAAAGGGAGTTTCTTAAAGTCTTGCGTTTTTGACTGAATCCAGCCCTGACAATTTCAAAAAAAGGTTCCAATTGCACCGGATTGATTAGTGGAGTTGGTGAGATCTCAATTTGAACCAGTGCCGAATCAACCTGCGGCGAAGGAAAGAAGGCTTTGGCTGGAATCTGCAATTCGATGGAAGGCCTGCCATATACCTGAACACTGACTGCCAGGAGACTTAACTTTTTTTCTGCACAAATTCGTTCAGCAATTTCCTTTTGAACAGTAAGAACGATTTTTCGCGGTTTGGGAGTACTTTCTAAAATATGGCGAAGAATGGCAGATGTTATGTAGTAAGGAATATTGGCAACTACCAGATATCCCTCATCAGACACCAGATTTTTTAATTCAAGCTCAAGGATATCACCCCGGATCAGATGGACATTATGAAAGGTTTGAATAATTGTTTCGAGCGCTGGGAATAACTTTTGATCTAGTTCCACTGCTACTACGTTGCCTGCAGCAAGCGCGAGATAACGGGTCAGACTTCCCAGGCCGGGACCTATCTCCAGTATGGTATCCTGTCTACCTACGCCTGCAATAGTTACAATATTCTGTAAAATAGATTCGTCGATCAGGAAGTTTTGCCCCAGTCCTTTGCTGGGGTGTATTCCAAATCGTTTTAATAGAGCCTTGATATTTAATGGTGGTGGTGATATTGTATTCATTTTTCTATTTCGGGTTGATTGACCGGATTTTACGCTTGGGCTTCATTATTTCTGGAATTATTGCAAGGATTACTGGTAGCCGCCACAATATTGATCTGAAGAAGATTGTTTGAAATATTGTTTTCCTGTCGATTGTTTTACAAACAGAGTATTAAATTTGCATTGTTCACAGATTATCGATGGATAATGAATGATTTCTATCTTGAGAAGGGATATATCAAGAAAATACATAAGTTCATTAATTTTCCAACAATTTCCCGAGTGCAGCGAGCAATAGAGTAATATTTTCACTTGAGCTTGAGGTACCCATCAAACCGATTCGCCATACTTTATCCTTTAGGTCGCCAAACCCTGCCGCAATCTCGATATTAAATTCAGATAATAGTTCATTCCTGATAAAATGCGGATTGACTGAATCTGGAACATGAGCGGTGGTGAGAACTGGCAAACGATACTCAATGGGGATGAAAGGAGAACAACCAAGTATGTCCAAACCTTTCCAAAGGTATTGGGCATTCAGCTTATGACGTTTGAACCGGGCAGGCAAACCTTCTTCAGCGATCAAATTCAGAGCGGTAAACAGGGCATAATGCAAACTGGCGGAGGCAGTATGATGGTAGAGATGATTTTCTCCCCAATAATCGGCATAAGCTTTCAGGTCGAGATAGAAACTACCAACAGGCGAGGTACGATTTTCGATGGTTTTTTGAGCACGGTGGCTGATTGTTATTGGTGCCAGGCCAGATGGGGCTGAGATACTCTTTTGGCTGGCAGAGTAAGCAATATCAATTTCCCATTCGTCCACTTCCACAGGTATACCTGCCAGGGAGGTTACCGTGTCCAGAACAAATAAAGCATTATTGCGATGAACAATCTCGGAAATTTTCTTAATATTTAGCTGTTCAGCCCCGGTCGATGTTTCTGCATGGACAAGTGCGAATAATTTGTAGTTTTTATTTTCAAAGGCAGTTTCGATCGTTTCTAAACTGAAGATTTCACCCAAGGGACATTCTATACGGTCCACTTTTGCACCTGCTCTACCTGCTATTTCAGCCAGCCGAGACCCGAAATATCCATTGATGGCGATCAATACCCGATCACCCGGTTCGATCAAATTAACCAGGGCAGCTTCCATGCTGGATGTTCCGGTTCCAGAAAGGGCAAACGTCCACTTGTTCTCAGTTTTAAAGATCATCCGAAGAAGATCCTGCTCTTCAGCATAGATTTTCAGAAGGTAAGGGTCAAGGTGACCTATGATGGGGCTTGTCATGGACTGAAGCACGCTTGGATCGATATTGCTTGGACCCGGTCCCAATAAAATTCTTTGAGGGAGGTTGATTTTAATATTTTTAATTTTTCCCATGGATCACACCTGTGATATTAAAAAATTGATCAAAATTTAGCCAGCAGCAATTTCTGTTACAATCACATCAATAAAAATCCAATAAAGTGATCTTTGACAGAATGTCTTGTAGGGATATTTTACCCGATAGAACAGGAAGTAGCTTGGCAAAATGAAATCTGAGTTAGTAATCACAAGTAGTAGTAATCCTGTCATTAAATTGGCTCGCTCTCTACATCAGAGAAAAAATCGGGATGAATCCGGTTTGTTTTTAGTCGAAGGCATCCATAATGTGGGTGCGGCTGTTACCGCTGGATGGAAAATCTCATCTCTCCTTTACTCACCTGATTTGCTGAAAAGTCCTTATGCCAACAAGCTAATATATGAACAGAGCTCCCTGGGCACTAATTGCCAATCCACCCTCGCCAAAGTATTTAATTCCGTGGCTGAAAAAGAGAATCCCCAAGGAATTTTGGCAATCGTCCATCAAAGAAGAATTCAACTTAATGAAATAGATACCAGTACTTTTAAATGGGGGGTTGCAGCAATCCAACCTCAAGATCCTGGTAATGTCGGTACTATTCTCAGGACGATTGATTGTGTAGGAGCGGATGGATTATTTCTCCTTGATGGAGGTGTGGATGCATATCATCCAACAAGTGTGCGTGCCAGTATGGGTGCTCTATTTTGGAAACCAGTCATCCAGGCATCTTTTTCCGAGTATGTGGACTGGGCGCATACCAATGGACATACCTTGTTTGGTACTTCCACCCATGCTGAGAGAGATTACTGTACCGTATCCCTTGGCAATCGCCCGTCTACTCTGATCTTGGGAAATGAACAAAAAGGGATGACACCGGACCAGATGAATGCCTGTGATGAAGTGATCTCCTTACCCATGCATGGTCAGGCTAGTTCTTTGAACCTTTCTGTAGCTGCAGGAATTCTATTATATGCAATGTTGGTAAATTAAAAACGAACAGGGATAATGATTGCTTATCCCTGTTCGTCTTAATTAGGAAATTTGATTTCTAAAACTCATCTTCATCTTCATCCAACCATAAATCTTCCTCTTCCGCGTCTTCTTCCCACTCTTCCAGTTCTTCCTCTTCTTCCCAGCCTTCTTCTGAAGCGACACCTTCTGAAGGAGAATAGGTGGCACATCCTGTATCCGGATCTATTTCAACTGCAGCAGCACTGCAATACCCTTCATCAACAAAAACACAATCATTGTAATGGCAACGGATGCGGGGCATGAATTCCTCCTATTTAATTTGAAGTTTAATAATTGATATGATGAATAATATCGTAATGACGATGGCAGATAAAATACAAAATGGACAAACTGCGAAGATCACATAAAATTCTATGTAAGTTAAGTATGCCGAGTAAATTACACCTACCAAACTGATTCCGAATACCAGGAGATTGGAATTTTCTTTGGTAACAATATTCCTGAATTCGAAGATTAAGAGAGCTAAGATTGCCAGATACGCCAACATCCCCAATAATGAAACAGGAATACCATAGACAACAGAATAAGGACTTGTATTGACGGTGGCGCAATCTCCATTTCCCAGACACATGGCATTATTATTCGAGATTTTAAAGATGAATAAGTAAGTGGAATCTAGGATCCCGATCGTTGCAAGAATGATGGATGACCAGGTAAGTTTATTAATCATTATTCTGCCTTATTTATTCCTCTTTTTCAAAATCAAGCTCTCCATTATTATTGAAAATTCCAAGTTGTGAATTTATATGAAACAAGCTTCAACGTTAGTACCTGCAGCCAGCGATTTTACACCAGAGGGGACAATCAGTAAAGCGTTTGCGCGAACCAGTGATAATAGATTTCCAGACCCCTGGTGGCCAGTCAGCTTTGCCATCCAACGTCCGTCCCGGTGATTTAATATGGCTCGCAAGTAACTCTCTCTTCCATCCGATTTGATCCCTTCTTCAAGGTATACAACCTGACGAGGGCGGAGGTAAGATTCGTACCCACTCATTTTTTGCAAAACGGGTCGCACAAAAAGCTCAAAGCCGATGAAAGCTGAAACAGGGTTCCCTGGTAAACCGAAGAAGGGTATATTACCATAGCTCCCAAACGCAAGCGGTTTTCCAGGACGGACATTTACTCTCCAGAAATCCAGTCGACCCCGTTCTTCCACCACTTCCCTAATAAAATCAAATGCTCCAACGCTGACCCCGGCTGAAGAAACGATCATGTCAACTTTCTCGTCAACAGCTCTGTCAAGAGCCAATTGTATTGCGTGCTTATTATCGGGAACAATACCAAGTTGGAAAACTTGAGTACCAGTTTTATTGGCAGAAGAAGTCAAAGTATATGTGTTTGCGTCCCGAATTTTTCCGTCTGTTAGCGGTGCATCCGCTGTGATCAACTCATCACCGCTGGATATTAAAGCCATAACAGGAGCTCTATGCACCTGCACCTGGTCCATCCCTACCATTGCTAAAATACCAAGATCTTGTGGACGCAAATTGCTTCCACTCTGAATAATGATTTGGCCGGTACGAATGTCATCCCCCTTGTAACGAATATATGCTCCAAAGTCAGCTGGTTGGAAAATGGCTACGATCTCTGGAAGGGGAATTCCAGGAGTGCGAAAATCATAATCTGTTGCTTCAACCATTACAACCGCATCTGCTCCAGTTGGTATGGATGCTCCTGTCATAATTCTGGCAGCCATCCCACAAGAGAGAACAACATCAGAAATGCTGCCGGCAGGAATATCTGCCACAACTTTCAAGTAAACTGGATTGCCAATAGTTGCACCAATAGTGTCTTGGGTGATTACTGCAAACCCATCCATGGCAGAGTTATCAAATGGTGGCAAGTCGATATTTGCCACACAATCCTTTGCAAGAACGCGTCCCTCGGATTGGATGAGGGGAATAGAAATTAATTCGGTCTTTGAAAAAAAAGATAGGATTCGTTGCTGGGCTTCATGAACAGAGAGCATTTTCAACCACCCTTTATTCGCTGTGCTTCAAAAACGTTGGGTATGTTTTCCATGCGTGATAATAGACGGCTCAATTGGGCGATATCCTTAACTTCAATGATCAGGTTAAGATCCGCCAGATTCTTGCTGACACGAACACTTACATCCAAAATATTTACAGATTCGCTTTCAAGCAGGTTGGACAAATCGCCCATAAGACCTTGCCGATCATAAGCTGTGATGCGGATGGATACCGGATAAGTGCGGATTTTTTCACCCCAGGAGACTTTGATCAATCTTTCGCGATCGCGTATACGCAAAGCATTTGGGCAATCCATACGGTGAATGGTAGCACCTCGACCGCGTGTTATATAACCGATGATCTCATCACCCGGAGTTGGATTGCAACACTTTGCGAAATTCGTTAGAAGGTCCTTAAGACCAAGCACGGTTACTGAGTCGGACGATGATTGTTGGCTGGTGGGAGGAACTACAACCAGTGAGTCATCACTGTCTTTTGCTTCCAGAAGGAGATTTATTGCCCGAGAAATCGATAAATCTCCACAACCCAATGATAGATACAATTCATCCAGGCTTCTATTCAACTTTCTTGCCAATTCCTGCAAGGTTTTCTCATCTGGATCCTGCAAACCCAGGCGGGCAACTTCTCGGGAAAGCATTAATTTTCCCTGAATCTCATTTTGATCCCGATTTTGTTTCTTAAACCAGGCTCGAATTTTGGAACGAGCACGCTGAGTTTTGACCAAACCAAGGCTGGCATTCAGCCAATCCCGGCTGGGACCTCCGTGTTTGGCAGCCAGGATTTCCACCTGTTCACCAGTCTTAAGCTCATGATCAAGGGGTACAAGCTTGCCATTTATTTTTGAACCTCTGCAATGATTTCCTACATCGGTATGAACATGGTAAGCAAAATCGATAGGTGTGGATCCTGCAGGAAGATCAATAATATCCCCGCGTGGTGTAAAGACATAAACACGGTCTTTGAAGACATCTGTCTTCATGCCATCTACAAATTCCTGGGCGTCATCTACATCCGTTCGCCATTCCATCATTTTTCGCAGCCAATTGATGCGTTCATCATATTTGGCTGGTTGCCCACCTTCTTTATATTTCCAATGGGAAGCGATGCCAAATTCCGCACTTTCATCCATTTCAGACGTTCGGATTTGAACCTCAACAGGCTTGCCATCATCATAAATGACGACGGTGTGTAAGGATTGATAGAAATTATCCTTTGGAGCAGCAATATAATCATCAAACTCATTTGGAAGGGGGCGCCAATGTGTATGAATGATGCCAAGGGTCGCATAACATGAGGGGACATCCAGCACAATGATTCGAACTGCGCGAATATCGCGAACCAATTCGAAGGGTTTTCCTTTTTCTACCATTTTCTTATAGATCGAATAAATATGTTTGGGTCGACCGGTTATCTCACCAATAATATTGTTCTCAGCCAGGATCCGGGTCAGGGTGTCAACAATATTTTGCACTTGTGATTCGCGGTTTTCCCTTCGCTCTGATAATTGGTCGGCGATTTCTTTATATTTTTCGGGCTGGGCATATCGAAAAGCAAGGTCTTCCAATTCCCACTTAATTTGCCAGATACCGAGACGATTGGCTAAAGGGGCAAAAATGTCCAGTGTCTCTTGGGCTATTCGTTTGCGTTTCTCTTCTTGAAAATAACCAAGAGTTCGCATATTATGAAGACGATCTGCAAGTTTGATCAATATGACACGAACATCATCCCCCATAGCCAAAAAGGTTTTTCGAAGGGTTTCGATGGTTAATTCGTGTTTCCGGTTTCGAGCATTAATTTCATTATTTAGAATTGTTGATTGGTCATCTAATTGAAAATCCTCTCCTGCGCGTGATACGCGTGGCAAGTGAGTCAACTTGGTAACCCCATCCACCAAATTGGCTACAATATCACCAAAATCACGACGGATGTCATCCAGGGTTATTGGAGTATCTTCAACAATGTCATGGATTAATCCGGCTGTAATTACGTCAGCAGGCAAGCCCATTTCAATAAGAATGGCAGCGACGGCTAGGCAATGATTAAGATAAGGTTCACCAGAAACCCTCTTTTGATCTTTATGTGCTTTTTCTGCTGCTTTGTAGGCACGATGAACAAGATCCCTGTCAATATTACTGAAATTATCGGGGAGGAGTTTGGAAAGGTCTTCAAAATTTAATGGCGAAGCAGATTTCATATATGCTCAAAACTCGTGTTTTCAGGTTTCATCTTTTTAGGACCAGGGAACCTAAATAGGGTCGGTATAGCCAAGTTTTTCAACCACATTAAGAAAGGTGGATGATGGCTTGATGCAACCCGCTGCATCAAAAAATGGGTTGCTGGGGGTATTTATCTGGACAGCCTGCCAGATAAAAACACCTTTTTGACACAGGTTGGATTTGATCAGGTAATCGCGATCATTTTCTAAACTCATCCAGGCATGTTCCCAACTTATTGTAACTTCATTGCCGAAAAGCTTTATAGAAAAACTTTGAACAGGTCCGTAAAGCCTGGGTTTTGGAAGTGATACTGATCTGACCCATACAGTAAATATATCTCCCGTGATGTCCAGGATTGACGCTGCGACTTTCCACCAAACTTCAACTTTATCACCAGGGATTAGACCTGATGCAAAAAGGTAAGCCTTGGCAGGACTATAAAGAAAATTGGCTTGTTGTAAATCGGTCCCATTGTGAAAATCAAAAGTGATGATTGATGTGATAGGCTGGATTGGAATGCTTGTTGAAGGATTTATTGGAGTTGGATATGGTTGGAATGAATTGCATGACTGGAGAAGAGATGAAATAACAATCACAATGAGAACAAATGGAATCCATCTGATAAGGTTCTTGTGATATATTCCCTGATAAGAAGTTGGAAATTTGAGTTTGTTCAATTGGGTCACCATATTCAGTTCGTAAATATAAACCACATAATGAATTTGGGCAATATCCTAGTAAAATTATAGTCCTTTCTTTTTTTTAGAAGATTATTTTGAAACAAATCATGTTTAAAACTATCGAATGGTTGCTGGTTACCTCGCTCGATCCAAGATAATAAGGTCAAAAGAATCAATGTCAAATAATGTAATCCGTTTGTTGGATGCAAAAAAAATCTCGTATCAAGTATTCTTGTTGCCTGAAGTAAAACTTGGAGCACAGGAAACGGCGAAATTATTGAATGTTTCAGCCAATATGGTCTATAAAACAATAGTTGCCACCCGGCTAAAACCTGGGAAACCTATTTTGGCAATAATCCCCGGGAATCATCAATTGGATATGAAAGCATTGGCGCAAGAAATAAAAGAAAAGAAAATTAGTGTACCGACAGAAAGGGAAGCGGAATCTCTGACTGGATTGCAAGCCGGAGGTATATCACCTTTAGCGTTGATTAACAAGGGTTTTCAGGTCTTGATTGATTCTCAGGCAGAAACAATAGATCTAATTCATATATCAGGTGGCCAAAGAGGCCTTAACATTCGAATGTCCCCAACTGACCTGGCGACGTTGACCAGGGCACAATTCGGAAGGATCAGTCGACCTGTGGATTAAGATCAACATATCGGATACAAATTTATGGGATCAGGCACACAGTTTATTATGAATCAAATTTTCTAATTCTTGATCAGTTGATTCAAATTTTCGAATCCCGGTAACGTCCAGGTTCAAATAAATGTGGAGCTTCTATATAAATACCAGTTCCGCTGACTGCAATTGTTCCATCATTAAGTCGGATCTCCCCAGAAGCAAATATTTTTCTTTCTTCCCGTTTAATGAATCGGGCTTCTAATTTCAGCTTCTGACCAAGGGGCAGGGGACGCTTGTAATTGATCTCCAGATTGACAACCGCCACATTAAAACCAGATCGCCAAATAGCAACACCCATGGCTTCATCCAGGATGGCTGCGGATGCGCCTCCATGGGCATAACCTGGTGGTCCTTGTTGTGAAGCATTGAGGATAAAATCAGAATAAATAGTATTTTTCTCGTCTGAATACCAACTTAATCCAATCCCATGTGGGTTGGATGAACCACATACATAACAAATTCCATGATCTTCAATTCTTTTCATTAATCAATAATTCCCTGCTAATTTAGATTCTTACAACCAGGACATCAAATATATATTGTGGACATATTATGGAAGCAGAGAGTTTTTATCTGCTCTCAAAAAGTGGGTCCGATACGCCAAAGTTTCGGAGAGCAAGCTTCTGATCTCTGCCCAATATTTGGAGGCTTGCTTTGGGTCTTTCAGAGATGCATCTTGAGCAAGCTTGATCTCATTGTTAATTTCCCGGGTGATGGTTACCTCGCCTTGGAAGATCATCCATTGTATTGCACTGCGGATGGTCGTTTCACTTTGACCCGTTGCTGCTGCAAGAGCTGAATAGGTGATATTTCCCTTGTGATGGTTGAGAGTGAATTTTATTAAGCCCAATAATTGCTTGAGAAATTCTTCCGGTGTTGTCGTAACAAATGATCCTTTTAATAAGTAAATTCGCTCAGGTTTTACAATATGTAAAGCCATTTTAAGATCAATTGGAGAGGCGGGTGGAGTCCAAATCGCAAAGTTAGTAACGCTTTCAAGTTCATTTCGGTCTGCATATTTTAATTCAGGGTTTAATTTATTGAATTCTATTTGTAGGGATTTTTTTTCTTCACCTTCAATCCACATCAAAGTTCCTGTGGGTAGGATATTGATTAGTGAACAAAGGTCTCCATTATCCCTCAAGTCCACTACCTCGACAACAGGTTGTTTTCGAGGAGCTTGTTCCTGTGGGGATGATCGAAAATCGATGAATTCCATTTGAATCTGGCGTGAACCTTTCCAGTCACTAGCCCGGAGATTATAAGCAAGGTCGAACACGCCTTCTGGTAGTTCTTCATCTCCAGCATTCCACCATAATACTGCTTGTTGTGTTCCGGTTTTATCTTCTACCACGAATTTTATATGTTCTTTTTGACGGCCAATTTTTGATGAATTTGTGATCTTGAGTTGGTTGGAAGCTAGGACTAATTTGGGATTTCCTGAACCAAATGGAGCAAGTTTCTCAATGCAATCTGCCAGATCCAAATTTAGTTCATCTAAGTTATAAATTCCATTCACCTGAATGGTCGGCTCCAAATTCCTTTCAGGTAACAAGGTTGCGATCGTTTTTGCTATTTTTCTTTGAAATTCTGGTATCTTTTCTGAGTCTATGGATAAACCGGCAGCCATGGGATGACCTCCAAAACCCAGGAGGAGCTCCTTGTGATTAGCGATGGCAGCTGTCAAATTGATACCTTCTATAGAACGGGCGGAACCACGTGCAGGTTCATTAGGTGGGTTGGAAATCAAGATGACCGGTCGATTGTACCGTTCAACCAGACGGCTGGCTGCAATACCAATGATCCCGGCTGGCCAGGCGGGGTGAGCCAGTACGATCAAGGCTTTTTGCAAAATGGTTGGATCAGCTTTTATTTGGCTTTCTGCTGCCGCATAAACCTGATTTGTTAGCATCTGGCGTTGTGCATTCAACCCTTCCAGGATGGTGGCAATTACCTTGGCACGGGAATAATTGGTTGTTGTAAATAATTCCACCGCAATATTCGCATCTGCAAGTCGTCCGAGAGCGTTTAAGCGAGGACCTATGATAAAACCGATGTGCTCCTCGGTCAGGTGATCCGGGATTAATTCTGCTGATTCCATTAGAGCCTGTAAACCAAGGCGCTGTGTGCTTCGCAATGTTTCCAAGCCGCGTTGGACGAGATACCTGGTATCACCCTTCAATTCAGCTACATCAGCAACCAACCCGAGCGCAGTTAGATCGAGATACTTTTCAACTTTATTTTCTTGGCCATAACGGGCATAAAGTTCTTCCGCCAATTTGTATGCTACCCCAGCGCCTGCGAGAGTTGAAAGCGGGTGATCCGTATGGAGAAGTTTGGGGTTTGTAATTGCTACAGCAGGGGGTAATTCGGGAGGCAAGTCATGATGATCTGTTATCACAATATCCACATCCTGTGATTTGGCATATCCAATAGCTTCGTGAGAATTTATACCTGTATCACATGTCAGGATCAGTTTTGCACCGTTCTCAATTACATCAGAAAGTTGTCGAATGCCAATCCCATGGCTTTCAGGACCTCGGACCGGGATATGGAAAGTTACCCTGGCACCAAGATCCTGTAGTGTTGAAACGAGAATGGTCGTCGATGTTTGTCCATCTACATCGAAATCACCCCAGACACAGATGGGCTCGGATTTGAGGATGGCAGTTTCAACCCTGTCAGCTACTTTGGTTAAACCAGGAAGTTCAGATGCTGGTGATGGTTTGTAATGAGACGAATCGAGAAAAGCAATGGCTTGCTGTTCTGTCTTCAACCCAAGACTTACTAACCTGTCTGTGACAATTGGGTCCAGGTGAGGGAGAGGGGATTCAATATGACGAGATTTTGGTTCTATCCAAATGGACATTAATTCTTAATCGTGGTGATAAAGCGAAATGATTAATAATTTTTGCATTGGCTTAAATTTCGATCTCAGGAATTTGGTCCAACGACAGATCAGATATCTCCAATAGAGGTTCATAATCATCATCAAAGGTAGCAGCAGAGATACCCCGATCACAATACGAACGATACGGACAAAACTTGCACTTTTTATCATCTGCAGTCATTGGAAATTCTTCCTGGGTATCAATTTTGTCGATCATAGCATCCAAATGCTGCCAGTCACGCACAGATTGAGAAGTGTTATATGGAAACAGGATTGGTTGCATAGGGAAATTTGCCAGCCAATAAACCATCTCAACCTTTTCAGGGTTAATGGCAATATTCTTTGTTAGATAACCCCCCGCCTGGACCATGAGAGTCCGGTAAACACGAGTCTGGTAGGTCTTCGCCAACAGATTTTCACGCGGTCGTTTTTGATAGGTTTTCCAATCGAAAATATAGATCTTATCGTCCCTGATTGCAACCAGGTCATAGTTGGCAGTCAACCGATGGTTTCCAATTTGAGCAGTCAGGTTTAATTCTGGATAAATTTCATGTTCATCAAGGTGAAAATCGTAATTTAAATAATTTTCCCACCATTGGCTTAAAGTGGATGTGTTTGCCATCCTGGTCAACTTATCGCTCGGCAGTCCCAACCAGTGCTGTTGTACCAGACGATGGAATAATTGCCCTTCCATCTGCCGACGCTCGTTTTCAAGAATTGGCTCGCTCTCAACGGCTGGCCATGTCAGCTGGGCAATATAACGTAAATAAAATCGACGTTCACAATCACTGTAATCGTGGAGTGATGATTGGCTAAATATGAAAGGAACGGGAAGGTGAGATTGCCTGTCTTTATTAATTGTCATACCTACCTGATAATTCAGATTGGATCTGTGTGGAGATAATAATATTCATCTGGATTAAGAGTTGTTCTTCATGGGCTGACACCAAAATGGAAACCTGGTCATTATTTCAGAGTATTGGTTATACCTTGAATTAAAGAGTTTTTCTGGGTTATATCCAAAATTGCACTCCGATGAATGATCGTATATTGAAAGGGAGGCATTTCTCCTTCAGCAATTATTGAAGAAATTTCATTTGCAGATCGTGGGCGGGAAACCCAGTCGGAAAAATTCATATGACTCCTTCCTTCAACGACATCTCGGTAAACCAGCCAGGATATTGGAGCAATATTACTATACCACGGCCAGATGGTTTCGTTGCTGTGGCAGTCAAAGCATGCAATTTTAACAAGATCACGGGTGACTGGATTGTCCCATGTAGGTTCTGATACCACGGCTGGATTGGTGTGATTTCGTCCGTATGGGATCAGTTGGATTAAACCAAAAAGAAATACCAAAATTAGAGCGGCGAATATATATTTCTTCATTAAGGCTCCTTTATGTTCTCTTGATATCCTTCGAAGCGTGTGAGATTGTATCTTAATCATTGAGCATATGCAATTCAAGCAAATTAATTAATTCTGGAATTCTTCCCACCAACTTTGCATAGCAATGAAAGGTAAGGACGGTTTGACATCCCCTCTTCTTCCTGAATTACATGAAATAATAAGATCACATTTGGCTCGTGTGATTCCCACATAGAGTAACCGTAAACGTTCTCTAACATAATCCAACCTTGATTCCTTGGTAGCCTGGCTTTCTTCATACCATTCAAACTCACCAGATTTTGTTGCCAATTCCAATTGGGCTAATGCTTCAGCTTCAAGGTTTAAACCGGAACGGATAAACCATTTTTCAGATATATAGCTGTCATATGGTTGTGCAGAGGGAAAATCGTAGTTATTTATGGAAATCAGGTACACCCGATCCCATTCAAGCCCTTTGGCTTTGTGCATTGTGGTAACCACTATTTTGCCTTTGTGCGCTCCCGGATCAAAACCAGATTCTTCCATGCTGAAACCCAGAAAGTGTCTCTCATTGCGGGCAATGACACCGAGTTCTCCACTGAGTTCCGGTAGACGCCAATCAGAGTGGTCATTTGAAATTTGACTCAACAAGATGGCTAGTTTATATGCCAAGGCGAGATCAGATGAATCTGTAAAAAGGTCTTGCGCAAGAGTGAGTATCATCTGATCAATGGGCAGCAAAGTTGTACCTTGCCATCTTTGAATTATTTTACGATAAGAATCGAGTTCTTCCAGCAGGCTTATTTGAGATTCTTCGGAAAGCTTATGGTATACACCAGTTTCCGGTATTCCCTCCATCCAATCGTTATCCGGACGCGGATACAGGTAGAACTCCACGTGACTACATTTTCGGAGTAAACCAGGGATGAGTTTGTAGAATCCTTGATCATCCCCTTCTTCAGTTCGCCAGGCTCGACGCCAGACTTCATAACACCGTGCTAACTTTACGGGTGATTGTGGATCCGCCAGATAGGCGACAATATTTCCGAGTGCACCTGCCGTAGAGCGGGTGGAGGATGTATTGTTTAAATACTCTATGAATTCTATTTTTCTTCTTTTAAGTTCATCAACAACTTCTGAGCCGCGGACATTTCGCGGGGTTAAGATTGCCACGGTTTTATCTTTGTTATCTGGTAGCCAGGTTTCAATTGAATCGATCACAGATTGAACTTCTTCCGCTGGGGAATATTTATTATTTAGGAATAAGATGGCTTTTGAATTTTCTGACGGATTGGGTTGAGGATCTCCTGGAGGAGCTGGTTCTATATAAGGGGGGGCTGATAAGGCATCATTGACAGCTTGGACAGGATGCTCATTCATAACCCAATCGACCAGGTGGTTTGCCAATGAAATTACGGAAGCTTGTGATCGTCCAGATTCGGGTAAGCTATGATGAAGATCTGCTTCGGTCGATATAAAATTTCGCAAGAATTTGGGGTTGGCAGTAGTGAAAGTCTCGAAGATTGCTTGGTTAGGGTCACCCACACGGACCCAATTCCCATTTTCACCAGTTAGCAGACGCAATATTTGTTCTTGAAGCTGACTGCTGTCTTGAGCTTCATCTTCCAGAATTACAGGCCAGCGATGACGAAGTCGTTCAAGAAAATCCAGATCGATTTCAAGCAGGTTCAAAGCCAGACGGATCAAATCATCAAAATCGACTGCGCCGCGATAGGAAAGGGCTCGCTGATAATGGAAATAAATTGCACAGCCCATTTCTGCCAGGGGAAGACTGGCAGGTTGATTGTCCAACGCCCGCTGCAAATCATCCGGATTGAGACGAAGATCTTTGGCTGACCGAATAAAGCTATATGCCATGCTATTTACCAATTCGGGCAGGTGTTTGTTGCGAATCCAATCGATTTTCTTGTCATCCAGATCCGGGCTTAAATATCCATCAAAAAAACCTGGATTGGATTTTAACCATGTTTGAGAGGCTTCGTTTCGGATGAGATTGGCTTCGCGTTCATCGATGATCTGAAAACGTTCCTCCAGCCCGACCAGGCTAGGTTTTTCCCGCACAATGTCATGAGCAAGACCGTGCAAAGTGCGCACGCGATAACCTGTTTGAGGTAAAAGACCTTGTTCTGCGATAAAACTACTCACCCTGCTCGAGAAATTTTCTACGGCAGAATTTACAAGTGTAACAATAAGAACTTCTTGTTCAGGTCCAATCTCCCCGCGGGCAATGATGTCGGCTGCCAGACGTGAAAGAGTCCATGTTTTGCCCGATCCCGGAACTGCCGAGATACCCATTTTCCCTGCTCGATAAGATAGGATTTGTTCTTGCGATGGGCGTGGATTAAAGGACATAATAGTGGATAATTATTAAATTAATAATTCTGCTATCTGAATAATTGGGCTTTGTTTTCAACCTTTTTCCTGATGGTTGCTTGAGAAATTTCAATGGCTATTTCAGTTAATACAAGGTTGGTTGTTTCAGTTGGATACTTGACAGCGATTGGAGTATTCTGATTATTTGCCAGAGTTAAATTGCTCATCATGTAAGGTACGGTCATACGGATATCCATGCCAAGCATCTGATTTACTTCTGCTATAGATAAGCCTTCCAAGCCTATTGCACGATTTATGATGGGGTAAATCCGGTCAGGATTAATATTCTGTTTGATCAAGTATTCTATTGTTAGTTTGGTAAGTTCGACAGTATTAATTGCATTGTTGAGAACCATCACAATAAGGTCAGCCTCTTGAATGATTGGAAGACTGATACGTGAAAATGAACGCCCCAAATCCACCAGGACATAATCATATGTTTTTTGTAACATTTGTATGATGTGGTGAGTATTTTCAACAATTAATGAGCTGGCAACATCTGGATCAGGTGATCCGGGTAATAGGTGGAAAAGCCAATCACCAGGTTTGATCATTTTTCCGCGTAGATATTCGGGAGTAATATGCTCAGGGGGAAGTTTGGATACCTCAACAATATTAAAAGGCTCTTTGATCCCGGCTAGAATTGCGAGTGAACCGATGGGAAGTACCAGGTCAACAAGGGCAACAGCCGATTTGATAAATAATCTGGACAGATTCATACCAACATTGGCGCATATGGATGAAGTCCCCGTGCCACCCTTGGCGCTGATAAACACCACCAGTGTTCCACCTGTTTTTTCAGGTTGTATGGATTTTGTTCCTTCAAGAAGAGTTGTAATATTATTTGAAAATCCTATAATCGCCTGTCCTGATTTTCCGAAATAATCATTGGCACCTGCCTGCAAAAATCTGTTCATCTCGTCTGGATCCAGATGATTGGTGAATACAACAATAGGAGTATTAATCGTATGGATTTCTTGACGAATCTTATGGATAATTGCTTCAATACTTAAATCAGTTAAGGCAGAATCATAAGTGATAATGTCGGGAGTGAATTCACTGATTTTATGTAAACCTTCGAAGCCTGACGCAGCCTCAGATACCGCATAGTCATGATTTCTCAGAATGTTGACAAGAAATTTTCGACTGTTGTCATCGGGATCAATAACCAGTATCCTGGTTTCGTTCATGAATAAGACTCCTTTTCAATATAATTATGTAACCCAGACATAAATATATAATATCCTGACGATACAAACAATAAAATCATATCCGAAAATTATATCATTCTGAAAAATCGAATCACCTTGTATTCTGCAAAATATATTGAAAGGATTTTAATAAAATACCACGCTGCTCAAAACCATTTTCGCTGAAATTGCTTATACCAAGATACAATTTGCCTTTACAACGGTGAAGCAAGCCAGAAACAAAACGGGCTAATGTTTTTTGGTTGGCATGGATTTCGTCAGCATCTGTCCAGATGTTATGGCCTGAAGCTGAAGCCATTTCCCAGCTTCGGCTGAGAACATATGGATGAGTTAATGGTTGATTCAATCGTTCAACCCATCCATTGGATCCCGGATCAAGCCAAAATTGAACTTCAACCGGCTGGTTCATCATCAAAAAAGTATGAGCCGGAGCGATCAAGACAGCGTCTTGATGTTCGGGATTCCAGGCTTCCAGGTATTGAGCTGCCAATACGCCATCCTCCAAAAGTTGGATATACTCACGACCCAAACCAGTGTTCAGACCGGGTTGGAATGAAAAAGCCGGGTCCATTGCTATTCGGAATTTTCGTATCGATTCGATCAGGCTTGCTGCCACGCGGGCAGCATCAAAATTAAAATGAAATCCAAAACCAGGTTGAGAGAGGATTTCACCAAATATTCGACGCATAAAATGGTCGAAAGGTTGTGGAGCTTCCTGGTGATATAAATCTATCCAGCTCTTGATCTGTGTGTACCTGTTGCCAAGAGTAAATGTTATCCGTTCCTGAATATCCGGTTTGATCAGATCGAATGAAGATAAAGCCAGATCCTTTTGATGGTAAACAATACCTGCAAGTAGCTGTGCACGTACCAGGTCCATGTCTTGGATACAGAATAGAAAGGTATAAGCAATATCAAACACGGATGGGTGAATATTCCAGGCAGGATGGGCAAGTGCAGCAAGCGTTAGTAACGCTTGGCAGGCGGGTTCATCTCTAAGGGAACGCGATGGGCGATGAGATCGTGTAGGAATATCTAGAACATCAAGACGGTTAACGAGAGAAAAGCGTAATGAATCTGATAAGAAAGGAGCTAAAACTGCAATTTCGGAAGGTGGTACATTTTGATTATGGATCAGATGATGTATCTCATTGGTAACCCAATCCAGCATTTGAGGGAAAAAGCGGGTAGTAATGGGAAATATGATTGGAAGTTGTAAGGGTTCGTCTTTTAATGGTTTGATTTCATTGGTAGGTAATTGAGATCCAGAAAATACCTTGTCGAATTCTTGTACCAGAGCATTGACCTGTGGGGACATTACATAAGATGATTCCAGGTATATTTCCTGATCACAGTGTTGCCGAAACCGCATAGCAGAATCAGGATCAGCACCCAAGAATTGCCTGTGACCTCCTCCAGTATCGAGAATGAACAAGCAGGAGGTGAAGTCAGGCAGCCAGTTAAGAATGAGATCGTGAGCCCGGGGAGTATCTTCCTCAGGATTGTCATAGATCAAGTGTTGATAAGAATGGGATAAATAATTGCGAACAGTCAGGTTTGGCCAAAGAACATTCCAAAATATTTCCATTTGAAGAGAGAAATCCAACAAATTATTTTCCAGGCAATACTTGCGAAATCGAAATGCGCAATCTTGGACATCGTCGAAAACTCTGCGCTGGGCAGATTCTCCAGCCCAGGCGGAATCCAGGCGGGAACCAATTTCGGTATACGGAAAACCAACAAAAGCAGCTTTGTTCAGGTTATCGAGTATCTGGCTGTAGAGACGATTGCGGTTTATCACTACTGACTCAAAATAACCTTCATCCAGAAGAGGGCGGACTAATTGCGCCATATGGTACTGAGCCGTTTCGAGGGTAAGGAATACTGGGGGTCGATCATAATGAGTAAATCCCCCGTTTTCAGCGGCTAGCGGCCAGAATAGATCAACTGTGCGACGTGCTAGACCACCAACAGTCATCAAATTGACCTGACCGCCAGCAGGCAATGTATTTTGTTGCAAGGAATTGAGATAAGGGGTGGCAAGTGTACGTTGAGGGGTGAGAACAAGAATGGAGTTTGCATAGATTCCCCTCTGTATCATTTGTATCATTCTTTCAATTCCAGCGGTCGTCTTGCCTGATCCCGCCGGACCAGATAAGAAGATGCGTTCATTAAAAGGAGCATCGCGTACTTGAATCTGTTGTGATGAGAACATTATCATGACATTAGAATAGCGGATGGAATAATGTTTGTCAATGGTAAAAAAAGCTTTTATACCAGAGTGATTATTGTTCGTGTAACGTACATACGTAAATCCTAGAAAACCTATAAATTAATAACCCCACGAAATATTAATAGTATTATTGTTTATGGATTTTAACAATATGGAGCATTCCATGTTATCAACAAATTTGGTAAAGAAATATACTTCTCGTATAAATTAAATATTAATGATCTTATCGATAATCTTAGCTGTCTCTTTTCTTAGCTCATGCAGTGCAAATCAAGTTGAGGTTACTCCCACAGGTCCATTCAGTTATTCATAAGATGTAGCACCCATTTTTGCCAATCGTTGTGTAAAATGCCATGGAAGTGAAAAGCAAGAAGGGCAGTTGGATCTTTCCAGTTACACCGCGCTCATGGCAGGTGGAAAGAGTGGAGAGATCATTTCCCCTGGGAATGCTGTTAATAGTAAGTTGATCTCATTGGTTATGTCTGGTAAAATGCCAAAGAAGGGGGCTAAACTTACCCCTGGTCAAATAAAGATATTAAATGATTGGGTCAAAGCAGGAGCACAGGATAATTAGATAGTAAAATATTGAATTATTCATTGAATTCTTCAATTGACACCTCGACAGCCTTGGACTATAATACTGTGCGCTTCTCCCCCGGCAAATTTATTAGCTGGGGTGAGTAAATTAATCCCGGCTTCCCCGCACTTGGGCGATGGAATTGTCTTTCCCGCAGATTGTGTGGCGAAGCGAAGACCAGGAGAGAAAAATGAAATACGCTATTATTGAAAGCGGCGGCAAGCAGTATAAAGTCGTCGAGGGCGAACGTGTCGATGTAGATCGATTGGCAGTCGAACCTGATACGCAACTTAAGTTGGAGCAGGTTCTCTTGTTAGTGGATGGGGATAAAGTAACCGTAGGAACACCAACTGTCAACGGGACCAGTGTTCTGGCAACAGTAGAGCAACATGTCAAAGGACCTAAACTGATCGTTTTCAAGTATCGACCCAAAAAACGCATTAGAGTCAAGACAGGTCATCGTCAGACGTATACTCGTCTTTTTATTGAACAAGTTGGTGATACCAAATCTAAAAAATCTCCTTTGGTTGAAAAGCCGGTCAAGGTTGAGAAAACGGAGAAAATTGATAAAACTGCATCAACAAAGAAATCTGTTGTTGAAAAAACCGTAAAATCAGAAAAAACAACTCCTGCTAAAAAAGCTGCAGCAGTCTCCAAAACAGAGAAAAAACCGGTGACGAAAAAAGTTGTTTCCACAACCAAGACAGAGAAAAAACCAGTAGCGAAAAAAGTTACCCCAGCAGCCAAAACTGAGAAAAAGCCGGTTGCCAAAAAAACTACCAAGACAGAGAAGAAATAATTTAGATAAGTGAGGTAATAATGGCACATAAAAAAGGTGGCGGTTCAGCCAAAAATGGTAGAGACAGTAATGCCCAACGCTTGGGTGTTAAGAAATATGCAGGTGAACATGTACTTTCAGGGAATATTATCATTCGCCAGCGAGGAACTCATATCAAGCCGGGTTTGAATGTCGGTCTTGGCAAAGATGATACTATTTTTGCAACCATGGAAGGTGTTGTTGTTTTTGACATCATTCACGGTCGAAAACGTGTTAATGTTATGCCGGCAGAAACAAAGTAGTAACGAGAGGATCTAATAATATGAAAGAAGGCATTCATCCAACCTATTTTCCAGACGCCACAGTAACCTGTGCTTGCGGAAACACTTGGACAACTGGTTCGACAAAAAAAGAAATACGTATAGAAATTTGTTCGCAATGTCATCCATTTTTTAGTGGTGAACTTCAAAGGATCGTTGATATTGAAGGACAGGTGGATCGGTTCTATAAGAAATTGCAGGCTCGCCAGGATTATGTTGAAGAGACGAAGACACGGAAAGAATCTCGCATTTCACCCAAGCGCCCTATATCTGAACTTGAAATAGGGAAGCGTGCCACAGAAGCTTTGGGTATGGCAGGAATTAGCATGGTTGGGCAATTCTTGGATAAATTGGCAGAAGGCGAAGATAAAGTTTTGGCTATCTCCGGCTTTGGTCGTAAATCATTGATTGATCTAAAGAAGAAATTACGAAGCCTGGACTATGATGTCCCTGAACCGGAAGAGGCTTCAACTGATTAGGTCTTGCCTAACAGATAATTTCAGGTAAACTTATCAGGCAGATGCAGCATGCATCTGCCTGCTTCTTTTTATTTTCAACGAGGATAATCATGAAACATACCAAAGGTTCCATAGAGGTAGTAACTGGTTCAATGTTCAGCGGAAAAACCGATGAACTGATAAGACGCTTGCGCCGTGCCACAATCGCGCGTCAGAAGGTACAAGTTTTTAAACCTGCAATTGATATTCGCTATGCGGTCGAAAAAGTAACATCGCATGCTGGTCCCGAGTATGATGCCATGCCGATACAATTTGCAAAAAATATTATGGAAAACTTGGAACCCGATACAACTGTGGTGGGAATCGATGAAGCCCAATTCTTTGATGATGATATCGTAAATGTGACAGGTGAACTTGCTGAACGCGGCGTCAGAGTGATCATAGCTGGATTGGATACTGATTTTCGCGGAGAACCATTTGGTTGTATGCCTGTATTGATGGCGCAGGCTGAGCGAGTTGATAAAGTACGGGCGATATGTATGGTATGCGGTGAAGAAGCTTGTCGGACACAACGTCTTGTAAATGGGCAGCCTGCGAATTTTAATGATCCTGTAGTGATTGTGGGAGCATCTGAGATGTACGAAGCCCGTTGCCGAAAACATCACACTGTACCCAGGTAATGGAGAATCTTTACAGCTCAATTTGAAGCTTGAATGGAGAAATTGTGATGCAAAACTACCATGAATTCCTTGCCGAAATATTAATAGAAGAAGAGGCTTTGCAGAATCGAATCACTGAACTGGCTGCAGAAATAAATCGGGATTATGCTGGTCAAGATCTTGTTTTACTTTGTATTCTGCGAGGCGGAATGGTTTTCTTGGTAGACTTGATGAGGCAAATTGATGTACCTCATGAAATTGATATAATGGCAATTTCATCTTATGAAATGGGGGTTCGGGAATCGCATGGAAATGTTCGCTTAACCCTTGATCTTCAGATTGACATTCGAAACCGTAATATTCTTTTGGTGGAAGATATAATAGATAGTGGAAATACGATTGCTTATGTGCTTGATTTTTTGGCAACACGACTACCAAAATCGCTAAAAGTATGCTCGTTGCTTGATAAACAAGCACGTCGCGAAGTGGATGTTCCAATCCATTACCGTGGATTTTCCATCCCGGATAAATTTGTTTTCGGTTATGGTTTGGATATTGATCAATACTATAGAAACCTGCCATTTATCGGAGTAGTGGATTTGGAAAAATATAAAGCACATACGGGGGAATGATGTGTCCTGACAGCCCTTCAGGAGAGAATCCGAATCCATATTTTTGGCGATGGGTTGCGATTTTGCATGGCAAGATAGTCGCACAGGGTGGTACTCCCGGACAGGCTTTACGCGCTGCGCAAAAATCAAGATACAAGGAAAAACCAGAGATCCTATTTATGAAAGGTTTGGATGTATTGCATGTTTCACCTCTTTTCGACCGCATGCGGAGATTATTGGCGGATGAGGAATGTGTTTTCCTGGTTGGAGGCGCGGTAAGAGATGTATTTCTCAAACTCATTAGCCATGACCTGGATTTTACAGTGAATAAGAACGCGATTAAATTAGCCCGAAAAGTTGCCGATAAGCTGGACGCAGATTTTTATCCGTTGGATTCTAAGAGGGACATAGGGCGTGTTCTGGTTATTGGAGAGGATGGAACCCGGCAGGTACTCGATTTCACAGCATTTCGTGGAGATGACTTGGAAGCAGATCTGGGGGCGCGTGATTTCAGCATAAATGCAATGGCAATTGATCCAAAAGATCTTAGTTTGCATGATCCACTGGGAGGTTTGACTGATCTACGTAATAAATGTTTGCGAGCCTGCTCTGCCTCAACTTTTGAAGATGATCCTATAAGAATTTTCAGAGCAATTAGACTTGCGGCTGACCTGGGATTTAAGATTTTGCCAGAAACGAAGCTGGCGATGAAAGCTGCTGTACCCCTTTTGGATAAGGTTTCACCGGAGCGACAGCGAGATGAACTTTTCCGGATATTGGGAGGTCCCAAACCAGCGATAAGTATAAAAGCTTTGGATTTATTAGGGGCATTGGAACCAGTGTTACCTGAATTGATGAATTTAAAAGGAATTCAGCAGACACCACCGCATGTTCACGATGTATGGTCGCATACATTAAGTGTTGTTTCTCATTTGGAGTCAATATTCAACGCGTTGACTCCGGAATACAATCCTGAAACAGCCTCAGACTATTTCCATGGCATGCTTGTATTAAAAATTGGTCGTTATCGAAAACAGATATCCGAACATTTTTCAAGCATGCTCGATACCAATCGTTCTTGGCGTGAGATCCTGTTTCTTTCAGCACTTTATCATGACATCGCCAAACCAGGGAAATCAGTGGCTGGGTCTGAAGGACGTATCCGTTTTTGGGGACATGAATTAGATGGAGCGGAGATCGCAAGCTATCGGGCACATCACCTCGCATTGAGTAATGATGAAATTAACCATCTCAGCACCATCATCCAAAACCATATGCGCATCCATTTTCATACAAAACGTATGGTTGATGAAAAAAAAGAGCCATCTCGCCGGGCAATATTCCGATTCTTTAGGGATACAGATGTTACAGGGGTGGATATTTGCATGCTGACATTAGCAGATTTGTGGGCAACCTATGACAATACCTTGCCCGAAGAAAAGTGGGTAACCTGCCTGGATGTTGTGAGAATATTTTTGGAATCGTGGTGGGAAAAGAAAACCGAACTTATCTCTCCCCCTCAACTCGTCACGGGAAATGAAATAATGGAAGCATTATCGCTTGATCCGGGTCCGGAGGTGGGGCGTATTTTGGAAGTGGTGAGAGAAGCCCAGGTGGTTAATGAATTGGTTGACGTTGAAAGCGCATTGAAATACGCCCGTGAATACCAGATCAGATTACATCAAGGAAACGTGAAAGAATTTGTAATGCTGAAGAATTCAAAGCTGGTATTTTTCCAACGACCAGGCGTCGGAACTCCGATTATCCTGATACACGGATATCCTTTGGATCATACCATCTGGAAACCCATGCTTCCATTTTTAGATAAAGATGCAAGATTGATAATGCCTGACCTTCGCGGTCATGGAAAGAGCTTGACAAATGAAGACAATTACTCAATAGAACAGATGGCGGATGATATTGCAGGCTTAATGGATTATTTAAGAATTAAAAAAGCTATTGTGATCGGTCACTCAATGGGAGGGTATGTAACCCTGGCTTTTGCCAGCAAGTATGAAAAAAAAATATTGGGACTTGGCTTGATCGCGAGCCGCATAAATTCGGATTCGCCTGCGCAAAAGGATGCTAGGAACAAGATAATAGCCGATATTCAAATGAAAGGTGTAGAATTTTTAGCTGAATTTATGTCTTCGAAATTGGTGGCTGATCCGATTTTTGCGCCAGATTTACACGAGTTGATCCTTAATATGGATCCTGTTGGTGCTATTGGCGCATTAAAAGCTATGATCAGAAGAGATGACTCCTCCAGCTTGTTTCGAAAATTGAATATCCCGATTATGGTTATTGCTGGATCAGATGATGCTTTGATCCCAATCGAATCATCCCGCCTGATGCAAGTTGTTAATCCGAATTGTGCATATTTGGAACTGAAAAAAGTGGGTCATATGCCCATGCTTGAATCACCAGTCAAAACGGCTCAAGCTATTAATCAGTTTATTGGAAAAGTGTAAAATTATCGGATAAAAAAGGTTTAAGTAATCACGCGGCTTATCAGTGCTGCAATTGGGGAAATTGGTTCGTAAAAACACCGGCAGCCATTTGTATGAGAACAACCAAGTATCGGTAGAACAGGTATAACTTCTTTGGAATATGTTTGCATTGCAATCTTACAGGCTGGACAAGCATCAGAATGACCTGATATCTGGATAGCGGTTACTCGGGGATTATTACGGAAGCGCTTAAGAGTTTCAGCTGTCTGTGAGGACACTGCCAGTGTGCTTTTGCAATTGGTACATTCAATGGCTGTGTCAGGTGATATCGCGTTGCATTTTTCACAAGTTTGCATTTAAAGCCTCCACAACAAAGGGGAACAAAGAATCCTTTTAGAAATAAAAACCGGATGATTGATTTTACAACACAGTTCTAGTTCTGACGAATGGTACAGAATTATATCGATATTGGGGGAGCAGGTACAAATATCCCCGAACCATTTATTTGCATCCTTCGCGTTAACGTTTTCAGACGGGAAACCAATAAACTGCTGGAAACAGGCTTGGTAAGAAAATCATCAGCACCTGCATCCAAAGCGCTGACTATTATCTCGGGGTTATCCAGAGCAGTTAGGATCAAGATAGGAATTGAACTAAATTCGCGAATTGCTGTACATACTTGCCATCCATCCATTCCAATCATCATCAGGTCAAGAATGATCACATTGGGGGAAAAATCGTGGGTCTCTTGAATACCTTTTTCGCCGTAATTACAGACAAGCACCTCAAAACCACTCGCTTTCAGTAACAGAGAGAGAAGGTCAGTCATGTCCGGGTCATCATCAATAACCAATACTTTAGTTAGCATCCATATCTCCACTTCGGTAATAGTATTATCTCTCATTTGGATGGTCAAATACTTTGCAAATGGTTTACAAATTCGAATGACATCCGATAGTCAATTTTTTGTAATTGCAGATAAAAAGTTAATCTTAAAGATTTATTAACCATATTAGATTAATGGTAAACTCGTTTTTTGGCAGAAAAAAATGGAAATCCTTCTCCCTTGTTTTTTAGAGAAGGTTTGTCTATTCCTGAACTGCTATTACATCAAGCATTCAATATTGATAATAATATTTCTTTTGGATGCTCCTTGATTTGGAAAAAATTTTTACGAACAGATTGATCTTTTTCTAGGTGAAATGAAGAAAATCATACGTAGGAATCCCTTCTTTAATGGAGGGAAAATTAATAAAATTCAAACTAGATAGATATTACACTTTTCTCTTATATTATGAGTTTAATTCTTGATAATCAATGACTTCTAAAGTCATAAATCAATTCGGAGGTTAGAAATGATAAAAAAATGGGTATATTTATTTGATGAGGTAACCAAAGCTGAAAAAGATACTGGCGATTGGGAAGGTGTCAGGGCATTATTAGGCGGTAAAGGCAGTGGCTTAGGAGATATGACCCGGGCTGGTGTGCCAGTTCCGCCAGGTTTTACAGTGACAACTCAAGCTTGTAATGCTTATTCTTCCGCAGGTAAATTTCCTGAAGGAATGTGGGAACAAGAACTAGAAGCCTTAAAATATGTTGAGAAAAAAACAGGAAAGAAGTTCAATGATGATAGCAATCCCTTATTAGTTTCCTGCCGATCTGGCGCAAAATTTTCAATGCCAGGTATGATGGATACTGTGCTTAATCTTGGCTTAACGGACCTAACCGCAGAAGCCATGGTCAAACTGACAGATAATCCGCGCTTTGTGTATGATTCTTATCGCCGCCTGGTGGAAATGTTCGGTTCAGTGGTGCTTGGAATTTCTGATGAAGCATTCGAGCATCCAATGGCTGAATATAAAGCCGATAAAGGATACAAAACTGATGCTCAGATGGGATCAGAAGATTGGAAATATTTGGTTGAAATATTCAAGCAAGTAATCAAAAAAGAAAAAGGTTTTGAATTTCCGCAGGATCCGTATAAGCAACTCGAACTGGCAACTGAAGCAGTTTTCAAATCTTGGAATGGCAAACGCGCCATAGATTACCGTCGGGCTACCAATATCCCGGATGATTTGGGCACTGCTGTAAATATTCAAACCATGGTTTTCGGAAATATGGGAGATGACTCGGGTACAGGCGTGGCGTTCACCCGTGATCCTTCAACAGGCGATAAGAAGATGATGGGGGATTACCTTCTAAATGCACAGGGAGAGGATGTTGTTGCGGGCATCCGAAATGCAGAGCCAATAGAGAAATTGCAAGGAACCATGCCGGAAGTATATGCTCAATTTATGGAGATCACCTCCAGGTTAGAGGACCATTACAAAGAAATGCAGGATGTTGAATTTACAATTGAGCGAGGTAAATTGTGGATGCTGCAAACTCGTAATGGGAAGCGTACCGCCAAATCAGCAGTAAAAATTGCAACCGATATGGCAAATGAGGGCTTGATCTCCCGGATGGAGGCTGTTCAGCGCGTTTCCACAGATCAGGTGGATGCCCTTTTACACCCGCAATTTGATGAGCATGCAAAAAAAGCGATTCCATTATTCACAAAAGGCGTTAATGCATCTCCCGGAGCGGCTGTGGGACAGATCTACTTTGATGCAGACAAGACGGAAAAAATGGGAAAAGAAGCCAAACAGGATGTCATCATGGTGCGTCCTTTTACAAAACCAGATGATGTGCATGGCATGCTGGCCTCCCAGGGTATTTTAACAAGTGAAGGCGGGGCAACATCCCACGCCGCAGTGGTTGCCAGGCAATTCGGAATTCCATGTGTTGTAGGCGCTACTGCGATGAAGATCGATCTGGATAATCGCCAGATGGAGGTTGATGGCCAGGTTGTCAAGGAAGGTGAATGGATCTCCGTGGATGGCACCACGGGTCAAGTATATCTGGGTCGTATCCCAACTGTTTCTCCCTCCCTTGAAGAACAAACCGATCTATTAACTTTATTAAACTGGGCGGATGAGATCGCAGCCACGGATGGAATAAGAGAGGCACCATCTGGTTGGCCAACCCGGGGTCTGCAGGTTTGGGCAAATGCAGATTATCCGCAAGATGCAAGAAGGGCACGATCCTATGGAGCTAAAGGCATTGGATTATGCCGAACCGAGCATATGTTCTTTGAACAGGTGCGTCTGCCAATTGTACAACGCATGATCCTATCTGAAACAAGCCAGGAACGTACAAAGGCACTTGATGAACTACTGCCATTTCAACGCAAGGATTTTGATGGGTTATTTGATGCAATGGACGGATACCCGGTTATTATTCGTTTGATCGACCCGCCTTTGCATGAATTTATGCCAGACGAAGAGAAACTCTTGGAAGAAGTCATCACCATGCATGTAAAAGGGGAGACAAAAGGACTGGTTGAAAAAGAGAATTTGCTGGAATCCATTAAAGGTATGCATGAATCCAACCCGATGATGGGATTGCGTGGTGTTCGTTTGAGTATTGTTATGCCTGAAATTGTGGAAATGCAGGTTCGGGCTATCTTTGAAGCTGCTGCAGATTGTACATTGAGAAACATCGTGGTAAAACCGGAAGTAATGATCCCACTCACAGGAACGGTAAAGGAATTGGAGTGGATCCAGCCTCGCTTGGAACGAATTGCAAAGACCGTGATGGATGAAAAGAAAGTCCAATTTACTTATAAATTTGGGACCATGATTGAGATTCCGCGCGCATGTGTAACTGCAGCAGAAATAGCTAATCGTGCTGAATTCTTCTCTTTTGGCACAAATGATCTTACCCAGATGACTTTCGGCTATTCCCGGGATGATGCTGAGCGGAATTTCCTGGTTACGTATGTGGATCAGGGTATCCTGCCCGTAAATCCATTCCAAACGCTGGATAGGGAGGGAGTTGGTCAACTGATGAAATTGGCGATCACTGAAGGAAGGAAAACCCGCCCAGACCTCGAAGTGGGGATTTGTGGAGAACACGGTGGCGATCCGGATTCCATCGAATGGTGTCACATGATCGGGAACCATTATGTTTCTTGTTCACCTTTCCGAGTTCCGGTTGCCCGTTTGGCAGCTGCCCAGGTTGCCTTAAAATACAGCGGTAAACAAGTCGTCGAAGACAAGTAACAATTAATTCACTTATTGAATTAAAAGCGGTACATCATCGGGGATGTGCCGCTTTTATATTCTTCATTACGCTTTTGGACTGAGACTAATTTGAAGGGTTGCGTCCCAGTAAATTCATTAAAAGATCCGGACGGTCAGTAATGATCCCATCCACACCCATCCCGATCAGGCGTTTCATTTCATCCGGATCATCGATCGTCCAGACATCCACGCGTAAATTTCTCTCGTGAGCAGCCCGGACAAAGTGTGGGGTCATGATCGTGATACCACTGCTCTTTGTTGGAACTTGAAACACTTTGAAATTGGGACTATACCAGTGACCTATATAAGCTAAATTCATGAAAACGAAGTTGCGAGTTTCGGTCTCATCTCCTGAGGTTGTAACTTCGGGACAAAGCATACGAAATGCAGAGATAGTCTCATGAGAGAAGGATGCAGCAACAACCTTGTCCTGCATCTTATATTTCCTTATCAGTTCACAAAGAGAGGCGTAAATTGGTGGATCAGATTGTTTCATATCGATATTAAAACGCATATCCGGGAATGCAAGGAACACCTCTTCAAGGGATGCATAGGTTATCCCCTGACCTCTATAAGGGAAGGTTAAACCTTCTATTGGAGACCAGTTGTAAGCAGCATCCAGCATTTGTAATTCTTTCATCGTCAGATCAACCACACGTCCCATACCGTTGCTTTTTCTATCAACAGTTTCATCGTGGCTGACCACCAGGATACCATCCTTGGTTTGGCGGATATCTGTTTCGATCACATCCACACCCATCTCAACGGATTTTTGAAAAGCAAAGATAGTATTTCCGGGCCATATCCCATCTCCGCCCTGATGGGCGATCACCAATGGCGTAGGGAGAATTTCCAAATAGAAAGCTGAGTTGCCAGCTTGTTTGGATATCAGGGCTGTGATACAAAATGTCAGTAATAAGAATACAAATAAATATAGGATTATTTTTCTGGATGGTTTTTTCATTAGGTGTGGGTTCCTCTGGAGAGGGATGAAAGTGAAGATTTAGTCTTATGCAACAAAAGGAGTAAGAAAAGCTAAAACATTATTACCAAGCTCATCGATTTTATAGCCTCCTTCAAGGATAATTGTGGTTGGTAGAGTTAGTTCTGAGATCATTTTTCCGAATATGGAATAACCTTCCCGGGTTATTTTAAAATCACCCAGGGGATCGCCATCATAAGTATCAAATCCTGCAGATACAACCAGAAAATCTGGCGAGAAATTACTCACTAGTTTTAGAGCCTGATTGAGAACCTGCTGATAGTGATCATCACCTGTTTGGTGGGGTAGAGGAAAATTCCGATGGTATCCTTCCCCTGGTCCCACACCAATTTCATGCGCATAGCCCGCGTATAATGGATACTCCCAGGTGGGATCAGCATGCAGAGAGATCGTCAGCACGTCCGCCCTTTCATAAAATATTGCCTGTGTCCCATTCCCGGCATGATAGTCAATATCCAAAATTGCTACTGTTCCAAGAGTTGATAACCAATGGGACGCAATTGCCGCATTGTTCAGGTAGCAGAAACCACCGCAAATCTCTGGACCAGCATGGTGACCGGGAGGTCGGCTTATGGCAAAAGATGCACTACCATTAACGGAAACGGTTTGCGCCGCAGAGAGTGCACAGTGTGCAGAGGTTTTCGCAGCGTTATATGTGAATGTATTGATGGGTACATTCATATCTGTCATGAAGAATCCATCCTGATCTGGAATCTCAACAAATCCAATTGCTTCTGGATCAAAACCCGGAGTGTATGGAATACAAGTCATGCCTGTTTCAACCGAAAAATTTACCCAATTATTGTAAGCATGCTTTAGATAATCCAGATAATGGTTGGGATGGACCTGTAAAATGGGATCTTCCCCAAAATCAATAGGAGGTTTGATCTCTGCCCATTCTACGGTTCTTAAAGATGCCAGAATTGAATGTACACGTTGTGGAACCTCATAATATTCATCATCCGGGGAAAAATTTTGATGACCAAATGAATGTTTATTATGGGAATTGGATAGAAATATCTTCATTCTGACCTTTTTATTGTGATGGAATTTAATAATTATAACGGAATATTAATTAATTACCTTAAGTATGAATTTGTGAAACCTATGATTGTTTCCTACAAGAATATTTGTAACCCCTACTCAGAAGGTTATATATTATGTATAATATATGTTAATATGATTGATGATTCCAACCTTGAATTTGAACAAGTCCAGCGAAAGCCATTGAAGGAAGAGATATTTGAGATCCTTCATAAGCGAATTATTGCAGGGAAATATGCACCAGGGGATTGGTTGCGTCAGGAGGAAATTTCTTCACATCTAGGTGTAAGTCAGACGCCAGTTCGTGAAGCCCTGGATTTGTTGGTATCAACCGGTTTGGCGGAACGTGAACCTTTCCGCGGTGTTCGGGTTATGCAATTATCAGCAAATGAGATAGCGGAATCGCATGGAATGCGGTTATTTCTGGAATGTTCCGCAGCATTTAGCGCAGCTGACAGGATTACAGATCAAGAAGTTGAAAGACTCATAAATATTATAGAACAAACCAAGAATTTAGTGACTCTAAATGATATGTCGACACAGAGGCATTTAAACCATGAATTCCATGTGGGCATTGTTGAAGCTAGTGAAAATTCTTTATTATCCAAATTGTACGGCATAGTGATCAATTCATTCCCGGATTGGATGTTGTATGAATATATGTTCCGCCATCCGGAATTACTGGAAGAAAGTTTGCTAAGGGAATATCATGAGCACATGGCTATCGTTGAAGCCCTTGCTGCTCATGATAAGGCTCGATCCGCACAAGAAACACGAATTCATATACAGAATCTGGGGAGTGAATTGGTGATGTATCTCGGAATCCCTGCCGAGTTATTGAAATCCAAGGGAATACAATTTTCAAAGTAATAACATATTTTTCAAATTAAAATCTAAAATTTTTCAAAGGAGCAATAAATGTCAGCAGAACTATTTCAGAAAATGGCTCAAAGCATTATAGATGGAGATTCAGATGTTTCAGTGGAACTTGCCAATCAGGCTATTGCCGAGAATATTGATCCGATCCAGGCTATCACGGATGGTTTTGTAGTGGGTGTCAACACGGTAGGGGAAGCCTTCGCCAATGGAGATGCTTTTCTACCAGAACTGGTAATGGCAGGTGAGGCTATGAAAGCAGCAGTTACCGCTTTGGAACCAGAAATGAAAAAACGTGGAACAGAACGTAAGATGCTTGGAAAAATTGTTTTGGCAACAGTGGAAGGAGATATCCACGAGATCGGAAAATCACTGGTAGGGACGATGCTGTCTGCCTCGGGATTCCAGGTCTATGATATGGGCGTTGATGTAGCCTCGACCAGGATCATTGAGAAAGTAAAAGAAGTTGATGCAGATATCGTTGCCATGAGCGCTCTTCTGACGACAACAATGGTGAAGCAAAAAGAAGTTATCGATTTACTCGATAAAGAAGGCTTGCGCCGTAAGGTAAAGGTCATGGTTGGGGGGGCTCCGGTAACTCGTGACTGGGTTCAAAGAATAGAAGCGGATGGTTATTCTGAAGATGCGATTGGGGCTGTGAATGTTGCCAAAAAAATGATGGGACTTTAAGAAAATTAGAGGTAATCTGTGTCCAAAAAAATTAAATCCATAACAAATCCCAAGCTCCATCTGGAAATACTTACTCCAACGGAAGTGAAAAAGATCCATGATGCAACCCTCAATATTCTGGAAAATGTAGGCGTCAGGTTTCCTTCAAACCGGGCTTTGGATATCTGGGAAGCTAATGGCGCCTCTGTTGACCGCGAGAGCATGATCGTTAAAGCAAAACCTCACTTGATAGAAACTGCAATAAAAAAAGCACCTCCCAAATATGATTTATGCGCTCGTGATCCACTGCAAGACCTTCCTCTGGATGGTAACCATGTATTTGTGGGGACGGATGGTTGCGGTGTGGAGATAATTGATATTCATACGGGTGAACGTCGCACCTCCTGTCTGAAGGATGTAGGTGAAGTTGCTCGTGTCGCAGATGCAACTGAAGAAGTCGGATTCCATTGGGTGTCATTATCGGCACAGGATACGCCGGTGGAGACTCGCGGACTCCATGAGATAAAAACGATCTGGGAAAATTCCACCAAGCATTTACAGACTGAAAGTATTTACAACGAACGTGAAGCGCGCGTTGCCATTGAGATGGCAGCTCTGATAGCAGGTGGTAAAGAACAATTACGGAAACGCCCGGTGTTGTCTTTAATGCAGTGTACAGCACCACCACTTGGACATGATGGTGGTAGTCTGGATGCTGCCCTTGTTGCCGCAGAGGCTGGAATTCCTACTGGTTTTATGACCATGTCGGCAGCGCTAACCACAGGACCTGCCACCATGGCGGGTGTGTTGGCAGTGGGCAATGCTGAGGTGATCGCTGCCACGGCATTAATTCAATTGGCTTTCCCAGGTGCCCCAGTGTTTTATGCTGCTGCACAAACTGCATCGGATTTGCGTAATGGTGCTTATACGGGAGGTGGACCGGAAGACTTTTTGTTTGGTGCAGCAACGAATGTATTATCCGATTTTTATGATATCCCCTTATCCATGGGATCCTTTGCCACCGGGGCGAAAGATTCTAACTGGCAGGCAGGCATTGAGAACAGTCTGTCAACTTTCATGGCTTGTGTATCCATGTCGGATATGTTGCTGGGTTTGGGTTTTTTGCATGGCAGTAGGATCTGGTCTTACGCACAGATGATGATGGATGCTGAGATATTTTCCATCGTTCATAAGACCATGCAGGGTATCTTGGTTGATGATGAAACCCTGGCATTGGATACCATCGCTGCTGTAGGTCCAGGTGGAAATTATCTCTCACAAAAGCATACCCTGAAACATATGCGGGATGTATTCTTGCCGGAATTTATGGATCGCAGACCTTACAATGTCTGGGAAGAAAAGAAAGATGACGCCCGGGATTGGGCACATGCAAAAGCACGCAATATACTTGCTACACACCAACCAGATCCTTTGGATCCAAAATTATCCGCTGAATTGGCAAAATTGATCGCTGCCGAGGAGAAGTGAGACATATGCAACCCAAACTGGAACTTCTTTCTCAGGATTTAATCGACAGGATCATCGATGAAGCCTTTCAACTGATGCTAAAACCCGGCATCAAAGTTCAATCCATGGCAGCCCGCACTTTGCTTGCGGAGGCTGGAGCGCTAGTGGATGCAAATAGTGACATTGTCAGGATCCCTGAAAAGATTGCCCGTAAAACCCTTGAAACAACTCCACACTCTTTCAGACTTTTTGATCGGAATGGAAATCCGACCGTATTCTATGGCGGAGATGCCGTCCATTTTGATCCGGGCTCATCCGGTGTTCACGTGCTTGATTCGGACACTTTGGAACACAAACCATCCTATGCGGTTGACCTGGCAAGGCTTGTTAAAGTAACAGAAATGTTGCCACAGTATGATGCTCAATCCACGGCTGTTGTCTGTAATGAGATTCCCAAGGCGGTGGGTGATTTGTACAGGTTGTACGTAGTACTATTGTTTTCCACCAAGCCTATTGTAACGGGATCGTTTTCGATCAAGACCTTGCAATCCATGATCGATATGCTGACAATTTTTGCAGGTAGCCGCTCAGCTTTGGCTGAAAAACCACAGGCAGTATTTGATGTTTGCCCTTCACCTCCCTTAATTTGGAGTGAATTTGGTTCACAGAACCTGATCGAATTAGCACGGGCAGGTGTTCCAGCTGAAATGGTATCCATGCCTCTGGCTGGAGCAGCAGCTCCCGTAACTCTACTCGGTTCAGTGACACAGCACGCTGCAGAATGCATCAGTGGGATCACTATTCACCAGCTTGCCAAAGCAGGTTCACCAATTGTGTGGGGTGGAGCACCGGCGATCTTTGATATGCGTAAGGGTACGACCCCAATGGGTGCAATAGAAACTGCCATGATTGATGCTTCCTATGCCCAGGTGGGTAAGTATCTTGGTTTGCCAACCCATACATATCTTTGTGCCAGTGATAGCAAGATCGTCGATGCTCAGGCAGGTATGGAAAGTGGAATTACTGCCATGATCGGGGCTTTGGCAGGCATTAACATGATTTCTGGTGCAGGAATGCTCGATTTTTTGGCATGCCAGAGTGCTGAAAAATTAGTAGTGGATGCAGAAGGCATTTCCATGGCAAAGCGTATGCTGGAAGGCATGCAGGTTCAAACTGAGAGTCTGGCGACCGCCTTGTTTGAAGGGATTAACTTTAAAGGTAATTTTCTGAAACAAAAGATCACACGCGAGTTATTCCCGAAAGAACAATATCTGCCTTCAGCTGTTATCGATCGGGATTCAATTCGAGGTTGGCAGGCTGGAGGCTCTAAAGATACCTTTGCACGTGCCAAAGACCGTACCAATCAGCTATTACAGGATTATCAGCAACCAGCTATGGCAGAAGATCAGAAAAAAGAACTTCAATTGATGGTTGAAAAACTTGCCTCGGATGCAGGCATGGACAAACTCCCTGAACTTTAATGGAGGCTGTCTGGTAAATAAAACAAACTAGTTAATTACCTGTGGTTGTTCAAAAAAGATCATCTTGAATGAATAGCCACCTTACTGTTAAAAAATTATGAAAATTCTTGAACAATTATTCCGGGCACCATATGTCAATGCAGAGACTGGATTCGATATATCTCCAAAAGGGAAAAAGATTGCGTTTTCTTGGAATATAAGTGGAACCTGGGAGATCTACGAGCTACTCTTGGGTGGAATAAGTCAACCGAAATGTATAACCAGCGGATCTGGTGGTAAATTTTCACCGAAATATTCTCCAGGCGGGCGGCGGTTGGCTTTTGCTCTGGATCTTAATGGTAGTGAAAGTTACCATATCTATCTGGTTGACTTGATCCGCCAAATACAAACCGATCTAACCCCTGAGATAACCTTTCCCCTTCACCCCCATTTTGACTGGTCACCAGATGGAAATGAAATAGCCTACCTTTCTATTGAACCGGATGGTTATGGTGTTTATATACTTTCAATAAAAGAAAAAACCACTCGGCAGGTCTGTGTTTTTGATCAGCCATTAAGAGATATTTGCTGGTCAGCTGATGGAAAAATCCTGGCAATTGAGGAGGAAACAGCAGGTTCGGATTCTTCCATCATTTTGGTTTCTTTGGATGGCGCAGAAAAGAACAGTATTACTTTGGAAGGGGAGGTAATTAATGCAAAAAATCCCTCCTGGTCACCTGATGGTTCAGAATTGGCTTTCAGCAGTGATCTCAGAGGTTTTTATGATGTCGGTATATATAATATTTCATCAGGCATAATTAATTGGTTGACAAGTGGAAAAGCTGAGAAAATCCATCCAACTTGGTCCCCTGATGGAAAACAGATCGCATATATCCTCTCCGATGGTAGTATTTCAAAGTTGAATATTCTAACTCTGGGGGAAGAGACACCTGTGAGTTATTCGATTCTTGCTGGCGTTTATTATTTACCTGCGTTTACACCGAAGGGAGATCAAATTGTTGTAACTTTCGAAAATCCCCGCCATCCACCAGACTTATGGATATTTTCCTTATCGGATGGAATATTTAACCAACTTACAGATTCAATGCCTGAGACATTGAGAGAATTCAAATTCGTTATGCCGGAGGAGATTCACTATCAAGGGTTGGATGGAGAGAACATTCCTGCGATATTGTATCGTCCCCACAAGAATCTTAAAGATATAGAAATGAACAGACCAGCGATTGTGAACATTCATGGAGGCCCGGATTGGTTATATCAAATGATCTGGAATCCATTCATGTCTTATTTGGCAAGCAAAGGTTGGACAGTCCTTGCTCCCAATTATCGTGGCTCAACCGGTTATGGGCGTGACTGGAAGATAGCCAGTCGATATAAGATGGGGCAAGTGGATACTGAGGATATTATCGCCGGAGCTGAATATCTTATCCGTGAAAATTTTACTCATCCAGCTCGGATAATTGTCACAGGTCGCAGTCATGGAGGTTACTTGACAATGATGTGCCTCACCAAACGACCCGACTTATGGGCGGGTGGTTCGGCAGTAGTTCCTTTTCTAAATTTATTCAACTCTCATGAGGAAGCAAGACAGGATTTGAAGCATTGGAATATTGAGAATTTTGGAGACCCGCTTGAAAATCAAGATCGCTGGGTGGAGGGTTCACCATATTTCTTCTTGGAGAGGATAAAAGCCCCGGTTCAATTAATTGCCAGTGCCAATGATATTCGTTGTCCAGCAAGTGACGCGATCGCTGCACAAAAAAAATTAAAAGAACATTCCATTCAATGTGAATTGATCGTTTTCCCCGACGAAGGACATGAGTTGTTGAAGATTGAAAATATCGTTGAATCTTACAAAAGCCAGAAGAGATTCTTCAATCGGGTATTGAATGAATCCTAATGGATGTTCTGAAAGGAAGTGTTTGGAGGCAGGATGTTTACCCTTAATTTATTAAACAAAGATGAAGTTGAAGCGATCCATCAGGCATCCATGAAAATATTGAGCGAAGTAGGGGTGGTATTGACGCACCCGCCAGCAATAAAGCTTATGTTGGAAGCTGGAGCAAAAGTGCAGGGCAACCGTGTGCTGGTTCCGGGATATTTGGTAGAGGCATGTTTGGGAAAATGCCCCCGAAGAGTCTCTGTAAGCAGTCGGGGGGGATATGTGAAATACCTAGGTGATGGCAGTCTCAATTTTCATAATCTGGGTGGCGCTCGGGACATTTTTGATTACGCAACAGGCAAACACCGTTTTGCTAATTTACAGGATGTGCGTGATGCAACTCGCTTGTTGGATGCACTTCCTAACTGCAATACAATCACGCCTTTCTTTACACCTCAAGATGTCCCCGGGGAGTTGATGTCATTGGCAATGTATCGGCATGCCATTCCAAATACAACCAAACCATTGCAAGGACCAGGCATTCAATTTGCACCTGAAACCCGTTACGCCGTCAGGATGGCGGAAGTGCTGGGTGATCCAAAAGCAAATTTGACATTAAGCGTCTCTCCTGTAAGCCCATTAACAATCCCTGATCATGAAGCTGAAGCGATCATGGAAATCGCACGCTTGGGGATATCTTTTGGTGCCTTGCCATGCCCGACCATGGGAACTACGGCACCATTTTCCATCTCAGGAGCAATTACTCAGCAAAATGCAGAAGTCCTTGCTGCCATTGTATTGGTGCAATTGGTAAATCCTGGGTTGCCGGTGTTCTATTGTGGACGCCTTGCCATGATGGAACCTCGCACCGGGATATCTGTTTGGGGTGGGCTGGAGTTGGGATTAGCCTCAGCGGGAACAGTCCAGATTGGTCACCGATACGGATTACCTGTTAATGTTTATGGATTTTCCACTAATGCTCATACCCTTGATATACAGAGTGGATTTGAACGTGGATTAAATGCCATAATCCCGGGTTTGGCTGGAGCAGATGAACTTTCTGGTATAGGAGAAATGGAAGCGGGTGTATCTGGATCTTTTGCACAAATGGTTATCGATAATGAATTTGCTGCCAATATTCAACGAGCACGCAGGGGGTTCAGCGCGAGTGAAGATGCCCTGGCTGTAGAAGTGATCGCCAAAGTGATGGATGGTTCTCATAATTTCTTGGGGCAAAAGCATACCACCCGCTATTTGAAAGATGGAGAGATTTTATTAACCAAGTTGGCAGAACGCGGCACCTGGGAGAGCTGGGATGATGGCGGTCGTAAAGGTATGGCAGAATTTGCCCAGGCAGAAGCAGAAAGAATATTGAAGGAACATCATGTTCCCGAATTGGAATTTGCCCAGGAAAAAGAACTTGATAATATTATGGAAGCAGCCAGAATAGAATTGGTAAAGGAATAATACCCATGAACGAAATAAATACTCTCGAAAAAGCAAAAGCAATCCATCAAAAATTGATTGCTTGGCGCCGGGATTTTCACATGCATCCAGAACTGGGATTTCAGGAAGATCGTACATCCGGAAAAGTGGCTGAAGTACTACAAGAGCTCGGTTTACGGGTTAGGAAAGGGGTGGGTCGAACGGGAGTAGTGGCTGACATTGGTAACGGCAACCCGATGATCGCAATTCGGGCGGATATGGATGCCTTACCCTTGCTGGAGAAGAATGAAGTCAGTTATGCATCCCAAACCCCTGGCATCATGCATGCCTGTGGACATGACGCCCATACAGCCATGTTATTGGGAGTGGCAGAATTATTGACAAAGGAGAAATTTTCAGGGACTGTTCGCCTTCTGTTTCAACCATCGGAAGAAAGTGCTGACGAAGAGGGTATCAGTGGTGCACCACGTATGATCGAGGATGGTGCCATGGATGGTGTGGATTTGGTTATTTCCCTGCACGTCGGACCAATGGTTCCTACTGGGCAGATCCAGGTGAATAGCGGCCCGATCTCCGGGGGTGTGGATTCATGGTTTGGTAAGATCATAGGGAGAGGGGGACATGGGGCTTCCCCACAGAAGACAATCGATCCTTTCTATATTTGCAGCCATGTGATCATAGCCTTAAATGCGATCGTATCCCGGAAGATGGCACCATTTTCACCGGCAGTTGTAAGTATCGGATCTTTGCGTGGAGGTCATACTGAAAATGTAATCCCGGAACAGGTTGAGATCACTGGTACACTGCGATATATGGCAGAAGAAGTGCACAAAGTATTGCATCAGGAAATCCAACGTTCCTTTGAACTTGCCAGGACCCTGGGAGGAGATTATGAGCTCAAATTTGAGATAGGGGATCCTCCTATGATCAATGCACCTAGTGCAGTTGAATTGATCAAATCTGCTGTTGCCAATTTGATAGGAGCTGAAAACATAACCACCATGGACGATAGTCTTGGTGCGGAGGATTTTGGTCGTTTTTCTTCAATGGTGCCGGGTGCAATGTTCACCCTTGGTACCCAAATAGCTGGAGATGAGCGTATTGGACATAATCCTCTTTTCGATATAAATGAAGACGCATTGCCAATCGGAACAGCCATCCTGGTTGATTCTGCCTTAAGGTATCTGAGCGAATAAGATCGTGGATCAACCATCGGCAGTTCGACCTTCACTGACTGTTTTATCTGAAGAACAAATTCAGCGAGTTCATGCTTATTCGTTGAAGATCCTTTCTGAAACAGGAATCAGGGTGGATTCACCCAGGGCTTTGCAGGTTTTTGGAAAAGCACAAGCTGCAGTTGTTGAAGGAGACCGGGTCCGGATTTATCCGGAATTGGTGGAATGGGCAATTAAGACTGCTCCAAATAGCATTGATATTTTTTCACGCCTGGGGGACAAATCCTTTTGCCTAGGGAAAGATTCCACGAGATTTGGGGTTGGGGTCACCAATCTTTTTTACCAGGAACCGGATTCTGATAATATCATTCCTTTTACGAGGAAACATATGGGGATTGGAGCGCGTTTAGGGGAGGCTCTGGAAGCATTTGATCTCGTTTCGACTGTTGGTGTATTAAGAGATGTAAATGATGCTGAGGTTGATTTGATTGGTACTTTGGAGATGGCAGCCAATACCTCGAAACCTTCGGTTTTGTTGATCTCAGATCCTGTTCAGTTTATTCCTGTCCTGGACCTTCTAGAGCACCTTCTGGGTGACCTTTCTGAAAGACCTTGTGCTGTTCCATACTTTAATCCAGTGACTCCATTGGTTATTAATCTGGACACCGGTGAAAAAATGTTGGCAGCCATTGAAAGAGGCTTCCCCGTTATTTATTCAAATTATGGAATGGCTGGAACAACAACACCTATTAATCCCGCTGGTATTCTGGCTTTACTGAATGCAGAACTGCTTTCCGGATTGGTACTTGGTCAATTAGCCAGCCCGGGTGCGAAGATTATTTTGGGAAGTTTGCCTGCATTTTTTGATATGAAGGTAATGATCGATTTTTATGACGCCACTACGATATTGCTTAATGCGGCTTGCAGCGAGATGATGGCTTATTACAACATCCCGCATGCAGGCACATCCGGGTCAGGACTTGGTTGGGGAATGGATCTCCCCGCATCTGGTATCATGTGGTTAAATCATATCAGTGCATGTCTTGGAAAAACCGGACTATCACCGTTTGTAGGTGGAAGTCTCGGCTCAAAAGCTTTTTCACCAAAAAGTGTCGTCTACTCAAATGATGTAATTTTACAAGCAAGACATTTTTCGAATGGATTTAATCTGGATAACCTATCTATCAGTTTAGATGAGATTATGGAAACCGGTCCAGGCGGAAATTTCCTTAAAGCCAAATCTACTCGACAAAATATTAAAAATGCATATTTTGAGAGTATAATATTTCCACAATTAAGTTTGGAAAAATGGCACGATAGTGGGCAACCCAAAGCAGAAAAATATTTGGTGGAAAGAACCAGGCACCTGATTGAAGATTTGGCTTATCCTGATGATCATGATGATCTTATTAAACATGGAGAAGAATTCATTCGAACGATAAAATAGTTCCTGTTAGTAGAATCATTTTATGAAAAAATGTGTCATAATATGGAATAACCTTATTAACATTAAGAAAGGAGGTAATAGTAAGAAAAGTCTATTTGGTCTGTTCAACAAGCTTCATAAATATACCAAACAAGAAAAAGAGGAGAATATCATGTCAGATAAAAATAATATGATTAAATTGCTGGGAATATTTATCATTGCCAGCTTTGTGCTGACAGCCTGTGGAGGTGGGGGAACCGTACCGACAGAAGCCCCAACCGCAGCACCAACTTCAGTTGTCCCGGCAGCAGAAAAGATCGTCACAATTGCATGGACTCAAGAACCAAATTCGCTAAACCGTTCCTATTCAAGTATGTGGTATATGTCTGTATTGACAAATATCTACGAATGTTGGCCCTGGAACTATGATGCCAATAATGAACCCTACCCGAATTTGCTTACGGAGATGCCGACTGTCTCGGATGATGGTCTGGTTGTGACTATGAAATTAAGGGATGACATTACTTGGTCTGATGGCACACCGATCACTTCAGATGATTTCGTTTTTACGCATGAAATGATCAACAGTACTGCCAATTCAGTTGATTCTGCATATCCTTATGATCAGTTTACCATATCTGCCCCGGATGCGCAGACAGTGATAATGACTTTTAGCGAAGTGTTCACATCCTGGCAATCATCACTCTGGCAAGGGTCGCTTATGCCCAAGCATATTCTGCAACCAGTTTTTGATTCTGAAGGTACCATCGATGCAGCTGAATGGAATATGGCACCGACAGTTGGGTGTGGTCCATTCAATTTTTCAGCTTGGGAATCGGGTAGCTATTTGCGCTTTGATAAAAACCCGAATTATTGGGGACCTGCGTCCAAACTGGATGCGATCGTCTTCCAATTTGTTCCTGATGACGCTGCTCAGACCGCGGCAATATTGGCCGGGGATGTCGATGCTGGTTATTGGCCTCCGTTTGAAGATATTCCAGCCTTTCAGGATGCAGGCATGAATATTGTTAAAGTTCTGGCTGGTTATAACGAAGGCTGGTTCTTCAATTTACGAGACATGGCATCCCCCGGGATCAAAGACCTGGTCGTTCGCAAGGCTATTGCCATGGGTTTGAACCGGGAGGCTAACACCGACTTGCGTTTGGGATTGGTGAAAGTTAACAAGACACTCTGGGATGATCTACCTGCATATGTGGATCCTTCCATCACTGCCTGGCCCTATGACCCGGAAGCTGCCAAAGTCCTTCTTGAAGACCATGGCTATGTCGATTCCGATGCAGACGGAATTCGAGAAGACCTTGAAGGAAATCCATTAACCATCACCTATGGGACCACGGATAAAACAGAACGTCAGAATTACCAGGCATTGGCTCAACAGCAGATGCTCGCCATCGGTATTGACCTGCAGACTTTCAGCTATGACGCTGATATTTTGTTTGCTAGCTATTCCGATAATGGTCCTGCTGCCATCGGAGATCTGGACATAATGGAGTGGTCGGATGCGCCTTACTTCCCTGATCCAGACACTTCCTACTGGTTGTGCAGTGATACTCCATCAGACGAGAATCCATATGGTTACAATTATTTTGTTTGCGATGAGACCTTGGATGCCCTCTTCCAGCAACAGATCGTAACTGGTGATCCAGCCGCGAGGGAGCAAATCTTCTGGAATATTACCAAATACATGCATGACAATTTATATTATCTGGGAATCTGGGAAGATCCTGACATCTGGATCTTTAACTCAAGGGTAACAGGTTACATTATTTCAGGCGTTACTCCCTTCCATAATGTTGCCGATTGGGACATAACTCCGTAAGACAGACTTGTTTCGCAACAAACCTGGCCGGGCGTAAACCACCATACCCGGCCAGGATAATTAAATCAGGAGTCCAGCGATGGTCAGGTATATCATCAGGCGTTTATTACAAGCTATTCCCCTGCTTTTATTAATCAGCATAATGATCTTTGTGCTTTTGCAAAGCAGTGGTGATCCGCTGGCTTCCATGGGTGGAAAGCGCTTGACTCGCCCCGAAGACAGGGCTCGACTTGCAAAGATCATGGGGTTGGATCAACCCATATACATGCAGTACATTTATTGGTTGGTTGGCAATGATTGGGTCCAGATTGATGTTGATAATGATGGAACTCTGGATACCTATGGAACCAGAAAAGGTGTCATCAGAGGTGATTTCGGATTTTCGCTTTTATCACGTGGAAAATTAGCCTTGGATCTGATTTTGGAAAGATTACCGAATACAATGGTATTGATGATCCCGGCTGAAATTATTATTTTATTTTTTTCTTTGGTGGTTGGCATCTATTCAGCTTTGCGCCAATATTCGTTAACCGACCAGGTGATCACAACAGCCTCATTCATTGGGTACTCCATGCCTATTTTCTTTGTAGCCCTGGCTTCGATGTACATATTCGCGGTTAATTTTAGAAAATGGGGGCTTCCCTATTTACCGACGGTTGGCATGTTTGATCCAAAGGTTGGTAAGACTTTTAGCCAGGTGGCAATCCATATGATTCTGCCAATTTTCAGTATGTCACTTGTCAGCATTTCAGGTTACAGCAGGTTCGTTCGATCGCAAATGCTGGAAGTAATTAGTCAGGATTATATCCGCACTGCTTATGCAAAAGGTCTTTCTGAAAGAATGGTATTGATCGGCCATGCATTAAAAAATGCAGCCATCCCTTTTGTTACCCTGGTGGGAATTGATATTCCTTTTCTATTGGGTGGTGCTGTAATTACTGAAACAATATTTGGTTGGCCTGGCATGGGAAGACTGTTCATTGATCATCTAACTCGATATGATACACCTGTTGTCATGGGGATTTTAATGTTGATATCTCTGGCAGTCGTATTCTTCCAGTTATTGACGGATATTGTTTATGGTTGGCTTGATCCACGCATTCGGTATAACTAGGACAGGCAGGTAGCTCATGGAATCCAATCTAAAACCGACAGGTATACCTGTTATTACCGATATTGAAAAACCACCATTGTCCTTAAGCCAACTTGTATTCTTGCGCTTCAAACGTCATAAAATGGCTGTCGCTGGTATATTCATCCTGATACTTATGATATTCTATTCAATTGGGGGCACATTTTTCAAAACTGAAGCGTATTCGCTGGTAACAGATACATCCATTCGTCTGAATGCTCCTTCAACAGAACATCCATTTGGAACCGACGCGGTTGGACGCGACATCTTGGCGCGCACAATTTTTGGAGGGCAGATCTCCCTCCTGATCGGGTTGGTTGCCATGACTCTTGAAGTCATCGTTGGTGTTCTAATTGGTGCGATAGCGGGATATTATGGAGGAATTTTGGATAGTCTTCTGATGAGGTTTACCGAAGCCATGCTTAATATTCCTCAAATCCCATTATTGCTCGTTCTTGGAAAAATGTTGTCAGATAAGATTGCTCCACTATCAATTTTTGGACGTCAATTCAGTGGTAGTGTTGTTGTTATCATCGCAGTAATTGGATTGACCAGTTGGATGGGATTGGCGCGTATTGTCCGGGCAAACTTCCTTTCTTTGCGGGAACAGGAATTTGTCACAGCCGCAAGATGTACGGGGACAAAGAATTGGTCCATTATTTTTGAACATATTTTGCCGAATACAATGGCACCCATCATAGTGAGTGCAACTTTGGCTGTCGCCAATGCAATTATAAGTGAAGCTTATGTGAGCTTTCTGGGAGTGGGTGTGATGCCTCCAACAGCCACATGGGGAAACATGTTAAATGGTGCTTATACGTATATTGAATCAGCACCCTGGCTGTGGATATTTCCTGGTGGTTTTATTGTCCTGACGGTGCTTTCGATTAATTTCATCGGCGATGGCTTGCGCGATGCTCTTGACCCACGCGCTTTGACCCAGTCAGAATAGGAGCGAAACGTGGAAGCATTGCTTGAAGTAAGAGACTTGAAAGTTCAATTTCACACCCTTGAAGGGATTGTCCAGGCAGTTAATGGTGTATCGTTTGTTGTTGAAAAAGGAAAAACACTTGGCATAGTTGGTGAGAGTGGATGTGGGAAAAGCGTCACGGTGCTCTCGGTCATGCGTCTTATCCCTGAACCTCCAGGCAAAATTTCCAGCGGAGAAGTATTGTTTGAAGATAAGGATCTTCTTAAGATGGAAAAGGATGCCATTCAAGAAATTCGCGGTCAAAAGATCGCTATGATCTTCCAGGATCCAATGACATCACTTAATCCGGTTCTGACCATTGGAAAACAAATCAGTGAAGCTATTATTATTCACAAGAATGTCAGCAAAGACGAAGCATATAAGCAGGCTGTAAATTTACTGGAACTGGTTGGAATTCCCCAGGCTGAAGCAAGGTACAACGATTATCCGCATCAATTCTCCGGGGGGATGCGCCAGCGTGTCATGATCGCCATGGGACTTTCCTGTAATCCAAGTTTGTTGATCGCCGACGAACCGACTACTGCTTTGGATGTTACCATCCAGGCTCAGATCGTAGAACTGACAAAAAATTTACAAAGTAAGTTTGGCATGTCTGTGATCTGGATCACGCATGATTTAGGTGTGGTGGCGGAGATCGCAGACAGGGTGATTGTTATGTACGCTGGTTATATTGTGGAAGAAGCCGATGTTTTTAAGATCTTTGAGAACCCTGTCCATCCATATACTCTTTCCTTGTTAAAATCATTACCGCGCGTGGATAGCAGACGATATGAACGCCTTGCGATAATCGCGGGTTCCCCTCCCGACTGTATCCACATGCCAACAGGTTGTCCTTTTATGCCTCGCTGTGGGTATGCAATAGACAGATGTGGAGTGGAAAATCCCCAACTCCTAAATGTTGGAGAAGATCATAAAGCAGCCTGTTGGGTTGAAGTTAAGAATGGGAGGGCTGAATGACCGAGAAACAAATTTTGGTTTCCGTACGAGGTCTGAAGAAGTACTTCCCTATTACACGCGGCATATTGATCCAAAGGGAAATTGGATCAGTTAAAGCTGTTGACGATATATCTTTTGACATCTACAAAGGCGAAACATTAGGGTTGGTGGGTGAGAGCGGATGTGGAAAGACAACCACTGGGCGCACGATGTTGCAACTTTATCGTCCTACGGGTGGTGAGGTCTGGTTTGATGGGGTTGATCTTACCAGGATAAAAGGACAGACCTTGCGTAAGATGCGTCAAAAGATTCAAATGATCTTTCAAGATCCATATGCATCTTTGAATCCACGCTGGACGATTGCACGTATTGTAGGCGAAAGCTTGCGAGTTCATAAGATTACTTCTGGAAATTTATCCCAGGATGACAGGATCAAACAATTACTGGAATTAGTGCAGTTGAATCCTTCCCAGCTTAATCGTTACCCGCATGAATTCTCCGGGGGGCAACGCCAGAGAATTGGTGTGGCCAGGGCGCTTGCCTCCAACCCGGATTTTATAGTGTGTGATGAACCCATCTCTGCATTGGACGTTTCAATTCAAGCGCAGGTGGTAAATCTGCTGGAAGATTTACAAGGGCAATTTGGTCTGACATACTTGTTCATTGCACATGACTTGAGCATGGTCAGGCATATCTGTGATCGTGTGGCTGTAATGTATTTGGGGATAATCGTTGAGATCGGTCCACGCGATGAGTTATATGATTTCCCTCTGCATCCTTACACGAAGGCATTATTGTCGGCTGTCCCTATTCCGGATCCGCGTGCAACCAGGGCCAGGCATCGCACAATTCTTGAAGGTGATGTCCCCAGTCCTGCGAATCCACCAAAAGGCTGCCGTTTTCACCCGCGCTGCCCGATTGCAGAAGAAGAATGCAAGGTTAGTGTCCCTGAATGGAGGGAGGTTGCACCTGATCATTGGGTGGCTTGCCATAAAGTTTAGGTTGCAGAATTGTAATAACAATATTTACCTCCCACCGGTCAATTTGAAATCATCACCAGTGAAAGTGAAGTTAATAAAAAATTTCTCATTATTAATTCGATCGGTACAAGTGGTCTTATTGGTTCTGAAATTGCTAACTTCACGAATATGTTGCCAGTGCCTGGGATCAAAAACAATTCAATTATTTAGGAGTTTCACGGAATGCACACAATTTTAAAAAGCGCAACAAAAGAAATTAAGATCGGTATCGATCGACCATTTGTGATAATTGGAGAAAAGATCAATCCAACAGGTCATAAGAAATTGGCAGCAGCTTTACAGGAAGGAAATTTTGATTATATACGTTACCTGGTTGAACGGCAGATCAATTGGGGCGCGGATGTATTGGACGTGAACGTAGGTGTACCCGGGTTGGATGAGGTCGGACTGATTCCAAAGGTTGTTGAACTTGTAGCATCCATATGTGATGCACCGCTTTGCCTGGATTCAGGTAACCCGGAGGTATTGGCTGCGGGTCTGGCAGTCGCACCTGGAAAACCGTTGGTAAACTCTGTCAGTGGAGAGGAAAAGCGTTTGCAAAGCATCCTTCCAATAGTGAAAGATCGCGGTGCTGCTGTTATTGGTTTGACCATGGATGACAATGGAATCCCTGCAACTGCTGAAGGGCGTGTAGCTGTGGCAGGAAAAATTCTTGAAAGGGCTGCCAAAATCGGTATACCTTCAGATGATGTGATCATTGATCCTTTAGTACTGACTGTGGGCTCAGATAGCAGGGCAGGTTATATTACCCTTCAAACGATAGAGTTACTGAGACGTGAATTTGGGGTAAATGTAAATTTAGGAGCCAGTAATGTCTCATTTGGTTTACCAGATCGCCTGACCATTAATCAAGCTTTCCTTTCTATGGCTATTCAGGCTGGAGCCACCTGTTCCATCACGGATGCAGTCAAGTTGGGTGGTACCATCAAAGCTACGGATCTTCTTCTATCCAGGGATGACAATTCATTGCGATATCTCAAATATTTCCGGGCTGCCGAAAAACTTCGCACCAAAGATGCTGAACAGTCTGCTGCAATAAAACCGTGAGTATGAAAGATACAGATTCCGTAAAATCGGAATTTTCTCATGAAGTGACCTTACAACCCATAGGGAGGCGTATTTCAGTCCCTGTTGGTTCAACCATCTTGGATGCCACTCGGCTGGCTGGTGTGGAATTGGTGACAATTTGCGGTGGTGAGGGGGTGTGTGGAACCTGTAAGATTCGGTTGGTTGAGGGTCAGTTATCTGAGATAAGTTCTAATGAAGAATGCGAATTCTCAAGCGAAGAAATAAATGATGGTTTCAGATTGGCATGCCAGGCTGAAATTCTTAGCGATGTGCGTATAGATATACCGCCAGAATCATTTTCAACTCCTCAGCGATTGCAGGTGGAGGGGCAGGAGATCCCAACAGAATTAGATCCGATCGTGACTTGTCTGGATGTGAATATTCAACCTGCCAGTCTAAAGGATCTGCGCGCGGATCTGACCAGGCTGCGAGGCTCACTTGCAAAAACAGGCTTGGCAGATTTTCAAATCAACATTAATGTGGCAGCAAAATTACCATATCTTTTACGATCAGAGCAAGGGGAGATTCGCCTGGTATTTCGAAAAAAAGAACTGGTCTCAATTTTGCCTTCTGGCAGTAAGATCGTGGGTTTGGCGGTGGATATTGGTACCACCAAACTTGCTGCCTATCTGGTCGATCTGGAAACCGGGGAAACACTGGCCAAAGCTGGTGCTATGAACCCTCAGATCGCCTACGGGGAAGATGTAATCAGTCGTATCTCATATGCGAACGATCACACAGATGGAGCTAAAATCCTGCAATCACACCTCGTGGAAACCCTGAATAAATTACTGGATAACCTTTCAAAAGAAGCGAATATCCAGCCGGAGCAGGTTGTGGAAGCTGTCATGGTAGGAAATACCGCAATGCATCATTTATTCTCCGGACTTCCTGTCAAACAACTAGGGGAATCACCGTATGTGGCAGCAGTTGGAGAATCTCTATCCTTTATTGGCCAGGATATCGGTTTGGAATTGGCAGCTGGTGCTCATGTTTACATGCCCCCTAATATTGCCGGGTATGTCGGAGCTGATCATGTTGCCATGTTGTTGGGGGCCGATCTGTCTCAGGTTAACCAGACGACGATCGCTCTGGATATTGGAACAAATACCGAGATTAGTCTATTTCATGCTGGGGAACATTACAGTTGTTCGTGTGCCTCCGGACCTGCCTTTGAGGGGGCTCATATCCAGGCTGGTATGCGTGCTGCTCAAGGCGCTATTGAAAGAGTGCAAATTGATGGTTCGGAGATTAGAGTGCAGACGATTGGTGATGAAGCTGCTGTGGGCATATGCGGTTCTGGTATCCTGGATGTGGTTGCCGAACTCATCAAGAATAAATTATTGGACAAGCGTGGGATATTAAAAGGGAATCATCCCGCTTTGCTTGAGAAAGAAAAAAACACACATTTTGTGCTCGTTCCGGCTGAAAAAACAGGCACAGGTAAGGATGTGATCATCAGTCGTCAGGATATAAATGAAATTCAACTTGCCAAGGCAGCCATTCGGGCTGGCGTGGAGGTTCTTCTTGCTGAAGCGGGAATCAACGATAAAGACATACAAATCTTTATTGTAGCAGGAGCGTTTGGAACTTACCTGGATATAGGAAGTGCCATTCAAATAGGTATGTTTCCGGATATTCCCCGCCAACGATTTAAACAAGTTGGGAATGCTGCCGGGGCAGGGGCACGTAAATTACTTGTTTCGATGCATCAGCGGCAGATGGCTGAAATACTTGCAGATAATGTCAATTATGTGGAGTTAGCAACTCACCCGGATTTCATGAAGATTTATGTAAAAGCCCTTGCATTTGCATGAACCGACATGGTATCCTTATTGGATCAAATAACAATCCTTATTCTAAATAATGAACACCACATCGGAAAGATAATCTAGATTCTTTCGGAGATACTAATGTCTCAAATATTCTTAGACCAATTAAATTCTGGAAAGATCTTGGTTTCAGATGGGGCTACGGGAACAAACTTACAAAAAGTAGGCTTGGCAGCCGGGATGTCACCTGAAGTGTGGGTCATGGAACAACCTCAGATGATATTGGATCTCGAATCTGCATTCGTGCGGTCTGGTTCAGACATCATTCTGACATGCACTTTTGGTGGCACACGCTTACGGCTTAAAGACGGAGCTTATCGAGACAGGGTGGCGGAGGTAAACCATAAAGCGGTTGAATTGGCTCGTCAGGCTGCTTCCGAAAGATTGGGTGTAATGGTGGCAGGATCTATGGGGCCAGTGGGTGGATTGTTCAAACCGTATGGTACATTGACGGTGGAAGAAGTCACTGCTGCCTATACGGAGCAGGCTGTAGCACTGACCGAAGCCGGTGTGGATTTATTGGTGATTGAAACTCAATTTTCGTTGGATGAAGCTTTAGCTGCATTAGCAGCAGCTCGTGAGGCAGGGGATTTACCAGTAGTGGTCAGTTTCAGTTATGATCGTGGTTTGCGCACCATGATGGGAGTAAAACCCTCCCAGGTGATAAATACTTTCCAGCCGCTTGGTGTAAATGCCATCGGAGCCAACTGTGGCACCTCGCTTGAAAATATGGAAATGATAGTCAGAGATTATGCAAAGCTGGCTCCTGAGCTGCCGATCTGGGCTAAACCTAATGCGGGTATGCCGGAATTGGATGAAACTGGAGAAACGATTTTCAAGATCACCCCGCAAGAAATGGGAGTTGCAACTCAACAGAATATTAATGCAGGTGCGAGAATTGTAGGCGGATGCTGCGGTAACACCCCTCATCATCTGGCTGAAATCGCCAGCATTGTAAAGAATTGATTCAGATTTCTATCAACAGAATAAATGGTCTATGGCTGGTATCTAGGGTAACTGCATCAGTCTATTATCGAGATGGCAGGTTTCCTGCTGTTCATCACGGGAGCGGGGGGAGATTGGTTTGACTCCTTTTGCGGTTTTCCATTCAGTGCACAATTTGGTTTGACACCTGGTAGGTCTATCTATTGACCTGTATGCTTGGTTGTGCCCTTATCTTTATTATCCTGATCTAAGTCAAATCTACAGCTGATCCCACCTCATTCTCACCACACACCATCCCTTGTTTGCGCGCCTGGATCTTTCAGACGCGTTTCCAGGTTAGTGTGCGCCGAAGGAGGTTGCTCCAGCGTGGATATTGAAATTGTGGGCGGTTTAAGCGGAATTATTGTCTTGGATCAGGTCCTTCTTTGATTTAATAAAAGATAAAAAATATCAAAAATATCATAATAAGTGATATACTCTGGTAGTCACACAGGGGTCCCAAAAATCTGTCGCTCACAAACTGCTCACTACATTATTCGGTCTTTTTGATCATTTACTATGGAGGTGAATATGAAAAAGGTATTGAAGTGGATTGGTATTGGTTTCGGAAGTTTGCTGGTATTGATCGTGATCATATTTTCTGTACTGGTTTTGAAAAGCAATGTCCTCATCAACAGATCCTATGAGATCCCACTTGAAAATGTACGCATCCCCACTGACGCAGAATCCATTGAGCGAGGAGAACATTGGGTCAAGGCGGAGTGTATCGGCTGTCACAGTGATGACCTGTCAGGAGGCGTATTTCTTGAAGCCCCGTTTGCAGCGATCGATGCCAAGAACCTGACGCCTGGGAAAGGCGGGGCTGGTGCAGAATTCAGCGACCAGGATTGGGTGCGCGCCATCCGGCATGGAGTCAATCCGGAAGGGAAAAGTTTGATCGTTATGCCGGCCCAGAATACCTGGTACTACAGCGATGAAGACCTGGGCAGTATCATCGCTTACCTGAAGACTTTACCTCCCGTGGACAAAGTGACGCGCGAACCCAGCCTAAATTTGCTTGGCAAAGCCATGCTTGCAGCAGGTGTTCTGGGAGATTCGATCGTCGTTGCGGATGTCATTTCCCATGATACCCGACCAAGTAACCCACCTGTCGGGGTCACCAGTGAGTATGGGAATTATCTTGTCAATGTAAGCGGATGCAGGGAATGCCACGGCTCCAATCTTTCGGGTGGGAAGAGCGCTGACCCATCTTCCATGGCAGCTCCCAACCTGACCCCTGGGGGTGAGTTGATCGCTTGGCAGGCAGCAGATTTTATCAAGGCACTGCGCACCGGTGCCACACCCTTTGGCCACAAACTCAACCCAAAAGAAATGCCCTGGGAGCATTTCAAATATTTCTCGGATGATGAACTGACCGCCATTTTTATGTATTTGCAAACCCAACCAAAACTGGAGACCACAATTCCATAAAACTGCAAAAGTATCTATTATTCAGGGCTGGATTTACCCTTGCTCATCCACATTTATTTCCATTTGGTGGGCTAGTTTCATTGGATACCATGCTCCTTATTCGACCTGGACGATATTGTTGGGACATATGCTCGTGTGCCATTAACAACACCAATTAAAGAGATTCTCGGACAGTTATTTGAAAATGATTTTCAAGATTTAAAAATATCAGACTGTAATTAATGAAAGGTTATGATCAAAACATGCCTGCATCCAATTCAAATCAATCCATCCTTGAAATGCGGATTGCCCTTACAACAAAGGAATATGATCGCTTGACAAAATTTTATTGTCAAGGTCTGGGAATTGAACCGGCTGAAAAATGGAACAATGGTCAAGGGCAGGGGCTTATCCTTAATATGGGGACTGCCTCCCTGGAGATCGTCGACCAAGACCAGGCTTTCAACATTGACCAGATCGAAGCGGGAAAACAAGTCAGCGGTCAGATCCGGTTCGCCCTGCAAGTGCCAGATCTAATGGCAGCGATGGATCGCCTCTTGGCTAATGGCGCCAGATTGGTTCATCCACCTGTAAAAACCCCTTGGGGGGATCACAACGTCCGCCTTCAGGACCCGGATGGCATGCAGATCACCTTCTTTCAGAGTTCTGATCATAAGCTCAGTATCCAGCCTGCCAAAGATACCCCCTCCAAACAAGCAGAGCTCTAAATCCCCGACCGGATCGTGTTTTTGAAGATTCTTAAGGTCCCCACCACCAATAAATCATACAAAATCATGTAGTTGGAATTTATTTATCAGGAGAAGAAATTGTATATACACTCATAAAATAACTGCCTGAAATATTATATGGTTCCAAATGATAGATTGGCATCGGCAATGGAAGATTTTTGATGGTCCTATTTAGGAATTATTCTTAATTATCTCTTGATGTTGATAATTCGTTATTGGAATTATTATCCCTCCAATTGTGGATATAATATTTAAATATGGACTCAATTCCTTCTGAAGCCAACCAGGCGATTTCTTTAGCTGTCAAAGCATTGCGAAGTGGTGATAAAAATACTGCCAGGCAATACGCCAGGAAGGCAGCAACCCTGGCACCGAACATGGAATATGCCTGGCTTGTATTGGCAGAGGTTTCTTCATTAAAGAACCGGATTGAATATCTGGAACGTGCCATACTTATCAATCCAAGCCGTATGAGTTCCCATGAAGAATTAAAACTAACCCTTGAAAAAATAGATAATCAAGTTAATCTGGACCATACTAACTTATCATCCCAAACAGAAATACTTCCAACTAAAAACAAGAAATTTAAATATTTATATTCTTTCCCAATTCTTCTTTTATGTAGCTTAATGATTGGTTTATTATTATGGGCTTGGTTGGGAAATACCAATTCAGTGTTGGCAGTCATTTTGCCAGACTCTAGAACAGGTGGTTCTGAGGTTCCGGATACTTGGGGAGGATCGAATATATTGAAACCGACTCAAACTCCGACAATTACCGCAACCCAAACGTTAATCCCAACCATGACTTCAACACCATCTCCAACGGACACCTCGTTGATGCCAACATTGATATCAAATTCCAACTCTCCGACGGTAATTGGAATTACAGTGGAAACCTATATTGTCCAGGCTGGTGATACATTATTTAAAATTTCTCAAAAACTGCGAGTCAACCTGGAAGACCTGGCATCCATTAATTCGATCAGCTCTCAATCGATCATTTACACCGGACAAATCTTGTTGATTCCAAAAACGGGTTATATTCCGATTTATACACCTGTTCCGACTGATCCACCTCCCCCTGATACCAGTAAAAAATACATTTTTGTGGATATTTCGGAGCAACATCTATATGCCTATGAATCTGGTCTTTTGGTTTATAGTTTTATAGCCTCAACCGGGATGAATAATGCCACTCGTGTCGGGGTTTTTAGTGTTTTGGATAAAATTCCCAATGCATATGGTTCAACTTGGAATATCTGGATGCCAAATTGGCTTGGCATTTATTGGGCGGGAAGTCTGGAGAATGGGATCCACGCTCTCCCCATTCTTTCGAATGGGTTGCGCTTATGGGAAGGTTACTTGGGAACTCCTATATCTTTTGGTTGTATAGTATTGGGGGTAAACGAATCGCAATTGCTCTATGATTGGGCAGTGGTCGGTACTCCTGTAGAAATCCAGTGGTGAAGATTCCATTCTCTTGAAGAATAATTATCATAAATTATGGTCACTTTCCTAAAATATGGTTCCATTGGGCTCTGTAATAATGCCAAATAATCAACATAAACCAATACTAAAAGCTCTGTTCTCTGTGATTGTCTGGGGAGCATCCTTCGTTGCCACAAAGGTCGCATTACAAGATGTATCCCCGGTTACCGTTGTCTGGTTGCGTTTTGGAATGGGAGTGATGATCCTTGGCGGAATGGTCTGGTATCGTAAACAATTAATATTTCCTAAAAGAGAAGAATGGCTATCCTTTGGGCTGCTGGGTTTCTTGGGAATTGCATTCCACCAATGGTTGCAATCCACCGGTTTGGTCACAGCGAGTCCGGTATCCACAAGCTGGATTGTTGCCAGCACTCCGATTTTTATGGCTCTGATCGGAAGGTTGATTCTAAAAGAAAAACTGACCTGGTTTCAGATCTTTGGGATAAGTTTGTCCACATTTGGAGTGCTTTTGGTGATCACAAAAGGTGATCTTGCTGGCTTTTTTTCAGGTCATTTCGGAACCAAGGGGGATTTCCTGATCCTTATCAGCGCATTAAATTGGGCTATATTCTCAACTCTTTCCCGGTGGGGTTTGCAAAAATACCAGGCTGCCACCATGATGTTCTATGTTATGAGTTTAGGCTGGCTATTATCTTCCGTATTATTTTTCAGTTCCGGTAAATTCTTACAAGTTGAATCAATAAGCATAAATGGTTGGGTTGCGATAAGCTTTTTGGGAATATTCTGTTCGGGAATTGCATATATCTTTTGGTATGATGCTTTGCAGACTCTCCCGGTTGCTCAGACTGGGGCATTTCTTTATATTGAACCGGTCATCACGGTAATAGTGGCTGGATTTGTTTTAGGTGAGGCATTGGTCGTGACAGGCTTAATTGGCGGAATTATCATATTATGTGGTGTTTGGATGGTCAATCATAAAACTCCCTTATAAAAAGCGGATTATCTATGGGTTGATGAGTTGTTGGAACTCTTTTTTAAGATTGGAGTGGTTTACTCAACTCTAACTCAACCAAAAAATATTGTTATGAGATAAGAAAGGTATTGGTTTTTAACAAAACCCGACTTTTTTTTCAAATAATTGCTTTATATTCTTGAAAATATTTAGAAGATCAATATCATCCTGGAAACCAATTGTAACTAAAGACTTGAAAAGTATGCATGCTCTTATTGGATAAAGAACCAATAAAAGATAACCAGGTTTTAATTTGAGTAACACCCAAAAAAAAAGTAAGCAGATTTTTTCCAGGAATAGAATTAATGCTATGTGTGTCTCCAAAAACCATTAACTTCGATTTTTATCCACACTGATCTGACCCCTATCTTGGAGAGAATGGCAAGGTTCCCTGAGTCGCATTTCAATCAGATTTCCTTCTGGTATCAGACAAAGGATTTCAAAAACCTTTGTAATAAATGAATGACTCATTAATTACTGCATCTGATAACCAATTACGCACCTTTTCTTGAATCAGTTCGTTGGTTACTCGTAACCCACTTCAGGGGTTAGTAAAATGTGACTTGGCATGAAAGATCCACTGCCACGTCCAATTTCGCGACCATCAGAATCTGTCAACACCGTATCTGCGAGAAGTAATCTGCTGGAATGGTGGATGACCCTGCCAAAAGCGCGCATTTCCCCTTGTGATATGGGTCGTATGAAGTAAACATGGAAGGATACTGTCAGAACAAACACATCCATTATTAAAGAGTTGGATGCAAAAATTGCTGCATCATCCATGGCTTTAAAATAGACACTGCCGTGAACGGCATTGGCAGCATGATGGAATTCTGGCCGGATTGGAATACAAATTTCTGCACAGGCATCTTCTACCATGATTTTGGGATTGAAATATCTGTTGATCGGAGCAAGATAATACATGCGTTCCAATTTACGGAAATGTTCCTTGTTCACAACCTCAACAATTCTTTTGGATTCGGAATTCACCAAGAATCCTCCGGGAATATCATGCAATAACTATGATAATTCTTTACTAAAAGGGGAATAAGCTTCATTTTTACTCAATGACATTAAAACAGTATAGATGAAATGGGATAAAAAGACAACTAGCTGATAGCCAGTACTTTAGCTCCATGGATATTTCTGTTTTTTAGATCTAATAAGGCTTTGTTTGCCTCGGATAATGGAAATATCTGGACTTCAGGTCTTATGGAAGCTCTTTCAGCCAGATCCAAAAACTGTTTGATATCTGCCGGAGTTACATTGGCGACGCTTTTAATTTCTTTTTCCATCCACATATGAGTTGGATATTCTAATCTCATCAACCAATCCTTATCAGTATCTTCCTTGCGAATAGCGTTGATCACCAGGCGTCCACCAGGGTGCAAATTCTCCATTGCTTTTATAATTGGTTTCCATGCAGGAGTTGTGTCAATGATTGAATGAATAAGGTAGGGAGGTTTATCATCAATATCTCCTGCCCACACAGCACCAAGGCTCAATGAAAATTTTTGTTCTTCAGGATTGCGGGTGAACACGATAACGTTCGAATCCGGATATGAATAGTTGACTATTTTTAATATCAGGTGGGCGGATGCGCCGAATCCTATCAAACCAAGGGTTTGACCATTTTCAATGCCTGTCAACTTCAATGAGCGGTAACCAATTGCACCGGCACACATAAGGGGAGCTGCCTCAAGATCGGAAATTTGATCAGGGATCGGATAACAAAATGTGGATGGAATTGCCATGTATTCAGCATATCCTCCATGAGCATCTCTGCCAGTTGCTCGGAATTCTGAACACAAGTTTTCCATTCCCTTTTTGCAAAATTCACATTTGCCACAGGAGGAATAGATCCAGCCTACACCGACTCTATCTCCTATCTTCATGCTGGATTTTGGATCGCCATTTTCTACGATCTTGCCAATCACCTGGTGACCAGGGATAATGGGTAATCTGGGCGGGGGGGTTCGTCCTTCAATTTCATCTAATTCTGTATGGCAAACCCCACAAGCTGACACCTTGATCAAGATTTCTCCCTTCCCGATGCTGGGTTTTGGAAGTTCGCACAATTCAAGGGGAGCAGAATTATTATCAAGATTCCACAGGTTCTTTAATAACATTGCGTTCAATTGATTCCTCCGTAAACCTGCAACATTAAAAATATTGTAACAATATTTTGGGATTTTGTTTTAATGAATTAAAGTTTAAAGGAATTGATCTGGCAAGGCTGATTTGAAGAAAAAACCCTTATTGGATCTGGTCAATCCCACCTATCTGGATATTTACTTTGGATCTGTAAAAAATGGATACCAGTTAATTTTTATTCTAAATTTGGATAGAACATTCTCGTTAAATCATTAATTTTAGAAAATCAATTGGGAATTCAACCACCCATTTCTACAGCCAGGACATCATAATAGGTACCTGCTCCAAAACCATCAAATAAAATGTGGTCACCAGGTTTCAAAAGTGGAAGCTGGCGCAGGAATGCGATTATGTTGGAAGCAGAACAAACATTTCCAAAATCACTCAATAACCAGGGCATGGAAAAATTAATTCCGATTTTTTGAAGTTGTTTATGTTTGAGGCTATTTATTTTTAGATTTGCGTGATGGGCAATGGCTACTGCGATTGATTTATCGGGAGTCCCCAACTTATACATCATAGCCTGATAAGAATTGTAGACATCTGAAACAACTTGTACACCTGTGCGGACGAAAAGCTTGACCATGCCCATCATTCCTGTCATGGCGATCGGGCTGTTATCCATTGGCTCGTGCATTAATCCAGCCACACGCACACCGCTGTCATTATCTTTGGAAATTTCAACCATCGACTTGCCAGGCTTTCTCTCCCTTGAATGAGGGTAAAACATGCGCACAGCAAGTACACCATCTTCATCGTAATCCTCAAAATCTTTACCAACCAGAAACTTCAAAGATTCTCCGGGGATTATACCAATGACACCTGCCCCATTGCCAAACAACTGAAGCGCGTTTCGGTCACGTGTTTTGCTAATAAATCGACTAAGTCCCTCGATGCCTCCCACCAGGATCTTCTTTCCAAGCAGTTCTTGAGCAATGTTGACTTGACCTGGTGCAGCCAATCTTGGGTTCAGGCTTAAATTTAGCGCTCCCATTGAACCGTCACAGGCTTTATGGACGCTGACCTTTAATGCAGATTCAGGAATTCCTGCCTGCCTGCTTATTTGGCAAACATAATCATCCGAGATTGGTCCGCTTATCCCAAGCAAGACTCCTTCAATTTCCGATGGTTTCCATCCATTGCACTCAATTGCTTCCTTTAAGATACGTGTACCCACTTCGATCTCCAGTTTTAGGTGTTCGGATTCATTAAGGAGGGGTGTGTGGTGCCTACTGACAAAACCCAGATCAGAAAGATTCATTTTTTCATCTTCCGTTATGAATTCATCCAACCAACTCTCGATAAGGTTGATTAAACCTATGTTGTTGAAACTTTTCCCCCAAGAACCATATACTCCTCCTATTCCACATCTTGAATCAAATACTCTTTCCAACCCCAGCGGAACACCAACGCCGACTTGGATTGTCTCTTGTTTGACATTGGATCGATCAAAGAAGGAAATCCCCAATTCTGTCATGTCTCCGGAATTTTTTTTACTGGACATAATAAACGGCTCCTGATATCTATGTGAGCGAAAAACTCTGATTGGTCAAACTACTTAAATATAAACCCCTGAATATATAAAAGTTGTCATTGTGATGACTTTCCTAAATGAAGTGAAAACTATTTTTTGGTAGCCTCTTTGATTGTTTTAAACAATTATCCCTTGTCGCCTATAAAAAAATCCAACTTGCGCTTGATAAATATACATGCTATAATGTTGTTATTCCCTTGGTAATTTACAATAACAAGACCTGTTTATGATGGATTGATTTATCGGCAGGTTGCAGATTAAATTGTGGAAATTTGCCCATTGACCAATTAAAATTCTATAATAATGACCGTAAGTGGGGACGTTTTGTTGTTTTCACCCATTTTAACCAACCTATCCTATTTGATTCCTCTGAGACAAAAAATGAACATTCTTGAACTTGAAAGTAAGCCATTGGCTGATTTACGTCAACTTGCCAAAGAATTTGACGTTCAAAATTACAATAGACTTAAGAAAGAAGCACTTATCTTAAAAATCCGCAAAGCAGATGCTGAACGGGAAGGGCTCGAGATCAGAGGTGGAATTCTCGAGATCATGAACGAAGGCATTGGCTTTTTGCGATCCGACCGTTATCAAATTGGGGAAGGGGATGTTTACGTCTCTCAGGCCCAGTTACGAAGATATGAGTTAAGAAACGGAGACCTTATCATAGGTAATGTCCGCCCTCCCCGCGAATCCGAACGGCATTATGGCTTGCTTAAAGTTGAAAGTGTTAATGGATTAGATCCAGATGAGGCACGCAATCGTCCTGTTTTTGAATCTCTAACTCCGATTTTCCCGGATCAACGATTCAATCTGGAAACCAGGGGGGATATCCTTTCCACTCGGGTGATCAATTTAATTGTACCGATCGGGCGAGGCCAACGTGGTTTGATTGTATCCCCACCCAAAGCTGGCAAAACCACGATTCTAAAAGATATTGCCAATGCAATTTCCATACAATATCCAGACGTGCATTTAATGGTCGCCCTGATAGGTGAACGCCCTGAAGAAGTTACAGATATGGATCGGTCTGTTGATGCTGAAGTGATTGCTTCAACCTTTGATGAACCGGTTACTGCTCATGTTCGTACAGCTGAAATCGCACTGGATAGAGCGAAGCGATTGGTGGAAACGGGTAGGAATGTAGTCATTCTGATGGATTCGATCACACGTCTGGCGCGTGCATACAACCTGGTTGTCAATCCATCCGGTCGAACCCTCTCTGGTGGTATGGATCCTTCAGCTTTATATCCACCTAAACGATTCTTTGGCGCAGCCAGGAACATTGAAGGGGGAGGCTCTCTCACGATAATTGCCACCTGCCTGGTTGATACTGGCTCACGTCTTGATGATGTTGTTTACGAGGAATTTAAGGGCACTGGAAACATGGAATTGCATCTATCGAGGAAATTGCAAGAGCGGCGCATTTTTCCTGCAGTGGATATGGAACGTTCCTCAACCCGGCGTGAAGATTTGTTGCTTGGACCAGACATCCTGCAACGCGTTTATCTGATGCGTCGTATGTATATTCAAATGGTTTCACCTCCACCTCAAGGCGCTGGTATGGATGCAGCTGTGGCAACGGAAGCCTTGCTGCAACGAATTAGTAGAACCAAAGATAATCAAGAATTCCTGGAACGTTTAACAGAAGATCAATAGATATGGAAAAGAACATGAAAAAGAACATGAAAAAGAACATCAATAAGTTACAATCTTCAAGATTATTTTATATAATGAGTTGGGTGGTTACCGGGTTGGTAGTAATTTCATTTGTGAGCTTTGGATATATTAAGATCATGTCTTCACAATCATCTGATTTACTTCAAGCAACTTTGATGCCAACCGCAGGACAGGTTGGAGTTGTTGGTTTGCCTGAGATCTCAAATCCATCCGGAAAAGTTCAAGCTATCGTGAGGCAGGTATCTTTAAAGACAAATATTCCAGAGCGTCCACGCTATAAGGAGATTGACCATGAGGTAGTCCGGGGAGATTCTGTTTTTGCCATTTCATTAGAATATGATATCAAGCCAGAAACTCTTTTATGGGCAAATTATGATGTGTTGGAAGACAGTCCGGATAGTCTTCGTTTAGGGATGATATTAAGGGTTCCACCTACAGATGGAGTATTTTATCAATGGCAAGAGGGTGATTCACTCGACTCTATTGCCACCAAATTTAAGGCTGATAAAGATGCAGTGATTAATTGGCCTGGAAATAATATCGATCTTGTTGATCCTGAACCAGAAGTTGGAACCTATGTAATGATCCCTGGTGGTTCACGTGAATTTGTACAATGGTTGATCCCAACTGTACCTACAGGAAGGTCCGGAACGACTACGTTGGATCCCGGCGTATGTGCAAGTGGGCCAGTGGGAAGTGGGTTTGTTTGGCCGACAGATAATCACTTCCTTTCCGGTAATGATTATTGGGGCGGTCATCTTGGAATCGATCTGGCAGCAGGGGAAGGAGCTCCTGTCTATGCTGCCGATAATGGGGTTGTTACCAGGGCAATGTTAGGTGGCTATAACGGCGGCTATGGAAATGTTATCATGATTGATCATGGAAATGGCTATTTTACCTTGTATGCCCACCTAAGCCAGATTAATGTAGGTCTTTGCCAGGGAGTTTATGCGGGCTATATGATCGGACGGGCTGGAAATACGGGCAATTCATTTGGCGCCCATTTGCACTTCGAAGTCCGTCTGGGAGCTGGTTTTATCAACCCCTGGTATGTATTACCGTAATGGTCAAAGAAGTTAACTTAATAACACTCCGTGCCGCCCTGGGTGACTTGCCTTTGGGCGGCATTCGTTATTTCCAGACTGTAGACTCGACCAATGATCGAGCTATTGCTTGGGCTGCAGAAGATGCATCCGATATGAGCCTGGTGATCGCAGATGAACAAACCTCCGGGCGCGGTAGGAATGGGCATGAATGGTACTCTCCAGCAGGTGTGTCGCTGTATTTTAGTCTGATATTGCACCTGGATAAGGTGGAAACTCGATCTATAGTTCTTTTTTCAGCCCTTGGGTCTTTGGCGGTAGTCCAGGCAATCAAACAAATTGATGGTAGTCTTGACCCTGAAATTAAATGGCCAAATGATGTCTTATTAAATAACAAAAAGGTTTGTGGGGTTTTAACAGAAGCATCCTGGATTGGAGATCAGATTGAAAGTCTCGTTTTGGGGGTTGGTTTGAATGTTTCACGCGGATCTGTACCACCAGCAGAGACTCTTAATTTTCCAGCCACTAGTCTTGAAAATCTAATACATGGCAAAATTGAGCGGCTGGACCTTCTTCATAATATTTTAATGGCTATCGCAGATTGGCGAAAGCGCATGGAGACAAGTACTTTTATTGATGCCTTGCAGGATAAGCTTGCTTATCGTGGAGAAATGGTCACCATCTGGTCAGAAAATTCCCAACCCAGGGCCGGCATCATCACGGGTCTCGATTCAGACGGCGGCTTGTGTTTGCAGGAAAAGAATGGTCAAAAATTCAAGGTATATTATGGAGAAGTACATTTGAAGCCGCCCCGCCTATGATATACTTGCGCAAAATTGTTAACAGATACGAGGTGTTGCTTGTTGGATAATTTACATGACCAGGAATCTTCCCCGTTCTCTCACGATGAAGACGAAATTGATATCAATACCGACTATCGGGATTTTGGATTCAATACCAATGATCATGGAAGAATTAATGGAAAATTCTTGGGATTAAAACCAGTGCAATTGTTCATTATTCTGGTGATGCTCTTATCGGTAGTTTTTCTGCTTGGAATGATGTTGCTCTTGGTAACCGGCAAGCTGGTTCCCTCCTTCCTTTAGATTCTTATTCCTTCTGTTCAGTTAACCTGGTTTGGCGATTCGGTTCCATCCCAGCTTCATCCTCCCCAACGCTTACGATACCGACCTTTTCTAGTTCTGCACTGGATGTACGTGCCAGTGAAACTACTCGATCTCCTTCATTAACATCCATCATCTTCAACCCCCGAGTTGTTCTGCCAGCAAGGCGTAGGTTTTTAACTTTAGCCCGAAGAACGTGTCCATTGGCTGACATTATTGTTATGTCATCCGATGTTTGAACGACTCTTGCAGATGTGATAAGTCCGATCACATCCAGGGATTTCTTGTTGGTGGTAGCAATACCTTTGGCTCCCCGTCCTCTTGAAGGGTATTCACTTAATAACGTACGTTTTCCGAATCCTTTGGTTGTGATCACAAGCAGGGACCCTTCAGGTTCCACAACTTCCATGCTGGTGAGTCTGTCCTGCGCATCCAGGCGTATGCCTCTCACACCAGCACCTGTTCGACCCATTGGGCGGAGTTTTACTTCGCTAAAACGAAGTGCTTGGCCATGCTCAGTGACAAGGATAATTTCGTCCTTGCCATTAGTAAGGCGCACCCAACCCAGTTCATCGCCTTCAGCCAAATTAATAGAAATAATACCGGAAGGACGGACTGATGAAAGTGCGGAGAGCGACATGCGTTTAACGCGACCTTTGGAAGTAGCCAGGGTAATGAAATTCCCTTCGTCAAACTTGGGAACAGATACAGCCGCTGTTATAACCTCACTCGGATCGAGGGATAGGATATTGACCAATGGAATTCCTTTATTTGTTCGATCCGCATCTGGTATTTGGTATACTTTTTCTGCGTAAACTTTTCCTCGGTCAGAGAAAAATAGCATTGTATCAAGTGTGTGGGCTGGAATAAGATTGATCACCTCATCTTCCTGTTTGGTTGAATGTCCGGTGACACCTTTGCCTCCCACACCTTGTGATCGATAGGCTGCAACTTGGACACGTTTAATATAACCCCGGGCGGTCATGCTAACAAGAACCGCTTCATCTGCTACAAGATCTTCCTCGTTAAAATTTTCACTGGCTTCGATAGCTACCCGGGTGCGCCGTTCATCTCCATATTTTTCAGTAATCTCAACCATATCTTCCTGGATGATCGCCAGAATTTTTTTAGGATCAGCAAGCAGGTCTTCGAAGTACGCAATTTGAGATTGGATTTGCTTATATTCATCTTCAATTTTCTGGCGTTCCAATGCAGCCAGTCTGCGTAATTGCATATCCAGAATGGCTTGCGCTTGGATTTCTGAAAGATTGAAGCGTGTGATCAATCTTTCCTTTGCTATTTCAGCATCTGGTGATGTACGAATGGTATCAATAACATCATCCAGATTCGTAAGGGCGATTAATAAACCTTCCAAAATGTGCGCCCGGTGACGGGCTTTATCAAGGTCAAATTGAATACGCCGGGTAATCACTTCCTGGCGATGTTGAATAAATATTAATAGTGATTTCTTTAAGGGCAATGTGCGTGGTTCATTATCCACCAACGCAAGCATACTGACACCAAAAGTGGATTGCAGAGCGGTGTATTTATATAATCGATTAAGTACTTTCTTGGGTTGGGCATTTTTCTTTAGTTCGATAACAATATTCATGCCTCTACGGTCGGATTCATCGCGTAAGTCTGAAATGGCGTCGATCTTACCAGAGCGTGCCAGATCAGCTATGCGTTCAATTAAAGTTGTCTTATTTACCTGATATGGGATTTCGGTAATTACAATTCGGAATCTTCCAGCCTTCATTTCTTCGATGTGCGCCACTCCACGCACAACAATTCGTCCCTTTCCGGTACCATAAGCCTGTTCAATCCCCTCTCTCCCAACAATAATTCCTCCTGTGGGGAAATCTGGTCCTGTGACAAATTTCATCAGATCTTCAACCGGGATGTCGTCAATGATGTCATAATTGTCTATCATATAATTGATTGCCGTTGATAATTCCCTCAAGTTATGTGGAGGAATGTTGGTTGCCATGCCGACGGCAATACCACTTGAACCATTGAGAAGGAGGTTGGGAAGTCGTGAAGGAAGTACCTGGGGTTCTTGTAAAGAACCATCAAAGTTGTCTATGAAATTTACAGTATTCTTATCAATGTCTGTCAGCATTTCTTCAGCCATTTTGGCAAGTCGTGCCTCGGTATAACGCATCGCGGCCGGAGAATCTCCATCTATTGAACCAAAGTTTCCCTGTCCATCCACAAGCATATAGCGCATGGAAAAATCCTGAGCCATACGAGCCATAGATTCATAAACAGCTGCGTCTCCATGAGGGTGATATTTACCTAAAACCTCTCCGACGATGCGGGCAGATTTTTTATACGCACTATTGGATCGCATCCCCAATTCTTGCATGGCAAATAAGATACGTCGATGGACAGGTTTTAATCCATCGCGTGCGTCTGGTAACGCACGGGCAACAATAACACTCATGGCGTATTCAATATAGGCTGTACGCATTTGCTGGTCAATATCAACCAATTGGACAGAACCAATAAATTCGCTTGCGGTGGATTGGCTGTTTTCAGATTCCATATTAAAATTCCTTTGGAAATTAACTTCTCAATAATTGATGGGAACGGGGGAAACAGAATCGATTATTTCCCTGGTTCTGACCAAATAATACTTGCGGATGAGATATTTTTTTGAAGATTAAAAATCGTGGAGAATATATACTTCAACCACGACATAACCCAATAATTATACCCCAAGGTCGTTTCTTAAATCAAAAAGACCAACAGAAAGAACATTGGTTTGTTGCTAGGAATGTCTATTATTTTTTACAAGAAAATTAATTAATTTGGATACAGGCAGAAAAAAAATTATGCAATTTAAACGCAAAAGAGTTCATAGGAAAGAACTCTTTTGTATTTTTTTTAAATTTTTGTATTTTTTATCTATACGATCACCAAATTTTTTACAGATCCATTCTTAGACATCTGGTGGTATTTCCTTTTACCCGGTGGGTAAACGTGTTTCAAGGGTGCGGTTCAAAATGTCTTCCTGATCTTTGTCCGTGTTTTTTGTTCTTTTTGTTTTCTGATTTTTTTTGCTATCAGCTCGGTCCAGTGCTTGTTGCCATGCAATCTCAAAAACGGTTCGCTCAGGTTCTGATGATTCATTAGTTGTCACAGCATCATCTGAAAAGTTTGTAACCTTTGGTTTTCTGGTTTGAGTTTTGCGAGGTTCAGCTCTCTTTTCTATTGGAGCTTCTACAGGTTGTGGTTGAGTTGCCTTTATGCTCAAACGAATTTGTTTTTTACGACGATTGACTTCCAGAACCTTTGCCTCAACCTCGTCACCTTCATGCAGAATTTCGCTGGGGGATTTCACGAAACCATGAGTGAGCTCACTAACATGAACTAACCCTGGTCGCTCAGCGCCGATTTCAATAAATGCTCCATAAGATTCCAGGCGAGTAACTTTCCCTTTAACTACCATATCGTTCTTGATCTCACGCCATTCGAGCTCCATGGGTTCAATCATGGTAAGCTCAATGCGATCATCTCGAACGCGACGGACCCACACTTCCACTTCCTGCCCGACATGGAGAACATCATCTACACGGTTAACAGATTCAGCCTTCAACTGAGAAATGTGAATTACTCCAGGAAGATTCTGACCAACATCAACAATTGCCCCTGCCAACGTAGTTTTGATCACCTTGCCTGATAATTTTGTTTTTGTTTGTATCGCGTTTTCAGACGCGGTGGTTGATATCGTGTCCATTTCAGTTTCTCCATATTCGAAAATTTGCCGAAGTTGAATTATACTTGACTAGAAGGATTCCGTCAAATAAATTTTCTGTGATTTTAATAATTCCTTGACCATAAATAGGTTCTGGGCTAAAATCGGGCACTCTTGGGCTTATGTTTAATAATTCAGGAACCATATGTTCGAAACATTAACAGGCAGACTTAATCAGGTTTTCAATCAATTGCGGCGAAGAGGAAAGCTTTCTACCGCCGATGTTGATTCAGCCATGCGAGAAGTTCGTCTTGCTTTGTTGGAAGCTGATGTTCATTATTCGGTTGTTAAAGATTTCGTTTCACGGGTGCGAGAACGTTCAATTGGACATGAAGTCTCAAAAGCTTTGAATCCGGGTCAGCAGATCATAAAAATTGTCAACGAAGAATTGATCACAACCCTTGGGCAACCGGCAGGGTTAAATTTAAGCGGAGTACGGCCTCGCGTTATCCTTTTGGTAGGTTTACAAGGTTCTGGGAAAACAACTGCAGCTGGGAAACTTGCGCACTTACTTCGCTCAAAAGGTGAAAGAATTATGCTTGTGGCAGGGGACCCTTACCGTCCTGCTGCCATCCAACAATTACAAATATTAGGGAAAAGTTTGGATGTACCGGTATTTACAGATTTAAACTTAAAACCACCCGACCTTGTCAAGAAGGCATATCTAAAAGCACAAGATGGCGGTTTTAGTATCATGATCATAGATACTGCAGGTCGTTCACAAATGGATAACGCCTTGATGGATGAATTAAAGGCGATAATTAATAAAGTGCCTCCAGTTGAGACCTTGCTGGTTGTAGATGCCATGGTTGGGCAGGAAGCCTTACACATAGCTGAAGGATTCAGAGATACGATCTCGCCAACTGGCCTCATCCTTACCAAGATGGATGGAGACGCGCGTGGTGGCGCCGCGATTTCAATTCGCACGGTGACAGGTGTTCCAATTAAATTCATTGGAATTGGGGAGAAATTAGAAGCTTTGGAGGTGTATAATCCAGAGAGGCTAGCTTCCCGGATATTGGGAATGGGTGATATGCTTGGCTTGATCGAAAAAGCCGAATCGGTTTTCGATAATGATATAACCCAGAACCAGGCTAAGAAACTATCCACAGGTGATTTTAGCTTTGAAGATCTGGCTGAAATGATGCATTCAGCCAAAAAAATGGGTCCAATGAGCCAGGTGTTGGATATGCTTCCAGGAGGACTTGGCCAAAGAACTCACAACATATCTCCGGATGATGTTGAGAATCAAATGAAAAGAACCGAAGCTATCATTTGCTCGATGACGGTTCAAGAACGTCGACATCCGGAAATATTAAATGCAAATCGGAGAAGGCGGATCGCATATGGATCTGGTACGAATGTTCAAGATATCAATCGATTGATGAAACAATACCAGGATATGAAGCGCCTTTTTAAAACAATTAATAAAACTGGCGGACGTGGTCTTTCACGTCTGTTTGGTTAGACAGTTTTCTGGAAAGAAGCACATCCTTCGTGCACCTCATCTTTCCATTTGAACTGCAAAATTGAACCTTGTATCGACTCAACAATTTATTGTTTGTTGGGAAGATGCCGCATATATTTGTTTAAGGAGATAGATTTCGATGGTACGAATTCGTTTACGTCGTGTTGGTCTAAAAGGCCAGCCAAGTTACCGCATTGTTGTAGCGGATAAGGAAAGTCCGCGTGATGGCCGTTTCCTGGAGATTATTGGTTTCTACAATCCACGCACACAACCCGCAACAATTAGTGTAAAGGAAGATAGAGTTTATGATTGGATGAACAAGGGTGCTCAACCAACCGAATCGGTTGCCCAGCTATTCAGGACCAATGGTTTACTTGACCGTTATGCCAGGTTAAAAGCTGGAGAATCCTTGGAAACATTACTGGCTGAAGTTGAAACAAATAGCCAGGAGAATGACGTTGATTCAAGAACTAACCGATAGTTGGTATGGAATTTTTATGAAAGAATTAACAGAATATATCGCTAAATCACTGGTTGAACATACTGAGAAAGTTACAGTACATGAGCTTGTGCGTGGTCGCCATGTGTCCCTTGAACTGTGTGTTGATAAGGATGACATGGGTCGGATCATTGGAAAAGGTGGTCGTGTAGCAAATTCCATCCGAACATTACTTAGAGTAGCCGCTGAGCGTGATGGGCAACAAGTTACATTGGATGTAGTTGAACCATAAGCGTACAAATCCCGGTATTAAAAACCAACCGGCAGGCTCGCCTTCTGCTGGCGAGCCTGCTTATAAAGAAGCTGGTTTTATTCGCCGCCCTCACGGGGTGAAGGGCGAGTTATTGGTGGAAATCGATGGCAACTACGAAGATGCGATTTTACCTGGTGTAGAGATTTATCTGGGTGAGAATTATTTACCGATGAAACTGCTTTCGTGTCGTCCTACCAACCAGGGTATGTTAATTCAACTTGAGGAAATAATTAATCCCGAACAAGCCGGGAAATTCCGGTTGAAACGCATATTTGTGCCATCGACAAATAAGCGTCGGGAATTGCAGCCAGGTGAATATTATAGCGATGAAATTATTGGATTAAGTGTTCGTGATGATTTGGATCAAGAACTCGGGAAGGTGAGTGAGATTATTGAAACAGGGGCAAACGATGTCTACGTGGTATCAAAACCTGGAGAGCGTGATATTTTGCTTCCTGTAATCCCTGACGTTATTCAGAAGATCGATATTGTAAAGGGTGAAATTTCCGTTCATATTCTGCCGGGGTTGATGGACTTATAACTGGTTTTCAAGTCTTCCTAACAGATAATTTGGATAAAAAAAGAAAAATTTTCTTTGAAATATTCCGATAGCATTACATTAAATACAAACATAACGGAGAATCCTGATTAAAAGAAAAATGGGAGAATTAAAGATTCTATTCTAGGATGAACGAAAAACATTATTGGTTGGGCTTTAATCTTGTAAAAGGTATTGGTGCTGTCCGCCTGCGCGCTTTAAAAGAGTACTTTGGCGATCTGGCTGTTGCATGGGAGGCAAACTCTTCCCAGCTCCTTGAAACAGGGTTAAGTCCCAGGATCGTTGAAAATATTATAAAAATTCGTACTAGTGTTAACCTTGAGAATTATTTTAAAAATATTCAATCAAAGGGTATTAATGTTGTTACTAGTGATGAGGATAATTATCCTGATCGATTGAAAGAGATCGATCAGCCGCCTCCTGTTCTTTATATACGCGGTGAGATTGTAGAAGGTGATTTTTGGTCAGTGGCGATCGTGGGGACCAGGCGAGTTACTGCCTATGGACGCCAGGTGGCAGACGAGTTGGCTACTTACCTGGCTCAAAATGGAGTCACAGTGATTAGCGGGATGGCGCGCGGTGTCGATGCCATTGCCCATCAAGCAGCCATTCGAGCAGGTGGTCGAACACTCGCAGTTTTGGGATGTGGAGTTGATCGAATTTATCCACCGGAGCATCGAAATCTTGCAGACCAGATAATGGATCAAGGTGCCATCCTTAGCGATTACGCTCCGGGCACACCTCCAGATAGTTCCAATTTCCCGCCACGCAATAGAATAATTTCAGGTTTATCCATCGCAGTAGTCGTTGTGGAAGCTGCTGAGACGAGTGGTGCACTTATTACTGCAAATTTTGCTGCTGATCAAGGTCGGGATGTATTTGCTGTTCCAGGGAACATTTTTGCCCCACAAAGTAAAGGCACCAATCTTCTGATCCAACAAGGTGCTCATCCTCTTTTGTCTGGAAGGGACTTGCTCGATAATCTCAATCTAACCCGTGTTAATGAACAACACATCATTCGTCATGTAATTCCTTCAAACTCTACCGAAGAAAACGTTTTGAACATCCTTGGAAGAGAACCAAAACACGTGGACGAAATTCGCTCCCAGACCGGATTGCCAATTGAGAGCGTTTCTGCTGCTCTGGTGATGATGGAATTGAAAGGCATGGTACAACAGGTGGGTGGCATGAATTATATTGCTGTTCGCGAAGAAGAATCTGATTATTTGGTGGATAATAAATGAACCATTTATATGCTGTAATTATGGCTGGAGGCAGTGGAACAAGGCTTTGGCCGGTTTCTCGCCAAAACCATCCGAAACATACCCTGCCATTACTGGGGCACCTGTCCTTATTCCAGACAACTGTCGAACGGCTGCAGGGATTATTTCTATTTGAAAGAATACTTGTTGTAACTACTGAAGCACAATATGCCAAATTAAAAGAACAGGTTCCAGAAATTCCCCGGGAAAATTTTCTTTTGGAACCTGAACCAAAAGGCACTGCTTCGGTTGTGGGTCTGGCTGCAGCAGTAATAAATACTCGTGATCCTGACGCGATCATGACAGTACTTCCTTCAGATCACCATATCTCTAATACAGATCTTTTCCACCATATTATAAAAATTGCGATGGATGTTGCCAATAAGGGATATCTGGTTACACTCGGAATAACCCCAACTTTTCCAGCAACAGGATATGGTTACATCCAACGCGGAGAATCCATCCTGGAAGAGTTCCCTTACCCAGTTTATCATGTCTTAAAATTCAAAGAAAAACCGGGAGAAATTCAAGCCAGAGAAATGGTAGCAAACAAAGATCATTCATGGAATTCGGGGATCTTTACTTGGCGCACAGACAGAATATTGGATGAGTTTGCGCTACAAATGCCTGCATTACGAAATAAATTAAATGAAATCACGGATTTTTGGGGAAGTCCTACTCAAGCTATTCAATTAAGAAATGTCTGGAATGAATTAAAGGTGGAAACAATTGATTACGGTATCATGGAAAATGCCACTAAAGTCGCTGTTTTACCTGCTTCAGGTTTGATGTGGAACGATGTCGGTAGTTGGGATTCCCTGTTTGATGTGTTAATGCCGGATGAAAACGGTAATATTGTGTTTAGTGGTGGCCATATGGGTATCAATACACACACAAGTCTGATTTACGGAAATCATGCCGGCAAATTGGTTGTTACAATCGGCGTTGATGATCTCATAATTGTGGATTCAGGGGATGTTCTATTAGTCTGCAAGAAAGACCAGGCTCAGAAGGTTCGCCAGGCAGTTAAAAATTTGGAAAACTCTGAGCGGGAAAGCTATCTCTAGGAGGAAATATTTGGAAGCCAACTGTAAGAAATGTAAAGCAAAACGGGAAATTCAAGATCCCCAGGCTGGGTTTAATAAGGCTGCAACCCCGATCACCAGGGGAACTTGTGGAATATGTGGCTCTACCCTTTACCTGGTTGGAAAAACTCCTGCTCACGAAGGGTTACCAATACCTGAAAAGGCAAATAATAGAAGTGGCAAATTAGTCATTGTTGAATCGCCAGCCAAAGCAAGAACTGTTGGTAGGTTTCTTGGAAAAGGTTACACGGTCCGGGCGTCCGTCGGTCATGTGCGAGATTTGTTGCGTTCCCAAATCTCAGTGGATGTAGAAAATAATTTCACGCCCAAATACCGGGTTCCAAATGAAAAGAAATCTGTTGTCAAAGAGCTTAAGGTATTGGCTAAAGGTGCTGCAGAAATCTTTCTCGCCACCGACCCAGACCGGGAAGGGGAAGCTATCGCCTGGCACCTGGCAGAGGCTGTCGGAATCGAAGATAATATATCCCGTCGGGTAGTATTTCATGAAATTACTAAAAGCGCGATTGAAGATGCATTTTCTAACCCGCGTGGTTTAAATATGGATCTGGTTAATGCACAACAAGCCCGTCGAGTTTTGGATAGACTGGTCGGTTATAGTATTAGCCCGATTTTATGGGAAAAGGTAAGAAGCAGGCTTTCTGCAGGTCGTGTGCAATCAGTCGCGCTGCGATTGATAGTTGAAAGAGAGAACGAAATAAATGCTTTTAATCCAGTGGAATACTGGAGTATTCGAGCAGAATTCCGTGCTCGGGGTGAAAAAAGTAAGAAGGCCGAGTTTATTGCCAAATTAACACGTATAGATGGCGAAGAAGCAAACCTCTCTAATAAAGAGACTGTCCAACCTTTTCTGTCAGATATGGAAAAAGCTGATTATTATGTCAGTAAAATTAAGCGTAGTGAAAGAAGGAGAAAACCTTCAGCACCATTTATTACCAGTTCATTACAGCAGGAAGCCTCACGAAGACTCGGATTCACTGCAAAACGCACAATGGCCGTAGCACAAGCCCTTTATGAAGGAGTTGAAGTTGGTGATGGCGGACAAACCGGATTAATCACTTACATGCGTACCGACTCCATAAATATTGCGGACTTGGCGCGCAACGAAGCCAGAAAATTTATAACTGATAAATATGGACAAGACTATGTACCCGAAACTCCACCAGAATATAAAACACGCGCTGTTGGTGCACAGGAAGCTCACGAAGCCATCAGGCCGACATCTGTATGGCGTGAACCTGGAAAATTAAGAGCATTTCTTGAACCAGCACAATTCAAACTTTACCAATTGATATGGCAGAGATTTATCGCATCTCAAATGGAATCTGCAATTTACGATACCTTGACCGTTGATGTAACAGGTAATGGTTCAGAGCACGAATATACCTTGCGTTCTGTCGGATCCACAATTAAATTTCCTGGATTTCTTGTAGTATACGAAGATGCTAAGGATGAAGATTCCAGAAACTCTTCAGACGAAGAGAATATCAAGATACCAGCATCAATTACTGAAGGTCAAAAACAAGATCTGGTGCGGTTGATTCCGGAACAGCATTTTACACAACCACCCCCACGATATAGTGAAGCCAGCCTTGTTCAAGCTCTTGAAGAGAATGGGATCGGAAGACCCTCCACTTATGCTCCCATCCTATCCACGATACAAAATCGGGGATATGTTATCAGAAACGAGAAAAGGCTTTTCCCTACTGAAACGGGTATATTGGTTAATGATCTTCTCGTCAAGTATTTTCCGGTAATTGTCGATGTTGGCTTCACAGCCCACATGGAAAGTGACCTGGATAATGTAGCTGCCGGTGAACAAGATTGGGTCGATGTAATAAGAACGTTTTACGATCCATTCGCTATTGCAGTACAACATGCACAAGCTGATATGCCTGTCACAAAATCTGAACCTGAATCGATTGGTAGACTTTGCCCGGATTGTGGGAAAGATCTTGTGATTCGCTTTGGTCGCTATGGAAAATTCATTAGTTGTAGTGGTTTTCCGGATTGCAGATTTACTGAAGCCTTGCTGGAAAAGATAGGTGTTTTATGCCCAAAAGACAAGGGCGATATAGTTGAACGTAAAACTCGAAAAGGAAGGGTATTTTTCGGCTGCGCAAATTATCCGACCTGCGATTTTACATCCTGGAAACGGCCTCTTCCTTTTCCTTGCCCTAATTGTCAAGGGATGTTGGTGATAGCCAACAAGAGAGAAGCACAATGCCTCGATTGTAAAGAATCATTCTTGCTTGAAAAGATACTTCCTGAAGAAAAATAACTTAATTGCAATGATTGTCTTTTCCTGATAGTACTTGTATAATTAGTTATAGCTCTAGGGTTGATAAAGGAGAATCAAAATGAATTCGTTACTGGCATATCTCAAGAAACCTCTCATTTTAGGAATATTGGCGGGAGTTCTCGGTTTTGGATTGGGTTTATTGTGGGGATGGGGAATCCAACCTGTGCAATGGAAGGATGCACCTCCATCTCTATTGAATCCTGTCTATCAGGAAGATCTCTTGCGTATGGCAATTGATTCCTATGCTTTAAATGGTGATCAGGATTTGGCTGTTAAACGCTGGGAGTCTTTAGGTGAATATGCAAATAGGAGTCTTGAAGCTATAAAACTAAATCCCGGAAAACAGGATTCATCTCTTATCACCCAATTCACAAATTTAGTTGCACCAGGTGGACAGACTGTTACACCTTTAGCTAGTCCTGTAATACTATCAGGAGGTGGGATTTCAGCGTTCGGCCGAATCGCTTTAATTGCTTTGGCGTTATTGGTAATAGCGATCGTAATATTTGCGGTTATTAAGTTTCTGAAACCTGATCTTCACTTTGGGATGAGAAATCCTTTTAAACAATCTGGGGATGAACCTCACCAGGTGGAATCGACAGATTATTCTGCCCTGGGAGAGCAATCACCTATAGCTCAATTTGTAACTACGTATATTAGTGGTGACGACCTGTTTGATGATTCATTTAGCATTGATTCAGCCTCTGGAGAATTTCTTGGAGAGTGTGGGGTAGGTATATCTGAAACGATTGGAGTTGGCGATCCTAAAAAAGTAAGCGCTTTTGAAGTTTGGATGTTTGATAAGAACGATATTCAAACAGTAACAAAAGTTCTGATGAGTGAGCATGCATTTAATGATCCATCCACATTCCAGCGGTTACAAGCAAAAGGTGAACCGATCATGGTAGAACGTGGTAAAAAAGTAACTTTGGAAACAGCCACTCTACAAATGATTGCAACTGTCTCCGAAATTGATTATGGGCAGGGAGCACTTCCACAAGGGAGTTTTTTCAACCGGGTTACATTGGAGTTAGCCATCTGGCAAAAGACTGCTCCAATTGATTGATAATTGGCAGGAAATTACTATTGAAACTGCTGATTATTACTGACAAAATTCAATAAGTGATAAATCCAGATCATCAAAGTAAAAACCTATTGATGGTCTGGATTTTTTAAAGCAATACTATAAATTAGAATGAATATTCTTTTTCAATTATTCGATTTTGAGAATTTTGAATACGATCACTCCTCCCGGAGTTATGACTTCAACGGTATCGCCAACCCTGTGTTCCATTAGGGCACTGCCAATGGGTGATACATGTGAAATTTTACCCTTTCTTGGATTAGCTTCCGAGGCACCAACAAGGTGATAAACCTCAGGCGAATCATCATTCTCCTGGATCGTAACCAAAGCTCCAATGGTAACTTTGTCACGACTAATTGCATTCTCATTGATTATGGTCGCGTTTTGTAAAATATATTCCACCTCTTGAATTCGACCTTCGAGAAAACCTTGATCTTCTTTGGCTTTCTTGTAATCAGCGTTTTCAGATAGATCACCCATCTGTATTGCTTCGCGTAATCTGGCAGCCAATGCAATACGTTCGATCTTGATTAACCTTGCTAATTCTTCTCGAAGAGTTTTTTCTCCTTTTGCGGTCAGGAAGACATCATCACCCATAAAAATTTGCCACCTTTCATTTCATTTTTTCTGTAAAAGAGTTTAATCCAGGAACGAACAGATGTCAATAAAATGTTATTCTCTGGCTGGTTATGCTATAATTTGAAACTTGATTACAAAAGGAATGGGAATGAGTCTGGATATCCACTCTGCTACGGTAACTGCCAGTATCATCGCAATAATTAGTTCGGTATTTTGTTTTTGGATCGGTTCTCGAGCAATCCAGGATGGCAGAAAGATCGCTTTTTATCGTATCAGACACGAACGCGAAGTAGGAGGATGGCGCTACATAAGCCTGGCTATTTTCCTTGGTATTTGTTCCTTGATATTCTGGTTTTTTGCAGAGCCAATAATATATTCTGTTTATGAGCCAACTCTCAAACCAAGTCAAACACCGACCATCTCATTAACACCGACCATTACTTTGACGCCTACCATTACGCTGACTCCGACGATTACCCTTACCCCTGCAATATCGAATACACCAACATTTACACCTACTCCATATTTACCACCAGAGATCCTGGCAAGATTCGAGAGTATTGTGACGCCTAATCCGGACTCGATTTTCAGTCCTTTGTCATTTTCTAATCTTATATTAAATGGTCAAGCGGTTAGTCCGAAAACAGAATTTTTAAACCCTGCAGGCCATGTATACGCTGTTTTTTCGTATAACAACATGACGCCAGCATCTCAATGGACAGCTCTATGGTTTCACCAAGGTGAGTTGGTCTTCTTTGAAACCAAGCCGTGGGATGGTGTTGAAGGAGGTTGGGGGTATACAGATTGGGATCCTGACCCGTCAGATTGGAAATCAGGAGAATACCAGGTTCAAATCTTTGTTGGTGAAGTATTCAAAGTGGAGGGAAGATTTATTGTTGATGGAGATCCTCTCATTTCTGTTTCCAAAACCAATACTGCTCAACCATTGGCGACAAAAACTCCATAATATTGTTATATATTTCAAGGAGGAAATTTGAATCAAATATCATTTCAAGATAATTATCCAGATAATTTGGCACATTGTTTCGGGTGTGGCAGACTCAATAAATTTGGGCATCAAATTAAAAGCTATTGGGATGGAGAAGAATCTATTTGCTTGTTCAAGCCAGAGCCTTTCCATATATCGATCCCTGGATATGTTTATGGAGGTTTGATAGCATCTCTGATCGATTGTCACGGCACGGGTACTGCCTCAGCTGCAGGTTACCGTGCAGAGGGCAGGTTAATGGACTCGTTACCACCCTTGAGATATCTTACAGCTTCCTTGCATGTTGATTACTTGAAACCAACTCCATTAAATGAGATTTTGGAGCTCAGAGGAATTGTTAAAGAGATAAAGGGTAGAAAAGTAATTGTGGATATTAATGTATCCGCTCGTGGAATAATAACTGCAAGAGGGCAAGTAGTTGCATTGCAAGTTCCCGAACATTTGATATCTGATTTGATTGAAAGCTAAATCTTATTGAGAGAGATTGCAACTGATTCGGGCAGCTAATTGTGCGTTGTTCAATAGAAGATCAATATTTGTTCTCAATGTAGACCCTTGCGTTAATTCAGATAAACGTGCAAGGAGAAACGGAGTTAACGCCTGGCCAATTATGTTCTTTTCATGAGCTTCTTTTTGGGCTTGCTCAATATAAGACTTGATATCACGAGATAATAATGCTGAACCGACAGGCGGGGGTACCGTAACCAGTACTGCACTATTAAAACCAAGTTGCCAATGTGTAAGGGCAAATTGAACGACTTCTTCAGGTGAATTTAGACGGGCACTGACAGGGAGTCCACTTTCAGTTGAATAAAAGGCAGGAAATTCATCCGTTTGATAACCAATGACGGGGACACCGTTTGTCTCAAGGATCTCAAGAGTTGCAGGAAGGTCCAGGATCGCCTTTGCTCCGGCACACACCACGATCAATGGAGTTTGAGATAAGGCTGATAGATCGGTTGAAATATCAAAATTTGAATTCGGGTGGACTCCTCCAATCCCACCTGTTGCGAAAACCTTGATTCCAGCTTGATTTGCAACAAAGAGAGTGCCTGCAACTGTTGTGCCACCAAACTCATTCTTAACAATGGCGGTTGCAAAATCACGGTGGCTGATTTTACGGACATATTTTTCATTTACCAGTTTTTCCATTTGAATTCTGGTCAGCCCAATATGGATGGTACCAGCAAGAATGGCAATAGTGGCTGGACAGGCACCTTCAGCACGAATTACCGCTTCCATATTGAGTGCTAATTCCAAATTCTTGGGATACGGCAGTCCGTGTGTGATAACAGTTGATTCAAGCGCCACCAGGGGTATACCAGAATTACTAGCTTGCTGAACATCATCAGAATAAACAAAATAGGGGAAAGGTTTTACCATGATAAATATTATAACTTCGGAAAAGTATAAATTGAAACGAGTTATACTTTCTAAAAAGGAATTTATCCTTAAAGGAAAGCGTTGAAATTAATGATATGAAATTTAGTAAAAAACTGCGTGTAGATTTTCATTGCCATACCTATTATTCAAGAGATTCATTAACAAGACCAGAAAATCTAGTAAAAATGTGTCACCGGAAAGGTCTCGATCGGATTGTTGTCACCGATCATAATACAATTGCAGGAGCACTTGAAGCCCATTACCTTGACCCATTACATATAATTGTCGGTGAAGAGATTATGACTTCAAGTGGAGAATTGCTAGCAGCTTATGTCCAAGAAAGAGTCCAGGCTGGTATTCCTCCACTTGAGACCATACAAATATTACGTGACCAGGGAGCTTTTATCAGCATCTCCCACCCATTTGATAAAATGCGAAAAGGAAGCTGGAGAATGGAGGATATTTTGCCAATTCTCCCATATGTAGATGCCATTGAAGGGTTTAATGCCAGAATAATGGTGCAAGATGCAAACAAGCAGGCATTATCATTTGCAAAAGAACATGATCTGGCAATAACCGCAGGATCGGATGCTCATACTGCTTTTGAACTGGGGATGGCATCGCTTTGGTTGGATCCTTTTGAAAATGTGGATGAGTTAAAATTTAATATCAGACACGGCATCCTTAGTTCTAAACAATCCCCCTGGTGGGTGCATATACTTTCTACATATGCCAAATATCACAATAACCTTAAAAAGGGTTGACGTATTCGCAGGATTGAGTAGAATTACATACACGGGGCGGTGGCGGAATAGGCAGACGCAGTGGACTTAAAATCCACCGGTGGTGACACTGTGAGGGTTCGACCCCCTCTCGCCCCATATATAGATTATTAAGGCATTTTCTGGCGAATATTCCCATATATGGGGGTATTCGGCGAGAAAAAATTTCTAAAGAATCCTCCGGCTGTCGATTTTCCTAAACAACCTGAGGATTTCTTTATTTAGTATACAACAAAATCAGGTTTACTTGGAGAATTTTGCTTGGAATATAGATTTTCTTTGATTGAAATCTACCCATTTCTGTTCATAACTACCCTTGATAATTCTCAATCTCTTTAGAAATTCATGTCCTCACTAAATAATTAATGTAGCTAATTCCTTCTAATGTTCAACTTGTAATAATAATTTAATCTTATTCAATCGGTTCAAGATTTTTCAAGTTCTTGGCTTGTCATAGAAGCTCCCGAAACTGAAGATTCTTTCTCTCATAAAATAATGGATATAGGATTGATTGTTGGCCATTTATTGCTCATTTCCAATCAATCGTTTCGAATGAGTTGACCTTCCAGCGAGAAGGCTGGCAGCTGTGAAGCATCAGCAAGCAAGGGCAAACGACGATTCTCTTTGCTCTTATCTTGACAGGCTTGCCGCTTCTGACAATTGTGGGGATAGAGGTCGGGCAGATTGTCTGAGCAAGAAGCGAGGAGTAAAAGGCAGCAGATTCACTAGCCCTGGAGACCGTATCGCTGATCGATGTTGTCAAGTAAAGGGAAACCAGAGAAATCCGTTTCTTTGGGGTTATATCTGCCAAAGCGCAGAACTGTGCTTCGATGAACTCGATGCTCCAGGTGCAGGGAACCACATTGGTGTGTCCGTGACAGGGATCTGCGTGTACTCTGGGAAGCTGGTGATATCTGTGATAGTGTCGGCTTATTGATCTTCGTTGTATCCATATGTTATTTCCTATCGTGGAGCATATGTCACCACTGGAACGGTTCGGGCGCTAGGGGAGGAATGTTGTAAACTCCATAGGTAAGTGTTGTCTCACAAAATCCCGACCTTGAACTGGCTGGGACTTTCGTTTTTCTCTATTATCCTGTAAAATCAAATAAATCATACCATCTCCTACTGCCTCGCCCGCCAGCCGATTGACCAGCTCCTCGCCGCCTTCAGCTGGACAATCATGGACCGCAACGTGATGAACCTACACACGGCGCGAAGCATGGCAGTGAGCAGGTTCCCGGTGGACCCTGGAACTGAGCGGAGCCGAGTTAGTAGAGGGGATTTGCGGATTAATTTCGATTCATTTGATACAAAAGTGTTGGTATGCGATAAACCGGAAGAGCATAAACATGAAAACAGAATCTGAAATATCATTCTATCAAACCTGGCAACCGCTTTTTAGCGAAGGTTTGGAGATCTTACAGTGTTTCGATTCATCTCCAGGAACGCCAAATATCGCTGCGGCATTGAGTTTGGTCTTCGATGTAACAAAACAAGTAGAAAGTCAAAACCGTTTAGGCCATTGGTTGTTTCAGTATATCGAACCTTTCTTACTCAACCCCATACGAGACGAACAAAATTTGCAAGAGAAAACTTTAGCAATAGCAACATATCTATTCATTTCAGATAGAGTAAATTTAGATCAAAAATTACCAGAGGAATATCTAATAAATTACATCGAATATGCTTCTGTTTTTTAACATTGAAATTGAGCCCATTTTAACATCGAAAACGCACCCACCTTTGGTAATTGTACACGAAAATTAACATTGAAACTGCACCCTTTTTAACATTGAAAACGCACCCACCTGC
>Ga0172368_10000025_pt1 | contig 183795 bp, 171 predicted proteins | sample Lak11m_FD_114540 | JGI IMG/M metagenome (GOLD analysis project Ga0172368, IMG submission 114540) | Freshwater microbial communities from Kabuno Bay, South-Kivu, Congo - kab_022012_11m | ecosystem: Environmental > Aquatic > Freshwater > Lake | place: Democratic Republic of the Congo...
GACGCCGGCGGCCGCCTGGCCTATCTGGCCGCCAGCGAATGGCGGCTGGGCTTCGTCATGGAGGAATGGCCCGACATCGCCTTTAGGAAGACCCGCGAGCACAACTGAAGGCATAAAAACAACATTGCGCATTGAATGCCGAACCTGCTTCACCCCCTTCTTCAAGAATCTGGAACAGGATGGAATTCCGATATTAATGAAGATCTCAGGGCGTTGATCGATTACCGCAAGGAGGAAGCCATAGATGCGCTCGTCCGCTTGTCTTCGAACTGCGACAATTCCTCAGTAGGTTTGGCGGCGACCTTTCCGCCATCGTCGGTTGTCAACCGATGTTTCCGGTTCAGTCGGCGATCGCGCAGTTTGCTCCATATTCCGCGCAGAAGACTCGCGTCCATCTGCGAAAGCCCTAAGCCATCCCTAAGAAGGACCTGATCCGTAATAGCGAGTGCCCTTTCAGTCTGGTCTTCCCGCAATAGGTCATGGATGAGATCGAAATCAATGGATTCAGTCCCGCGCAGGGGAACGGGTAGTTGCTCGGCTTCACTCGGTTCGAGTTCAAGAACCCCGCCACCGTAGCTCCGGCCCACAATCTCAGAAAAGGCGAAGGTGAGGGAATTCAGGCAGCCGATCGCCAGATGTCGGCCATTGACGCCGTGGTGCAGACGCACCCGGTGTATCGTATCGGTTGATGTTGCATCGGTTTCGTTGACGACGAGCTTAGGGTAGCGGTGAATCTGGCGAAGCAGGAAAGCATCGGGACACCATAGTGACGGAACAACGTACCAGAGCTTCCTGATGCGACATTTGTAGCCTCTTTGCCAACCGCTTTCTTCACCATGTTGAATGTAGCTGCGCAGTTGATCGGGTAAGCGGGACACCTCGACGGCGGGGGCATCCAGCAGATGCACTTTTTGCTGGTTTTCGACAAGCGCCTGCCAATCCTCCGCACGGAACGCTATGCCTGGAAGGTGCGCCGAGCGGGTAACGATGCTGCGCGTAAACCCATCAAGACCGGCAGAAAGCTTGTTTTTCTTGCTCACCACAAAAAACTCGTTTAGCCCCGTTACGACGCCGACATCCACTGAAGCCAGATCGCCTAGGCAAAGCAGTTTCGTCTCGCGCCGGATGGCGCGGATGAGGTCAATTTCTTTTTTCGTAAGGAAGTACTGGGTCCACTTCTCCGCAGAATGATCCATTGGCTTGAGCACACTGGGATCGGTAACTGTGGCCTCGTGGCCCTGCAGATCGTCAGGTCCGTCCAACTCTACTACGTTAATCCCCGTTCGCTTTCCTCCGTCCTTCTCGGCGCATAGCAGCACGACCTCTTGCTGTATATGCGGGAAGACAAGTTGCCGAAACGTCACAAGCATCACCCTGCAGAAATGCTCGCTTATAAAGCGCCGAAGCTCCGCTGTGTAACCGACTTGAAGTAATTCCGCCGGAATGACCATTGCCAGTCGTCCCTCGTTCTTGAGCAGCATGGATGCGACACATACAAAAGGCACCCACGCATTAGTCAGCCGATTGGGATGTAGCCCGATCTGGCCAAGCAGGGAAAATGCAATGCGCCGATGCTTTTCTTCGAAGTTCTGATAACGAATGAACGGCGGATTGCCGATGACGACATCAAAGCGGGGGCTTTCTGCCACAGGATCGACCAATCCGAACAGATCTTGTTCAGGCAACCCTTCTCGGGCGTATGTGAAGAAATCGCCGACGCGGATGGCATCGTCGGGCAGCGGAATAGCTCTATCGAACAGGCGTTTTCTCGCCTTGGCCGCCTCCACGTGGTCCAATTCTACGCCGCGGAGTTGCGCGGCAATTGCAGACGGCGAGGCCCCATGCCGCAGCAAGGCGCCGGCAGCAGCCTCCAACAGTGCACCATCACCGCAACTTGGTTCCAGAACATGATCGTGTGGCGAACGTACGGCCCAGCGGGCAAGAAATTCGCCAATTGCACCGGGCGTATAGTAGCCGCCACGAAGCTTTTGATATGTTGCGACGGGTTTCACGTTGTTTCGCCTCCCGGAATCTGAACGCTCTGGGCAATCTCGATGTCTCCCGGCGTAATGGCATACAACGCGTTCACCATGCCCCTCAGATGGTCGAGAAGCACGACACGCTGCCTGTCAAACACCTTCTGCGCCCTGGGTGTCTTTGCTGCTTTGCGCGATTCGCTGTTGGCGAGCAGTTTTGTTGCTGCCTCAACAATTCGGTCGTGCATCTGCTTCTGTTGAGGATTGTTGAGGTTAATGTCAGGGACAGGCAATCCCTTGATGAATTGCTTCCCGTGGGAGTAATAGCCGCCCCGGAACACACTGGACGAGGAGCGGATCATTGCCTCTATGACGGGATGAGACAGGATCGCCTGCAGAAAGAAAACAGACAGTTCCACGCCGACGCGGGGACGCACCAAGTAGTAAGGCCCGTTGCCCCCACCGGTCACTACGATATCGGCGTCGTCATAGGCGCATCGCGGTTCGGTGGACAGGACGGGTAGAATGAGTTTGGGACTATCAAACTTGGTGAGGCTCTGCGGACGCCCATATCTATACCAAGTCCTGGGTGTACCGGATTGAATGCTCCGCCTTTTCAGGCTGGGCTTATGCGCCCTGAGGTATGCCCATGCCAATGGAAACCGTGACTCCATCTGGCGGGGAGTGTAGAGAATCGCTTTACCGCTGGATAGTTTATAAGGGAAAATGATGAACGTGTTCGGGGCAGGCTTGCTGAAGGCGTCCAGCGGTACGTCAAGCAAACTGGGCCGCAGCAGCGCACGTTCAATCGTCCACGGCTTACCGTAGCGATCCGTGAACTTTACGGTGCGGGCGGTCACTGCCGTTGGCTTGATGATGTAAACGTTGTCAAGGCTGGTCTGCACACCCACAAATATCTCGGCCAGCTCGTTGAACGTCTTGGAGCAGCGGCCTTTGATGTTAGCGAACAGAAGCTTGGCGTCATCCGGCACGAATGACCACAGCCCACTGCCTATCTCGTCCGTCTTGTGTTCAACAACAGCCCCGGGCTCGCCGTATCGCCACTTTTTCAGGTTTCTGACATCCTCCAAGGTGAATACATCATGCGGCGCTTTATCCAGAACCAAGATGCAGGTGTATGTGGATGACCTGCTGAACACCTGCTGTACCCCGAAATACACGATCTGGTCCAGCGACCGCCCCTTGGCGATGATGTCACGCAAGCACTCGCCGGAACGGATCGTAAAAAACTTGTGCGGAAGTATGTATCCAAGCCGCCCCCCAGGTTGCAGCAGGTTCAAACCCCGTTCTAAAAAAAGGCTGTACTTATCGAAATTGTCGCTTTGGGCGCACTGGTAGCCCGATGTTTGGGACTGGTAGAAACGGGCCTCTTCCGGTGAATAGCCAACCATGTTCTGAATGCGGATGTACGGCGGGTTGCCAACGATCACGTCGAACTTGCCGCCAGACACCAAACCCGAAAACTCCCTGTTCCAATCAAGCGGGTTCACCTTCAGAAGCAACTGTTCAGAAACATCCGGCATGAACTGTGCGAAACGAGCAGGATCAACCAAACTATTGCCACAGACAACATGCTTGTCCAGTGATGGCAACGCCCGTTCCCTGAACCGGGCTTGATGAGCGGTGATCGACTCAACCGTTTCATTCTCGATGAGTTTGAGCAGCAGGCTGAACTTGGCGACCTCTACAGCCTGCGGATCGATGTCCACACCGAACACATGGGTGAGGAGTATGCGGCGCTTCTCATGCAACCGGAGCCGCCATTGATCTTTGCCCGCTTCGTAAATTATGTCGCTATGCTTCCGCGCACCATCGCTGATGTACCAGTTCAGGTAATGATCGAACAGACGCTGCAATACCTGTAGCAGGAATACGCCGGATCCGCAGGCGATATCCGCGACGGCCACATCCTTCAGTTGGGTGGGGGATTTCACCGAAATCTTGGGGAGAAGGGTACGGTCAACGATCTGGTCCACGACGTACTGAGGGGTTGTCGCCACACCACCGCTCGCTTTCACCTCCGGTTTCTCAACGATCGACAGTTGACCAGTCCTACCGACCACGATCTCTTGCGCAATGAACAACTCATAGATATCGCCCATTACGGCGGGATCGACTACGGCGAATGTGTAGGGACTTTGTGGATAGTACAGTTCGTCGATGATCGACATGAGCGTGTCATCGCCTATCTCAACGCCATAAGACGGATCATTGATGAAGTCGAAGATCCCGGAGTTGTACTTCCGATCCGCCTGCTTCAATAGTTGTTTTAATCCCACATAGGTCTGTGGCTTGGACAGGCGCCTCAGCGTCTCATATTTTTCCAATTCCCGGTCTTCGCAAATCCGCAGAAACACGATCCGGTTGAGCAGCCGCTGAACGATATATGTCAGTTCTTCACCGGTGACATCGGGGTTCCGTGCATGGATGTCGGCAGCCAGCAGCTCTCGCCATCGCTTGACCTGCGCCAGGAAGAACTCATCGAACTGGGAAGCGCCCTGGTGATGCGGATCGACCTTGTACTTCTCGTCAAATGCACCCGAGTAAACTGCTTCGCGGGAAAAAAATGTCCACAGTTCATCGAACCTCGATTCAAGTTCTGCAAAAGTGTACAATCCGTTCGGCTCCCGCGCTACGCGCGGGTCATCCGTCTCGTTCGGTGGCTGCGTACAGTCATAGATCGCCAGCCGGTGAAAGTTGGTCAGCAACGAAACCGGCATTCCCGCGCTGAATCCATACCGACGGGTCTGGAAGGCCGGCGCCTTATCCACTTCGATGTTCACCGACGGTTTCTTGGCCTCAACATAGAACTTCCGCTGGCGTGCAAGCCGCATTTCATAATCCGGCTTGCGCGATAGACGCTCGGCCTTGTCCTCGACCGTAGCCTCTTGAATCACTTCCTGGGCATCCTGCGTTACGCCCTTTTCGTTCAGGACATCCCATCCAAGCGATTGGAGAAGAGCGTTAATTAATTGTGTGCGGGCTTCCGTCTCATTGTAGGCAGAGCCGGACCGGATGTACTGCTCGGCGTTGGTCTTGTAACGGGAGACAACTGCAGCAATCAGCGCCCGTCCTTCTGCAATTGTTCTGGCAACTGCCATCCGTTCCTTCCTTCCCATGTAGCAAGATCAGCCGCCCCGGACGCGACCACAATGCGTTGGAAATAACTTTGTTTGCCGGTCTGATACATTCCACTTCCGGCGACGGCCGGTTTGCCAAAATGAGCGGGAAGTCCCCGCGTTTGATAGGAACTCTGTTCCACTATTTGGAAGTATAGGCAGTCCGGCCTTGTATGTCAAAGAAATTATGGAAGACCCGGCAATGCTTGAACTCCTAACAAACAATGGGTACCTCTCACGCCGGGAGAAGGACCGTCAGTTCACCGAGTTCGAAAAGAGATGCTAGGCGAACCTGGCCCTCGACGCCGGCGGCCGCCTGGCCTATCTGGCCGCCAGCGAATGGCGGCTGGGCTTCGTCATGGAAGACTGGCCCGACATCGCCTTCCGCAAGACCCGGGAACACGGTTGACAAGAATCAAATCCCACCGCGCCGCGGCAGGTTGCGATATAATTCTCCTTGACATGCAGGAAAGCTTGCCGCATCCTCGGATCGTCGAAAAGGCAAGTTCTTCAATCCAGCGCATGGTCGCAGACAAGCCCGAAGATAAGCCGGCAATGCCCGCCCTGCCTCCCGGAGTAGGCGGATACACCGGCATGGGGAGGTAAAAACTCCCGGCCCAATCCATTCAAACAAGAGGCCCCCTTCGCCTGTGCCTGCGAGGGGGCTTTTTCATTGCGGGAGGACCGGGGCTTTCCCTGCATAAGCCGCCCCGTACAATGACGGTTTTGTAGCAAGGCTTTTGCGAATTATTTCGAGTTCCGCAACGATAATCCTCAAGAAAGGCGAGAGCAATGAATATCGGGAGGCTGGCGGGAGACAACATCCGGCGGTTCGGCGAATACGAGTTCGTCAACTTTGAAGGGCGGTGGCATACCAACGTTGAAATGGACCGCATTGCCAACCGCCTGGGCAACGGCCTTAAAAGCCTCGGGATCGGGAAAGGGGACCGGATCGGCGTGCAATTGCTGAATTGCCCGGAGCTCCTCCAGGCATTTTTCGCCGTTCTCAAGATCGGCGCGATCTTGGTCCCGGTGAACCCGTCCCTGCGCCCGCATGAACTTGCCTACATCTATCGGGACGCCGGGATGGCCGCCCTGATCGGCAACGTCGCTTATCTTGACGGCATAAGGGAGGCCCGCCGCGAGGCGGCGGAGCTCAAGCGCGTAATCCTGATCGGAGGGGAAACTCCGGAGGATGCCCTGTCCTACGACGAACTCGTCAGGCTGGGGGCGGATGAGCCGGTCATGGCCGATACGGACAACGACGACACGGCGGTCATGATCTACACCGCGGGAACCACGGGAAAACCGAAAGGGGTGATGCTCACCCATTACAACCTGTACACCCATGTGGCCGGATATTATGATGTGGTATTGCTGGATACCTGGGGCGTCGCCGTAAAGGGAAAGATACAGGGGCGGGACGCCGCCGGGGGAAAAGCGCCTGCCGCGGAAGCGGAGGTATTCGGAGTAAACCGGAACCGCGTCTCCCTGATCGCCCTTCCCTTGTTCCACGGCTACGGCGTATTCGCCGTGAATCTCGAGTTTCTCGCGGGAGGCAAGCTGGTCCTTATCGGCAGGTGGAATACCGAAGAGGCGCTGGAGCGCATAGAACGATTCAAGGTCACCGAGTTCCGCGGCGTACCGACCATGTATATCCAGATACTCAACCACCCAGCGGCGGAGCGATACGATTTGAGTTCGCTCAGGACCTGCATCTGTGGTTCCGCCCCCCTGCCGCTGGAGGTGGCCCGTAATTGGCGGCGGAAATACGGCCTCCATATCTGGGAAGGATACGGGCTGAGCGAGGCAACGACCGTCAACTGCGGCAATGTAGCCGGAAGGCGGCCGCCCAAATACGGCTCCATCGGCAAATGCTACCAGAAGTACAACACCATCAGGATATTCGACGAGAATGACCGGGAACTCCCCGCCGGGCAGACAGGGGAGATCGTCATCAAAGGCCCCGGGGTGATGAAGGGTTACTGGAATAAGCCTGCGGAAACCGCGGAAGCGATCCGGAACGGCTGGCTCCACACCGGAGATATGGGATATGCCGACGAAGACGGCTATCTTTACATCACGGATAGAAAGAAGGACCTGATCATCCGGGGAGGGGAGAACATCTATCCGAAGGAGATAGAGAACGTCCTTCACCGGCATCCCCAGGTCCTGGAGGCGGGGGTGATCGGCGTTCCGGACCCGGTTTACGGCGAAGAGGTCAAGGCGTTTGTCGTTCTCAAGACGCCCGGGGCGGCCGGGGAAGAGGATCTCCTGAATTTCTGCCGGGGGCAGTTGCCCAACTTTAAAAGGCCGAAATCCGTCCGGATCATGGACGCCTTGCCCAAGAGCGCGGTCGGCAAGATATTGAGGAGAGAACTGAGAAACATGGGGTGAGTCCAGCCGAGGACAACAAGGGTAAAATTGCAGTGAAATCTCCTTGACATGCCGGGGTGCTTCTCTTATCCTCGTCCAGCCCCCATATAACAAAGTGGTTCTTAACGTCTTTTATAAAAAGGAGGTGCGACATGAACAAGAGGCTGATCAGCGTTATTATCGGCGGATTATTGATGGTCGCAACTGCGGGCGTCGCCGCGGCCCAGCCGGCGGACCAGAAAGTGTTTAAATGGAAATTCCAGTCTCACTGGCCGGCCGGCAGCGCATCCTTCAAGCCGTTGAAGGATTACTTCGATCAAAAACTGACCAAGATGACCAACGGCCGTCTGGAGATCACGCTCCATCCGGCGGGGGCGATGGTTCCTACCAAGGACATCTTCGGCGCCGCCCGCAAGGGAACGGTCGAAGGGGCGACGGCAGCCCCGATCTACTGGATGAGCATTATTCCCCTGGCCGCGGTAGCGGCCAACTGTCCGATGACCTTCCGGGACGCCAAGGAGGGCCTGCATTTCCACTTCAACCTCGGCTTCGAAGACATGCTCAAGGAGGCGCACGCCAAGCACGGGCTCCTCTATTACACGGAGAAGATTTATCCCACGGCCATGATAGGGAAGAAACCTATCCGCAGGATCGAGGACTTCAAAGGATACAAGATCCGTTCTTCCGGGGCGATCGCCGACATGCTCAAGGACCTGGGCGCCGCGCCCAGCATGATCCCCGGCGAGGAGCTATACCTGGCCCTGCAAACCGGCGTCGTCGAAGGGGCGCACTGGGGGGCGGCCGGCGGGGCGCTGACCATGAAACTCTGCGAGGTGGCCAAGTACTACATCCAGCCGGATCTGGCAATGGCCGGCACCGACGTGATCATCATCAACAGGGATGCCTTCAATGCCCTGCCCAAGGATCTGCAGACGATACTCGACAAGGCCTTGAAGGAAAGGGTGTATCAGCGGACGGAAGAGTACGTGGGCGATGAGCGCAGGGCATTGGAAACCATGATCAGGGATTACAACGTCACGGTATCCACCCTGCCGCCCGAGGATCAGAAGAAGATGATGGTGGCGGCCATGAAGGAATGGGACAAGGTGGCGGCCAAGGACGCGGATGCGACCAAGGCCGTCGGCATGCTGAAGGATTACCTCAGGAAGCTTCGCTACATCGATTAAGCGGGACCGAAAAAGAGGGGGTTGAATCGCTCATGAAGGTCTTTCTTAAGGCGATCGACCGGACGAACGAGCTGCTGGGCCAGGCAATCAGCTACTTGATTACCCTTCTCATAGGCGTGATCCTCTATGAGATATGCGTCCGATACCTGTTCAATGCCCCGACCATCTGGGCCCATGAAATCTCCCAGATGATCTACGGGGTCTACGTCATTCTTTTAGGGGGGTATCTTCAGCAGCGCAAGGGACACGTGAACGTGGATATCCTCCACCTGCGCTTTCCCCCCCGCGTCCGGGCAATAATCGACCTGTTCACCTGGCTCCTGTTTTTCTGCTTCTCCGGAATCCTGCTCTGGAAGGGATGGGAGATGGCCTGGGATTCCTTCCAGTACCGGGAGACCGATGCCACCGCTTTCGCCCCGCCGATCTATCCGTTGAAAATGACGATCCCGCTGGGCGCCCTCCTGTTGCTGCTGCAGGGCCTGGTTAAATACATCGGCGATCTCCGGCTGGCCATCACCGGCAAGGAGGAGGCGCCATGAGCATCGAGCTGATCACCGTCCTGCTCTTCGGCGCCATCATTGTCTTCCTCGCCCTGGGCCTCCCCCTGGCCTTCGTCCTGGGGGGGGTGGGGGTGGCGGGCTCCTATCTTCTCTGGGGAAACAAGGGCCTCTTCCTGCTGGCGTCCCAGGCCTACGGTGCAATGGGGAAATTCACCCTGCTGGCCATTCCCCTTTTTATCTTCATGGCCATGATCCTGGAGAGGTCGGGAGTGGCCGACGACCTCTACACCCTCATGCACCGCTGGATGGGATCCCTGCGGGGCGGGCTGGCCATCGGCACGGTAATCATCTGCACCATATTCGCCGCCATGTCCGGGATCAGCGGCGCGGCAACCGTATCGATGGGGGTGATCGCCCTTCCGGCAATGCTCAAGCGGAACTACGACAAGAAGATTGCCATGGGTTGCATCTCGGGAGGGGGCGCGCTGGGAATCCTGATCCCTCCCAGCGTGCCCATGATTCTCTACGCGACCCTGACCGGGGAGTCCATCGGGGGACTGTTCGCCGGCGGCATACTGCCCGGCCTTCTCTTGGCCTCTCTGTTCATCGTTTACATCGGCGTCCGCTGTTATATCCAGCCGTCGCTGGGGCCCGCGCTTCCTGGGGAAGAAATGGTGTCCTGGCGGGAGAAGATGATATCCCTCAAGGCGGTGGCCCTGCCGGTGATGATCATCGTCATGGTCCTGGGATCGATCTATGCGGGGGTCTGCACGGCCACCGAGGCCGCCGCCCTGGGATGCCTGGGGGCGATCATCTCGGCGGCCGTCTATCGCAAGCTGAACTGGACGCTGCTTAAGGAGACCTGCCACCGGACCGCCGCCCTCACGGCCATGATCATCTGGATCCTCATCGGGGCTTATTGTTTTACTTCCGTCTATACCGGCACAGGGGCGCATAAACTGATGGAACATATCCTGCTGTCCATCCCCGGAGGACGGTATGCGATCCTGATTGCCATGCAGCTCGTCTTTTTCATTCTGGGATGCATCCTCGATCCCGTGGGCATCATCATGATCTGCACCCCCGTCTTTGTCCCCGTCATCAAGACACTGGGATTCGATCCCCTGTGGTTCGGCGTTCTTTTCATCATGAATATGGAGATGGGGTACCTGACGCCTCCTTTCGGTTTCAACCTGTTCTATATGAAGGCCATCGTGCCGGACGGGATAACGATGGGCGATATCTACCGCTCCATCGTCCCTTTCGTGATCCTTCAGGGGATAGGGCTGATCATCGTCGTCATTTTCCCGGAGATCGCCCTTTGGCTCCCTAAATTGATAGCAAGGTAAGAAGGATATTTTTCAGAGTTTCCAAAGGTAGAAGCCGATGTCCGGTTCCATGCCGCCGGCCGTGGGTGCGAATTCGCAGCCTATGTAGCGGTCCTTGACGAAACGGACGATGGCCTCCTTCCGGATGGTGGTCTTCATGGCGTCATCGAGGGTGAAGGATATCTTGATGAGATGCCCCTTCTGGAGTCCGTGTTTATCGGAGGCCAGAAAACCGCACCCTCCGTAGGAGAGATTGACGATGGCCACCTTCTCGGACAAACCTGCAGGGTCCAGGCGTGTCATCAGCCCTTCGAAGGCGAGATCTTTCCGGAAATACTTGCGGACTTCGATCTGGATTTCAAAACCGGCGCCGCAGGCCGGGCAGTCGACCTTGAACGGCACGTTGCTGGGATATTTGGACGCCGACTCGCGCCGGCTCTTTTCGCAGACAGGACAATGCAGGACAACCATTCCGTCTCTATCCGTAAATATGACCGTGGTCGCCATTTGGAAGTCCTTTTCACATAAACAAGATAAGGAAAATCAACCCGCCGAACTCAGAGAACAAGGAGTCTAAAGATCAGTTTTTCTACATGATGTGTTTCCTTAATCCCTCCGATTTCATTTGTCAAATAAAAATGTTCAGGCGTACTTCTCCTCCCGGTAGCGGGCCATCCGCACCTGGGCGTCGAGATCGCGCTTGCGCAGGCGGATGCTCGCGGGGGTGACCTCGACAAGCTCGTCCTCGGCGATGAACTCGATGCACTCGTCGAGCGACATCGGCCGCGCGGGCCGCAGGATCACCGTCTGGTCCGCGGTGGAGCTCCGCATGTTGGTGAGCTTCTTCTCCTTGACGATGTTGACGTTCATGTCCACGGAACGGTTGCGCTCGCCGACCACCATCCCGGCGTACACCTCCGTTCCCGGCGAGACGAACAGCTCGCCGCGGTCCGCCATCGCATGGGCGGCGTAGGCGGTCACCCGGCCCGGCCGGTCGGCCACCAGCGCCCCCGTCATCCGCTGCGGGATCGGCCCCGCCCAGGGTTCGTACCCCTCGAAGAGGGTGTTCATCACGCCGGCGCCTTTGGTGTCCGTCAGGAAATGCCCCCTGAAGCCGATCAGGCCGCGCGCCGGAATGACGAACTCCAGGTTCGCCCGGCCGCTCCCCTTGTTGATCAGATTGGTCATCCGTCCCTTCCGGGCGGCCAGTTTCTCCGTGACGATCCCCACGAACCCTTCCGGGATGTCCAGAAAGAGGCGCTCCACCGGTTCGAGGATTTTCCCGCCCTCCTCCTTCGTGATGACGCGGGGTTTGGAGACCATGCACTCGTAACCCTCCCGGCGCATCGTCTCGATGAGGATCGCCATCTGCAGCTCCCCCCGCCCGCAGATCTCGAAGGCGTCGGCCCGCTCCGTTGGATGCACCCTGAGCGCCACATTGCGGAGGGTCTCCCGTTCGAACCGGTCGCGGAGGTGGCGGGAAGTGAGGTATTTGCCTTCCCGGCCGGCCAGCGGGCCGCTGTTGACGAAAAACAGCATCGACACGGTCGGCTCGTCCACGCGGATCCGGGGCAGGGGCTGCGGATCCTCCAGGGAGGAGACGGTGTCGCCGATGCAGAGGTTCTCGACGCCGGCGAAGGCGATGATGTCGCCGGCCTCGACCCGCTCCGCCTGGACCCTCTTGAGGCCCGAAAAGGTGTAGAGGGCGGAGAACCTGATCCCCGGCAAGATCCCCTGCTCCCCGCAGAGACTGTAGGCCTGGCGCAGCGCAAGCTCGCCGTTCATCAGGCGGCCGACGGCAATCCGGCCGACGTAGGGATCGTAGTCCAGATTCGTGACGAGGAATTGCGGGACGGCGGAGTCGTCTCCCTCCGGGCCGGGGATTGTCGCGAGGATCGCGTCGAACAGCGGCGCGAGATCCGCCGAGGCGTCCCCCGGCTTCAGGTGGGCGACGCCGCGCTTGGCGTTCGTGTAGAGGATGGGGAACTCGATCTGCTGCTCCGTCGCGTCGAGGTCTATGAACAGGTCGTACACCTCGTTGATCACCTCCTCGATCCGGGCGTCGGGACGGTCGATCTTGTTGATGACGAGGATGATCGGGATCCGCCGGGCGAGGGCCTTCTTCAGGACGAAGCGGGTCTGCGGGAGCGGCCCCTCGCTTGCATCGACGAGGAGGATCGCCCCGTCCACCATGTTGAGGCTCCTCTCGACCTCCCCGCCGAAATCGGCGTGCCCCGGAGTATCGACGATGTTGATCTTCACCTCCCCGCAGCGGACGGCGGTGTTCTTGGCCATGATCGTGATGCCCCGCTCCCGTTCGAGGTCGAGCGAATCCATCACACGATCCTCCACGACCTGGTGGTCGCTGAAGGTCCCGGTCTGCCTGAGCATCCCGTCGACGAGCGTCGTCTTGCCGTGGTCCACGTGGGAAATGATGGCAATGTTGCGGATATTGTTCTTGCGCATTTTTTATCGCGCCCCGCCTTCCGGCGACCCCTCCGGAGAAGGGGTTCCGGATCCTTCGCCTTCGCGCCGGCGGCCCCGGCCGCTTCTCCGGCGGGGGCGTTTTTTCCTCTTGTCGCCGCCCGTCTCCTCCCGACCCGCGGCCGGCGCCGCCTCTTCCTCCGGCTCTTCCGCCGAGGGCGACTGGGGCGGGGCCTGGAGCGTCCGCTGGTAGTATTCATCCAGAAGCATGGCGATCAGGGGCGATTCTTCTTCCGCCTCGGCCAGGCTCCGCCCCAGGGCGATGAACCGGCGCATCCGCTCGTTCTCCAGGCTGTCGCGCGCCCGGAGTCTCGCCTCCAGGGAGGCGATCACCCGCTGTGAGACGATCGCGCCTACATCCTCGTCGGCGGGGAGCGCCTTTTCCTTGAGGTCGATGTTGAAACTCCGGGCGATCGATTTGAGGGCGAACTGCTCCATCCCGGCCACGAGTGTAATGGCGGTGCCGCTCGCGCCGACGCGCCCCGTGCGCCCCGCGCGGTGGATGTAGAGTTCGGGGTCCTCCGGCGGTTCGTACTGGATCACGTGCGAGAGGTCCGGGATGTCGATCCCGCGGGCCGCCACGTCGGTCGCCACGAGAAAGCGCAGGGTCCCCTTGCGCACCCGCTGCATGACCTTTTCCCGCGCCCCCTGGGCAAGGTCGGAACTCAACTCGTCGGCGTCGTAGCCGAACCGCTTGAGGACGACCGAGACGTAATGCACGGTCGATTTCATGTTGCAGAAGATGATCGCCGAGACGGGATTTTCCATCTCGATGATCCTGACCAGGGACCGCTCCCGCTGCATCCCCGGCACGACATAATAGACCTGCTCGGTTTGGACCACGTGGACGTGATCCCGGCTCAGACTCAGAAACTCGGGTTTCCGGAGAAATTCGTTCGCGAGGCGCAGGACGAAGGACGGAAAGGTTGCGGAGAACATGTAGTCGTTGATCGGTCTTTTAGGGAGGAACTGCTGGACCCGCTTCATATCGGGATAGAAACCCATCGAGAGCATCCGGTCGGCTTCGTCGAAGACCAGAATCTGGAGGGCGTCGAGGTTGAGGGTGCCCTTGAGGAGGTGGTCGAGGATGCGGCCCGGCGTCCCCACGACGAGCTGCGCCCCGGTGCGGAAGGCATCCAACTGGGGGCCGTACTTCACGCCGCCGTACACCACGGCCGTCCGCACCCCAAGATCGCCGCAGAGGACCTCAGCCTCCCGGGCGACCTGCTGGGCCAGCTCCCGCGTGGGGACGAGGACGAGGGCCTGGCAGGCGCCCTTCGCCGGATCGATCCGCTCCAGGATCGGCAGGAGGAAGGCGCCGGTCTTGCCGCTCCCCGTCTGCGACTGGACCATCAGGTCCCGCTTGGCCAACAGATAGGGGATCGCCCGGGCCTGGACCGAAAGGAGCTTTGTCCATCCCGCCCTGGCGCAGGCCGCCTGCAGCGGTTCCGGCAATTCTTCCAGCATCGTCTCCGCCAAGGCGTCCTCCGGCTCGACAATCCGTTCCGCTGCGCCCCCCTTCTGCGCCCTGTCCGCCCCTGCAGGCACTTCTTCTCTTTCGGTGGCGGCGCCGTTCTTATCTGACTCTTGTTGCATGCTTCCTCTCTTTCGCTTCCGCCATTGACGGGGTGTTGATCCTTGCGTAATCGGCCCCGGCTGTAACAATCCGGCCGGGAAATTTCTATTAGAAACCTTTGAAAATCATGCGCACTGGGGAGGTGCTCATTTTAGAAAGTGTCCCCCTAAGCATGATTTTCAATTTGTACATAGGCCTCCATTATTCCTTATTTTGCGGCGGCAGGATACGCCGGGAACGCCGTCTTGTCAAGGCATTTGCGTCTAAGTTGCCGATTATCGTAAATTATTCTCTATGCCGGTCAAAGGCGCTCCGGCGCGGCCGGATTGCCGACGATTTTCCTTGAACCAGACCCGCCGGTTTGATAAGCAAGTGTGCAAGGGGCCTGCGGAAAAGACCCTTCCTGAAAGGGATCATGGATCAACAACGCTATCCGCCGGCTGCTCTCGCCTGGCTCGTCTGGGGGCTTGGCGCGGCCTTATATTTCGCGGGCTTCTTTCATCGCGTGGCCCCCGCCGTCATGACCGACCGTTTGAGGGCCGACTTCCGCATCGGGGCCGCGGCGCTGGGCAATTTCAGCGCCTTTTATTTCTACAGCTACTTTCTCATGCAGGTTCCCACGGGCATCCTGTCAGATTACTGGGGTCCCAGGAGGCTCCTGACCGCCGGCGCGCTTGTGGGCGCCTGCGGGACCTTTCTGTTCGCCTCCGTTTCCTCCATCCTCGGGGCAATGATCCTCCAGCCGGCTGTCGGCTGGCTGCTCGATCTTGCCTGGAGTGGAACCTTCTCCGGCGGGGCACGCATCTATGAGCCGAACGCCTACCGGCTCGGCTTTCTCCCGATCGCCGTCTTCTCGGCGATTGCGCTTCTCTCCATCGAATTCGCCTCCGAAACCGGCTCCCGCCAACGGGAGGACCGGGAGGAAAGCCAGTAAAACTGCGGCCGCCTTTTTGAAAAATGTCTTGACATCCCGAAAAACGCCAGGTAGGTTGTTAACAATATTGGTGTCAAGTATGTTAATATTATGTCAGCAAGCAGTAGTATGAGTTGTCTTTATCCGGCAACCGATCAAATCATAAAGCACTTCTGATTCGACGCCCCATTGTTACAGGAAGAATGCTCATGAAACTCTTCGAACCTGCCCGCATTGGACCCTTGGAGTTGAAGAATCGACTCGTCATGACGGCCATGACCACGCGGCTGGCCGGGCCCAGGGGGGAGGTCACCGACCGGCTTGCCGAATACTACGCAGTCAGGGCGGTGGGCGGGGTGGGCATGATCACGGTGGAAGAGGCTTCCATCCATCCGCAGCTTCCCCACGTGACCAACGCGCTGGGCGTCTACGGCAACCATCTCCTCCCAGGACTAAGGAATCTGACCAGACGCATCCACGATGCAGGCGCACTCGCTTCATTGCAGATCGGCCTGTATTTCCGCCAATCGGTCAACGGATTCCCCCGCTTTGCCGCTTCGGCCGATTCCCCGGATTGCGGGCCGAGCTGCAAGGAACTCACCCCCGATGAGATCCATTACCTGACGGGTCTTTTTACGGACGCGGCGATCCGGACCCGGGAGGCCGGCTTTGACGCCGTCGAGATTCATGCCTGCCACGGCTGCATCCTCTCCGAATTCCTTTCGCCTTACTGGAACCGGAGAACGGATGAATACGGCAGCGACCGTTCCGGCCGGTTCCGCTTTGCCCTGGAGATCCTGGAGGACATACGCCGGAGTCTCGGTTCCGATTACCCGGTCATCTACCGGATCTCGGGCAGCGAGTTTCATCCGGGCGGGTTCACGTCCGAGGATGGGATCGCCCTGTCGCGCGCCCTGGAAAACGAGGGCGTCACCGCCGTCAACGTATCCGGCGGGCTCGGTCATATCAACCACCTCTCCATCCCGCCCAGCGACGTGCCGCGGGGCATCCTCCTGCCATTGGCCCAGGGGATCAAATCGGCGGTGAAGGTGCCTGTCATCTGCGGAAATTCGCTGACCCCGGAGATGGCGGAACAGGCAGTTTCCAAAGGCCAGACGGACCTCGTCGGTCTGGGCCGCCCCCTGATCGCCGATCCCGAGTGGCCTCTCAAGGTTCGAGAGGGCCGGACCGGGGAAATCCGCTTCTGCATCCGTTGCAACCAGGGCTGTTTCGGGGGATTGCGCGATCCGAAGATGCCTGGCCTGACCTGCCTTTACAATCCCTCTGCCGGACGGGAAATGGAACGTAACATTCATCCCGCCGGCGCCAAACGAAAGATTGCCGTCATCGGCGGCGGTCCGGCCGGCTGTGAAGTGGCGCGGGTAACCCGCTTGCGCGGCCATGACGTTCTGCTTATCGAAAAGGAGGGACGGCTGGGCGGGCAGTTCAATCTGGCCGCACTTCCCCCGAAAAAAGAGGATTTTACAAAGCTTGCCGAATTCTACACGAACGAACTAATCCGGCTCGGCGTGCAGGTGCGTCTGAACACCGAGGTCACCCCCGAGATGATCGGGACGCTGGAGGTCGATACGGTCGTCGTCGCCACCGGTTCCGCGCCGGTCGTGCCCAAGATGCCGGGAGCGGACCTTCCCCACGTGACCACGGCCCATGACGTCCTGGCCGGCAAGGTGGCGATCGGCAAGAGTCCGGTGGCCGTGATCGGCGGCGGGGCCACCGGACTGGAGACGGCCGATTATCTCTCCGAGCGGGGGTTCGATGTCACCGTGATTGAGATGCTGGACGCGCCTGGGCGGGACATTATGCCCGGAATCGGGGTGCGGGAATCGCTTCTGACCAGGCTCGTCGAGAAAAAGGTCAGGATTCTCACCGGTCGCCGAGTCGTGGCCATAGAGTCGGATGCGGTCGTGGCATCCGACAGACCCTTGAAGGGAGGTGGAAACGAAATCAGGATTTCAGCGCAGAGCGTGGTGTTTTGCCTGGGTAATCGCGCCGAAGGGGCAATGATCCGGCTGGAACCGGCTTGCTGCTGCAGTAACCTGTTGTGCGGCGTCGGGGACTGCCGATTCCCGGGCAATGCCCTGGACGCGGTTCATGCGGCTTACGATCTGGCCGCAAACCTATAACAGGCGAGGGGGGCTTATTCGATACACTGTTAGACGTTTTTCAACAATCACAGTTCATCATCGCACGACTAAGGATGGCCGGAGACGGATTTTTCGAAGGCGTCCCATTGTGGATACGGAGGCCCCGCTTCCGTGTATTTCATACCTTTCTTGAAAGGAGAGTGTATCATGAAAAATGCAACAAAACTGGTTCTGGTCGGTTTGGCGTGCGTATCAATGCTTTTATTGTCATTTTCCCCGGCCATGGCGGTCAAGAGGATCCGTACCGGCACAGTGGCCCTGCCGGAGACCACTCTCCACCAGGCACTGGTGAAATGGCAGTCCGTTTTACAGGAGAAATCCAAAGGCGAGCTGGCCGTCACCATCCTGGACCGCGGCGTCATGGGCGGCGATCGAGAGATGATCGAGGCCTGCCGTCTGGGCACCCTGGATTCGGCCGTCGTCAGCGGGTCCGTTCTCTCCAACCTCGTGCCCCAGTTCTTCATGATTCCCCTTCCCTATCTCTTCAACGATCATTCGGAAGTCAACGCTTATCTGGATGGACCTTTAGGCGCCAAACTGTTCGGCATGCTGGAGCCAAAGGATCTGGTCGGCCTGGGCTGGGCGACCTGGTCTTTCCGAGGCATCTGGAACAACGTCCGTCCGATCGTCAAGCCCGACGACATCAAGGGACTGAAGATCCGCACGGTGGAGACTCCGTTGGACATGTCTACGATGAACAGCATGGGCGGCGTGGCGACCCCGATGTCCTGGAACGAATGCCTGTTAGGGCTGCGCCAAGGCACCGTGGACGGCATCTCCACCACCTACGGTCTGGGCTACGCCCTGAAGCTCTATGACATCGCCAAGTACGCGACCCAGACCAAACATTACTACGAAACCGCCCCCCTGATCATGAGCAAGAAGCTCTTCGACAAATTCACCCCGCAGGAGCAGAAGCTGATCAAGGAGTCCGCGGCGGAGGCTCTGCGCTGGGCAAGGCTGGAGCAGGCCAAGGTCGACGAGGCGAGCGCCGCGCTGCTCGAGGCAAAAGGCGTCAAGGTCAATGCCATTCCTGCGGAGACCTTCGAGACCTTCCGGCAGAGGACGCGGCCGGTTTACGCCCAGTTCGTGGACAAGATCGGCAAGGAGTTCATGGATGAATCGATGAAGTTCATTGAAAGCAACAGGAAGAAATAATAATCCCGCGCCGCAACCGGGGCGGTTATTTCAACCGCCCCGGGAATGGAGACTCGCCATGTTTGTGGAAAAGATCTTGAATTTCATCGAAAAGATCCTGGAGATGATCTGCACGGTTTTCGTGGGCGCGATCGTTTTCGTCCTGTTTTACGCGGTGATCATGCGTTACGTGTTTCAGAACCCGCCCGCCTGGTCTATCGAGGCGAGCCGGTTCATGTTCCTTTGGATGGTCATGTTCGGCGCGGTCCTGGTGACCAGGGAGAAAAGCCATATCGGGATCGATTTCATCGCCAATATCCTCCCCCTGAAGATCCGCTTCTTCTGGCACAACTTGCTGCGGCTGGTGATGCTCGGCTTCTGCGGCGTGCTGATCTATTACGGCGTCAAGATTCTTCCGATTGTGGGCCAGGCGAACACGCCGACGCTAGAGATGTCCATGGGATGGCTTTACGCCTCCGTGCCCGCCGGCGGCTTTCTGATGGGCGTCTATATCCTGGAAGAGTTCATCCGTTCCCTCCGTGAGGGGTACCGCTCGGTACGCTTGAAGGAGGGCAACGGCCTATGATCCAATATATTGTTCTGCTGTTTATCGCCACCGTCCTGCTCGGGCTGCCCCTGTTTTTCGCTTTCGGGTTTGCGGCCAGCATGGCTTGCTGGGTGGCGGATCTCCCCCTGGAGGCCATCGCCCAGCAGATGATGATCGGAATGGACTCTTTCTCTCTCCTGGCGATCCCCGGATTCATTCTTGTCGGCGATATCATGTGCCAGGGAGGGATCGCCAGGCGAGCGGTGGACTTCTGCGTTGCCCTGATCGGCCACTTCCGGGGCGGGCTCTCCATGGTGGCGGTCATGGCGGGCATGATCATGGGCGGCATTTCAGGTTCAGCCGTCGCCGACACCGCGGCTATCGCCTCAACCATGATCTCCCCGATGGAGGAGGAAAAGTACCCTCGGGATTTCTCCGCGGCAGTGGTCGCCACGGCCGGCCCCCTGGGAAACATTATTCCTCCCTCCATCCCGATGATCGTCTACTCCATGACCTCCGGAGAGTCTCTTCTGGATCTTTTCCTGGCCGGCTACATTCCCGGGGTGATGATCGGTTTGAGCCTGATGGCCTACTGTTACTACATCTCCAAAAAACACGGGTACGGACGAACCAATGCCCGATTTTCCTGGCAAAGGGTCGTGGTGACCTTCAAGCGTTCGTTCTTGGCCATTCTGACGCCGCTGTTCATCGTGGGCGGCATCGTCTCGGGCATATTCACGCCGACGGAGGCGTCCATGATGGGGGTCGTCTACTGTCTCATCGTTGCCATCCTCGTCTATAAGGAGCTCAGGTGGAGCGACATGCCCGGAATCTTGCTGAAGTCGGCGAAATCCACGGCGAAGCTGACAGTCATCATAGCCATCGGTTCGGTCTTTTCCTATATCTGTATCAGCGAGGGCGTTCCCGAGATGATCAAGCGGTTCATTCTGAGCATCTCCGACAACAGACTGGTCATTCTGCTGATGCTGAACGCTTTTCTGCTCTTCCTCGGATGCATCCTGGACATCCTCGTGGCCACGATCATCCTCGTCCCGATGCTTGTTCCCCTGGCCGCCGCCGCGGGAATCGATCAGCTCCACCTGGCCGTGCTGTTTGTTATCAACATGTCCATCGGCCTTCTGACGCCCCCGGTCGGGTATTCCCTGTTCGTGGCGTCCACCATTTCCAAAGTGCCTGTGGAGAAGATCGCCGTCAGGGCGGTCCCGATCGTGGTGACCATGATTGTCATTGTGGTTCTGATCATGTTCTTCCCACAGATCGCCCTGTACGTGCCGAGCCTGGTTCACTGACCCCGGCCGGCGGAGAGGGCAAGGGTTGCAGAGAAATTGCTTGCAATTAAAACCGGTCAAGGAGATGAAAATGCATTATGTCCATGAAAGAGAAGTGAAGGCGCTCGATCTGCCGGGCCGGAACTGGAAAAAACTGATCGACCCGGAAACGAGCGGGTGCAGGAACATGATCTTCGGAGTGGTCTCCTTTCCGCCGGGCAGCGACCCGGGGACCCACGTCCATGAACGAGAGGAGGAGATTATCTATGTGATCTCAGGCAATGGCGAAACCCGGATCGGGGAACAGGTCTATCCTCTGGCGCCTGGCGTTGCCGTCTTCACGGAGCCGGGGATCGCCCATGGAGTGAAGACGCTGGGCAGCGAGCCGCTGGTACTGGTGAGCGTCTTCAGTCCCCCGGTCCGGCCGGGATCGTACGACAGGAAGAAATAGCCGCTCTGCCGCGGCGGCTGCACCAAAATAATCATGTTAAGAAAGGAAAAATGATTATGGATCTGCTGAACGAAGTGAAAGAGTATTTCGCCGATTCCGACCACTGGCGCCGTCTGTGCTCAGCCCTGCAGGATCCCGATCCCTGGGGCACCCACATCCATGCCTACGCGGAGACCTCCGTCCACCCGGATTCTCTGGAGAAGATCATGACGGAATACTTCAAACGCATGGGTTGGCCTTCCGCCCGGAAGATCGACCACATGGCCCCCAAGAGGGGCATGGGCAGCCTGCACGGCGTCGAACCCAAGGGGAAGCCGCATTTCGACTACCAGTGGTTTTTCAACAAGGATGTGGGCCTGCGAGCCTTCGAAGGCGGCGAGTCCGGATGCAACCTGCTGATCTGGAACCGCTGGTATATCAACCGGTTTTACTCCCAGTTCGACTTCCGCAATATCGGGCCGGAAGAGGAGAAGGCGCTGGAAGCCTATTTCAAATCCGAACATTTCATGAACGGCATCAAATTCCCCGTCCTGCCCACGACGAACCACATGCACATCAATGTCCATTCCAGCGTCCACCCGGACTACATCCAGAAATACGCCGAGGCGGCCTTCAAACGGGAGGGTATCCAACTTTACTACACCTGCCCTAATGTGTACCTGGTCGACGGCCGTTACCGCAACAAGCTGGTATTCATGTGCCGGTCCCCCGAAGTGGTCTTCGATATCGGCTGGAAATTTACGCCGGGGGTCACGATCGAGCCTGCCTGGGAAACATGGATCTTCGAGGAGAATCCCGGTTACGACGTCTGGTCGTCGGACATGCTGGCCGAGGTCATGGACGCGCCCTATGTAAAGTTGACCGACGCCGAGATCGATGAGGTGCTGGATGCCTGCCGGTTCCCGAAATAGCAGGAGGGGAGCATGGGTCGTCCTTTTTCGGTCGGGACTCCGCCGTTAATAGAAAACCCCGACCGAACGCTTCATGCCATAGGACGCCTTGTATTCAAGCACGTGAACGCCTTGAGAGTGAGATAATGATATGGTTGCCAAGAGCAAAAAGACGACGCCTAAAACAAGGAAAATGGATTTTCAATCCTTCGTATCCCGGGTCGAAAACATGATCCTGACCGGCACGTTCAAGCCTCGGGAAAGACTGATCGAGGCGGCCCTGTCCGAGATGTTCGGGGTGAGCCGCTATCTGGTGCGGGATGCCTTCAAGGTCTTGGAAACCAAAGGCCTGGTGACCGTCACTCCCTTCCGGGGGGTGGTTGTGAGTGAACTAGGCCAACAGGAAGTGGAAGAGATCTTCGTGATCCGTGCGGCGCTCGAGCAGGCAGCCCTCCGTTTGTCCTCGCAAAACGCGACGACCGTGGACATCAAGGTTCTCCGGAAAATGGTCAAAAAGTTCGAGGACGCCCATCGCGACGACGACTTTGTAGCCATGGTCGCGGCGGATACCAATTTTCACGACTACGTTTTCCAGATGTCGCGGAACAAGACTCTGCGCCGCATGATCAACGACCTCCGCAACCGCTGCCACATCATCCGATATTCCGCCTGGTCTTCGCCGAACATACTCCAACAGGTCATAGAAGAGCATCGTTTGATCGTCGACGCAATCGAGGCCCGTGACGCGGCGGCTCTCAATGATCTGTCGGAAAGGCATATCCGTCGCGCCAAGGAGGCTTATCTGCTCCGCCTGAAGGCGGAAAATGCCCTTTTGAAATGAATATGAATATATTTTCACCCTTGGACATCAGAAATGTCCGTTTCAAGAACCGCGCCGTCATGGCGCCCATGGTGCTCAACTGCGCCGGCGAAGACGGATCTGTCACACCGGACTTCAGGGATTTTTATGTTGCCCGCGCCAGGGGAGGCGTCGGATATATCATTCTGGGCGGCGCCTTTGTACATCCGGACGGCAGAGGATTCGGCCGTCAGCTCGGCATCGACCGGGACGAATTGATCCCCGGATTGACCGAACTGGCTTCCGGCATCCGGCAGCATACCCGGCTGGGAATCCAACTGAGCTTCAAGAGCGTCGGCCGACCTCCGGAAACCTTTGACCTGGAGCAGATCCGCTCTTACAGGCGGACCTTCGCACGGGCTGCCGTCCGCGCCCGGCAGGCCGGCTTCGACGCGGTGGAACTCCATGCCTGCCATGACTACTGGCTCAATTATTTCCTCTCGCCCTATTTCAACCGCCGTACCGACAAATACGGCGGGGATCGCGAAAATCGTTTTCGCCTGCTGCGTGAAACGGCGGAAGAAGTGCTCTCGGCGGTCGGCGGCGATCTCCTGGTCGGCGTCCGCCTTAGCATGGCCGATTTCGTGGACGGCGGTCTGGACCTCGATGAAACCCTCGAAATCGGCCGTCGTCTGGAGGCGATCGGAGCGGATTACCTCAGCGCGTCGGCAGGGATCGGGCTTACCCAGTTCCGGATGTCTCCGCCGTCGGACATCCCGAGGGGCCGCCTGCTGGTTTACGGCCGGGCGCTGCAGCAGACGGTTTCCATCCCGGTGATCGGCGTCGGACGCCTCGACCGTCCAACTGTTTTCCGCGAGGCGGTGGAGGGCGGACATGTAGGCATGGCTGCTGCAGCCCGTGCCTTCATTGCGGATCCGGAGTTTGCCGCCAAGATGGAGCAGCGCCGGGAGGAGGAGATCCGGCCCTGCCTGGCCTGCAATTATTGCCTGACATGCCTGCATCAGGGACAAGCCCTGCGCTGCACCGTAAATCCTTGGATCGGTCGCGATCTGCATCAGCTGGAACCGCTGTCGAAACCGGCTCGCGTGCTGGTTGTAGGAGGCGGCCCGGCTGGGCTGACGGCCGCAACCGCCGCGGCATTGCGGGGCGCACAGGTCCGCTTGATCGACAAAAAACCGACTTTGGGCGGCGCGTTGAACATAGCCGCACGGCCCCCCTTCAAGGAACCCATCGCCGACCTGGCGTGCTATCTCGTGGACCGGGCCGGTTCGGCGGGGGTTACCGTGGAGCTTAAACGGGATTTTTCTCCCGCGGTGCTGGCGGAGCATGAACCGGACGAGGTGGTCGTGGCCACTGGTTCCCTCCCCTGGGCGCCTGAATGCGTCTGCATGGGCGACAGCCGGGTGATCGCCGCCGAGGACATCCTCCTGTGCGACCGGATCCGCCCCGGGCGTTACCTGGTCGTCGGCGGCGGCCTGGTCGGTCTGGAAACCGCCGAGTACCTGGCCGAGCGCGGCGCCGAGGTGACCGTGGTGGAGATGCTCGCCCAGGTGGGCGCGGGACTCGGTCCCATTCGCCTGAAGCTGATGCTGGATCGCCTGATCAAAGCCGGAGTCAACCTCCTCACCAAAACCCAGGTAATCTCAGTCCGGAACGGCTCGCTCCGGGTGGCAACGGCCGGCCGGGAGCATACGCTCGGACCCTGCGAGGCCGTGGTGGTGGCCACGGGTTACCGCTGCAATCCGGTTCCGGCGACAATCTTCGGCGAAGGCGTCAAGGTGCAGGTCATCGGGGACGCCTGCCGGGCGCGGTCCCTTGTCGAGGCGATTCAGGAAGGCCTCGATGCGGCCATGAACATCGGACAATAAACAGGTTTCCCGGGGCGAAAGTCCTGTTCCCGGGCAACCCTGAAAGGAATTGGGAGAAAGTGAAAGAGATCGCACCAGCCATCGGCAGGGGGGAGCGGGATTTGGGGGACCTGCGGGTCCTGCTTTCCGGCGTGCCGGGCATGACCGACCGCGGATGGCTGGGGTATTGCACGGTGGTTCTCTTCCCGCTGGAAGACGGCTGGGCCCTGTTCGACACGGGCCATCAAAGCGACCGCCATATTTTGTTCTCCGCCCTGCACGCATCGGACATCCGCCCCGACGACATCCGGCATGTCGTTCTGTCCCATCTCCATTTCGATCACTCCCTGAATCTCCCCCTGTTTCCAGGCGCCGCGGTTTACGTTTCCCGCGCGGAACTGGATTACGCCCGGCAGGTATCCGCCGGGGAGGTCCGGGATTTTTCCATCCCCGACTTCTGGCCGGCCCTGCTGGACAACCGCCGGGTCCACATCGTGGATGACGATCTGCGGATCTCCCCGACCAAACGGTTGAAGGTGCTGCCCGGCCATACGCCGGGCTGCATGGCCATGTTCTGCGAAGGGCCCGGCATAGCGGTGTGCGGCGACGTGATCAAAAACGCCTGGGAGGCCGTAACCGGCAAGGCCGGAACGGCCCTGGCCGGTGAAGCGATCGCGGCTTCGAGCATCAAAAGCATTCTCGACGATTTCTCGATCCTCGTCCCGGGCCATGATACCCCCTTTGCCTTGGACGCGGGCGGCGTCAGGTTCCTGACTCCGTTTCGATGGGAAATCAAAATCAGCCTTTATCCCGACGGACCGGAGCAGACGGTTGCCGGCCTGCACCGGCCGGCGGGACCCACGCGGGCATGAAGGCCGTGGAACAAATGGAAGCATCAAGGAGTTTAGCGCGGAGAGAGTTTTGTTCGGGCAAATATTTCAACAACACTTTTTAGAGCATCAGGAGGGATGGACATGAAACAAGCAAAATTGTTGCTGGCAGTGGTTGCGAGTTTGATCCTGGCGTTTGCCTTCACGGCCGGCGCGGCGGAGTTCACCATGAAATTCGCCAACCCGGTCTCCAAGGAACATTCCTGGGGCAAGGCTGCGGAAAAATTCGCGGAACTGGTGACGGAGGCAACCAAAGGGCGGGTTCTGGTCCAGGCCCATCATGCGGGCGCCCTGGGCCAGATCCGCGAGACCCTGGAAATGGCCAGGGTGGGCACGGTGGACTTCGTTGTGGCCGGCACGGGCCACGTCACCGCTTACACGCCGGAAATGGGCATCACGGTGTTGCCGTACCTGTGGAAGGATACGGCGACCATGTTCAGGGCCCTGGACGGTCCCTTCGGCGTCGCCATGGACAAGGCCCTGGGAAAGCAGGGGCTCGTCCTGTCCGCGTGGTGGGACAACGGCTTCCGTCATATCACCAACAAACGCCGCCCGATCATGAAACCCGACGACTTGAAGGGCCTCAAGATCCGCACTCTGCCGGCCAAGGTCCATGTGGCCTTCTTCAAGGAACTGGGAGCGGTGCCGACGCCGATGGGTTGGACGGAACTCTACCAGGCGCTGCAGTCGGGCGTCGTCGATGCCCAGGAAAACCCGCCTTCCATGGTTTACACGGGCAAGCTGCACGAGGTCCAGAAGTTTTACTCTCTGTCCGCCCATGTCAATGAGCCGGGAATCGTGGTCGTCAGCAAGGCGTCCATGGATAGACTGCCGGCCGATCTGCAGAAGGCAATCCAGTCCGCCGCGCAGAAGGCGGCCGTCTGGCAGCGGGAGCTGAACCTCAGGGATAATGACGCCGTCATGGGAAAACTCGTTGCCGAAGGGCTGAAGATCAACGAAATTCCGAAAGAAACGATAGCGGCATTCCGGAAGGCCGCCCAGAAGGTCTACCCGGAGGCCATCGAGGGATTCGGCCCCGATGGGAAGAAACTGGTCGACCAGATGATCACCTTCAACAAGTAACACCGACCCTGCCGGCCCTTTTCCGTGCAACGGGAAAGGGCCGGCAGTTCAGTCTGAAACCGGATTGCGGAGTTCAATCATGTACGATAAATTCTTGCATTACCTCGGTAAATGGATAGAAGCAGGCCTGATCCTGGGATCGGTGGTAATTGTCGGCATCGTCACTGCTGAGGTGGTCCTGCGCAAGGGTTTCGAGACCTCCCTCATCATCACCGAGGAGTTGGCCCGTTACATGCTGGTGTGGCTGGTTTTTCTGGCGAGCGCCCTCGGCATCCGCGACAAATCGCACATCCGGATCAATGCCCTGGTCAAGCACCTCAATCCGCGGCTTCAGGTCGTCCTCGCGCTGTGCGCCCACGGGATGTCCCTGATCTTCCTGGCGCTCCTGTTTATCGAAAGCGTTCGGATCCTTCCCCGGCAGTTTTCACAGATGTGCATCACCTTTGACATCGCCATATTTTATTTCTATCTTGCGATTCCGATCGGTTGCGTCCTGATGGTTCTGTTCATGCTCCCGAAGATCCGCGAGGTCCTGGTGGGCAAGGCCGTGGAGACCGCCGATTTCAGCGAAGAAAGGATCGGCAAACCTTTATGTTGACGCTCGTCCTCGTTTTCATCGTCACCGTGATGATCGGCGTGCCCGTGGCCTTTTGCCTTGGAATGGCCGGCGTCGCTTTTATCGTGATGTCTCCCCAATACTCCTTGACCATTCTGCCGACGATGATGTTCGGCGGCATCGACTCCTTTGCGCTGATGGCCATCCCCTTCTTCATCATGGCCGGCAACATCATGGGACGCGCCGGGGTGCTGCCCGGTCTGATCGATCTGGCGGAAAGCGTCGTGGGCCATTTCCGGGGCGGTCTGGCCCATGTGACCATCATGGCCAGCATGTTTTTCGCCGGTGTGACGGGCGTAGCGGTGGCCGACTGTGCGGCCGTCGGCTCCATGCTGATCCCCGGAATGGTCAAACAGGGTTACCCGCGCGGTTTTGCCGCGATGGTGACCTCCTGCGCCTCGATCATGGGGCCGATCATCCCGCCCAGCGTGGCTATGCTGATCTTTGCCCATGTTTACGGCGGGGGCATCTCCGTCGGCAAAATGTTCCTGATGGGGGCGGTGCCCGGGGTCATCATCGGCCTGGGCATGATGACCCTTGTCTACGCGATGTCCTTCTACCGGAAATTTCCGGTCACGGCGGATCGGCGCTTCAGCCTCGTCAACGTGGGGAAATGTTTCGTGAAGGCGATCCCCGGATTGATGGTGCCGATCATCATCCTGGGCGGAATCATCGGAGGCTTTTTCACCGCCACCGAGGCGGGGGCCGTCGCGGTGTTCTACGCCATCCTCGTCGGGTTGTTTCTGACCCGAAAGCTCACGCTGAAATCGATCGGCGAGTGCTTCGTCGAGAGCATGAGGATGAGCGCCGTGGTGTTCCTGCTTTTGGGAACGGCCAAGGTCGTCGCCTTCATCCTGGTCAGCCACCAGGTGCCTCAGAAGGTTGGAGAGCTCTTCCAGATGTATACCAACTCCGCCTTCGTCTTCATCCTGTTCACGGTCGTCTTCCTGATCCTCCTGGGATTCGTCCTGGAGGCGGTGGCCACCATGATCATGCTCATCCCGGTCCTGGCCCCCATCGCCGTGAGTTACGGAGTGGAGCCGCACCTGTTCGGACTGATCATCGTCATCACGGTCCAGGTTGCCCTGATCACACCCCCGGTGGCCCTGGCGTTGTTCATTACCACGCCCATGGCCCAATGTTCGATCGAAGAAGCAGCGAAGGATCTCTGGCCTTTTTTAGCCTTGATTTTCGTGCTTATCATGCTGTTGGCCCTGTTCCCCGGCATTGCGACCTGGCTGCCGGCGCTGTTCGGATATAAGTAAGAAGGACCGGCCTTCAGTGCCGTTGTGCAGAACGGCGGCGCGGCCGCCTTGAGATGATTCGGATACAATGACTGAAAATGGAGGAAAGATTATGATGAAGAAGAAGGATTCGTACGAAGTGCCCTATGGGTATCGTGCCAGGGTCGGATTGGTTGTGGTCGGACCGAATCTCAACCCGACCCCGGAAATCTCCCGGATGCTGCCCGATTACGTCCAGATGCGCGAGACGCGCATCCACATGGACCCGGTGGTCAACATCGAGGAATGTTCCAAACTGAGCGGCCCTCTGAGCAATGCGGCCGGACTTTTGGCCGAAGGCCTCTGTTCGCCTCTTCTCGGAAACCGTTCGGCCATCGCGTTTGCCTGCACGGCCGGTTCGCTGGTCGGCGGTCCCGGCTGGGACAAGAAGGAGGTGGCGATGATGGAGAGCGCCACGGCCAACTGCCCAAGCACCCGCTTCATAGACGGCCGGCTGGTCCCGTCCAAAGGCTTCCCCGCCACGACGACGGCGACGGCGGTGGAGGCAGCGATGCATTTCATGGGCTTCAAGAAGATCGTCATTACCGGCCCGTATATTGACGAACTCAACGAGCGCTTCCGGATCTTCTATGCGAATTCGGGCTTCGATGTTCTCAAGGTCAACGGTCTGGGGATCGAGGACCTCTATGAGATGGGCGCCACAAAACCGTCTCAGGCCTACAAGGCCGCTCTGGATGTCTTTGTGCCCGAAGCCGACGGCATCTTCATCGGCTGCACCAACTTCCGCTGCAGCGATGTGATCGATCAGTTGGAGCAGGATACCGGCAAGCCCGTGGTTACGGCAAACCAGGCGACCGCCTGGCATCTCATGAAGCTCCTGGGCATCGGAGAGCCGATCGAAGGCTACGGGGAGTTGCTGCGGCGCCCCAGGCTGTAGGCGTTGTCAATCGTGATGCCGGGGACGGGCTCTTCGAAGTCCCCGGCGTCCGTAAATTTCAGCAAGGAGTGCGAAGAGAATGAAACGTTTGGCATTGCTGCACACCGTCCTTTTCCTGGCGGATGTCTTCAAGAAAAAGATCGCGGCGCGTTATCCCGATCTGGACAGCTTCCATGTGGTGGACGAGAGTCTCCTGCCTGAGCTGCTGAGATCGGGCGGGGCGATGACGCCGGGTCTGGTCAGGAGAATAGCCGCCCAGGCGGGGCTCGCCCGCGATGCGGGAGCGGGTCTGATCCTCTTCACCTGCTCATCGACCTCGCCGGCAGTGGACCTGGTCAGGCCGCTGATCGACGTGCCGATCGTCAAGATCGACGATCCGATGGCTGTGCGCGCCGTCCAGTTGGGAGAAAGAATCGGCGTGGTCTGCACAACGAAAACAACGTTTTTGCCCAGTCAGAACCTGGTCCGGCAGCATGCGTCCCGTCTGGGCAAAAACGTCCACGTCCAGGCCCGTCTTGAATCGGCCGCCTTCGATGCGATCATGGCCGGGGACAAGATCCGCCATGATGAACTCGTCAGGCAGGTCGCGGCCGACCTGAGCCGCGAATGCGATGTTGTCGTCCTGGCCCAGGCGTCGATGGCCCATCTCTCCCCGGAATTGAGCGAGTCTCTTAAAATTCCCGTTCTGGCCGGGCCCGATCTGTGCGTGGAGGCCCTGGCCGATTACCTGAAGGATTGACGGCGTCGTTGCACTTTATGATTCAATGCCGGCCAGCCGCTTGGCCGCCTTGATCATCTCCTTCGTGTTCGACTCCCTGAATATGGTGAGCCGGTGCGCGGCCGGAGAACCGCCCCCATGGATGTCGGAGATGGTGTCCGCGCTTTCCATAGCCATCTTTTCAACCAGGCGGAACATCTTGACCCGATCCTCCACCGGGACCTGTCCGACCCCCTTGAGGTACTTCTTCAGCAAGGGGCCGACCGCGGGGTTTTCAAAGTCCCTTTCGGACGGAAGGTCCGCCACGAATCCACCTGCGATGTCGATCATCAGCCGCGTCGCCTCGGCCATCTCCTTGCCCTCATGAATCTTGGAGGCGTTGGCGAGGACCGGATCGATGTAGTAGTTTCCGGAAGGCATCCGTCTGCCCTCGTAGGAAGCCGCCAGACTGCAGCCGTAGAGGGTTTCGGCGCGGTGGATCATGTCGACGATTTTTTCCTTGTGATGGCCGACCTTCTCCGTTCCGTTGTACTGCATCATGGTCATGGCCGCCCCGATCATGCAGTCGATCTTTCCGGCCTTGCATCCGCCGTGGCTCTGGCGGTGGAAAGCGGAGAAATAGACCACCAGATCGGCCGCGAACTCCCACTCCCCGCACAGGAAAACGCGCTCCCAGGGAACAAACACATTGTCGTAGATGACCGTCGGGGCGTATTTGGAATAACGCCGGTTGCCGCAGTCGCAACCGTCCAGTTCCCGGGTGTCCATGCTGGAGCGGCCTACAACATGGATGACGCCCTTAGTATCGCTCGGAACGGCGAAGGCTACGGCAAACTCCTCTTCGCCCTTGCGCATGGCGCGCGTCGGCAGGACGATCAGCTCGTGCGACGAAAGCGATCCCGTCTGGTGGCACTTGGCGCCGCGCACGACGATGCCGTCGTCGCGCTTCTCGACTATGTGCAGGTACATGTCCTTATCGGGCTGTTCCATAGGACCGAAATTACGATCCCCCTTGGCATCGGTCACGCTGGCGTTGGCTACAAAATCGTTTTTCTGCATGTACTTCAGGAATTCAAGAAAGCGCTTATTGTACGGGGTCCCGTACTTCCCGTCGGCATCGAATGTCGTCACTGCCAGCGCGCACATGCAATCCTGGCCCGTGCACCTCTGAAAGCAGGTGCCGACCCTCTGCCCCATCTTGCGGTTGATCTTGACGCGGGCGACGAGGTCTTCAATAGAAGTGGGGGGATTGTTAAAGCGGTTGATCGGTTCGTCGATCAGCTTGCTCTGAGTGACGATCAAATCGCGAAACTCCGGGTCCTGCGCCATCTGATACGTGGCGCCGGTGGCCTCGATCCCGGCCCGCAGGCGCGGGTTGTCGACAACGTTTTCCACCTTCTCCCCGAACATGTAAACCGTCGGTTTGAGCTTCCGGAGAGACTCGATATACTGGTCTTTTGTCATCAATCCCATATGCTTTCTCCCTTGATATGATCTGTTTAAACGTTTTGGTTTTCCACTGCCCGGGCGCCGCATTCGAAGGCGTCCAGGTTCAGCTTGTCCTTTCCGCGGGGAACAAAGTCGGCGATGGCCTTCTCAAGGGCCTCCCGGCTCACGATATGGGTTGCCTGCCAAAGTGCGCCGAGAATGACCATGTTGGCCACCACCGGGGCCTTCAACTCATTCCTGGAGATGGAGGTTGCCGGCACTCTGACGATGCGCCCGATATCTGCCGGGGGTTCGGGGATCATATCGCTGTCGATGATCAGCAGTCCTCCGGGCTTGAGCGTCTTCGCGAAACGGTTGATGGCATCCTGGGCCTGAGCCACCAGGATATCCGGAGAGGTCACGCGCGGGAAGCCCACCGGATCATCCGAGACGATCACCCAGGTCGCGGCGAATCCGCCTCTGAGCTCGGATGAGTAAGCCTGGGTCTGCACGGCATACTTCCTGTCGTATGTCACGGCGGCGGTTCCCAGGATGACCCCGGCCAGGATCGATCCCTGACCTCCCACGCCTGCGATGTTGATATCCGTCTGGGCCATTATTCCTTACCTCCCGTCCGTCGCTGCAGCGCGGCAGCGCTCGATGAAATCAATTCCGGCTTGTCGCAGTCGACGAACACCCCCTCGACGATTTTACCCTGAAGCTCGGAGGCATCCATCTGGGCCGCCTTCTCGATGCCAATGCCGTTCTGTTTGTAATTCCTGAGCATGTTTACGGCGCTTCCCTGCTTGGAGACCCGGCCGAACTGGACCGGGCACTGGGCGATCGCTTCGATCATGGCAAAGCCTTTTTTCTGGATAGCCTTCTTGATTGACTTGGTCATTTGTCGCGGGTGGTAGGTCGTCCAGCGGGCCACATAGGAAGCCCCTGCCGCCGTAACGAGCGCGGAGATGTCGAATTCATGTTCCGCGTTGCCGTAGGGGCTGGTGATTGTGGTCAGCCCGTAGGGGGTGGTCGGAGCGGTCTGGCCTCCCGTCATGCCGTAAATGCCGTTATTTACCAGGATCACGGTCAAGTCGATATTGCGCCGGGCGGCATGGATCAGGTGGTTTCCGCCTATGGCGCTCAGGTCTCCGTCGCCGCTGACGACGACCACATGTTTGCCCGGAAGCCCCATTTTCACGCCGGAGGCGTAGGCGATCGGCCGGCCGTGGGTCGTGTGCAGGGTGTCCGCATTGAGCAGGGGGCTGGGAATCCAGGCCGAACATCCGATGCCCGATACAAAGACAAAATCGTCCATATTCAGACCCAGCTCATCGATCGCCCGCAGGAGGGACTGGGTGATGATGCCGGCGCCGCAACCCGGGCAGAAGGTCGTTTTCTTGACCTGCGGCCTCATGTATTTTCTCAGCGGATGGATTGTTTCGTTCATTTCATGATCTCCCTGATCTTGGCCAGCACATAATGAGGATCGTGGATCTGCCCCAGAACCTGCGGTCCGAGGAAACCAACCTTGCAGGCATGGGCAGACTCCGCCTTGATATAAGGATACATCTGGCCCGTGTTGTTCTCCAGAACGAGGATGAAATCGGCAGATTCCGCCGCCGCCCTCACCTCCTTGTCCGGGAACGGCCATGCCGTCTTGAGGCGCAGCGTTCCGACCTTGAGGCCCTCGGCGCGGGCCATCGCGGCCGCCTGCCGGGCTGCACGGGAAACCGCACCGTACGCGGCCAAGACCAGATTGGCTCCTTCATGATCGGCCTCCACCTCCACGATACGATCCCGCTTGTCGAGGATCTTCTGGATGGGCGTCATGATATACCGATGCATCACATCGGGGTCGCTCAGGTTCCTCATCCCGTATTCGTCGTGGCAGGAGCTGGTCACGTGTGTTTTAAAACCGCGGCCGAAAACGGGCATGGGGGCCACTTCCGGATCGAGGAAGTCGCGGCGGGTCAAGGGTTCGCCCCCCTGGGTGACCTTGCGGCTGACAAGCCTGATCTCGCTTTCATCGGGGATAACTACGCGTTCCCGCATGTGGCCGACAAAACCTTCGGCCATCACGAAGACCGGCACGCGGTATTCTTCCGCCAGGTTGAATGCCTGCACCGTCATGTCGAACATCTCCTGAGGGCTTTGCGGGCACAGGGCGATGATCTGGTAATCGCCGTGCGAACCGCGGGCGACCTGTACCATGTCTCCGGCCATGCCGATCGACGGAACGCCTGTCGACGGTCCAAGCCTCTGCACATCGACAATGACCAGAGGGGTTTCCGTGGCCACGGCGAGACCGATATTTTCCTGCATCAGACTGATGCCCGGTCCCGATGTCACGGTAAAGGATTTCAATCCGGTCCAGGACGCGCCGATTGCGGCGCAGATTGCACTGATCTCGTCCTCCGTCTGCAGAAGAGTTCCGCCCGCCTTGGGCAGTTGCTTGGCCAGGGAATTGAACACCTCGCTGGCCGGGGTAATCGGGTAGCCGGCCGCAAAACCGCATCCGGCAGCGATAACCCCTTCCGTACAGGCCTGATTGCCCATCATGAAATGTGTACCTGTATTGATTCTTTTTGCCTCATCCATTGGTTTCATTCCTCTCTTCCGTCCACGGCGCCATCCTCAACTGCAATTGCAAAATCAGGGCAATAAATCATACAGTTGCCGCAAGCCGTGCATTTCTCCTCGTCCGGAGGCAGCGGCGGCAGGTAACCCGCCTCGTTCATCTCCCCGGATGCAACGAACAGAGCCTTGGGGCAGACGAAGGCGCAAATCCCGCAATCTTCCATCCCTTTGCATAACCGAGGGAAAAGGGTCACTTTCTGCATATGAACTCCTTGTTCCATAAGATTTTGTCAGTCATTGCAATATAATTGTTGCTCATTTTGTTAACAATTTTCCCTACCAATACGGACACGGCCTGTCAAGCAAAAAAACCGCTTGACTGATCTTTATCAATTGCATAAAGGACCTGACCACTGTCATGCGGGGAGGCGATGGCCGACTGATGAGTATCCGAGACGTGATGCTGCTGGTCCTGTCTCTGGGGGGGCTGGCCGTCGGGGTGCTGTGGCCGGGGTTCGGATTGATAGTCGCGCCCTGGACCGTAGAGTTGCTGATGGTCCAGCTTTTCTTCAGCTTCCTGGGGGTTGATTTCCAGACCCTCGCGCGCCTGGGACCGGGAGAAACCCTGGAGGTGGGGGCAATCGGCGCGGTGAAGCTTTTCGCCTTGCCCGTTGCGGTATGGGCATCCACCCTCTGGCTGCCCCCGCAATACACCCTTTCGGTGTTGCTGTTGAGCGGGACCTCCACCGGGGTAACCGCCCCCTTTATCGCCGTTCTCTTGGGCGCCAACCCGACCCGCATGCTGCAGGCGGCGGTGTTGACTTCGGCTCTGGTGCCCTTTACCCTGCCGGCCCTGGTCAGCCTCCTCATAGGCCAGCACCTGGAAATACCCTATTCCCACATGGTCCGCCTGCTCGCGCTCATCCTGCTGCCGCCGGGAATCGCGGTTTTTTTTCTCAAACGCTTCTTCCCCCGTCTCGCGTTGCGACTTGAGCGCCTGTCGATACCACTGGGGCTGCCCTTGTTCTTTTTCACCACCGTCGCGATCATCGCCCCCTTCGCCGGGCAGGTGACCGGCGACCCCTCCAGCGTTCTGGTCGCGCTGGGCCTGGCTGCCCTGCTGGCCGCGATCTTTTCGGCCAGCGGCCTTTGCCTGGCAAGAATCTGGCCGCAACGTCTCGACGGGCTGTCCTTTGCCCTGGGCCTCACCTGCTGCAACAATGTGCTGGTTGCGGTGTTCGCCGCCAAGTTTTTCGGACCGGATCCCACCCTGATGGCCGTGCTGTATATGTTTCCCTATTTTTTGATCCTCCTGCCGATGCGCTGGATGGCAAAGCGGTCGAAGGCCTCCCCGGAAGTTTCGTGAAACGGCTTCCCTTAGAATATTTGCGTGAAACGAATCGCCCGTCTCGGAAATTCGAATGCAAAAAGCGGCTTGATTTTCAGGCGGGGATGCCTCATATTTTAAATCACTTTTCACTCCGAGAAGAAGGCGACGCCATGCCCATCTATGAATTCTACTGCGGAAAATGCAATACGGTTTTCAGCTTTTTCTCCCGGACGGTCGACACGACCAAAACACCGGCCTGTCCCAAATGCCGTAGGCCCCTGAAGCGGCAGATGTCGGTTTTCGCCAAGGTCTCCTGTGGGAAAGAGGAACCGTCCGGCGACGGAATTCCTTCGCTCGACGAGGCGAAGATGGAAAAGGCGATGGCGATGCTCGCCGGGGAGGCGGAGAAGATCAGCGAGGACGATCCCCGCCAGGCCGCGCGGCTCATGCGGAAGCTCTCCGACGCGACGGGCCTCTCCCTCGGCGCGGGCATGGAGGAGGCCCTGAGCCGCCTGGAAAAGGGCGAGGACCCAGACCGGATCGAGGCGGAGATGGGGGACCTGTTGGAGGGAGAGGAGCCTTTCGTGTTGGAGGGAAAGGGGAAGAGGGGGGGCCAAAAGCCCAAACCCCGCGTGGACGAAACCCTCTACGACCTCTGAGCCTCGTGGAGGCACAGCGCTCCCGCCCGGACGGTCGTGTACTTAACGAATGAAGCGGCAAAAACCTCTTTCCGCAGACGCAGGCCCTGCGGCGGGATGTCATGATCCGGAGGCTGTGCCGATTGCCAGCAATCCCTCCGGCGAATCGACAAGATAGTCGGGGCGAACCGCCGCCAGCCTCTCCCGGTCATGCCAGCCCCAGGCGGCGGCTACGGAGCGGACCCCCGCCGCCCGCGCCTCCAGGATGTCCCCCGCCGTATCGCCGACGTAGAATGTCCTCTCCCTGGAGACCCCGTATTTCTCAAGGGCCCGCGCGATCTTCTCCTTCTTGCTGAAGCCGGAATCGGAGCCGAAGATCCCCCGGAAATAGGAAGCATAGCCGTAACTCTCGAGCATCGCTTTTATCGTCCGGTAGCCGTTGGAGGAAACGACCGCCAGGATGTTGGCCTCGGAAAGGACCGCCAGGACAGGGGCAAGGCCGGCGAAGGGCTTCATCGCCCCGTAATCCATCCCGGCGAGGACCTCTTTGGCGGCCTGCCCGAAGGCGACGAGGTCCACCCCGCGCGCCTCCAGCGATTCGTAGAAATTGCCGTCAAAAAGGTCGAGATAGTCTGCCTTGTCCTTCACGATCGGCGTGCCGATCATCTTCAGGCTCTGCGCCACCGCCCCCGCATAGAGATCGAGCGAATCCGCCAGGACTCCGTCAAAATCGAAGAGAAAAAGTCTCGTCATTTTTTACCATGCCTGCCTATTCTAATGATATCACAACTTCATGCCCGGTAAAGCCGGGGATTCCCCGCGGCCCGGGCAAGCAGCCTCTTTTCCATGAAGATGGTCTCTCCGCTTTTGGAAGTCGCCCAGTTTTCACTTTCTTCCAGTGTTGCCTCCGCCTCTTCGGCGCCGGCGGCGGCGGCCTTTCCCCTTACAATTTCCATAAGGAGCGCCTTCCCCCGGGCCGTCGCCTCCTCCAGGTCGGCAAAGACCTCGATTCCCCGGGAGGAATGGAGGCGGAACCGACCCTGAAAGGGCTTGATGAGCGCCTCGTCGGCAACGACGATGACGCCGGTGATGGCCCCGACGGCATTGGCGACTCCGGCATGATCGGGCACTACGACGGATGTTCCGAGCTTCCGCGCTACGGGGGGAAGGAAGGCATGGGCCGGCGCCCCTATCCCCACCAGTCGCCTTTTCAGGGAGATCTGGAACCGGACGTCGTCGCTTTGTCTCTCCCTGGAAAAACACTGATCCCAGAAGACGGAGCAAACATCGCAGCCGTTCCTGTCCCCGTGCAGCCGGGCCATGTCCGTCAGGGCCAGATCCATGATCTGAAGGCCCATCTTCCGGTCCATCTCCTCGGCCAGTTTTTCACCGAGCGCCGCCGGGGAAATGCGGTGGAGATCGCAGAGGATCTGCACTGCCAGGATTGCTGTATTCCGGTTCAAGGCTGTAAAGACGCCGCTTACATGGAGTAAATCGGTAGGAGTGACGCCGCACTGCCGGACCATTCCTTTCTTCTCCAGGCGGGTCATCGCCTTTCTGACATCGGTGATCCCAAGTTCGGCCGTCTCGGAAAGCTGCACGAGCGACCGGGGCCCCTTGCCGAGCGAGGCGAGTATTTTTTGCATGACCTTCTCCTCGCCCGCCTCCGGATCCATTCCCAGGCGAAGCCAGAAATCGGGAGCGGCGCGCAGGGGAAGGCGGTCCCAGTGCGCCAGGATTCTCTCCAGTTCAATCTCGATCCCCGGATGCCTGTCTCCCAAAAGGGCTATGGGAATGATCCGCTTCGGCCCCACCCGGAGATTCCCGTCATAATCCATGCTGACCTCGCTGTCCCCGCCCAGCCCTATCGTCCGGATATCTATCGCCCGGACATTCGTCTGCCAAGGCCCGATCCGGGCGCCCGCAGGATTGAGGCGGGGCGCGCCGTCTTTTAGGAAGGCAATATCGGTGGTGGTGCCCCCGATGTCCACAACCACGGCGTCCTCCGCCGCTCCCCCCTGTCCCAGCAGATGCCGGGCGCCGATCACGCTGGCCGCCGGTCCCGAAAGGATCGTTTCGATGGGCCTGTTCATGATTGCCGACTCGCCCATCAGGCTGCCGTCGCCTTTGACGATCATGAGCGGCGCCGCGATCCGCTCCCGGACAAAAACCCTTTTGACCGAATCGATGAGCTGGTGGATAACGGGAATCAGGTGGGCATTGAGAATCGTCGTCGTGGCCCGTTTGACCGCGTCCAACTTCAGGGAGATTTCATGGCCGCAGACTACCGGCCGGCCGGTCATCTGCCGGATGATCTCACCGGCCCGGAGTTCGTGCTCGGGGTTGCGGACGCTGAAATAGCCGCAGACCGCATAGGCCTCGATCCCGGCCTTTGTCCTCTCGACGAGCTCCCGCAGGGCATCCGTGTCGAGAGGCGCCTGCTCCTCCCCCCGGACATCGTGGCCGCCCCGGATCAGCGCAATGTCCTCTCGCAGGGTGGGAGGAAAATCGTCCGGACCGTAACCGATGAGGACGCCCAGCACCCTTCTCCTGGCGCCCTCCACAATGGCGTTTGTGGCAAGCGTAGTGGACAGGCCGATCAGGGCAATGGCGGAAAAATAGCTCTTCTCGAGCCCCCGGAGACTTTCCTCGATGCCGAGGGCCAAATCTTCCCTCGTGGTGGACGCCTTCGCAAAAGAGAGTATCTTCTTTTCCTTTAGATCGATGAGGACGGAATCGGTATTCGTTCCTCCCACATCGATCCCCAGGCCGACGGCTGCGCTCATTGTTTCCCCGCAACTCCCTCCCCGTTAAGAGAACTTTCCACTAAATGAAAATCATGTTTAGGGGACACGTTTATAAACGTGTCCCCAGCGCGCATTGTAGATTTTTCGGAACGAAAAATGTACAGCGCGCGGAGGGAGCATGATTTTCAATAGTCTCGTTTAATGTCTCGCCAGCGCGCGGGCCTTCTCGACGGCGTCGGTCGCATCCGGTGAATAACCGTCCGCCCCGATGTCCCGGGCGAATTTTTCCGTAACCGGCGCCCCGCCTACCATCACCTTCACGGAATCGCGCAGGCCCGCCTCCACGAGAGACTCGATGACCTCCTTCATCTGGGGCATTGTGGTGGTAAGCAGCGCCGAAAGGCCGACGATATCGGGCCGGCGGCCCTTGACCGCCTCGATGAAACGCCCCGCCGCCACGTCCACGCCGAGGTCGATCACCTCAAAGCCCGCTCCCTCCAGCAACATCCCTACGAGGTTCTTGCCGATGTCGTGGAGATCGCCCTTGACCGTGCCGATGACGATCGTCCCGGCCGTCTCCGCCCCCGTTTCGATGAGTCTCGGCCGCAGGACCTCCATCGCTGCCTGCATGGCCTTGGCGGCAATCAGGACCTCGGGCATGAAGAGCTCATCCCGGCGGAATTTTTCGCCCACCACGTCCATCCCCGCCACCAGGGCGTCGCCGAGGATCACCGCCGGCGCCACGCCCTGCGCCAGGGCTTCCCCCGTCAGCTTTGGAACATCGATAAAATTGCCGTTCTGCAGTTCTTCGGATATCCTCTCTAAAAGCTCCATCGATCAGTCTCCTTCATTAAATTTCGTATCCACTCTCCCGTACCCTTCATCATCCGTGCAGGGGAATCGCCCTCCCCCCTATTCCCTGGCGCCTTTGCGGTATTCGCCGGACCGGCCCGCCGGCGCAACTTCAAGATCATGCCCGTCACGGGCGAATCTCGGGAAACTCCGCCCGCAACAAGTCGTTGAGGTCGCCGGGAAGCCCCAGGGGCTTATGGTCCTTGAGGATGCGCTTCGCCGCGGCGACGGCCTTCTCCTCTACCGTCGGGCTTCCCGCCTTTTCCCAGTTGATCCTCAACTGCCGGTCGCTAAGCCTGGGCATATAATGTTCCCGGCGCATCCAGGAAATCGTATGGGGATCGGCCAGGAAATTTCCGCCGGGTCCCACGCGGCGGTAGGCATCCAGGGCGATCGTCGCCTCCGTCACCTCGATCCCCCGGACCGCCCGCATCGCCATCCCGATGATCTCGTCGTCGATCACATACTGCTTGTAGCTGGCGGTGCTGGCAAATTCCACGAGACCCGCGGCGTCGTGGATGAAGTTCGAACCGGAAAGGGCCACAAGCACGGCTGTAACGGCCTTCTCATAGCCGTTCTGGGCGTCGACGACTTTTGCATCGGACATGCCGGCGGTGGTGTAATTGGGGAGATCGAGATGCTGCGCCATCGCGGCGGCGCCCGCATTGATGAGACCCATCTCCACTGACCCGCTCACATAGCCCATCGTTCTTAGGTCCGTGGAGGTGGCCGTGCAGGCGTAGAGGACCGGCGTACCCGGATTGACGAGCTGGGTGAGGACCACACCGGAGAGGGTTTCCGCATGGAGGCCGGTGAGCAGCCCCGCGATCGTGACCGGCGAAGTGGCCCCGGTGAGAGGCTCGGCCGGGATCGCCACCGGCATCCCCGCCTTTGCGATGTGATAGAGGATATCCCCGTAGAGGTCGTCGATCTTCAGCGGAGAAACCACGCAGGTAATGAAGGACACGAAAGGCCTCTCCCGGAGCGCCTGCGGAGAGCCGGCAATCCGCTCGGCCATCCGGATGGTGTCGAGGGCGCCCTTGAGCGTGTAGATTCCCCCCATCAGGTGCTTGGAACAGTTGATGAGGGAGGAGTGAAACCGGTTGATATCCACCTCCGCCGGGGGAAGGTCGTTCGGATAGACGGGAAGGACCATGAAGTGGACGTTCTCCAGCGCATCGCAGAGTCTGGCGATCTCCCGCACATCCTTGAGCGTCGTCGGACGCTTGGCGCCGGTCTCCAGATCGATCACGTTGAGGACCGTTCCGCCCGTCCCCATGTAAACATTTTTCCCCCCGCAGAAAAGATCATGCTTCTCTTCCCGGCCGCAGAGGATCACCCGCTTCGGGGCGACTGCGACGGCGTCCTCCACCATGGTCCGGGACAGTTTCACTAACTTTTTCGCCGGATCGCACTCCGCGCCTCTCTGCCGGAAGGTCTCGAAGGCGAGGCGGCTGTGAACCTCGACCCCGATCTCGGACAGCAGCGTCAGGGCTGATTCGTGGATCATGCGGGTCCCTTCGTCGGTAAGCGGCCGGTATTGGCCGCCGGGTGTCGCTTTCATCTGGTCTCCTTTCTTTCACTGTGGCGCCCCGTCTATGGGGCTTTCCCTGCACGGCGTGTTTACAGGATGCGCTCCCGCTCTGTCAAGATGGGAAAACGCTTCCGTATCTCCCCGTCCACCGCCGGGTCTATCGGGACAGGCCGGTGGGTTTCCAGAATCTTCTTCGCCAGCCTGCGCGCCCTCTCCCGCCCGTCCTGGGCGCCCGCGGCTTCCCAGGATTCCCGGTCCCGACGGTCGGCCACGGCGGGTAGGAAATACTCCCGGCGCATGAACCGTACCGTATGCGGAGAGGCAAGGTAGTTGCCTGCCGGCCCCGCTTCGCGGATGGCGTCCAGCCCCAGCGTCTCGTCATCGACCCGGATGCCCATAAGCAGGCGGAGCGCCATGCCGATGATCTCATCGTCGATGACGTACTGCTCATAGGAGACGGCCTTCATCGACTCGAGCATCCCCGCCGCATGGTGGATGAAGTTCGCCCCGGCCAGGGCGCAGAGGCAAAGCGAAAACGCTTTCTCGTAGCCGGCCTGGATATCGGGGATCTTGGCGTCGGTCAGACCGGCCGAATTGTAGTTCGGAACCCCTATATGCTGAGCCAGTTGGGAAACGGCCGCATTCATCAGGCCGAATTCCACGCCGCCGCCTATGTAGGTCATCCACTTCATGTCGGCCAGGGAAGGAATGGCCCCGTAGAGGACCGGCGCCCCCGGATGGGCAAGCTGGATCAGGGCGATCCCGGAGAGTTGTTCCGCGTGCACCTGGACGAGCGTCCCCGCCAGTGTCACCGGCGACGTGGAGCCCGCCATGGGCGCCGCGGAGAGGGCCACGGGGATCCGGTTTGCGGCGACTTCCATAAGCACGCGGGTTGTCTCGTCGGCGAAGTGCAGCGGGCTGATCATCCAGCTCGTCACGAAGGAGATGAATGGCCTTTTGATCAGGGACTCGCGGCCGCCGGCGATCATGGCGGCCATCTCGATGATCTCGCGGGCGTTCGCCGGGGATTGGGCGGCCGCCATGACATTCTTCGTCGTGTTGGCAAGGGCGGCGTAGAACTGGTTGATGTCCATCACCTCCGGGGGAATGTCCCGGGGGATGCAGGGCCGCAGATAAAAATGCACATTCTCCAGGGCGTCGCAAAGCCGGGCGATCCCGGCTACATCCCTGAGCGTGCCCGGTCTCGCCGCGCCCGTTTCCGGATCGAGGACGGTCAGGGCCGCCCCGCCCGTGCCCATGTGGACGCGTTTGTCGCCGAGGATCAGGTCACGCTTCTCCTCCCGCCCGGCCATGAGAAACTGCCGGGGCGCAACGCTTACGGCCTCCTCCGCCAGGGCGGGGGGGATCTTTACGATCTCCCCGTCGATCAACGCCCCGCGTTTGCGGAAGATGTCACGGGCCTCCTCCAGACCGATCCTGACGCCGGTTTCCTCGAGGACCCGAAGCGCCGCCTCATGGATGCGGACAATGTCCCGCTCCGCCAGCGGCCGATACTGACCTCCCTGCCAAGCTTCCATTCTGTTTCTCCTTCCGGAACATGATTTCCCAATTGCGCAAAGGTCTGACTAAATCATTCCCTTCCCGGTCCCCAATTTTTTTACCGCCCCCGTGGGGGGGGAAATGGTGGCCTTTTCCCCAAAGTTACCGCCGCCAGTGCTCCGCCAGCGCCGCATCCAACTTGTGACAGGCGGCCTCGTGTCCTTTCACGATCTCCACGAGCGGCGGCTCCCGCTCGGCGCAGACCGGCCTCGCATACGGGCAGCGGGTGCGGAAACGGCAGCCGGAGGGGGGATCGATCGGGCTGGGGACGTCCCCCGTCAGGATGATCTGGTTGCGCACCCGTGTCGGGTCCGGGGCCGGCACGGCGGAAAGGAGCGCCTCGGTATAGGGATGGAGGGGATGGGCAAAGAGCTCCTCCGTCCCGGCGGTCTCCACGATCTTTCCCAGATACATGACGGCCACCCGGCGGGAGATGTGCCTGATGACGCTCAGGTCATGGGCAATGAACAGATAGGTGAGGCCGAAACTGGCCTGCAGATCCTCCAGGAGATTGATCACCTGGGCCTGAATCGACACATCGAGGGCCGAGAGCGGCTCGTCGCAGACGATCAGCTTGGGATTGAGAGCCAGCGCGCGGGCGACGCCGATCCGCTGCCGCTGCCCGCCGCTGAACTCGTGGGGATACTTCCGCGCATAGCGGGGGTCCATCCCCACCGTCTCCAACAGGGCATGCACGCGGTCCGCCTTCTCCTTTCCCCGGGCGACGCCGTGGATCTGGAGCGCCTCGCCGATGATCTCCCCCGCCGTCATCCGGGGATTCAGGGAGGAGTAAGGGTCCTGGAAGATGATCTGCATGTCCCGCTTTTTCCGGCGCAGTTCCTCTTTCGTGAGCCCAGCCAGATCCACCCCTTCGAAGAGGATCTCCCCGGCCGTCGGTTTGAGGAGCCCCAGGACAAGCCTCCCCACCGTCGTCTTACCGCAGCCCGACTCCCCGACGAGCCCCAGGATCTCGCCCCGGTCGATGTGGAAGCTCACGCCGTCCACAGCCTGAACGTATCCCCGCGTACGGGAAAAGACGCCGCCCCGGATCGGAAAATGTTTCTTCAGGTTTCTGACTTCCAGCACGTGCGCCCCCTCAGGCAAAAAAGGCCTTTTTCTCTGCGTTGTACATGAAACAGCGGACCCGGTGGCCGTTCCCCGCGTCCTCAAGGTCCGGTTCCTCCATCCGGCAGAAGTCGCGGGCAAAGCCGCACCGCGGATGGAACCTGCACCCCGGCGGGAAAAAGAGCGGATTGGGCACCGTGCCGGAGATGACCTCCAGCCGCCTTTTCCGGGTGTCCGTCAGCCGGGGAATCGAGTTGTAGAGGGCGCGCGTGTAAGGGTGCAGGGGGTCCCGGAAGATCGTCCGGACATCGGCATACTCCACGGCCTTGCCCGCATAGGCCACCGCCACGTCGTCGGCCACCTCCGCGATGACGCCCAGATCGTGGGTGATCATCATGACGGACATGCCGATCTCTTCCCTGATCTGCCGGATCAGCCGCAGGATTTGCGCCTGGATGGTCACATCGAGCGCCGTCGTCGGCTCGTCGGCGATGAGCAGCTTCGGCCGGCAGGAGAGCGCCATGGCGATCATGGCCCGCTGCCGCATCCCGCCGCTCATCTGGTGGGGATAGTCGTCGATCCGCTTCTCCGGCGAGGGGATGCCAACCAGCCGGATCATCTCGATCGCCTTGGCGCGGGCGTCCTTCCTGCCGAGCTTCTGGTGGATGATGAGCGGCTCCGTGATCTGGTCGCCGATCGTGAAGACCGGGTTGAGCGACGTCATGGGCTCCTGAAAGATCATGGAGATGGCGTTCCCCCGGATCGCGCGCATCTCCTCCTCGCTTTTCTTCAGCAGGTCCTTTCCTTCAAAGAGGATCTCACCGGCCACGATCCGCCCCGCCGGCGCGGCAACGAGCTGCATGATGGAAAGCGCCGTGACGCTCTTGCCGCACCCCGACTCGCCGATGACCCCCAGGGTTTCCCCCCTCCGGGCAGACAGATCCATGCCGTCGACGGCCCGGGCCACGCCGCCTTCGGTGTAAAAATAGGTCTTCAGATTGTTTATTTGCAGCAGCATCTCGCTCGCCACGGCGCTTCTCCTGTTCTTCAGGCCAGGTGGAACATCAGATCGCTGATCTTGCGCTCCTCGAAACTCTCCGCCAGCACCAGAATCTCCCGGATCTGCCCTTCATTAATGATCCCCCGGGCAAGGAGGCGGAACTTGTCGCGCAGCTCCTCTTCGGTGAGGGGATTTTCGCTGTCGCCCTTGGCCGCCATCAGACCGGACCTCAAGGTCCCGCCGTCCCGGGTTGCGACCTCGACTTCCGCGAGGCACTCGCGCGGGAACCGCGCCTGGATCTCGGGGCAGGCGACGATCTTCATCCGCGCCATCAGGTCCCTGACCTTTGGGTCCCCATAGCACTCCTCCCGGAGGTGCCGCGGCGTGAATTCCCCGCACAGGGCTGCGACGGCCACGGGATACAGGACGTTATACTCGGCCTCTTCCAGCGTCGCCGGGGGCATTCTACACAATTTGACCGCTTCGGAAAAGCTACGAATGCAGATCCCGGCAATCCCCTCCGGCGTCAGGCCGGTTTCGGTCATGATCTTCCTGAGGCAGTCGATGGCAGGATGCGCCCACCGGCAGCAGGGATAGGGTTTGAAATAGAGGTCCATCATCCGGTACTCCTCCCCCAGGGTGAAGACGTCATGATTTCTCTCCCCGTCTCCTAACAGGCTGGGAATGCCCGTGTAGCCTTTTTCGGCGAGCAGGGCGGCGCTCATCCCCACCATCGCACCCCAGGCGATGCCGTCCTTGGGCGCCATGCCGGGAGTCTCTACGGCGCGGATCTCCGGGATGAGCGGCGCATAGGACTCGGCAATGCCGAGGGCGTGGCCGGTCTGCTGCGGCGACAATCTGAGCAGCCGGGCAACGCCCGCCGCCGCGCCGACGGCCCCCCAGGAACCCGAACCGTGATAGAAGCCGTAGTGGTTGTGGAGGATCATGCCGGCCCGGATGGCGATCTCGTAACCGACGATTAGCGCCTCCAGGAATTCCTTCCCCGTCGCGTCCGTCCGCTCCGCCGCGGCCAGAAGGGCGGGGAAAACCGCCGCTCCCGGATGCCCCTTGACGAGTCGATACCCGTCGTCGATATCGAGGGCGTTGGCAATGAAACCATTCACCAGCGCCGCCGCGGCGCAGGGAAGCTTCCGTTTGGCCCGGATCACCGTGGCCTCCCCGGCGCCGTTCATCTGGCTGACAGCAAAATCGAGGAGGATCAGGGCGCCCTTTGCTTCGGCCCCGGCCAGACAGGCGCCCGTAAGATCCAGGAGGCAGATCCGCGCCCTCTGCACCACCTCCGGCGGGACAGCGGCCAGCTTCAGGCCGTGAATAAAGCTTATCGCACGGGAATTGCCGTCTTGAGTCATGATCCCTTCTCTCTTTCCGTTAATCTCCCCGGAGACGCGGGTCTACCATGTCCCGCACCCCGTCCCCCAGCATGTTGAAGGAGAGGATCGTGATGAGGATGCTGAGGCCCGCAAAGACCGAAATCCAGGGGGCGTTGATCAGGACATCGACCCCCTCCCGGATCATGTTCCCCCACGTCGGCGTGGGCGGCTGAACACCCAGGCCGATGAAGGCGAGGTTCGCCTCCAGCCGGATGGCCACCCCTGTCCAGAGGGTCCCCGCCACGAGCAGTTCGCCGAAGATGTTGGGAAAGATGTGCCGGGCTAGGATCCTCGGCACACCCGCGCCGATGGCCTGCGCTGCCACTACATAGTCCCGCTCCCGCAGGGAAAGGATGAGGCCGTGGGAAAGACGGGCAAACCGGGGCGTCATGACGAGCGCAATCGTCAGGATCAGATTGAGCAGATTCGCCCCCAGGGCCGCCGTGACCGCAATGGCCAGAATCAGATCGGGAAAGCACATGATCACATCGGTAAGGCGCATGATGGCCGTTTCCGTCTTGCCCCGAAGGAAACCGGCCACCATCCCCATGAGCGTCCCGACGATCAGACCCGCAACTACCGAACAGATGCCGATGATGAGCGATATCCGCGTCCCCCAGATGATCCGGGACAGCACGTCCCGGCCGAAGTCGTCCGTCCCCAGCAAGTGCTTCACGCTGCGCCCCGCCAGACGGTAGTAGGAATCCTGGGCCAGGGGGTCGTAGGGCGCGATCCAGGGCGCGAAGATCCCCACCAGCACAATCAGGACGGCGATCACGCCGCCGGCCAGGGCGGTGCGGTTCCGCAGAAAGGCGCTCCACATCCGCTCGCCTTCCGAGATTTCGCGCGATTTTACGTTTTCCTTCGCCGTCATAAAAAATTCCGCTTCCTGAGTCCCTCCTGCCCTGCCGGCGCCCTGCCCCTTCGGGTCGCGCCATGCCGGAGTGGAGACCGCAGCTTAATTGTATTTAATGCGGGGATCGACAAGCCCGTAGATCAGATCCGTCAGGAGATTGATGAGAACCACGATTATCGTGTAGATCACCATGACCGACTGGAGGGTCGTATAGTCCCGCTGCTTGATTGCCCCCACCATCAGGGTGCCCAGCCCCGGCCGGGAAAAGACGATCTCCACCATCACGGAAGAGCCGATGAGGACTACGGCATAAAGCCCGCCCAGGGCCACAATGGGGATGAGCGCATTCCTCAGGACATGCCTGTAGAGCACGCGGTTTTCTGCGACTCCCTTGGCACGGGCCGTGCGGATGTAATCCTCGCCGAGGATATTGAGAATGGACGACCGCGACATGCGGGTGATGTAGGCCATCATCAGCAGCCCCAGCGTCAGGGCCGGAAGAAAAAGATGGCGGAGCAAGACCTTCAGATTGGAAAATTCGCCCGCCCCCACGACCGGAAAGAGGGGGATCTTGATCGAAAAAAGCAGGATGAGCAGAATACCCAGATAAAAAGCGGGAACGGAAAGACCCAGCAGCGAAAAGACCCGGTTGAAATAATCCACAAAGCTGTTTCTCCGCACGGCCGCCGAGATCCCCAGGGGGACGCCGAAGAGATATCCCAGAATGATGGCGCTCATTGTCAGGAGCAGGGTGTGGGGAAGGACCGTCGCCACCTGCTTTGCCACCGGATAGCCGGTGATGATCGACGCCCCCAGCTCGCCCCGGGCGATATCGCCGATGAACCGCAGGTACTGGAGCCAGAGGGGTGCATTGAGCCCCATCTTTTCCCTAAGCGCGTTTACCGCCTCCTTGCTCGCATAGTCCCCCAGGGCGGCCACGGCGGGATCCCCGGGAAGCACGCGGACGACGACAAAGACCAGCGTAAGGACGACGAGCAGGATCGGAATGCTCTGGAGGATCCTGCGCACTACATAGCTGAACATGAATTACCAACCCCTATGCCCCAAGCGGGTATAATGAAGAATGAAATTCACCCCCACCCCTCCCCCCTCAAGGGGGGTACGGGGAGGGGGCATTTTCATATAACCGCCGGTTGATATTATGGGGGTCAGGCTTTTTTTTTCAGCAAAACGCTAATTTTAAAGACCTGACCCCCGACTTTTACTTGGCCAGGATGCGCGTCTTTTCCGTGATCTGCGGCGAATAGGTCGCCCAGCTGAATTCGAGCGGATGTCCCAGGTCCACGTAGGATTTCATGGGGAAGTTGTACTTTAGCCGGATAATCGGCACGACCGCCGCGTTTTTGAGCAACTGGATCTGCGCCTCGCGCCAGGCGGCCGCCTGCTTGGCCGCATCGAGCTCCCAGCGGGCCTTTGTGATCAGTTCGTCGATGCCGTCCGCCTTGCCGTCGCCGTCGGCATCCACGGCGCCGTAGTGGGTAAAGTTGGTATCCGGCTTCTTCCCCGTCTTGACGACCGAGTCGGAATGGTAGAAACGGGTCAGAAAGACGTCCACATTGGGACGCCAGGCGGCGTAGTAAACAATCGGGCTGGCGTCGTCGCGGATCAGGCTGTGGAACGACGAGTGGTCCACCACCTTGAGCGCCATGTCGATCCCCGCCTTCTTCACCTGAGCCTGGATGGCGATCATCGGCTTCTGATAACTGCTCGCCATCTCGCTGATGATCACCTCGGTCTTCAGGCCGTCGGGATAGCCGGCCTCGGCCAGGAGCTTCTTGGCCTCGGCGATATTGTTTTCATAGACGACGCCGGCCTGCTGCGCCTCTTCCTTCGTCAGGGCGCCGGGCGCGGGCGGGGCCTGGGCCGGCGAGTAGATGGGCACCGCCAGCCCTTTGCCCATGAACGCGGCGACTTCCTCGCGGGAGATTGCGTAGGAGAAGGCCTTGCGCACGCGAATGTCGTTAAAAGGCGGCTTGGTCATGTTGAAATGGAGCACCTGGCTTTCACAGGGGCCGAAGGTCTTTACGACCACGTCGGGAAATGAGGCCACTGTTTCCGCCCACTTGTCCTCCTTGAGCCCTTCGATGACATGCAGCTCGCCGGTGCGGAGGCCGAATTCACGGGAAGCCACCGCCGGCATGAACCGGATCACGACCTGCTTGAGGACCGGCGCGCCCCGGAAATATCTCGGATTCGCCTTGAGGACGATCTTCTGGCGGGGTTCGTAGGAGTCGAACATGAAGGGCCCCGTCCCTACGGGATTGGTCTTGATCCACTCGTCGCCCTTCGCCTCGATCGCCTTCTTGCTGACGATGAATCCGCCGGCATAGCTGGCGAATTTCGCCAGGAAAAGCGGATCCGATACCGGCTTGTCGATGGTGATCTTCACCGTGTAGGGACCCGCCGCCTCGAAGCTGATGCCGGTATACTCTCCCGCGTAGGAGGACCGCTTCGGATCGGCGGCCCGCGTGAGCGAATAGACCACGTCTTCGGCGGTCAGCTCATACCCCTTGGGAAAGCCGGGGAAAGGGTGAAAATAGACTCCCTTGCGGAGCGAGAAGGTCCAGACCTTTTTATCGCCGGAGACCTTCCAGGACGCCGCCAGATCCGGCTCGACCTTTACCTGATCCCCCGGGGGGTAGCGCACGAGACCGTTATGGATGGGATCCACGGCGCTGCGGTCGTTCGTCGAGGCCGCCTGATGGGGATCGAGTGTCTTGAGATCGCCCGCGTCAAAAGCGATATTGAGGATCTGCTCCTTGGCCAGCTTCGGCTGGGCTGCATCGGCGGCGGACCAGAAGATCATGAGAAATGCTGCCATTATTAAATATACGATGTGTTTCTTTTTCATATCTCCTCCTTTTTTCTTTCTGGCATCCCCGACAGGGATGCAAAATGACTTGCGATCGGCCGCGCTATTTGATGAGCCCCTTGCCCTTCAGGAAGTCCTTCGCCACCGTCTCGGCCTCCTGCTTCTTGCCGTCCACCGTATAGTTGAGGGCCGCCATCGCGTCGTCGCCGATCTTTCCGGCCAGGACGTTCAGGGCATTGGCCGCCTTCGGCGCCCGGCCCAAAGCATCCATCCTCACTACCGGCGCGGCGAAATAGGGCGGGAAGAACTTCATGTCGTCCTCCAGGACCGCCAGGTTGAAGGCGGGGATGCGGCCGTCCGTGGCAAAACCGGAGATCACGTCCACCTGCTTCTCGGCGATGGCCTTGTACACCAGTCCCGGATCCATGCCCTTCTGATCCTTGAACTTGAGCTCGTAGTGCTTCGTCAGGCCGGGAACACCGTCCGGTCTCGCCAGAAATTCTATGGTGCCGCCGAAGACGAGATCGCCCGCCAGGGCTTTCAGGTCGGAGATCTTCTTCACCTTGAGGCGCTCCGCGTCGGCCTTCCGCATGACGATGCAGTACGTGTTGTTGAAGCCCCAGGGCTTGAGCCAGGTAAGTTTGAACTTCTCCTCGTAATCCTTCCTGACGGTTTGATAGACCTCTTCGGGGTCCTTCAGGACGGGCTTTTTCAGAATGGTCGTCAGGCCTGTACCGGTATACTCCACATAGACACTGATATCGCCCCGCACGAGGGCCTCATGACAGATAACCGTGCCGCCGAGACCGATCTTCCGGTCCACCTTGAAGCCGCCGCCTTCCAGCAACAGGCTCACCATGTTGCCCAGAATCACTTGTTCCGTGAAGCCCTTCGACCCCACCACAAACTTCTCCTGGGCCGTCGCCGCCGGCGGCAGCGCGCCCAGGAAAACAAACATCAACAATGCCGTCGCCACAAAACACGCTCTCCTTCTCATATTCGCCCTCCTTTCAAAAATCCTGTTTCGGCTGCCACCTCTTCACCCTCTTTTCCATCCACCCCAGACCGAGGTCCGTTCCCACGGCCAGAAGCGCCGTGGGGATGGACCCGGCAAGCAACAGATTCCGGTCCGCCATGACAATCCCCTGAAAAATCAGATCCCCCAGCCCGCCGGCGCCGATCAGCGCCGCCAGCGCCGCCACGCTGATGCTCAGGACCGCCGCCGTCCTGATCCCCGCCATTATGACGGGAAAGGCGAGGGGCATCTCCACCAGCGTCAGAATCTCCCTGTTCTTCATGCCCATCCCCCGGCCGGCCTCGATAATGGAACGATCGACGCTGACGATGCCGGAATGGGTGTTGTTGAGGATGGGAAGCACCCCCCGGATTACAAGCGCGAAGACCGCCGGTTTCAGGCCGATTCCGAGAACGGGAATGACGAGCCCCAGAATGGCGAGACTGGGGATCGTCTGCCCGACATTCGCCGAATTTACCACCAGGTGGGCCAGTTTCCGGTAGCGGGTGATAAGAATTCCCAGAGGAACGGCCACAAGCACCGAGATGAGCACGGCAATGGCGCTCACCTCGATATGCCGCAGCGTGGCGAAGAAAAGCACTTCCCGTTTTTCCAGGCAGAACGATAAAAATTCCATATCCGTGTCAGCGGCGCAGACCAGCCGGCGTCAGCGCCCGCTCCAGTAAAATGAACAGATAATCGACCCCCACCGCCAGAATAATCACCGGGACCGCCCCGGCAATGATCTGATCGGAATTTACGCTGGCGATCCCCCGGAAGATCAGCCAGCCCAGGCCCCCGGCGCCGATGTAGGCCGCAATGGTGGCCGTGCCGATATTCATGACGGCGGCCGTGCGGATGCCCGCCATTATCACGGGCAGGGCAACCGGGAGCTCCACCATCCCGAGAAACTGCCAGTTGCTCATCCCCATCCCTCTGCCCGCCTCGCGGATGGACGGGTCGATTTGGATGATGCCCACATAGGTGTTCCGGATCAGCGCCAGTTGGCTGTAGAGCACGAGGGCGATCAACGTGGGCTTGAGCCCGATGCCGATGAACGGGATCAGCATCCCGAAGAGGGCCAGGCTGGGAATCGTGTAGAGAACGCCGGCCACGCCGATCACGGCGGCCGCCGCCCGCTGATGGCGGGTGATGAAAATGCCGGCGGCCACGCCGATGACCGTTGAAATGGCGACGGCGATCAGGGTGATCTCGATATGCTCGAGGGTGAGTTTCAGAACGAGTCCGATATTCTTGATGAAATATTCGATCGCACTCAAGACGCTTCTCCAGAAGGGACTTCTCCGGCGGCAAAAAAGCAGGCAAAATGGGTCATCGTCACGACGCCCTGGAGCTTCCTCTCTTCACCGACCACCGGCAGCCAGATCCGCTCGTGCTTCAGCATGCGCTCCAGAGTGGCATCGATCCTGTCCCCCGCCTCCGCTGTCGGGCAGGCCCGGCCAAACAGATCTTCCCCGCCGGACCGATTTCCCCGCACTGCCTGTTCCCAGGAAAGCGCGCCCTGAAACCGCCCCTCTTTATCGACTACCAGCAGGATGTCCTTCCCCGCTTCCGTCATCCTGCGCCCCGCCTCGGAAAGACTATCGGCAGGGATCGTCATGCCTTCCGCAGGATCCATGATATCGGCGATCCGCAGCAGCTTCATCAATTTAATGCCGCTCTCCCGCCCCACCATATTTTGTACGAAGGGATCGGCCGGCTCCCGGAGGATCTTCCGGGGCGTATCGAGCTGGGCGATCCTGCCGCTGCGCATGACGGCGATGCGGTCTCCCAGCTTGATCGCCTCGTCCATGTCGTGGGTGACAAAGAGGATCACCTTCTTGAGCCGCGCCCGGAGCCGCAGGAATTCATCCTGAAGCTGAGTCCGGGTGATGGGGTCCAGGGCGCCGAAGGGTTCATCCATGAGGATCACCGGCGGATCGGCAGCCAGACCTCGCGCCACGCCCACGCGTTGCTTCTGCCCCCCCGAGAGCTGGTGGGGATAACGGTTCCTGAAGGCGGCGGGATCGAGACTGACGAGATGGAGGAGTTCTTCGGTCCTCTCGTAGCGTTTCCTTTCGGGCCATCCCCGGAGGCGCGGAACGAGGGCGATGTTCTGAGCCACCGTCATGTGCGGGAAAAGCCCCACATCCTGAATCACGTAGCCGATATTGCGCCGCAGGGCGATTACGTCCGTTCCGGCCGTGTCCTGACCGTTGAGATAGATGCTCCCCGCGGTGGGTTCCACCAGCCGGTTGAGCAGTTTAACGGTGGTCGTTTTTCCGCATCCGGACGGTCCCACAAAGGTTATGCACTCCCCGTCGAAGACCTCGAAACTCACATCATCGACGGCCCGGGTCCCCCCCGGATACACCTTGCTTACCCCGTCAAACCTGATTATCGTAGGAGGCACTTAAAGTTCCTTCCTCAAGTGAAAACGAAGCTCTGTCAGGGCGGTGCCGCAACTGTGCAGCGTGATGGATATATGTTCTCCGGAATGAACCTCTGCGCGCCGGAGTTTTTCATCCGGGGAAAAACATAAAGTTGAAACAGGGCAGATTTGAAGATGGACGGCAGCTTAGCAAATAATCCTTTTTTGTCAAGCCGTTTTCCGGCTGCTTTGCAGAAGCTGGCGCCACTCCTCCCATAGGTCTCCTGGCGACGGAAACGGGGCCTTCAGAGCCGGCTAAAAAACCTTTCTTATCCGCGAGGGATCGTGATATAAAGCCCGGACAAGAAAGTCTATTTACGGTAAAGGACCGAACTGCAATGCCTGCATTACTGGAATGCGTGCCCAACTTCAGCGAAGGCAACGACCCGGAGGTGATCCGGCGGATCACCGGTCGGATCGAAGCGGTGGAAGGAATCAGGATCCTCGATATCGATCCTGGAAAGGCCGCCAACCGTACAGTCGTGACCTTCGTGGGACCTCCCGCCGCGGTGGCCGAAGCCGCTTTTGCGGCCGTCTCCCAGGCGGCGGAGCTCATCGACATGAGAAAACACTCCGGGAAACACCCCCGGATCGGGGCCGCCGACGTTTGTCCCTTTGTCCCGATATCCGGCATCTCGATGGAGGAGACGATCGCCATCGCCCGTTCCGTGGCGGAGCGGATCGGCCGGGAGCTGCAAATCCCCGTCTACTGCTATGGGCGGGCGGCCTTCACCGAGGAGAGACGGGATCTCGCCGTCTGCCGGAAAGGCGAGTACGAAGGACTGGCTGAACGACTCCGGGACCCGCAATGGACGCCGGACTTCGGCCCGGCCCGGTTCAATCCCAAGACAGGCGCGGCCATCATCGGCGCCCGGGATTTCCTCGTTGCCTACAATGTAAACCTGAATACGACCTCCGTGCGCCTGGCCCGCGCCATCGCCGCGGAGATCCGGGGAAAAGGCAGCCGCGGGTATGAACAGAGCCCCTCCGGAGAAAGCGTCCTTCTTGGTAAATCAGGAGCGCTTGCGGCCTGTAAGGCCATCGGCTGGTATATCCGGGAATATGGAATAGCCCAGGTATCCATGAATCTGACCGACATCTCCGTGACGCCCGTCCACGTCGCCTTCGAGGAGGTCTGCCGCCGGGCGGAGGAATTGGGGCTCAGGGTTACCGGCTCGGAGTTGGTCGGGCTCGTCCCCAAGAAGGCGCTGCTCGAGGCAGGCAGGCATTTCCTCTACAGGCAGAAGCGCTCCGCGGGGGTCTCCGAGGAGGAACTGATCCGGATTGCCGTCCGCTCCCTCGGCCTGAACGATCTGAAACCCTTTGCGCCCGGGGAGAAGGTCATCGAATACCGGCTTGCGGATCCCGCGGAAAACGCGCTTGTGAATCTTTCCTGCCGGGCCTTTTCCAACGAAGTCGCCTCCGAATCCCCGGCGCCCGGCGGGGGATCGGTCGCCGCCTTCGCCGGCGCTTTGGGCGGCGCCCTGGGCGCGATGGTGGCGTCAATCTCTTCCCAAAAGGCCGGCGGGGAAGGAAAGTGGCGGGAACTCTCCGCTGGTGCGGAAAAGGGCCAGGAGTTGAAACAGGCCCTGCTGGATCTGGTGGACGAAGATACCCGGGCCTTCAACCGGGTCATGGACGCCCTGGCCCTGCCGAAGCGGACGGGCAAAGAAGAAACCGGCCGGGCTTCAGCCGTCGAGGAGGCAACGCGCTATGCCATGGAGGTTCCCCTCCGGGTCATGGAAAAGTCGCTGGCCGCCCTGGACCTCCTGCGGGCGATGGCCGAAGAAGGCAGCCCCGCCTCCGCAACGGATGCCGGCGTCGGGGCCCTCTGCGTCCGGGCGGCCGTCGTCGGAGCCTTTCTGAATATCCGGATCAACGCCGCTGCCATCCGGGACAAGATGCTCGCAGAAAAGTTTCTGGCGACGGGGGCCGATATGGTGAACCTCTGCGAACGGCAGGAGGCGGAGATTCTCAAGATCGTCGGAGAACACATCACGGGGAAGGCGGTCAAGAACCGCTGACGTTCTCTTCCGACGCCGGATCGTCGTACCTGCAGCGGATCGAGAGAATCTCTTCCCTGATCGAGAAAAAGGCGTCGCAAACGTCCGGATCGAAGTGGGCGCCCCGGCCTTCCCCGATGATCTCCAGCGAGCGGTCGACCGGCAGGGCGTCCTTGTACGGTCTTCTGGTGGTGAGGGCGTCGAAAACGTCGGCGATTGCGGAGATCCTCCCCCAGATGGGAATATCGGGACCCTGCAGGCCGTTGAGATATCCCGAGCCGTCCCATTTCTCGTGATGGGAAAGGGCAATCCGCTCCGCCATCTGGATGACGTAAGAATCCGAACCGGAGAGGATGTTGGCCCCGATGACGGTGTGCAGCTTCATGATTTTCCACTCCTCCTCATCAAGCGCCCCCGGCTTGAGCAGGATCCTGTCCGGGATGCCGATTTTGCCGACATCGTGCATCGGCGCGGCATAGAGGATCGCCTCGATGTCGCGCTCCGGAAGGGCCATGGCCCCGGCGATGGCGGCGGCGTAGTATCCCATCCGCTTGATGTGGCTCCCGGTTTCCTCGTCCTTGTATTCGGCCGCGTGGGAAAGGCGGAAGGTCGTGTCCAGCGAGGCCTGCCTGATCTTTTCCGAGGCGTTCTTCAGCTCCTCGAAGGCTCGCTGGAGCTGGCGGGTCCTTTTTTCGACCTCCGTTTCGAGGATCTTCTGGTAATTGAGCAGGTGATCGTTGTAATCCTTGATCTTGAGCTGCGACTCGACCCGGGCTTTCAGTTCGCGGATCTCAAACGGCTTGGAAAGGTAATCGCTGGCGCCGACCTCCAGTCCTTCCGCGACCGCCTCGCCGCCGGATTTGGCGGTCACCAGGATCACCGGTATCTTGGACAGGGAGGGATCCTGCCGGATTCGGCGCGTCAGTTCGCGGCCGTCCATCCGGGGCATCATGATGTCCGACAAGATAATATCCGGCGCCCGGCGCCGCGCCGCTTCGAGACCTTCCATGCCGTCCCCGGCCGTTTCGACCCGGTACTGATCGGTTAGGCTGCCGGCGACGAAGGCGCGCAGGTCGGCGTTGTCCTCGACCACCAGCACTTTGCGGGCGTCCGGCGGGGCCGTGCTCCTGATTGTCTCGGCCGTCTCCCTCTCTCCGAGGCGGGCGCCCTTGATATCGGCCAGGAGGGTCTCCTTTTTGCTTGCGGATTTCTCCCGGCCGGCCGCGCCGATCAGGGCAAGGGAGCGTTCATAGGAGACCTGATCCTCGCGCCGGCGGCCGATGGCCCGCCGCCGTTCTAACAGTCTCGAATCCGGCTGCCGGGGGAGCTCGACGCGGAAGGTCGACCCCTCGCCGGGCCGGGAGCGGACCGTTACCTTGCCCGCGTGGATCCTGGCCAGTTGTTTGACCATGGCCAGGCCGAGGCCGGTTCCCTCCCTGCGCCGGTCGAGATCATCATCCACCTGATGGAACCGCTCGAAGATATAGTCGAGCTTGTCCTCGGGGATGCCGATGCCGGTGTCCTCGACCTCGAACCGGACGGTCTCCTCCCCCGCCGCGGCCCTGATAGCGATCCGGCCGCCGTCGGGCGTGAACTTGATCGCATTGGAAAGCAGATTGGCCGCCATCGTCTCGACCTTGTCCGCATCCAGGAGGGTGTCCGGGATCGACTCCAGGCCCTCCAGGCGAAGCTCGATCCCCCGGTTCAGGAGGTGCGGGCCGGCGGCGTCCGCCAGCTCCCGGAGGATCCGGCCGAGATTGCCGGATTCGTAATTGCACTCGATCCTGCCGGCGTCGATCCTGGCAAAGTCCAGCAAAACGTTGACCTGCCTCAGGAGGCGGCGGGCGTTGTTCTCCATCGCCTCGAGCAGGGGGCGAAGCTCCGTACCCTCCTTACCCTGGAGGATCGTCTCGAGAGGGCCCAGGATCAGCGTCAGGGGGGTGCGGAGTTCGTGGCTGACGTTGGAGAAGAACCGCGTCTTGGCCCGGTCGAGCTCCTTGAGCTCCTCGTTGGCCTTTTCGATCTGCAGTCTCTGCCGGAGGTCTCTGCGCCGCGCCCGCTCCTCCGCCACATTGGCGAAGGCGGAGATGCCCACGGCGCCGGACATGAAAAAGACCGGCGGGACGATAAGAACGGGGTGAGTAGAAGAGTTGTTTTGAATCAGGTTGATCGCGAGGTAACTGCCGACCGACAGGATGCCGCAGACAATGGTCTGCCGGGCGGTCCAGGGGAAAAACATGCCGGTGACGAACAGGATGAAGATGATCCCGATGTAATAGAAACTGGCGAAGCCGCCCAGCAGGACCGTCATGACGGCGACTCCGAGCATGGGGATGTACGCAGCCCAAATGGTCAATCCGTCGGCGTTCTTCACCCCGTATTGCGAGTTCAGCGAGAGGAAAATGACCACGAGGAGCGCGGCCACGCAAAGTCGGATGAGCAACAGGGGCGCGGCAAGTTCGGGGGCGATGATCCAGTCCAGGCCCCAGTAGAGCAGGTAAAACACGCCTCCGACCGCGATCAGAAACTTCCCTCTGGAAACGAGCAGCTCCGCCCTTTCCCGGAAAAGGAGTTCCTCGAAGACCGCCCCCGCTTCAATCCCTCTGTGCGTCTTGTCTGTCATTTTCCCTTCTCCGCGCGCACGATCACCGCCGTGGGAGGATCACCAAGGGCCTCGATCGTGCGGATGTTGACGAAGCCGGCTGCGCTCATCAGCTCCGCCAGCTCGTCGGGGGTAAAAAAGCGGAACCTGCCTTCATCAGCCATCTCGAGCACATGCGAGATGAAGGCTCCCAACTCGTAGAGGCTCCTGAGCAGCCGCTCTTTCTGCCGCTCGTCGATGTCCGGCCGTTGGGCGATGGAACGGGCCTCTTCGATATAGGATTTCGACGAATCGAAATTCGGTTTCGGGCTGGACAGGACAATCACCCCTCCGGGGGCCAGGATGCGGTGAAATTCCCGGACCGCGGAGGCGGCATCGAACAGGTAGGGAAGCACGATGGAAGAGCCGATCTTATCGAAGTCCCCTGATTCAAAGGCGATACGGCAGTCCCGAGAACCGCGCCCGAAGTCGAGGCGGGCAAACGCGAGGTCGCCCGCATCTGCGGCTGTTTGCCTTCCCGGCCGCAGGTCTTCCGGCAAGACCTCATCCTTCAGGAACCGGGCGGCCATCGACAACTCCAGGACGGTCTCCGCCTCAGTTTCATCCAGCGCCGGGCACAGCTTCCTCACCTCTTCGACCGCGGCGCGCCCGCCGCGGATGATCTCATGCAGGCGCGGGCCGTAGTCCGCGGCGATCTTCCTGAGAGTCGCCGTCTCGATCCCCTCGATCCGTCCCGCCAGCGCGAGGGGCCCGTAGAGCCCGCCCGAGAGGAACTCCTGCAGGGGCGCCAGCCTCGCAGCCTCCAGATCGACCACCCGGCAGTCGAGTTTGACTGCGTCCAGTCGTCCCCCGGCCTTCCCGATCATCTCCACGACCTTTTCTTTCGTCCGCTGGACGGCCCTGGGAACCAGGTCGCAGCAGGTCAACTGAAGCGGGATGCCGTTCGGCGAAAACCCCTCCAGCATCGCCAGCGCGAGGTTGCCGGTCCCACAGCCCAGATCGGCCACGCGGTCGCCCGGCTTGATATCAAGCAAGCGCGCCTGTTTTTTAATGAACTGGACATAGTCGCGGTTGTACAGGAACATGTCGTATCCCTCGACGCCTTCGCTGGCGCCGAACAGGTGGGTATTCCAGAACTCGGCCGTGTCCGTTATCCGGGCCCGTTTGATCCTCGCCCATTCCGCCTCGTTTTGTCTCAGGTACCGGGCCATGTCGGGTTCCGCCGCGGGCCTGTCCGCGCCGTAGAGGTGCTTGGCGATGAGTTCATAGATGAGTTTATAGGACTCGATCGCCTCGGGGCCGGTCTTCAGAAGATGACCGGAAGGCAGTTCGATGATCTCCCGTGGACCCCCGCCCGGCGCATTGAGCATCTGCCGGATCCGCTCGCGCGTCACGACGAAATCGTATGCGCCCAGGATCCAACTGACGGGGATCTTGATCTTCGCCATGTCTTCCCTGGCCTCCTTGAGAAAAGCCATCTTACGGCTAACCGCGTCGCGGACCATGTCGTTCGGATCGGCGGGCCGGCCGAAAATATAGATTTCCTCAATCTTATGACCGTCGATATATTTTTGGAACAGGTCGACCCCCGCCAGCAGGAACTTGAATTGATCCTGTCCGTCCGGACAGCCGAACGGCGCTATCCAGAAATCCACGCCCGGTTTTTGGCTGTCGGCGATCAGGCGGCGGGCCGGGATGGCGGCCACGGAAAAGGAAACCAGCGCCCGCCTGGCCGGCCGGAAACGCCGCTCCAGAAAGGCCAGGCCGCCGAGCATGTCGGATTCGTACTGGGAATAGGTCCATTTGTAAAAAAAGCTGCCCCTGGCCTCCAGCTTGGGGTCGGACTCGCTCTCGCCTACCATGTGCGTCATGTCGAAACGCAGGACCGCGGCGCTGACGCCATCGCGCCGGAAATTGTCCACAAGCGTCCGGGCCAGAAGGTTGAACGTCTCCTTGCGGACCTGGAACGGCTGGCAGATCAACACCGCGACGTCGACTTGCGGCGGCCGGTCGCGCAGATCGAAGGTGGCGTCTATGATGCCGACGACCTGCTCCCCGCGCGTGTTTTTATACCGGCAGACGTGGACCTGGTTTCCGGCCGGCGGCGCGCCGCCGAGCAGGTCCGCTGCCTTTCTGCGCGCCAGGCCCGCCAGCCGCTGAATACCCGCCCAGCGGCTCGATTTAATAACAAGTTCCTGAATGTGCGAGAATGAGTCACGCTCGACCGCCGCGTCGATAAAATTGAGGCCTAGCAGCCAATACTCCGCCTGTTGTACGGGTTCTATTCTCGCGATGGTGGCGCCGTCGTGGCGGCTGGTTTTGTGCCCGTCGTGCAGCTCGCAGGCGGGAAACCTCATCCCCACGGCAAGCAAGCCCTCCGGGGGCGCGAGGACAGAGCAGCCGCCCTCGCTCGCCTCGAGCACCGGCAACCGTATCGAACCGCCGCCGGAATTGGGCGCCGATATACTGAGCCAGGCGCCTTCTGATAGCATCCTGCGGCTGCACCGGCGGTCGTTGTGGTACATCCGCTCCGGAAACAATACCCTGGGGTTCTCCCCGTGCTCGACGATAAACCCCTCGAAAACGGAGCGCAGGGGGCCGTCCAGGATGGCGCAGTAGATCACGTTCGTTTTTTCCGGGATCGGCCGCTCCAACTCTCGGAGAATCAGGACATCCTCGGCAAAACCGAGACGGCCCCCGATCCACGGTCCCGCTTTTACCGACAGCGCAACCAGGATCCTCACGTCCCGTCCGGCGGCGTCATGCAAACGCTCCCGAATGAACTGCCCATCGCCGATCGGGAGGAGGTTTCCCCGGAGCGCGTCGGGATTGGATGCCTGAAGTGAGACGACCGCGTCGTCCAGATCGAAAAAGCTCGCGTATCCGCGCAGCAGCGATCGATCGCGCGATTGCAGGTCCTCGAAAACGACTCCCATCCCGCGTTCGTCCGTACGCACTACCCGCCCCCCGATCTCGAGCGGTCTTTTTGCCCCGTCGGGCAAAAAGACCCGGCTCACGAAGCGCGCGCCCACCGGCAGGGGCTTGTCGGTCCTGATATAGGCCCCGCCCGGACTTATATCCATCATCATGGCATCGTCCCGGCGGCCGTCCGGCGAACTCACCCTGGCCAGCGTCTTTCTTCGGTAGGCCCGCCGCGACTCTTTGGTGTGTCCTGCCGCTGAATGAACGCTCACGTTTGTCTCCGGTCCGGTCAATGCCTCTCCGTTCGCATGTTTCGATGCTAAATGGGGCTTCGTTCGTCTGCAAAGATCAAAATACAGACTTATTTTGTGGCTGGCATACTACGAGACCGCCCGGCCCGCCCGGCCTCGCGGTCTTAATGACTTCGTAAAAGGTCCATTTCCCTCCCCTGGCGGGAGGAGATGAAGGGGAGGGGGAAAGAACAGACGGCAATACAGTAACTTGCCACCCCCCACCCTAACCCTCCCCCATCAAGGGGGAGGGAAGTTGGGATTTTTTCGAGGTCGTTAAAAGTGAACTCAAAACGATTCACCCCGACCCTGAACCTACCCCATCGAGGGGGAGGGAATTTTGATATTAGGGACGGCGATCCGCTTTTTTGTGCGGGAGTATAAGTAACGCGCCGTTTGGTGTCAATAAAATTTCATAAATTTTTTCGGAAAACGCAAAAAATATGATACCCTTCATCCGACAGCGAACTCTCCGGCAGAGTGCGGAAGGCTGAGGAAAACTCCCTCGCGCGGAGGAAGAGCGCAGCGCGGATGATCGCGCCGGTGGATGGAGATGGGAAACCCCCTCGCGCGGGGGAATAGTTGGAAAACCGGTAGTGCGATAGCTGCGGGCGCCGGGAAGTCTTTGCGGGGGAAGGGCGGGGAGAGAAGACGATGTGCGGTCGCTTTGTCCTGCTGACCGATCTGTCCGTGATAGTGGAGCGGTTCGGGATCCGGGAAATCGCCTGCGAGTACCGGCCGGACGCCGACATCGCGCCGGGCCGGCCGATCGCGGCGGTCGTCCATGATAGCATAAATCGTCTCGTCAGTTTCCGCTGGGGGTTTGTTCCTTCCTGGGCGAAGGACCCCTCCGTCGGCAGCAGGCTGTTCAACGCCCGCGCGGAGACTATCGCCCAGAAGCCGAGTTTCCGAAACGCCTTTCAAAAGCGCCGCTGTCTGATCCCCGCGGACGGGTTTTACGAGTGGCAAAAACTGGAAAAGGGGAAGAGACCGTTTCGCTTTTCGCTGCAATCCGGGCGGCCCTTCGGTCTGGCGGGCATCTATGAAACATGGCTTCCACCGGGCGGGGCGCGGATGGACACCTGCGCGATCATCACTACCGAGCCCAACTGGCTGATCCGCCCGATCCACGACCGGATGCCGGTAATCGTGCCGAAGGAGGGGGAGGCGGCCTGGCTCGATCCCGCCAATCGCGACCGGGAGGGCCTGCTGGCGATGCTCAGGCCCTATCCGGCCGAAGAGATGCTGATGGCGGCCGTCGCCGGGAGCGTTTCATAAAGTCCAAGTCTCTCATTGAGGACCGCTTTGCAACATCGACCCCGCCTTCGCGGGGAGAGGCGCCGGCGAGATAGATGAAGCCTTATCCTAACTTTTTCACGGGGCCGGCGATGAATTTAGGCAAAGCAGCGGGCAGGCTTATAACAATCGGTGCGCTTCTGGCGCTTACAGGCTGCAACGTGCAAAACCGTCTTCTCTACTATCCGAGTTTCTCTTTGCCCTCCGCGGCGGAGCTGGCCTCCCTCAACCTCCGGTTCTGGCCTTCCGGCCCCGAGGGCTACCGGGGCTTTACCGGCGCTGCGGAAATCAGGGACGGCAAGGGCACGGTAATCGTCTTCCACGGCAATGCCGGCACGGCGGCGGACCGGGAATACTACGCCGCCGCGCTGGGGCCGCTGGGTTATCGCGTCATCCTCGCCGAATATCCCGGCTACGGAAAACGGGAAGGGGAGTTGGGCGAGAGGTCGTTTCTCGCCGACGCGCGGGAGACCCTGCGGCTTGCCGCCGAGCGGCATGGAGAACCCGTGTTCCTTCTGGGCGAATCGCTCGGCTGCGGCGTGGCGGCGGTCCTGGCCGCGGACAGGTCGCTGAGGATAGAAGGCGTCCTGCTCATCACGCCGTGGGACACGCTGGCGGCGGTGGCCGGGTCGCACTTTCCCTGGCTGCCGGTCAGGCTCTTCCTGACGGACCGTTACGACAACATCGAGAACTTGAAATCTTTTCCAAGGCGGATCGCCGTCGTCGGGGCGGAGCGGGACGACATCGTTCCTGTCCGGCACGCCGAGGCCCTGTACAAATCCCTCCCCGGCGAAAAGAGGATGTGGATCATCCGCGGCGCCGGGCACAACGACTGGTTGATGCGGGTCGGCCCGCCGCAGTGGCGGGAATGGATGGATTACATCCGGGGAGCATGATTTTCAAAGGTCTCAAAATGCTTGCATGCGCCTGAATTCGTTTCCCGCGGCCGGGCGGCGGGACCAGCGCGAGTCATTTTCCCGCCCCTCCCCGGCCCCCGCCTTCGAACACGGGCAGCAGGAAGAGATGGATCCCCGCGGCCAGTCCAGCCCCGGCCAGGATGTCCACCACATAATGATACCGCAGGTATACGGTGGAAAACGCTAGCAGAACAGACCAGACAAGAAACAACAGGAAACGGGATCGGAGATAACGATACGCCAGGACGACCGTAAGGTACGCCACCAGGGTGTGGCCGCTGGGAAAACAGTCCCTGGCCATATTCGAGGCGGCGTCCAGGAGGTCCCGCACGGCGGTAAAGACCCGGACGCCGCTCAAGGGAAAGGACTGCAAATGGTCGAGGGTGAAGCGCGGCCCTACCGCAGGAAACAGATAGTAGCCGAGGAAGCTCAGATAAAACCCGAAGACGATGACCGCCGAACAGACGCGGAAGGAATGTCTGTCGCCCCGCCGATATAATAAGAGGCACAGGCAGAAGGGCAGGAAGTAAAAGCTGGCATAGACAAGCTAGAGAACCTCGGTCGCGAAGGGATAGGTTGCGCCCTCCAGAAGGACCGTCGGGTCACGGCCGGCAAACAGCCGGCGGTCCCAAGCGATAAGCATATCGTCCACATCCCGGGGATGAACGAGGGGCGCCAGACGAATTGTTTCCAGGTAAACAAAGAGGATGATCGGGAGGATCGACCAGTCGCGAAATACGGCAAACCACCTTTTTTGAATCTTCTCCTGAAGCGGGTGGGCAAGAAACAACAGAACCACGAGCCCCAGGTTGGCGAGGAATATGCCCGGCGCCTGATCGAGCAGGCCGAATGCCGCGATGATGCCGCTCGACAGGAGCAACATCGCCAGGGTCAACAATTCCGCCGGATGGAAACGGCGCAGGGGGGGCGCCGGCTTCGGAAGAACCATCTCCAGACCTCGCTTCGGGCGCATCGATTCGGGAAGTTGGGATCGCTCCAGCTGTCGAATCAAAGTGATATGGGAATGAGACCGTTTTGCAATAGGGTCCGCTATACAAAAGTCAAGAGCAAGGAACGGCTTTCCTGAGAAGGTCAACGACCGTTTCGCCAGGATCAACCCTCCCATGCCGATCCACGCCGACACACGTCACCGCCGCCCCAAGTTTTTCCAGAAAACGGCAGGGATTGAGGACGGCCGGATGTTCAATCTGGGTCGTGACAATGTGGTTGCCTTTCTCCCTTAAAGCAAAGAAGACGCCCTTGATTGCATGGTTGTTGGACTCGCTCCCGCCGCTGGTAAAAACAACCTCATCCGGATGACAAGAAAGGAGGTCTGCAACCTGCTGCCGGGCATTTTCAACCGCTTCTTTGGCGGGCGCTCCCGCCCAATGAAGACTCGAGGGGTTGCCGAAGTGTTGCGCGAGAAAAGGCTGCATCGCGTCTACCACCTCGGGCGCAAGCGGCGTGCTGGCATTGAAATCAAGATAAATACGATCGGAAATCATCGATCCTTCCTTTGTTGTTTGCTCAAATTAGGGTAAGAAAGATTTTCCAATCCGTGATTTGCTTTTTAACCTTGGGGTGTTGCGACAGTTTCAAGACAGATCACCTTTTTCCGCTGCGCTTATCTCGGTATTCCGGTATTACTGTGGAATGAAGTCTCCCGGTAAGCAAAATCAGCTAAATCCACCCGAATCTTATCGAAGTGCGGTACGCCCGCCAGGAAAACAGCGCTGCCAGAACGATCAACAGAGCGGTTGTCGCAAATTCGAACCGTGCGGCAATTTGCAGCCCCAACAGTACGGTCGTGATGACGATGAAGAGGCAGACGGCGGCCAGACGCGTCCGCCTGAGACGGACCGGCGCGATCTGCCGGGCGATACTTTCCGGCAATGCCTCGCCCTCCGCCTCGGACAGAAGCCGGTCGACAACTGGCTGGAGACGGAAATAAACAATCGAAAGCAGAATCGTCAGCAAGAGCAAGAGGATCAGCAATATGTCAAGTAAGAATAAAAAAGATTGACAAAGCCGACGGCCGTGATTATCATTATCGCATGTCGATAACGAATGCAGATATTATAACCAGAAATTTTTTTCTGGGCTTTATCCGGCTGCATATCCTGTTCCATGCGTCCCAGGAACCGGTCTTCGGGCTGGATATGATCCGCGAACTGGCGCGGCACGGCTACAGCCTCAGCCCGGGCACGCTGTACCCGGTGTTGCACGGGCTGGAGCGGGACGGGTTCCTGCAGGTTGAAAAGCAGGTGGTAGGCGGCAAGGCGCGCAAGTACTATGCGGCCACCGAAGCGGGCCGGGCCGCCCTGACCGACGCCCTGGCGAAGGTGCGCGAGCTGATGAACGAAGTCGACGACCAAACCCGATTGTGAGGCGAAAAATGGAATATCTTGTCGTGAGTTTGACGGCGGTGCTGGTTTCGGCGCTGACCCTGTTTTCCGGTTTCGGTCTGGGCACCGTGCTCATGCCGGCCTTTGCCCTTTTCTTCCCCGTGCCGGTGGCGATCGCCTCGACGGCGGTGGTGCACCTGGCCAATAATATCTTCAAGGTATTCCTGGTGGGTCGGAAAGCCGATCGGGGCGTTGTGGCGCGCTTCGCCATCCCCGGCGCAATCGCCGCGTTGCTCGGCGCGGCGCTTCTGACCTTCTTTACGCACCAGTCGCCGCTGCATTCCTATCGACTCGGCAGCCAGTCTTATGAGATCACTGTTATAAAACTGGTAATCGGCGCGCTGATCATCGGTTTTGCGCTCCTTGAACTCTTGCCGCGCTTTCAACTGCCGGCCTTCGACCGCAAGTACCTGGCCCTGGGCGGAATCGTTTCCGGTTTTTTTGGCGGTCTTTCGGGCAATCAGGGGGCTTTCCGCTCCGCTTTTTTGATCAAGGCGGGGCTGGAAAAGGAGGCTTTCATCGGGACCGGCACGGTCTCGGCTGTGATCGTCGATATCGCCCGCCTGCTCGTGTACGGAGCGAGTTTCTACTCTTTCAAATTCGCCGAATTGGACGGCGTCTGGTCGCTGGTGCTTGTTGCAACGCTGGCGGCCTTTCTGGGGGCGTTCGTTGGAACGCGCCTGATAAAGGCCGTCACGCTGGACGCGATCCGGATCGTCGTCGGCATCATGTTGGTGATTATCGGGTTGGGAATGGGAACGGGAATCTTATAACCGTATAGACAGAGCGAGACCTTTGCCCAACCTGAAAATCATCTCCCGGAAGCGCGCATTGTAGATTTTTTGGAACAAAAAATGTACAGCGCGCGGAGGGAGCATGATTTTTAAAGGTCTCAGAGTATAACGATAAATGGAACCGCTAAAAACGAACGCCGTCTGCAACACCTGCACCCTCAAGCTGGCAGCCATCGCCTACCGCCGCGCTCCCTGGTTTCGGCTGTTTCGCGAACCGCTCAAACTCGGAATGCGCTTCCTGTCCTGGATTTACCGCGTGAATCCTGCCGGGTACGAGGTGCGCACGCCTGATTGTTTCGGATGCATCCGCTTCTACAAGACGGCCCTGAAGGAAAAATCGGTGCTTTTCCGGCGGCTGAACGATCTGTGCAATCCTCTTTTCGATGCCCTGCTGGAACGGATTGTGACGGAGGAAGAGATCAAAGAGGCCAAATCCTACGCCCGGGCAGCCACGGCCGGGGAGATCATGCCGGAAGAGGCCGCCAGGTGGATGGACGGACAACGAACCGGGTTCAAATAAAGGCATCCGAAGAAAATATTTGCCTGAAATGCCAAACATGCGCAGTAACCGTGCGGAGGTGGATGCTCGATCTTTTCCCCGCTTAACATATGCGGTTTCGGGATGGGGAAACCGCATATGTAGAGTTTTTTCCCTGACATTATGGTCAACCGCCTGTCGTGGTTTTTTAAAAACAGGCAATAGAGTCGGGCATATTGCCAATTTTTTCTCACCGAGATTGCAGGGGGATCATAGCGAATGTTTGAAAAATTAAGGATTAATGTTTCTCAGGTGTTTGTTGGCTTACTACTCGTGTTAATTTGTGTTTCCAGGAGTTCCTGGGAAGAAGACCTGCACTCTTTAACAACAGTTCTCTTTGTTTTAGGCGCTGTTCTGGTGGGCATTGCCTCCATAGGCAGGTTATGGTGTTCCCTCTATATTGCCGGATACAAAACGGAGCGTTTGGTTAACCAAGGTCCATATTCCATAAGCAGGAACCCCCTCTATTTCTTTAGCCTTCTTGGTGCCATTGGCGTTGGACTTGCCTCTGAAACCCTGCTGATCCCGCTGCTTATTTTAATCGCCTTTGTCGTGTATTATCCATTTGTCATTAAAAGCGAGGAGGCTGATCTGCTGAAATTGCACGATAAGGAATATGAAATATATCTGAAAGAAGTGCCAAGATTTTTCCCTAAAATATCCCTTCTGAAAGAACCTGAGGATTATATAGTGAAACCAATAGTATTTAAGAGGCAAATGTTCGATGCCCTCTGGTTTATATGGTTGATGGGACTTCTCGAGATCATTGAAGAACTGCATGAATTGAAATTGCTTCCTACAATATTCAAAATTTATTGATTTTTTATCATATATGAACGTCTTCCGTCTTTCGGGTGACCGGACGAAGCGATTCCTCGCCGGTCGTCATTCCTTCCTGATCCCCTCATCTGTATTTTCTGTCGTAAAGCCCCGGCTCATAGGGGGCCCGGCGGCCGGGGCACCTCTCCCGCGGGCAAAGCTGGCAGTTCTCGTAGGCGGCCTCCGAGGGGAACCAGATCCCGGATACGGATTTCAGGGGCAGCATGAGGCAGGAGTCCGTAAGCCGGATGCCGAGCGACTGCGGTCCCTCTCCCAGCAGGGCAAAGAGTTGTTTTTGTTCGGATAGGGGCCAATCCGGAAGAGAACCGGGATTCATCCGGGAAAGGCGCTTAATCCCGCAGCTTTCAATCAGCCGGTCGTTCAAGCGGCGGAAGGTCATCCGCAAAACGGTTACCTTGATAACATCGGCGTAATAGCTCGCCAGGATGTCTTTATATTTTTGCGACCATTCCTCCAACTCGACCCCGCAGGTGGCCACATAGGCGAAGACCCGATACACTTCACCCAGATTGATCCGCATTACCCGGCTGGTGAAGCGAATGCCGTCGATGACGACGTGGTCGTCCCCCTTGGAATCGATGAAGGCCTCCCTGTAGAGGGCCTTGGGCCTGCCTGCCGCCTGCGCCTCGGCGACCATGCTTTTTAACTGTTCGATCTGTCCGCTGCCTTCCTTGACCCGTAGGGTTTTACAGAGCTTCGCAAAATCGACCTGGAAGGGGACATTGTCCAACCGGAAAGAATCCATTGATCGCTCCTTTCAGTTGACGAGCGGTTTGAAAATCATGCGCTTCCGGGACATGATTTCCGAGTCCCGAAAAGGTCTCGCTTCATGAACGCGGCATAACAATACCGGCAGGCGTGGCCGCATCCCACATAGGGATTGACGGCATAGTCTTAGATCCGGGATTTCGATAGGACGGACTTGGCAAAAATTTCCCTGATCTTCATCCGCTCCCGGTCGCCTCCTCCGCGCAGGTGTTGCGGCCTTTACTGGCCGGGGAAAGCAAAAACACGGATTCGGGCGGATCATACCACTTCGGGGCGGCAATGGAAATGAGGGAAGAAAAAAAATAACGGGAGGGCGTCGTGATGACCTGCCCTCCCGGCTGTTCGGAAACATTTAAAACCTATTTCTTGAAAATCTTCTTGTATTTCTCGTCCATGGCGGCCGCCGTGTCCTTGGTGTGACAGTAAAGCATGCACGAATTCGGCATCTTGGGTTTCCCGGTCTTCTCATTAATCCCGAACTGGATCGTCTTTGCCGGCGGGATGGCCTCGAAGGTGTGATTCGGAACCGAGCCGGCCGTTATGGTATGGGGAAAGTGGCAGGCCGCGCAGGAGGCGACCTCATAGCGGTGCCCGGAATGTTTTACGGAATCGGAGACGATTTCCTCATGGCATTTTCCGCACAGTGACCGTTCATCGCCTCTCAACTGACCTGTCCGGTAAGAGAGGCTTCCCTTATGAGGATCGTGGCAGGTCACGCAACTGAGGTCCGGAACGCCGTAATGGCGGCTCTTGATCCATTCGAGGTACTGCTGGCGGTGGCGGCTGGCGTTCTTCTGATCCGGCCAGAAAGACCCCGCCGCGGTGTAAGGCTCGGGGTCCAAATCCTTCATCAAGGTCTCGGGCTTGTTGAGTTCATAATTCACCGGATAGTTGAACTTGCTCAGGTCCCCCTTCATCCGGCCCCGGATGTGGCAGCGGCCGCAGTTCTCGGTGTTCTTGTCGATGACGGCCTTGACTTTCTTGGGACTCTTGGCGTGGTCGGCGGAAGGGCCGTGGCAGGCCTCGCACCCGATGTTGAATTCCACGAAGGTGCGTTCTTTGTAGTTCACGCCCGTGGCGTGGCAGTTTCCGCACTCATTGAACCAATCAAGCCGCGAAAGAGAACCGTCCTTCGTCTTGCGGAGAGAAAAATGCTTCCTCGGCCGGGTGTATTCAAACTCCCCGTCAATAATATTTCCCTTCTCATCCCAGAAGGTGTAGCGTTCTTCCTTGTACCAGCCGCCGATGACATAGGCCCAGTCATACTGATCGGGCTTGGGAGCCCCCTCGAGGGTGAGGTCGGCCTTGGCATTCTTTAAATCGCCTTTGGCTATCGGCCGGACCATCCAGGCATGAATGGTATTCTTCCAGTCGTTGTATTGCGCCTTGTGGCAGCCCTTGCATTTCTCCGAACCGGCATAAGCCTTGCCGGTGATCGGATCTTTGGACGGACCGGGCGCCATCTTGGCTAAGGCCGCGCCTACCAGAACAAAACAGATAATAACGGCAAAAACAAGCACTCGTTTCATACCCACGCTCCTTTCTTTTCAGGCATATTTTTTCCGACGAATCCGTCGTATGAAACGCAATATTGTTTATTCATTTGCCTTAGAGGGAGACGCGGCGCAAGAGAAAATATCTTCACCTAACCGCGCATCGTTGTGAAGAGAATTTCACAGGCAACTTACCGAAACTACCGGACGGACAAAGGGAGGGCAGGATTGCGCCCACGCAAGGGGGGCACGGGCGGGCTTCCTTATGAAAGGAGGAAATTTTCCAGCGTCCGGAGACACTCGAGTGCCTTCCTGCCTTCTTTGGCGAGGGAGTATAATTTTGCGCCGTCCTGCTCGACGATCCCGGCTTCCTTCAGGAGCCGCAAATGGAAGACGACTTTAGTGTGGTCTTCGATTCCCAGCTCTCGGGTGATCTCCATCAGGCGCATCTTTTCCCTGGCGTGCAGCAGCTTGATGATGTTTCTTCGGGTGGAATTCGTCAGCGAGCTCAGCGCGTGCTCGAAGTTCAGCTTGTGCAGGCACGCCTCGAATTTCGCCTCCTCGAGGACCCGTCCTATGGTCGCCAGGAGGACTTCGATCTGGAAGGGCTTGACGATATAATCGCTCGCCCCCTTTTTTATGGCGTCAACGGCGTTATCCACGGTGGCAAAGGCGGTCATCATGATCACCTTCGCCCGGGGCCGGAGCCTTCTGATGGGCAGGAGCGCGTCGATGCCGCTCATTCCGGGCATCATATAGTCGAGAAGGACGACGTCGAACTCCTCCTCTTCCAGGCGTGCCGCCGCCTCTGCTGCTGAGGATACGCACTCGGCCCGATACTCCGCCTCTTTTAATATCTCGCCCAGACTCGACCTGAGATCTGCGTCATCATCGACGATCAGGATCTTCTTCATGCATCTCCCTCACTGGAATTGTAATCGTGACCGTAGTCCCTTCTCCCGGAGGGCTTACGACTTCTATGTGGCCGCGATGCTGCTTGATGATCCCGTAACAGAGGGATAGTCCCAATCCCGTCCCCGCCCCCACTTCCTTCGTGGTGAAGAAAGGGTCGAACACCCGCAGGAGGTGTTCCGCGGCGATCCCTGTACCAGTATCACCGAGCTTTATTTCTATCAAGCCGTTTTTCTCGGCGGAGGAGATGGAGATCCTCCCCCCTTCCGGCATCGCTTCGAGGGAATTGGACAGGATATTGATGAAGACCTGTTCGAGTTTTCCTCTGTCTCCCATCGCGTCGGGCACCGGTGCGAGATCCTGCCGGACGTCGACATTTTTCAACTTGTATCCCAGCAGAGTGAGCGCCCCCCGGATGACGTCGTTGATATTGAGGGGAACAAAATCGGTCTCCCGCTGGCGGGAAAACTGGAGCAGTTCCCGGGCGATGGCCGACGCCCGGCCGATGTTTTTCTCCGCCACCGCGAGTTTTTCCATGATCTCCTTTTCGGCGCCGCTCCGTTCAAGCCTGGTTTTTAACGTCTGGATGCTCAAGGAGACGTTTGTGAGGGGATTGTTGATCTCATGGGCGATGCCGGCCGCCATCTGTCCCAGGGAGGAGAGTTTTTCCGTCTGGATAAGCAATCTCGTCTGCCGTTCGGTCTTCTGCCTGGTTTCGATGTTGAAAATATTGAGCGCCTTGATGATGAAGAAGGACAAGAAGATGGCCGATGCGCCCCTCAACAGTTCCACCGGCAGGTGAATGGGGGCCAGTACGGCGCGAAAATCGGGAATCCCCGCCAGCAATCCGTACATGACCATCGCCACGCCCGAGTAAAAGAAATTCCTCGCCATGGGCCGGCTCATGCTTCTTATTTCATGGGAATAGGCGATCAGGCCGCAACCGGCTATCAGGCCGCCCATCAGCCCGAGGGTATATCGCACCCCGTTTTCCACCTGCCACAAAAAAAGCGGATCCACCCGCCCACCCCGCCGCCACAAAACAAAGACCCACAGGGAGGCCGCGAGCGCAGGAACCCCTTTGACCCAAACCGTCCACCTTTTCCCGGGCCGGCTGATCAACAGGACGCCGAACTGCAGCAGGAAGAAGTAAGAGAGGATGAACATATACAGCAGCAGAAGTTTGACCAGGACAATCTCCTGCCGCGACAGACGTTGGCCCTCGATCAGAGGGTAGAGTTGAAACCATTCATGGGCGCCGTGGACAAATCCGAACATCCCTAAAAGCCAAAGGATGTTCGAGAGCTTCAGGTCGCTTGCCTTCAGGTCTTTCACGGAAATCGAAATACCCAGGAAAAGGAAGGCGGCGCCATAAAAGAAATAGATCAGGTAAACCGCGGGGATATTTAACAAAAGATTGTAGAGGGATAAAAGCTCCATCGCACATCTCGCTCAACAGGGCAATCCGTTCCGGCCCGGCCGCCAGACAGAAAAGGTTCTTCAGCGGTGACAGCGGGCACAGTTTTTTTCATCCTTTACATCGAAGGCGAACCGCCCGTCATGGCATCTGCCGCAGAATTCCCCCTTGGTGATTTTTCCCATCTCCATCTTCCAGGATCGATGCGCCATCTGAAAAATCCGGTAATGGCAGTTGGCGCATTTGAGCTTCTCTCCCTTCAAGTGGCCTTCATGGCTGAAGACAACCTGCGGGGCATTATCGGGCGTAAAGAGCAGATCGCCGCCGCCGACCGGCTGCCGGGCGGATGCGGGGAGCGGAATCAACACAGAGATTGCAATAATGGCGGTTAAAAATAATCCGGCTCTTTCCATCTTTGAAAGAAAAATTCCAAATACCGGCTTTAGATGTTTTTTCATAATCTATTCACCAGTGCCGTCCTCCGGTCAAATGCTTTTTGACGTAAATCCAGGGCGCCGCAAGGCGCGCCTCTGAGAGGAATTACGTAAAGCTGCGTTCTCCTTCCAGCATAAGAATCCCGTCCGCGAAGGGCGGCTGGAGGACGCCCGCTTCGGTAATGATAGCAGATATGAGATCGTGCGGCGTCACATCGAAGGCGGGATTCCAGACGGAAACCCCCTCCGGGGCCGTCCGGACGCCCTGTACGTGGGTCAGCTCTTCGGGAGGGCGCTCCTCGATGGGGATCGCGCTTCCGTCGGGGAGCGCCGTGTCGATCGTGGAGAGGGGCGCTGCGACATAGAAGGGGATGCCGTGCGCCTTCGCCAGGACGGCCAGGCCGTAGGTCCCGATCTTGTTGGCCGCGTCGCCGTTGCGCGCGATCCGGTCCGCGCCGGTGATGACCAGATCGATCTTCCCCTGCCGCATCAGGAAAGCCGCCATGTTGTCGGCGATCAGCGTGCAGGGGATTTCCTCCCGCCCGAGCTCCCAGGCGGTGAGGCGCGCCCCCTGGAGGACGGGGCGGGTCTCGTCGACATAGACGTGCGCCTTCTTGCCCGTTTCGCACGCGGCGCGGATGACCCCGAGCGCCGTCCCGTAGCCGGCGGTGGCGAGCGCCCCGGCGTTGCAGTGGGTGAGGATCCGGGCGCCGTCGGGGATCATCTCCCGGCCGTTTTCGCCGATCCGGCGGTTGATCCTGATGTCTTCCTCGCCGATCCGGATCGCCTCGGCGATGAGCGCCTCGCGGACCTCCCGCCAGGGATCGTCTCCGGCAGGCCATCCCGCCGAACGTTCCGCATCGTGGGGCATCGGGACGCCTTCCGGCGATAGGGAAGCAGTTAGGGATGCCTCGAAGCGGCGCCTCATCCGTTCGATCGCCCAGAAGAGGTTCCGGGCCGTCGGGCGCGTTTTGGAAAATTGCGAACATATTTCATCTAAGGCATCCCGGAAAGCCCCCGGACCGAACATGGGGGAGATGCGGAGAGCGCCCAGGGCGATCCCCATCGCCGCGGCAACGCCGAGAGCGGGAGCGCCCCGAATCGTGAGATCGTTGATCGCCTCGATCACCTGCCGGTAATCGACGCAGGTCACATACCTCTCTTCGCCAGGCAGGGCCTTCTGGTCGATCATCACGACGGCGCCGTCCTGCCAGAAGATTGTCCGAATCGAATGATTCATCCCCCTATCACTGGGCATTGCAGTTTCTCGTCAATAGTTTTCCCTGCGCACGGGCCGCAGGAAGAACGTTCCGGTTTGCGGTAAAAATCCTTCTGCCGGCAACTATCGCAAAATCGCCGTCATCGGTGACGATCTGAACCACGCTGCGATTCTTCATGCCGACTCGATGGCCTGCCGGCGGAAAACGGAATCCGCGATGTCCCGGTAATCCGCATTATCGTTCTCCCTTTTATTGATTACCACACATCCTTCGTCGCTGTAAACCTCCAGCTTTCCTGTTCAGGCTCACTAATTTTCTGATCAGGTCAAGACCGGGCATGCATGCGGCGTCCGCCTTGGCGGTGCTGTTCCCCCCGTTGAAAAGCTCAACGTCGGCAACCGGCGGTCGTCAACTGCCAGGCGCGAGAATCGTCGCTCAGGCAGTTGCGAACCTTGGCGGAATCGCCCTGCCCGAAATCCACAACGGAAAGGCACAGCGCGTTTTGATGGTTTATCCGGTTGATGCCTGTTATCAATGAGTACTGCTTGTAAGACGGGATGGTTTCTTGGCTCTTGAGCGTTCCCCTGAGCGCTATATTGTCAATCGTATCATGAGTTTATAGCCTACTCTATGTGGAGGGTAAAAATGCTTGACAGGCTGACCGCAAAAGAATATAAGTAATCGCGCATATACTTAAGAGGATAAACTCATGAAGCAATCGGCCGAGCTTTTCAAATTGCTTTCCGTTGACAAGAGAATCAACATCATCGAGCTTCTGAAAAAGGAACCCATGAGCGTCAACGCACTGGTGGAGGCTTTGGGAATAACGCAATCTGCGGTTTCTCAGCACCTCCGGGTGCTTAAATCTGCCGGTCTCGTAAAAGACGAAAGGCAGGGATACTGGATATACTATACGTTGAATCTGGAAGCCCTGGAGGAATGCCGGAAAAGGCTCAATCGGATCTGTACCTGCGGATGTTCGGGAGAGCAGGTAAGCGCGAACAAGCCTGGCGCTTGCTCCCGGGGAGATTGATCCCCAATTTTTTTGCTTAAAGTTATTAGTAATTGCGCATATGCTTAACGGAAGGGGGTGATCATGATGGCTGTGAAGAAGAACGCGTGCGGCTGCGGTTGCATTCCCTTGAAAAAGGGAAGCGCCAAAGTTACAAAACCCCGGAAGAAGGCCAAAAAGTCCAAGTAGAACTTGCTGCCAAAGGGGTAGGGCCGAAGGAAACCGGGGCCCCGCCCCTTTTAACTGACCCCCATGCCCGGTGCGGGCACAACGAAGGATGTAAATAATCAGATAGTTGGATCTTTTTTCATATAATATCACAGCCAATCGAGAAGGGGGCTTAAATGCAGAAATTATCTATCGAAGAAATCAAGAAACTCGCCGAAAAGATTGCAACGGAGCAATTGGCGCCCCATGCGTCTGAAATCGATCAAAATAGATGTTTTCCTTGGGACAACATTTGTGAACTGAGAAAGGCCGGTTTCTTCGGCGTTGGCGCCCGGGTATTTGACCGCGCCCGCTTTGTCACGGCCGTGAAGGAGATTGCGAAAGCGTGCGCCTCAACCGCGCTGGTCTATGTCTCTCACTCAATTGTCGAAAAGGCACTCGAATATGCAGGCGGCGAAGCGATAAAAAGAAAGTGGCCCGTGGAGGGGTTTCGGAAGGGCGGCCTTGGGGCCTTTGCCGTCCACGAGCCGGATTCCGGCAGCAATGCCGGCGCGATTGCCACGCGGGCGAAAAAGGAGGGCGATCGTTACATCGTCAATGGCTCGAAGTTCTTCATCACCTCTGCGGAAGAAGCTGACATCTACCTGACCCTTGTCAGGACGGACCCGGAAAAGGGACCCCAAGGGATAAGCACATTGCTCATTGAAAAAGAGACCCCCGGTCTTTCCTTCGGTTTTCCCGAAAACAAAATGGGATTGACGAGCACGTCTTCACGGGAGATGTTTTTCAATGATTGCCGTGTGCCTGCGGAGAATCTCATCGGCAGGGAGGGCGGGGGAACCCAGGTGGTCGGGAAGGCAGTAATAGGCTGGGGCTTCTTCGGGGCGGCAGCCATATCCGTCGGGATTGCGAAATCTGCCACCGAGCGTGCAATCAAACATGCCAAGGAGAGAATCATCTCGGGGCAGCCCATCGCCGTTCATCAGGCCGTTCAGTTTATGATCACCGACATGATCCTGGAGACCGAGGCATCGGATGCGCTGTTAAGCGCCTGTGCGGCCCAGGCTGACCTGAATCCTGATACTGCCGTCCTTGGCGGGTTAAAGGCGAAATTGTTTGCCTCGGAGAAAGCGGCAAACGTAGCAAGCAACGCGATTCAGGTTATGGGGGGGCACGGATACACCCGCGATTATACCGTGGAACGGCTCTTCCGTGATGCCCGGGGGATGACACTCCACTTTAAGACATCCGAGTGGCTTCGGCAGGATATTGCGAAAGCGGCAATCGGGATGTAAGGGTTCCCGTGGAAACCGGATCTATGCCTCGGGGAACCTTTTCCTGGTTAGAGCGCGAACAGAAGTGTGTCCTTGAGGAGTTGAACAACTGCCTCCACTTCTTTGACAGTCGTCGTCCGGCCAAGGCTGAAGCGGATGGCGCCCATTCCGACCTCCGGTGGGACTCCCATCGCTCTTAGAACCGGCGATAATTCCACCGACCCGGCGTGGCAGGCCGAACCGGTGGAGGCGGCCACCCCGTCCAGTCGTGACAGGATCGCGCCGCTTTCTTGTCCTGCAAAGCTTACATTCAAGGTATTGGGGAGGCGGTGGACGGGATGGCCGTTGAGGACGACGCCGCCCCCGAAGGCATCCCGCAGCAGTTCCCAGAAGCGCTCCCGGAGCTTCAGGATGCCATCATTTTGCACATACGTCCTGGCAATCTCGCAGGCCTTCCCCAGTCCAACAACAAGGAGGACATTTTCTGTTCCAGCCCGCCGGCCACACTCATGGCCGGCCCCGTGGATGAGCGGTTCGATCTCCAATCCCTTTCGGATATAAAGCGCACCCACACCTTTGGGGGCGTAGAGCTTATGGCCGGCCAGGGACAGGAGGTCCACTCCCAGGTCGGAGACTCTTACCGGTATCTTGCCCACAGATTGAGCGGCGTCGGTGTGGAAGAGAACGCCGTGTTTCCGGGCGATGACGGAGATTTCCTCAAGCGGCTCGATGGTGCCCGCCTCGTTGTTGGCATGCATGACGGAAATGAGGATCGTCTTGGGGGTAATGGCCCTTTCAATGCCGGCGGGATCGATCCTAGCGTAACGGTCCACCGGGACGCAGGTGATCTCGGCCCCCAGTTTTTCGAGAAACCGGCAGGGATTGAGAATTGCCGGATGCTCGATTTGCGTGGTGACGATCTGGTTGCCCTTTTCCCGCAATGCAAAAAAGACGCCCTTCAAGGCGTGGTTGTTGGACTCGCTCCCGCCGCTGGTGAAAACAACTTCAGCCGGCTGGCAGCCGAGAAGACCGGCCACCTGCTGCCTGGCCTTTTCCACCGCTTCCCGGGCCGGTGCTCCCGCCCAGTGCAGGCTCGATGGATTGCCAAAGTGCTGTGTCAAGAAAGGCTGCATCGCTTCCACAACCTCCGGAGCAAGCGGCGTACTGGCGTTGAAATCGAGGTAGATGCGCTGGGCCGTCATCGGTCCTCCTTTTCCCCTTCAGGCCACTCGGCCATGATGAAGCCCCTGTGTCATGCAAGCGCCTGTTCCAGGTCGGCGATCAGATCTTCCGCGTCCTCGAAGCCGATGGAAAAGCGCACCATGTAGCCGGTGATCCCCCTTCTTCGAAATTGCGCCTCCGTCAGCCCGTGATGGGTCGTGGTGACGGGCTGGATCACGAGACTCTCAGCTCCGCCGAGACTGGGCGCGATTTTGAACAGTTTTACTTTATCGACGAATTCGACGGTCTTTTCCGGGCTTTGATTCAGCTCGATCGTCAGCATGCCGCCGAAGCCCTGCATCTGTTCCCGGGCCAGGAGCGCCGGCAGCTTGTCCAATTCGCTCCCAAGTAGGAAATGGACCGGAATGTTGAGGCTCCGCAACTGGCTGTCCAGCAGTTCCAGGGTGCCACCGTAAGCGTCCCCGAGGCAGACGATCCCTTTTCGGACATGGGCAAGAAACAGGGCCGCTTCCGCCACCATCCCCGAACCAAAGGCAATGGCTGTTTCCGCCTGTTCCAGGGCAGCCAGTTTCACCTCCAGGCTCTTGACCGTGGGATTCAAGCCGTACCGGGTGTACAGGCTCCCCGCTTTCCTGCCCTCCACCACGTCCAGCAGGGCCTGCGTGGAAGGGAAACCAAAGGTGGTGGCATTGTAAATGGGCGTGTGCGGACAGCCTTCGTCGTCGTGAATTTCGCCGGTATGCACGCATTGGGTCGAGAGGCCGGGTTTTGTTTTCATGGAAGTTCTCCTTTCTTGTTCTTTTAAATCCAGCCGTAGCGGATGGGGGTGCGGTACACGCGCCAGGAAAACAGGGCCGCGAGTAGGATCAACACGGCAGTTGCCGGGAAGCCGAACCGGGCGTTCGTCTGCAGCCCCAGGAGCACGATCGTGATGACGATAAAAAGGCACGTGGCGGCCAGGCGCGTTCGTTTCAGGCGGATCGGCGCAATCTGCTTCATGAGGCTCTCAGCCAGGGCATCGCCCTCGGCCTGGGCCAGCAGCCCGTCGATGGCCGGTTGGAGGCGAAAATAGACGAGCGACAGGGAAGTCGTCAGCATTAGCAGGAGGACCAGCTTGGCCAGGAGCATGGGATTGAGGAACAGATCACCCAGGGGAGCGCCGGCCAGCGGAATGAGTAAAACACCGGTGACGAGTGCGGTGAGCTGGTAGACGTAGCACCTCAGGGCCGAGCCCCGGATGATGTTTTCAAAGTACCTCTCCACGGCGAGCGTCGGCTTTCCCAGGAGCTTCCGCTCCTGGACCACGATGAGGTTGTAGAGCGGCGCAGACATGAAAACAACCGCCAGAATATGAAAGAACCGGGCAAAATTATAGACCATTTTCCTTCCCCCTTTCCAGAGCCCCCTCGATTGCGGCAAGCAACGAATCCTTTTCAAATTCTCCGGTAGAGAGTAAGACGCGCAGATCACGGTCAAGCACAACGTGATAGGGCACCGCGCCGGCGCCGAAGCGCCTCAAGATTTCCCCTTCCGGATCGGCGCTCACCGGGTAAGTTAAGCCGTGCCGTCTCGCCCAGGCTTCCGCCTGCGCACCGCCTTCCTTGACGCCGATGCCGAAGACTTTCAACCCACTGCCCTTGAACCGCTGCCAAATCTCTTTTTCGATAACAGGAGCCTCCTGTTGACAGCGTCCTCAGAGGCTTTTCCAAAAGACAAGAAACAGGACGAATCCGGCCAGATCGGCGAGGTAAAGATCATCGTCGATGTGGAAATCCACCGCTTTCTGACCCGCCTCGATTCCTTCAGTTTGGTCCTCGAAAACCTTCATATTCCTCCTTTCACAAACGCAAGGCTTTGGGGGGGCAGACGCTGACACAGGTCCCGCATTTGGTGCAATCGCCGTCGGCCACCCGGCCCAGGTTCTTATATCCTCCGGCATGGATGCCCATGGGACAATTCTTTAGACAGAGGGCGCAATCGGTGCAGCTTGCGCTCTCAATTTCAACGGGCCTTTTATTCTTTCCCAGCCAGCTGCTCATGGTGCCAATAGGACAGAAGAGGCACCACGCCCGTGCCTGCTGTCCGATCCCCAGGATAATGCCGATGACGGTGGTAACGATGAGTATCATCAGTAGCCCCCAGCCGAAGAGGTGAAGGTCCCCCTTGCTGAGGATGAATTGGACGGCCATGACGGTCATGAGAATCGCCATCCATAACAATCTGAAGGCGGTGCGCTTATAAAGCGGGGGCAACTTGCCATTGAGGCTCACGGACCGTATGAATTCGTCGAAGAAAAGCCCCCGCGGGCAAAGCCGGCCGCACCAATACCGGCCGTTGAAAGGGGCGATGACCACGGCGACGAACATGCAGGCGAGAATGGCATAGCCGAGCAAGGGGTAATACAGGCCGCCGAAGATGAGAAGGGGTAAAACAAGAGCCATGGAACGTCGAAAAAAAAGTGTTTTCATGATGCCTCACTCCATTGCCGATGATGCCTGATCATGTATGCCGCTCCTATATGTTGTCTTCATTTTTAAATGTCATATTATTTATACATGAATATGTCAAGTAAAAACAAAAAAAATAATAACGGGGGAGGTTATGCCTTGAAGCACTTCGGACCGATGGCCCTGCCTTGAAATATCTTCATGTCGGTATTTGTCTTTCTTACCAGGTAGATGGGGCAGCCTTTGCATGTTCTGGCGTCGCAGTTGTCGTTGCCTCTGATTGCTTCCCAGCATTTTACCCTGCAATTGTGATAGGCGGGGCATTTGACTTGTCCGCATTGCTTGATTTCCCAGCAGGGAGTGGCCATGTAGAAGACTTTCAGGGCGGTAATCGTCATTCCCACTTCTTCGAGATAAAACCTGACGTTCCTTATGAATTGAATGTCATTCTGGGAATAGCGGCGCTTGCCGTTAATGCGGGCCGGCTTGATGAAGCCGGCTTTTTCGTATTCCCGCAGCATGCGCTGTCCGACGCCCACTATCTGGCTGGCCACTTCGATTGTGTAGATCGGTTTTGAACTTTCGATATCTAATTCCATGAGTGTGATTAAATAATATCTCCATGACAATGTCAAATGAAAAGACAGAGGTCAGCTTGCGAGCATCTTCTTGAGGATCTCGTTGATGAGTTGGGGATTGGCCTTCCCCTGGGTCTCCTTCATCGCCTGGCCGACGAAGAAGCCGAAGACCTTCTCCTTGCCGGCCTTGTACTGGGCGACCTGGGCCGGGTTCTTCTCCAGGATCTCGGCGATCGCAGCGGCCAGGGCGGTCTCGTCGGTGATCTGGACGAGGCCCCGCTCGGCGACGATCGTTGCCGGGGGCTTCCCCGTCCGGTACATCGCCTCGCTGACCTCCTTGGCCATCTTGCCGCTGATCGCGCCTTCCCGGATGAGCCGGATCAGCTCCGCGAGGGAGGCCGGCGCGACCGGGCACTCCCGGACCGACCGCTTGTCCTCGTTGAGAAACCGCAGGATGTCCCCCATCACCCAGTTGCTGGCGAGCTTCGGCTCGCCGGAGAGGCGGACCGTCTCCTCGTAGTAGTCGGCCAGTTCCCGGCTCGCGGTGAGGACGCCCGCGTCGTAGGCGGGGATCTTGTAGTCCCGGATGAAACGCTCCCGCTTCTCCAGGGGGAGTTCCGGCAGGGTCTTGCGGATGGCGTCGATCCAGGCGTCGTCGATCACCACCGGGACGAGGTCGGGATCGGGGAAGTAGCGGTAATCGTGGGCCTCCTCCTTGCCCCGCATGGAGTAGGTCACCCCCGCAGTGTCGTCCCAGAGGCGGGTCTCCTGGGCGATCTCGCCGCCGCCCTCCAGGACGTAGCCCTGGCGTTTGATCTCGTATTCGAGCGCCCGTTGGACGTTTCTGAAGGAGTTCATGTTTTTCAGCTCCGTGCGCGTCCCGAAGGCCTCGGCGCCCTTCGGGCGGAGCGAGACGTTCGCGTCGCAGCGGAAACTCCCCTCCTCCATGTTCCCGTCGCAGATCCCGAGATAGACGAGGGTCTCGTGGAGGCGCCTCAGGTAGGCGGCCGCCTCCTCGGCGCCGCGGATATCCGGTTCGCTGACGATCTCGATGAGCGGCACGCCCGTCCGGTTCAGATCGACGTAACTCACGGGGTTGCGCTCGTCGTGCAGGAGTTTTCCCGCGTCCTCCTCCATGTGGATCCTCGTGATCCCGATCCTCTTTTTCCCGCCGTTGAGATCGACCTCGATCCAGCCGTGCTCGGCGGGCGGGGCGGCGTACTGGGAGATCTGGTATCCCTTGGGGAGATCGGGGTAGAAGTAGTTCTTGCGGGCAAAGTTGCAGGCCCGGTTGATCCGGCAGTTCGTTGCCAGGGCCATCTTGAGCATGTACTCGATGACCTTCTTGTTCAACACGGGCAGCACCCCGGGCATGCCCAGGCAGACCGGGCAGGTGTGGGTGTTTGGGGCGGCCCCGAACTCGGCGGAGCAGCCGCAGAAGATCTTCGCCTTCGTGAGGAGCTGGGCGTGGACCTCCAGCCCGATGACCGGTTCGTATTCCATTACAGGGAGGGTCTCCTTTTTTCTATGCTTGCATTTTTTTCATAGGCCGCCGCCGCCTGCAGGAGCCGCCCCTCCTGGAAGTGGCCCGCCAGCAATTGGACGCCGAGGGGAAGGCCGCCGGCGGTGTAGCCGCAGGGGACGGAGATCCCCGGGATGCCGGCGAGATTGGCCGAGATCGTGAAGATGTCGGAGAGGTACATCTGCAGGGGGTCGTCGAGCCGCTCGCCCAGACGAAAGGCCGGTGTCGGCGAGGTCGGGGTGAGGATGACGTCGCAGCTTTTGAACGCTTCGTCGAAGTCCCGCTTGATCAGCGCCCGGACCTGGGAGGCCTTCCGATAGTAGGCGTCGTAGTACCCCGACGAGAGTGAGTAGGTGCCGATCATGATCCGGCGCTTCACCTCGGCGCCGAAGCCGGCGGAGCGGGTCCTCTTGTACATCTCCAGCAGGTCGCCGGCCTCGCCCGTCCGAAAGCCGTACTTCACCCCGTCGTAGCGCGCCAGGTTCGAGCTCGCCTCCGCCGGGGCGATGATGTAGTAAACCGCCACGCAGTAATCCGTATGCGGGAGGGAGATCTCGACGCAGGAGGCCCCTGCCTTCTCCACGACCTCGACCGCCCGGCGGACGGCCGCCTCGACCTCGGGATCGATCCCGGCGATGAAGTACTCCTTCGGGATTCCGACCCGCCACCCCTCGATCCCGCGGCCCAGAAAGGCGCGGTAATCGGGGACCTCCTCCGGCACGGAGGTCGATTCCCGCGGATCGTAGCCGGCTATCGCGTTCATCATGATCGCCGCGTCCTCCACGTCTTTCGTGAAGGGCCCGATCTGGTCCAAAGACGAGGCGAAGGCGATCAGGCCGTAGCGGGAGACCCGGCCGTAGGTGGGCTTCAGCCCCACGACGCCGCAGAGGGCCGCGGGCTGGCGGATGGAGCCGCCCGTGTCGGAGCCCAGCGAGGCGATGCACTCGCCGGCGGCCACCGCCGCCGCGGAGCCGCCGCTCGACCCGCCGGGGATCCGCCCGAGGTCCCAGGGGTTCCTGGTTACGCCGAAGAAGGAGGTTTCCGTAGAGGAGCCCATCGCGAACTCGTCCATGTTCGTCTTGCCGGTGAAGACCGCGCCCGCTGCCCGGAGCTTCTCCACGACGGTCGCGTCGTAGGGAGGGACGAAATTCTCGAGGATCCGGGAGCCGCAGGTCGTCCGGACACCTCTGGTGCAGAGGATGTCCTTCAGCGCGATGGGGATGCCGGCGAGCGGCCCCCCCTCGCCCCGCTTTATTTTTTCATCCGCCTCCGCGGCCTGGGCAAGGGCGGTCTCCCGCATCAGGGTAATATAGGCGTGGACATCCCCCTCCACTGCATCGATCCGCCCAAAAACGGAGGCGGCGATCTCGGCGGAGGTGGTCTCTCCCGCCCGGAGCCTGTCGCGCAGCTCGTGAATGGTCAAACTGTACAATTCCATGCTTTCCACTATCTCTCCAGTAAATCCTTATTGTTTCCCCATTCCACCCCGCACTCGAAGCGGCTTCGCAAAAAACCCGCAGGCAAGGCGCGCGACGACCGAGGAATGAGGCGTACTGTTGCGTACGCCGCAATGACGAGGTCGGAAGTGCAACGCAGCATCCGGGCTTTTTCCGTAGCCGCCCTCCATCATTCGATCACCCTCGGCACCTGGAAGCAGCCCGCCCGCGCCTCCGGGGCGTTGGCCAGGGAGGCCTCCACGGGGAGGGACTCCGCGATCTCGTCGGCGCGGAAGGCGTTCTCCCGGGCGATGGCGTGGGTCACCGGCTCGACGCCGGCAGTGTCCGCCTCTTTGAGCTTTTCTATGTACAGGAGGATGTCGTTGAGCTGCGAGGTGAACTTCCCGATCTCCTCCTCGCCGAACGAAAGCCTCGCCAGGTGGGCTACGTAAGCCACCTCTTCCCTGCTGATCTTTTCCACTGGATCACCTCTTTAAACCTTTACACAACTTGGGAATCATGTCCCGGAAGCGCGCATTGTAGATTTTTCGGAACGAAAAATGTACAGCGCGCGGAGGGAGCATGATTTCCAAATATCCACTATTGCAGGACCGGCCAGTAGGGTTTGAACTGCGCGCGGACCCGCCCGATGAGGCCGTCCGCCTTTTTATCCGCTCCCGCCGCCAGGGCGCTCAGGGTTTCCTCCGCCACCCTGGTCTCCCCCAACATCTCCAGGAGGACCGCCCGGACGCACTTGGTCAGGCCCTGGATGTGGTATCCCCCCTCGAGAACCGCAGCCAGACGGCCCCCGCAGCATTCTTCGGCCAGATCGAGGACGATCCTGGCGAGGCAGGCGAACCCCTCCGGCGTCACCTCCATCGCCCCCAGGGGATCGCTGATGTAGGTGTCGAATCCGGCCGAGACCAGAATGATATCAGGTTTGAACGAGCGGGCAACGGGCGAGAGAATGTCGCGAAACACCCGGACGTAGACGGCGTCGTCCGCCCCCGCGCCCAGAGGGACGTTGAGCGTGTAGCCGAGCCCCTGTCCCTGCCCCATCTCCGTCAGGGCGCCCGTCCCCGGATAGGCGGGATACTGGTGCGTGGAGAAGAACAGGACCCTTTTCTCGTCGTAAAAAAGCTCCTGGGTGCCGTTGCCGTGGTGGAGGTCCCAGTCCACGATCAGGACCCGCTCCAACCCCCGCCTGGCCAAGGCGTGCCGGGCGCCGACGGCGATGTTGTTGAAAAAGCAGAACCCTGCCGCCACCGCCGCCTGGGCGTGGTGGCCGGGCGGCCGGACCAGGGCGAAGGCATTGTCCGTCTCCCCTGAAATCACGCTGTCGACGGCGTTTATAAACCCGCCGGCCGCCAGCCGCGCCGCATCGTACGTTTCGGCGGTGGCCATCGTGTCGGGATCGAGCATCATGTTCTTTCCCGCCGTGGCGCCGATGGCGTCGATGTAGGACGGCCGGTGGACGAGCTCCAGCTCCTCCCGGGCGGCGAACCGCGCCTCGATGCCGGCAAGCTTCCAAGACATGTCGGGATTGTCCAACATCTCGTAGATCGAAATCAGCCGTTGCGGGGACTCGGGATGGCCGTATTCGGAACCATGCCTGATGTACCGCCCGTCCTTCACAACTCCGGTTTTCTTAGCCATCTCACTCCTCCCATGCGCCCGCGGGTATCGGCTCCAACTTCCTCCAATTCTGCGGCGCTTCCCCATGAAGCGCAGGTGATCGCTTCTAACATAAAAACCCCTAAATGGCAAAAGGTATTGCGGATCGGCGGCCTCCCTCCGTAAAAATCGTTGACAAACATTTCCATCTATAAGATATATAAGACCTGAATAGATGCTTCTGCACACTTTGAAAATCATGTCCCGGAAGCGCGCATTGTAGATTTTTCAGAACGAAAAATGTACAGCGCGCGGAGGGAGCATGATTTTCATAGTCCTAAAAAGGATAAAATTCTTTTGTTTTGAAGGGCTTCCCAAGGTGTCAGGGGGAAAGAAGAGGTGAGGACGTGTTTGGCATCGGAATGCCGGAGCTGCTGGTGATCGGGGTGATCGCCCTGCTGGTGGTCGGCCCCAAGAAGCTTCCGGAGATCGCAAAGGCCCTGGGAAAGGGTCTCTCCGAGTTCCGCAAGGTGACGGAAAGCGCCACCGATACGCTCAAGGAGACCCTCCGGACCGACGAGATCAAGCAGGACATGAACGATCTCAAGGATTCCCTGCTCCACGCCAAGGACGATGAAACCACCGCTTCCCGCGCGGACAACGTCTCCGCGGAGGATGACGCCCCGAAGACGGCCGACAGCAAACCCAAGGCCTGACCCTCTTCGCGAGGAGCCTCGCAGAACATCTCGTCTATGGATAAAACAAATCCCGAAGAAGACAAAATGTCCCTGACCTCGCACCTGGAGGAGCTCAAGACGCGGCTGATCCGCATCCTGATCGCCGTCGGCATCGGTTTCGGCGTCTGCTACCTGTTCAAGGACTGGTCCTTCCGGGTGATCACCAGGCCCCTGGTCAGTGCCCTGCCGGCCCAGAGCTCCCTCATCTTTACGGGACTTCCGGAGGCCTTCTTCATCCACATGAAGATCGCCTTTTTCGCCTCCCTGCTGCTGACGGCCCCCTTCACCCTCTTCGAGATCTGGAGATTCGTCTCCCCGGGGCTTTACCGGGACGAGAAGAAATACGTCCTCCCCTTCATTTTCTTCTCCACGATCCTGTTCGGCGGCGGCGTTCTGTTCGGCTATTTCATCGCCCTTCCCCCGGCGTTCGGTTTTTTCGTGAGTTTTTCCACCGATTTTCTCAAGCCGATGATCTCCTTCAAGGAGTATCTCGACCTGACGCTCAAATTCCTGCTCGCCTTCGGCCTGTGCTTCGAGATGCCGGTTTTCATCTTCTTCCTGGCCAAGTTGGGCGTCGTCAACGCAAAAATGCTCTCAAAACAGAGGCGCTACGCGATCCTGCTGATCTTCATCGTCGCCGCGATCCTCACCCCCTCTCCCGATGCGATCAGCCAGATACTGATGGCGGTCCCGCTGATGATTCTTTACGAGGTGAGCATTTTTGTGGCAAGATTTGCAGTCGGGAAGAAGCCGGCGCCGGAAGAAACTCAAGGGACGCCGGAAAAAACAGAGGAAACCAGCCAATGACCGCAAGGAAGCCCTCATACCGCAGGAGAAGAAAAGCCCCGCGGCGCTCCCGGTGGGGGATTGTCGCCGTCGCGGGCCTCATCCTTTTTTTTTCGACCTCCCTGGTGGGAGGCGCGATGGCCTATTATTTCTTCCTGAAGGATCTCCCGAGCATCGCCGCCCTGCGGGACTACCGCCCCAGCATAACCACGCGGGTCTACGCGGACAACAACGAACTGATCGACGAATTCTTCCTTGAGGACCGCAAGCTCATCAAATACGAGGACATCCCCAAGATCGCGATCCAGGCGTTCGTGGCCGCCGAGGACGCCCACTTCTTCCAGCACGGGGGGTTCGACATGCAGAGCATGTTCAGGGCCTTCTTCAAGAATATCGAGGCCGGGCGGATCGTGCAGGGGGGAAGCACCATCACCCAGCAGGTCGCCAAGACCCTCTATCTCTCCTCGGAAAAAAGCTACGCGAGGAAGATCAAGGAGGCGATTCTGGCCTACAAGATCGACAAGTACCTTTCGAAGGAAGAGATCCTCTCCCTCTATCTGAATCATATCTATCTGGGCCACGGTACCTACGGGATCGAGGCCGCCTCCCAGGGGTATTTCGGCAAGAGCGCCAGCGGCCTGACACTCGCGGAAGCGGCCATGCTGGCCGGCTTCCCCAAGGCCCCCAGCAGTTACTCCCCCTATCTCCACCCGGAGCGGGCCTACCAGCGGCAGGCCTATGTCCTCACCAGGATGCTGGAGGACGGTTACATCACAAAAGGCCAGAAAGACCGGGCCATCGCCACGAAGCTCCGGTTCCGCTCGATCAAACCCAAGGACAAGGTCGCCCCCTACTTCATCGAAAACATTCGCCGCTACATCCAGGAAAAATACGGCGCCGACGTCCTGTACAAGGAGGGGCTCGAGGTTTACACGACCCTCAACATCCAGATGCAGAAGGCCGCCCGCGACGCCGTCGAACAGGGGCTCAAGGAACTCGAAGAGCGGCAGGGTTATGAAAAAGGGAAGGTCCAGGGGGCGCTTTTCGCCATGGAGGCAAAAACCGGCGCCATTCAGGCGATGGTCGGCGGGCGCGACTTCAACAGGAGCGAATTCAACCGGGCGACCCAGTCCCGGCGACAGCCCGGTTCGGCCTTCAAGCCGATGATCTACACGGCGGCCTTCGACAAGGGGATGACTCCGGCGACGGTGATTGAGGATTCCCCCCTCGTTTACCCCGATCCCTCGCAGCCCGACGGTCTCTGGAAGCCGAAGAACTTCGACGAAAAATTCCTCGGGCCGACCACGCTGCACAACGCCCTGATCCACTCCCGCAACATCATCACGATCAAGGTCCTCGAAGATATCGGCGTGGATTATGCCACGTCCTACGCGGCCAACATGGGGATCGTCTCCCCCATTTCCCGCGATCTCTCGATCGCCCTGGGCACGTCGGGGGTCACCCTCCAGGAGCTGGTCCGGGCCTACGGGGTCCTGGCCAACGAGGGAAAACGGGTCCAGCCGTTCTTCATCCAGAAGATCGTCGATCGGACCGGGCACGTCTTCGAGGAGGCCCAGCCCAGGAGCGAGCAGGTGATCGATCCGCGGATCGCCTTTATAACGAGCTACATCATGCAGGACGTCGTCGAGAGCGGAACGGGACAGAGGGTGAAGAAACTGGGCCGGCCGGTCGCCGGCAAGACCGGGACGACCGACGACATGCGCGACGCCTGGTTCATGGGCTTTACGCCCTCGCTCGTCGCCGGCGTCTGGGTGGGTTTCGACCAGGAGCGAACCCTCGGCAGGCACGAGGTGGGAGGCCGCGCCGCGGCCCCGATCTGGCTATATTTCGCGGAAAAGGCCCTCCAGGGAACGCCGATCGAGGCCTTTCCGATCCCAGAGGGGATAGTCTTCGTCAAGGTGGACCCGAAGACCGGCGCGCCGGCCGGACCCTCGACGCGGGGGGCGATCTTCGAGGGCTTCCTCGAAGGGACGGAGCCCGAGAACGCCCAGAAGGTGGACGCCGCCAGCATCCCCGGGGCGGCGCCCAAGTTCGACATGGACCCCAACTTCTGACGACCGCGTAAAAAGTCAATTTTCCCCTCCCCCGGCGGGAGGGGATGAAGGGGAGGGGGAAAGAACGGACGGCAATACAGCCACTTGCCACCCCCACCCTAACCCTCCCCCATCAAGGGGGAGGGAAGTTGGGATTTTTTACGAGACAGTCAACTTCTGATATCAAAAATTCGGGAGAGCGCTATGGGAAAGAATTTCAGGTGCTGGCCGCCGCAGTGGCCTCGACATTTGAATTATCCCGACCGGTCGGTGCACATGTTCCTGGAAGAAACCGCCCGGCGCGTCCCGAACCGGATAGCGATCCATTTCGGGGGGATGGTCCTGACCTATGGGGAGCTAAAAACGCTTGCAGACAGGTTCGCCGCGGCGCTGGCGGGGCTGGGCGTCCGCAAGGGCGAGCGCTTTGCCGTCCACCTGCCCAACATGCCGCAGTTCGCCATCGCCTACTATGCCCTCCTGAAAATCGGCGCCGTGTTCACGCCTCTCAGCCCGCTGATGTCCCCCCGGGAAGCGGCCTATCAGCTCGGCGATTCCGGGGCCAAAAACCTCCTGTCGCTTGATCTGCTCTATCCCGGAATCGCGGCGGTCATACCGGAGACCCCAGTCGAGAGGATCATCACCACGAGCATCGGCGACTGCTACAATGCCCTGATCGCCCCGCTCAAGCCCATAGGCAAACTGCCCGTCCCCGGGACGCTGGACATGGTGGAGCTGATCAGGAACAGCCCGCCCGACCCGCCGGCGGTCGCCATAGACACGGGCAACGATCTGGCGCACCTCGCCTACACAGGCGGCACCACCGGCACGGCCAAGGGCGTCATGCTGACCCACAGAAACGTCGTCAGCAACACCCTCCAGTTCGGCTGCTGGTTCAGCGGCGCGCAACTCGATATCAGAGAAGACCGGGTCGAGATGGTCTATCCGGAAGGCGTCGATCCGGCAAGAGACCGGCTGGTCCGCCGGGACAGGGAAACCGCCCTGGTCGTGGTCCCCTGGTTCCATGCGATGGGCTCCATCGGCTACCTCAACAACATGGTTTCCAGCGGGGTCACCATGGTGGTGTTCCCCCGCTTCGATCCCGTAGAATACATCGAGGCGGTGGGCAAGTTCGCCGCCACCTCGCTGGGCGGGGCGCCCCAGCTCTACGTGCCGCTGGTGAACATGCCCGGCTTCGAAAAATACGACCTGTCCGGAATAAAGCTGATCGCCTCCGGGGCCGCCCCGCTCCCGCTGGCGGTTCTGACTTCCCTGAGAAAGGCGTTTTCCGAGAGCGTGGTCATCGAGGCCTACGGCTTGACGGAATGTTCGATGGGGGCGACGGCTAATCCCCCCCTGCCCGAGCTGACCAAAGCCGGCTCCGTCGGCCTCCCCGTGTTCGACACGGAATGCAGGGTGGCGGACCCCGACACCGGCGCAGAACTGCCGCCGGGCCGGGAGGGGGAGCTCTGCATCAAAGGTCCCCAGGTGATGCGCGGCTACTGGAGGCGGCCGGAGGCCACGGCCGAGGTCCTCAAGGACGGATGGCTTTACACGGGCGACATCGGCAGGGAAGACGAGGACGGCTACTTCTTCATCACCGACCGCAAGAAGGATATGATCATCTACAAGGGATACAATGTCTATCCCCGCGAGATCGAGGAGATCCTCTTCACCCACCCCGCGGTGGAGATGTGCGCGGTGCTCGGCAGGGCCGATGCCCGGGCGGGCGAGATCCCGGTAGCCTTCGTCAAGCTCAGGGACGGCCGGACGGCCGCGGCCGGCGAACTGATGGACTTCGTAAACGGACAGGTGGCCGCGTATAAAACATTGCGGGAGGTCATTTTTCGGGACATGATCCCCGTATCCGCGACCGGCAAGGTCCTCAAGAGGGAGCTCAGGGAGCTGCTCGCCGACCCGCCGTCAACACTGAAATGAGGCAGGCCATGCAAGAAAAGACTGCATTGTATATCTGGTTCGACACGGAATACTCGACCCTCGAGCTCGACCGGGCAAGGCTGCTGCAGGTCGCGGCCCTGATCACCGACGCCTCGCTCAGGCGCGTGCTGCCACCGGAGCGCGATGTGCGGCTGCCTATCCGGCTCAGGGAAGGGGAAACCCTCAGCCCGTGGGTGGAAGAGAACCTCCCCGAGCTGGTGCAGGCCTGCCGGTCGCCGGAGGCGGCGGATCTCGCTGCGGCGGACGCCAGCCTCGCCGCCTATGTGGACGCCGCCGCGGGTCCTCCCGCCGAACGGGAGAATCAGCGCCCCGTGCTGGCCGGAAACAGCATCCATGAAGACTGGTGGCTTGTCCGCCGTTTCCTGCCCCGGTTCATGAACCGCCTGCACTACCGGCATCTTGATGTAACGGCCTTCAAGCTCGAATGGAAACGGATCAGTCCCGCCGCGGAATTCGACAAAGAAAATCCGGAGCTGATCAGCAGCTATTTCCCGGCGGCCGTCCTGCCCGCGGCGGGCAAGCGCCACGACGCCTATTACGATCTCCAGGCGTCCATCGCCGAATTGGCTTTCTACCGCCGCCATCTCTTTCTCCCTTCCGCGGCGGTTTCCGCCTGAACCGGAACTCACGATTCCTGCATCCTCATGATCGGCACTCGTAATTCCGATCATACAATATGCTTGTAATTTCAATATATTGATCCGGTTATCGCCAGTAATATATCTGCGAATTGCCATATTTGGTCTTCTGATGAGAACTGGAGGTTCGCATTGGAAGCGGCCTCCGTGATTTTACTTCAATATTATCGAGATGTTGCAATCACGGCACGGATCTTTCTTATAAGGTGTAGAGGAAGAAGCGCGATGGTTCTGAAAAAGGCAAGGCCGGCAACCCTGACAGGGATTATCATCCCGGCGGACTGGAACGAACGCCATGAACTGATAGCAGTGGCGCTCGCCACGGCGGACGAGAAGGAATACCGCATCGGCGGCGGCAGAAAGGGAAAGGAACTCCTGGAGTTGCTCCATCGCCAGGTGGAAGTGAACGGCGCCCTGGCAAAGGATGAAAACGGCAAGGAGATCGTCACCGTCAGGAGCTATATCCTCAAGTGAGGATATTGATTTTTACTATTGACTATTGCACCAAACAGGAGTAGAGCGGCGGAAAAATCGGAGCGGCGGCGGGCCTTGGTGACACAGGCATCCCGCGGCGTCGATGATTTATGAAAGAGGGGTCGTCCCTTTTTTCAAACTTTAAAAGAATCATATAAGGAGGCATGAATAAATGGACAGCGAGGCGCTTTTCGTTGAGGAGGCGGAACCTCCAGGTCGTTTGACCGACTGTGTCGGTCCGAAACAGTATAATGATGATTTTTTCGCACCTCTGAATACCCTTCAAGCTCCCGCCCCGGTCCCGGCAAGACCGGTTCCCGGATTTGCCGTTTCCCGCAACAGCCGGGCGACAGCCTTCCGGAAGCGTTTTTTCCCGCGCACCGCTCTCAAGGAATGGAACGACTGGCGCTGGCAGCTCCGCAACCGCATCTGCGACCTGGAGACCCTGGGCAGGATGATCCGCCTGTCGGATGATGAGCGCGATGCGCTTGCCGGATCGGCCGCCGCGCTGCCGCTGGCGATCACCCCCTACTACATGAGCCTGCTGGATCCCTGGGACCCTCGCCACGCCCTGCGCCGGACGGTAGTCCCGACTGTGCACGAGCGTTTCCGCGGCAGCGGCGAAGCGGAAGACCCACTTAACGAGGATGAAGACAGCCCGGTCCCCGGGATCGTCCATCGCTACCCGGACCGCGTCCTTTTTCTGGTGACGGGCATCTGCTCGACCTACTGCCGGTACTGCACCCGTTCAAGGATGGTCGGCCACCACGGCAACCACTGCCAAAGCGCCGCGCAGTGGGAAAACGGCCTCGCGTATATCGCGTCTCATCCGGAAATAAGGGATGTCCTTCTCTCCGGCGGCGACCCCCTGACCCTTTCCGACGACCGGCTGGAATGGCTGCTGGCGCGCCTGCGGCAGATCCCCCATGTAGAGCTCCTTCGGATCGGCACGAAAGCGCCGATCGTCCTCCCGCAGCGAATCACCCCCGCCCTGGTCCGGATGCTCAAACGCTATCATCCCCTGTGGATCAGCATCCATGCGGCCCACCCCGACGAGTTGACGCAGGAGGCGGCCCGGGCCTGCGAGCGGCTGGCAGACGCGGGGATCCCCCTCGGCAGCCAGACGGTGCTCCTGGTCGGAATCAACGACGACGTGGAGACGATGAAACGCCTTGTCCACGGCTTGCTGAAGATCCGGGTCAAGCCGTACTACCTCTACCAGTGCGACCCGATACCGGGCTCCTCCCACTTCCGGACGCCGGTCGCCAAGGGGCTGGAGGTGATCCGGGGACTCAGGGGATTCACCACCGGCTACGCGGTGCCTACCTACGTGATCGACGCCCCCGGCGGCGGCGGCAAGATCCCGCTCCTGCCTGAATACTTGGTGGGACAGGAGAACGGGGATCTGCTCCTGCGCAACTACGAGGGGAAGCTCTTCCGCTACCCGGATTCACCGCCCGCAGACGGCATGATCCACTAAATATCCGGAACGAACGTGAAGATCGGCATCACATACGATTTAAGGGATGACTACCTCGCTGAGGGGTACGGCGAGGAAGAGACGGCGGAGTTCGACCACCCGCTGACGATCGAGGCGATCGAAGGGGCGCTCGGGGAACTCGGGTACGAGACCGACCGAATCGGCCACATCCGGGCGCTGGCGAAGCGCCTCGTCGCGGGCGAGAGATGGGAGTTGGTCTTCAACATCGCCGAGGGGCTCAGGGGTTTCGGCCGTGAGGCGCAGGTCCCGGCGCTCCTGGACGCCTACGAGATCCCCTACGTCTTTTCCGACCCGCTCGTCCTGGCGCTTACCCTCCACAAGGGAATGACCAAGCGCGTGGTCCGCGACCTCGGGATCCCCACGCCGGATTTCGCCGTCGTCGAATCGCCGGAGGAGATCGCGCGCGTCGGGCTTTCCTTCCCGCTTTTCGCCAAGCCGGTCGCTGAAGGGACCGGCAAAGGGGTGACCGCGGCCTCGAAGATCGCAGACAGGGCGGAATTGAAACGAGTCTGCCTTGCGCTGCTCGCAACCTTCCGCCAGCCGGTCCTCATCGAGGAATTCCTGCCCGGCCGGGAATTCACCGTCGGGATCATCGGGACCGGCGCGGAGGCCTTTTCCCCCGGGGTGATCGAGGTCCGGCTCACCCGGGAGGCCGAGCGGGAAGTCTACTCCTACGCCAACAAGGAAAACTGGCACGGGCGGATCGAATACCTTTTCGTTACGGACGAAACGGCGCGGCTGGCGCAGGAGACGGCGCTTGCCGCCTGGCGGGGCCTTGGCTGCCGCGACGGGGGAAGGATCGACCTGCGGTCCGACGCCGGCGGGACGCCGCAGTTCATGGAGGTGAATCCCCTGGCAGGCCTGCGTCCCGAACACTCGGATCTCCCGATCCTCTGCGAGCTGGCGGGAATGACCTACCGGGAGCTGATCGCCGGGATCATGAACTCCGCCCTGAAACGCGTGGGGTGATAAATCTTGACGGCTTCGTAAAAAGTCCGGATGCTGCGTTGCGCTTCACCCCTCGTCGTTGCAGCGTACGGCAAAGTACGCCTCACTCCTCGGGGTTCGCGCGCCTTGCCTGCGGCCTTTTTACGAAGCCGTCCTGAAAGCAAGGCTTCTACGACTTTTTACGAGTTCGTCAATCTTGTCAGCATGAAGACTGTCGTTATCCATGGGGAAGTGCCGGCGGACGCGGGCCGGGACGAACAAGACGTCCTGGTGCAGGTCAAGTGCGTCGCGGAGGGCCTTGCCGCCCTGGGTCATGAGCCGGTCGCCCTTCCCGTTTCTTTGAACCTCGCAGAGGCCGCGCGGGCGCTCGCGGACCTGCGGCCCGTCATCGCCTTCAATCTTACTGAGTCGCTCGCCGGAAAGGGCAACCTTATCCACCTCGTTCCCTCTCTCCTGGACGCCCTCCAAATCCCCTACACGGGCGCCGGCGCGGCGGCGATGTTCCTTACATCCAACAAACTGCTTGCAAAGCAATGGCTCGCCGCCGCCGGCCTTCCGACGCCGCCGTGGGTGACGGAAGCAGGCGAGACGTTTCCGGATGCGGCGCGCTCCGCCGCCTATGTCCGGGAGGGGGAAGCCGGGGGAAAACCGGCCCCGGGCCCGCCGCGCGTGGAGGCGTGGCTCGTCAAATCGGTCTGGGAGCACGCCTCCGTCGGCCTCGATGAGGATTCCGTTGTCTTCGGGGCGGACCGGGAGCAGCTCCTCCGGGAAATGGCGGCCCGCCGCGAGGCATTGGGCGGGGCCTGCCTGGCCGAGGCCTTCATCGACGGCCGGGAGTTCAACCTCTCGCTGCTGGCAGGGAGGAGCGGACAGGATTGCGTTTGCCCGGCCTCCGCCGCCGCGGGCATTTCCGCGCCCCTCGTGCGCGTTAGAGCCCCGGAGGTCCTCCCGCCGGCGGAGATCCGCTTCGACGCCTACCCGCCGGGGAAGGTGCGGGTCGTCGGCTACCGCTCCAAGTGGGAGGAGCATTCCTTCGAATTCAACCATACGCCGCGCTCCTTCGATTTTCCGGAAACGGACGCCGGGCTCCTGGCGCGCCTGTCGGAGCTGGCCCTTAAGTGCTGGGCGCTCTTCGACCTGCGGGGATATGCGCGGGTCGATTTCCGTGTAGATGATAACAACCGCCCCTGGATCCTCGAGGTGAACGCGAATCCCTGCCTCTCGCCGGATGCCGGCTTCCAGGCGGCTACCGCCCGGGCGAACCTGCCGTTTACCGAGGTCCTGAAACGGATCATAAATGACATGCCGCGGCGTATGATCTGAGACCCTTGCCGACTTGCATATCGGGTCCCGGAAGCGCGCACTGAATGTTTTGGAGAGAAAGAGAGGTGTGCACAATGCCGGAAGGAGAAATCGTGAAGGGGATCGCCTGGCGGGAAAAGCCGCGGCCGGAAGACCGCGCGGCGGTAGGCCGCCTGGTCCGCTCCACCGGTTTCTTTTCCGAGGAGGAATGCGGCATCGCCGTGGAGCTTGTCGCCGAGTTCCTGGCCGGGGGCGAGGCGAGCGGTTATTATTTCCTGTTCGCCGAAGAGGCGAGCCGCCTGTTGGGCTATACCTGCTTCGGCCCGATCCCAGGCTCGCTCCACAGCTACGACCTGTACTGGATCGTCGTCGATCCCGGAGAACAGGGACGGGGCCTCGGCCGTAAGTTGTTGGCCGGAGCGGAGGCGCTTATGGCCCGGCGGGGGGCAAGGCGCGTCTATGCGGACACCTCCTCCCGCCCCCAGTATGAACCGACCCGGGCCTTCTACCGCTGCTGCGGCTATAGCGAGGAGGCCTTCCTCGCCGATTTCTACGCGCCCGGTGACGGCAAGATAATCTTTGTCAAATTCCTCTCTCCCCCCGCCTGAAAAATCAGGGAATTTCCCCCTTTTTCCACTTGTCTCACGCCATGAAAAATGGTAATAGGTCCCATAACCAAAATTCAGAGAAAGACCGCTTCTCTCCCGCCGGGCGCCTGAAGAGAAACAGATTGCATGGAAAACGGAGACTTTGCCGCTTGGTCGCGCCTCAGCTATGCCGCCTTATCACAACCGAGGATTCCTGCCATGAGATTCATGCCGAAAGAAGAGAAATTTTTTGACCTGTTCGAGGAGCTGGCCGCCAAGATCCAGACCGGCGGAAAGCTCTTCCTGGAGCTGGTGGAGGGCGGCGTCTACGGCGAGACGCAGGTCGCCCGCCTCAAGGAGATCGAAAACGAAGCGGACGACATCACCCACCGGACCTACGAGAAGATGCACAAGACCTTCATCACGCCGCTCGACCGCGAGGACATCTACTGCCTCGTCAACAAGCTCGACAGCATCATCGACATGACGGAGGCGGCCGCCGCCCGCCTGTACCTCTACAAGGTGAGGGAGCCGGCGCCGATGATCATCGAGCAGGCGAAGATTCTCAATGAAGCCATCGGCAAGGTTGGGACGGTCATCCACGCCCTCAGGGACATGAAGAACGCCCCGCTGATCCTCCGGACCGGCGTCGAGATCAATACCCTGGAAAACGCCGGGGACACATTCCTGAGGGCGGCGATGACCCATCTGTTTGAAAATGTGCAGGACGTCCGCGAACTGATCAAATGGAAGGAGATCCACGAGCGGATCGAAGAGGCAATCGACGTCTGCGAAGACGTCTCCAACATCGTGGAAGGGATCGTCCTGAAAAATGCATGATTTTGCGCTGATCATCCTCCTGGTCCTGATGGCGCTGGTCTTCGATTTCATCAACGGCTTCCACGACGCCGCCAACTCCATCGCCACAGTCGTTTCGACGCGCGTGCTCAAGCCTCAGCACGCCGTCATCTGGGCCGCCTTCTTCAATTTCATCGCCGCGTTCTTCTTCGAGACCAGGGTAGCCTCCACCATCGGGAAGGGGGTCGTCGACCCTGGGGCGATCACCCTGGGGGTAGTCGCTGCGGGGCTCGTGGGGGCGATAGCCTGGAACCTCATCACCTGGTGGCTGGGCCTTCCCTCGTCGTCGTCGCACGCCCTCATCGGCGGGCTTGCCGGGGCCGCGGCGGTCCACGCCGGCTGGGGGGTCCTGCAGGCGGCCGGGCTCATCAAGATCGCGGCGTTCATCGTCCTGTCGCCGCTAATCGGTTTTCTCCTCGGCCTGCTCTATATGATCGGGGTGTACTGGCTGGTGCGGCACAAAGCCCCGGCGAAGGTGGACGGGGTCTTCCGGAAGCTGCAGCTCGCCTCCGCGGGGGCGTACTCGCTTGCGCACGGCCTCAACGACGCCCAGAAGACGATGGGGATCATCATGCTGATCCTCTTTTCGACCGGGTACATGACCCAGGCCGACCTGGGCAAGCACGCCCCCTGGTGGATCATTCTGTCGTGCCACGGCGCCATTGCCCTCGGAACGATGTTCGGCGGCTGGCGGATCATCAAGACCATGGGGGTGCGCCTCACCAAACTCGCCCCCGTCGGCGGATTCTCCGCCGAGACCGCGGGCGCCACAACCATCATCGGCGTCTCGCTCCTGGGGATACCCGTCTCGACCACGCACACCATCGTCGGCGCCATCGTCGGCGTCGGCGCCACGCATCGCCTCACCGCCGTCCGCTGGGGGGTGGCAGGGACCATCGTCTGGGCCTGGATCCTGACGATCCCCATGTCGGCGCTGATCGCCGGCATGTTCTACGCCTTCCTGGACCTGTTTGCTTAGTCTGCCGCGGGGTCCTTCCGGTAAAACTCCTCATACATCAGTAAAAGCGACAGGAACAGGGCCATGACAATGGGCCCGATGACGAACCCGGAAAAGCCGAAGAGGATGATCCCCCCCAGCGTGGAGAGGAAGATGAGCAGGGGGTGCATTTCCACGTCCCTGCCGATGAGGATGGGACGCAGCAAGTTGTCCACCAGGCTGATCACGAACGCGCCTACGGCGAGGATCAAAATCCCCTCCCAGATGCGGCCGGCAAGAAGCATCAGGATCCCGGCGGGCGCCCAGATGATGGAGCAGCCGACCAGGGGGATGATCGCCGCGAGGACCATCAGGAGCCCCCAGATCAGCGCCCCTTCGACGCCGGTTGCGACAAAGACAAGCCAGCCGAGCGCCCCCTGGATGCCGCCGATGATCAGCGTCACCTTCAGGGTGGCGCGCGCCGTCATGATGAACCGCTCGTAGAGGAAACTCTCCCGCCCCATCCCGAGGTTGCTCAACCGCACCGCCCGCCGGAGGAACTTGTCCCCGTCGCGGACGAAGAAAAACAGCGCGTAGAGCATGATGGCAAGCTTGACGATCATTTCGAGGGTGTTCTGTGTCAGTTCCTTGAGGTGGACCAGGATATAGTTCGTGATCACCCTGACGATCCCAGCGGTTTTTTCGATCAGGAAGGCCCTGTCGGCCTGCAAAAGCGCGGCCAGGGCGGTGTCGGCGACCGCGTCGATTATATGCCGGAAGTTGCGCTCTATGTTCTTCGCTTCCGGCTTGATGATCTCATAAAACTGGATGGACTCCTTAAAGACGAGCGTCCCGAGGATCAGGGCGGGCAAAAACAGGAGCAGGGCGATGATGCATAAAAGGACCGCCGTGCTGAGGCTGGGACGATTCAGACGGCCGTTTATCCGCGTATATAAAGGCCGGAAGATGCCCGCAATGACGGCGGCCCAGAAGATCGGAAAGAAGAAGGGCTTGAGCAAATAGAGGAACAGCAGCGCCGCCAGCCCCAGGACGATGAAAAAGGGGACATCGCTGTTTTTCGCGGTTCTCATGCCTGACCTCCTACTGAAAATCGCAATCCCTCCGCGCACTTTACATTTTTCGTTCCGAAAAATCTACAATGCGCGCTTCCGGGATTCGATTTTCAATATAGATTCTCCACTGTTAAGCGTCAGTAACAGACATCATTCGCGGCGCTTGCCGGAGATCTCCGTGATGTCGATCCGGATGACCGCAGTCCTGGCAAGGACCTCCTCGGAATACCGGAAGGGCCCTCTGGCGCCGTAGTGGTCCATGATCCTGTCGAGTCCCAAGCGCTTCTGATCGGCGTCCGCCAGAACAACGGCCCGGCCGAAGCCGATGACGCTGTCGTAGCGGGCGCTCCAGCCGCAGGCCTCCGGGGCCTGTTTTATATCCCTGAGCAGGTCCATCTCGAAGCAGACCCGGTCGTTCTTCCGGAGGATCTCCAGCTTCCGTCCCTCCGTCGCGCAGTGCAGGTACAGGCAGTTCTCCCCCAGGCCGAAATTCATCGGCACGACGTAGGGCGCCAGCCCGTCCGCAAGCCCGATCCGGCAGACGAGGGCCTCCTGCATGAGCGCCCTGATTGCTTTCCGATCCCTGATCTCTCTGTCGTCTCTCCGCATCTTCCGCACCTCATCTGGAGTTATTTATCATAACGATTTCCCGCCGTCGCAAAGCTCTCCTTCCGCCCGGCGAACCTCGTCTAACAGGCGCCGGACGCGGTCCATGTCTTTCTTGAACCGGACAGGCCTCCCAGGGGCGCCGCGGGCGTTGGTTTGCGAGCAGCTGTCTATCCCCGCGGGCCTGGTCCGGCCGATGGCGTCGAAGACGTTCTCCGGGGAAATCCCTCCCGCCAGGATCACGGGGATACCGGAAGATTCGACGAGCGTGGCGGCCATGTCCCAGTCGCAGACCTCTCCCGTGATGCCGACGTATCCGGAAACGGGCTGGTCGGCGGCCTGCCCCTGCCCACCGCGGAGGGTGTCGGTCATGAACCAGTCGGTGCAGGCCTCAAAGGCGCGGGCGATCTCCCGGATCGCCTCCCGGACAGGGGCCGAATCTGCCGGGCCAGGGCGGGGGATGGGGATGGAACGGATAATCCCAAGCGGCGGGAACTCCCTTTTCACCCGCTCCTGAACGCGGATCAGCTCCGTGCAGAGATCGCCGCGTTTCCTGCCTTCACCTGGCGCCAGGGGGATCAGCTCGCAGAAATGGACGAGATCCGGTTCGTACCAGTCCAGGGCGCGCAGGATATCGTCAAGCCTCGGCAGAAGCGGGATCAGGCTGCTTTTGGAGCCCGACCGGCGGACCAGGCGGACGACCTCCCGGACGGAGGGGACCTTCCATTCATCCGGCGAGACTATTACGCTCCCGATGTGGTCCACCCCCATCTCAACCAGCCGCTCCGCCTCCCGGAGGTCCTGGATCTCATAGAGCTGGACAATGATCTTCCGCTTTCCGGAGTGGTCTGTATGGCTCATCATTCGGAGTAATTCTTTCCTTTCAGGAGGCGGACCAGGCGGTCGGGATGGTTGGTGATGATCCCGTCGACGCCCAGGGAAATGAACCTCGCCATCTCTTCCGGGGCGTTGACGGTCCAGACATGGACGCGAATCCCCTCCCCCCGCGCCCGGCGGATGTTTCCCTCGTTCAGTACCACGGCTTTGCAGTTGAGGGCAGGGTATATCTTTCCGTCGCCGGCCTCCGCCGGACTCGCCCAGGGCCTGTCCCTGATCAGGGCCACGGGGAGGGCGAGATCCCTCGCGCGGATCCTGTCTATAGCGGCGGGAGCGAAGGAAGAGAAGAGGACCTGGCTCTCCATGCCCGCCTTTTCTACCTCCCGGAGGGCGGTATCCGCCAGCTCCTCCAGCGTGTAGGGAAGTGGAATTTTCCCCTTCTTAAGTTCGATGTTGACCAGGACCCGGCCGCGGGCGAGCGCCAGGACCTCCGCGAGGGACGGGATCCTCTCCCCGGCGAAGGAGGGGTCGAACCAGGCGCCGGCGTCCAGCCGCCTGAGTTCCGCGAAGGTTTGCTCGGCCGCCTTGCCCCGGCCGTCGGTGGTCCGCTCGAGCGTGTCGTCGTGGATCACGACGACCTCCCCATCCCGCGAGAGATGGACGTCCAGCTCGATTATGTCGCAACCGGCCGCGATCGCCGCCCGGAAGGAGGCCGGGGTGTTCTCCGGCGCCGCGCCGGAAAAGCCGCGGTGGCCGGTGACCAGGACCGGCCATCGCCCCCGCCGGAAACCGTTCTCAGCCGCGGCCGTTTTTGCTTGCATTAATTCTCCTTGTATCTCTATTCAAAAAATTTGGAAATCATACTCCCTCCGCGCGCTGTACATTTTTCGTTCCGAAAAATCTACAATGCGCGCTTCCGGGAGATGATTTCCAAGTAGCGCAAAGGGAGCTATTCGTGCAGGCGCCGCCGGTCGATCACCCGGCGCGCCTTGAATTCCGTCCTCTCGATCGTCCCCGGTTCCTTCAGCTCTACGACTGCCCGGAGCCCGCGGGCCTTCAGCTCCCCGGCAAGCCTGTCCTTGAGCGCGGGGGCGCTTGCCGGATCGGCCTGGGGAGAACGCTCCACCTGGACGGTCATCTCGTCCATGGCCTTCTCCCGGCTGATGACGATGCGGAACTCGTCGCCCAGTCCGGCGATGCCGCGGATCACGTTTTCGACGGCGCTGGGATAGACGTTCTCGCCGCGGATCACGAACATGTCGTCCGCCCGACCGTAAATCCCCTTCGGCAGGCGGGGATAGGTGCGGCCGCAGGGGCAGGGATCGTCGGTCCAGAGCGCGATGTCCCCGGCCCAGAAGCGGATCATCGGCTGCGAGTCCCTCTCCAGATGGGTGTAAATGGTGACCCCCTCCCGGCCGTAGGGCACCCTGCGGCGGGTCTCGCGGTCCACCAGCTCCGCATAGACGATGTCCTGCCAGAGGTGCATCCCCCGGCGGTGGGCGCATTCGCCGTTGGCCATCCAGGGCGCCATCTCGGCGGTGGAACCGCTGTCGATGCAGATTCCTCCATAGGTTTCCTCGATGCGCTTCCGCGTCGCGGGGACACCGGCGCCCGGTTCGCCGGAGAAGAAGAGGATGCGGAAATTGAAGTCCTTCCGCGGGTCGATCCCCATCGCCCGGGCCTTTTCCGCGAGATACAGGCTGTAGGAGGGGGTGCCGTAGAAAACGGTGGGCTTCACCTCCTTCATCCACTCAAGGCCTCTCTCCGACTGGCCCGGAACGCCCGCGCCGAACGGAAAGGCGGTGGCGCCGAGGCGCTCCGTCCCGAGCAGCGCCCCCCAGCTCCCCCAGTAGAGGCTGAAGAAGGAGCCGATGAAGACGATGTCGTCCGGCCTTGCCCCGAAGCCCCACATGATCCGGGCGTGGGCCTCGGCGATGCGGGCCATGTCCCCCCGGCTGATGCCGAAGGCGGTCGGCTTCCCCGTCGTCCCCGACGTCCCCTGGACGCGGGCGAGCTCCCCTTTCGAGACGCACAGGTTGCTCCCGAAAGGGGGATACTCCGCCTGGTCGCGGCGGATCTCCTCTTTCGTCACGCAGGGCATCTTCTCGAAGTCCTCCAGCGACCGGATGTCCTGCGGCTTGACGCCCGCGGCGTCCCATTTTCCCCGGTAAAAGGGCGAGTGCTCGTAGGCATAGGCAAGCTGCGCCCGGAGCTTGGGCAGGATGACCCGCTCCTCCCGTTCCTCCAGGTTCATCGTTTCGAGCGCCCTGTTCCAGTAGGGTTCGCCGGGAGATGGCACATAAGACGGATCGTACACGGGCGGCCATTGCATGTTCATCGCTTTTCACCTCCAGAAAAGATCTAAGATCGGGAGTCCTTCCGGTTGTTCTTAAATGCAACACGTTCTTCGATGGCGCGGACGATCTCGTTGCGGGTGGCGCCCGGCGTGAAGACTTCGTCATAGCCGATCTCCCTGAGCTTGAGCGCATCGTCCGGGGGAAAAACCCCGCCGATCACAAAGACCACGCCGTCGGCCAGCTTCTCCTGCCGGGCCGCGTCGAGCAGCGGCCTGCCGAGGGTGAGATGGGCGCCGCCCAGGGAACTCACCCCGATCACGTCCACGTCCTCCTGGATTGCCGCCTGGACGATCTCGCCGGGAAGCGAGTTCCCGATGTAGACGACCTCCATCCCGGCGTCGCCCAGCTCCCTGGCGACGGTGATTATTCCTCTATTGTGCACGTCCAGACCCAATTTTGCCAGCAAGACCTTGATCTTCTTTGCCACTTATATCGAACCTCCTTAGCTCTATTTACCAGAGGGCCGGCGGTTTCCACAGCCCGAATGCCCCCTTGAAGACCTTGAACAGCTCGCCTTCCGTGCAGCGCGCCCGCGCGCAGGCGACGCTCAGGGGAAGGATGTTTTCCCCCTTCCGGCAGGCCTCCGCAAGGGCCGCCAGGGCCTCGCCCGCCTTTTCGTTGTCCCGGCTGAACCTCAGCTTCGCCAGCCTTTCCCTCTGCCGCTCCTCCACTCCTTCGGGATAGCTGAAGACGTTGATCGGGGGGGGCGGCGTCTCGGAGCGGTACGTGTTGTAGGCAACGATCCTGATGTCGCCCTTTTCTATCTCCTTCTGCTGATTGCAGAAGTAGGCCGAGATCTTCCGGTGGAGTTGCCCCGATTCGACGGCCGCCACGTACCCGCCTCCCCGCTCGATCTCGTCCACCTCGGCGAGGATCAGCCTTTCGATCTCATCGGTAAGGGTTTCGACGTAATACGAGCCCCCCAGGGGGTCCACCACGTCGGTGATCCCCGTCTCCTCCTGGAGGATCTGCTGGGTCCGGAGCGAGAGGAGCGCCGCCTCCGCCGTCGGGACGGAGTAGGCCTCGTCGTAGGAATCCACGTGCAGCGACTGGGCGCCGCCCAGGACGGCGGACAGGGCGTGATAGGCCGCCCGGATGATATTGTTCAGCGGTTCCTGCTGGATGAGGGAGACGCCGGAGGTCTGGACATGGCAGCGCATCCACATGGAGCGGGGGTTTTTCGCCCCGAAGCGGTATTTCATGATCCTGTGCCAGAGCCGGCGCACGGCCCGGAGCCGGGCCGCCTCCTCGAAGAAATCGCTCGCCGGCGACCAGAAGAAGGACAGGCGGTCCGCGACCGAATCGACGTCGTATCCCCGGCGGACCATCTCTGTGAGGGTGGCGATTCCGTTGGCCACGGCGACGGCCATCTCCGTTACACCGGAGGTCCCGAATTCCCTGAGGTTGTAGCCGTTGAGGGTGATGAAGTTCCACTGGGGGACGTTCTTCCGGATGAATTCGATGTTGTCGCACTGGATCCGGAAGCAGTCGCGGGGGGAGATGAACTCGGCGCCGCTGCGGATCACCTCCTCCAGGGTGGTGTCGTTCTGGACGCTGCCCCGAAGTTTCTCCCAGGGGATGCCCCTCTCCTCGGCGAGGGCCAGGAACATGGGAAACAGGATCGCCGTGTTGGACGGGTAATGGGTGACGATCGAGACCGTGACCTCGTCCAGGCGGATGTCCTTGAACAGGAGGTCCATGTCCTCGACGGAATCGACGCAGACCCCGGACATCCCCACCTGGCCCTTCGCGAAGGGATCGTCGGAGTCGTACATCTGGATCGTGGGGAGGTCGAAAAGGACGTTCAACCCCGTCGCCCCGTGCTCCAGCATGAATTTCATCCGCGCGTTGGTGTCCTCCGGAGACCCGAAGCCCGTGAGCTGGCGCATGGTGAATTCCCGGCCGCGGTACATGTTGGCGTGGATCCCCCGCGTGAAAGGCGCCTCGCCCGAGTTGCCCAGGTCTTGCCGGTAGTCGAAATCCGGGTGAGACAGGGGCGTGTAGAGCATCTCCCGGGGGATGTTCGATCCCAGGACCGTCCGGGGCGTCTTCAGCCATTCCCGGCGGTCCTGTTCGCGCACCGTCGAACCCATCCAGGCGTCGAACCGCCGCCTCAGGCCCTCAAGCGCGGCCGGATTGTACAGGGGGGTCCGCTCCTCGGCAGCCATCTTTTCGGCCAGGATTTCTCTGGTGGTTTTTTCTTCCTTCATAGGGTATCCTCTCCTTTACAAAGCGCACCGCTTTTTCATTATCAATAAACGAGGCAAAAATAAAGCGGCGCGATTGCAGATGCCTTTGCCTCATCGCATGGATCTTGATGAATGTTGGGACTAAACATAATCGGTGAAGAATGCTCGACTCGCAGAATCAGGCGTCCCCGTACGGACAGCGCTATTTCATCGTGATCCTCGTCCTGGGTTTTCTGATCCAGCTTACCGCCCTGGGATTCGGCCGTTTCGCCTACACGGCCCTGCTGCCCGCCATGAAGTCGGACCTGGGGCTGACGAACACCCACATGGGCTTCTTCCAGGTGGGCATCCTGACCGGCTACCTGCTTTTCGCCTACCTGTGCAGCGCCTTCGTGAAGCGGCTGGGTCTCTCCTTCGTGATCAACGCTTCGCTCGCCCTGGTCGGTCTGGCGATGATGGCCCTGGGTTTCACCTCTTCTTTTTATCTCTGGCTGATCCTGGCTTTTCTGATCGGGGCCGGCGCCGCGGGCACCTATATCCCGCTGATCCCGCTGACCATCGGCTGGTCCTCAGTGAGGCGAAGCGGCGGCGCCCTCGGCTTCGCCCTGAGCGGCACGGGGGTCGGCATCATTGTCGTCGGATTTGCGGCGCCTGTCATCATGGAGCAGTTCGGAGGGGGCGGTTGGCGCCACGCCTGGTTCATCTTCGGCGCCGCATCGCTTTTGGTCTGGCTGGCCGGCGTTTTTCTGCTCAAGGAAAATCCCGCCTTCGTTGACGGCGGCACGCACCGCAACGCCCGGGAATCCTCTCTCGGGCTGCTCTACCGCGACCGGGCGCTCAGGGCGATCCTGATCGTCTATATCATGGTGGGTTTAGGTTACATCGCCTTTGCGACCTTCGCCGTCGCCTATGCGGTAGAAGAGATCATGCTATCGGCAAAAGAAGCCGGTCTGCTCTGGTCGATCTTCGGGCTTTTTTCGGTTTTCGGGTGCATCTTCTGGGGGATGGTCTCCGATTACATGGACAGAAAGGCAGTGACCGTAATCAACCTCCTTTTGCTGTGCGCCTCGATCCTCCTGGCCGTCCTCTGGAAGGAAAAGGCCGGTCTCTATCTTTCCGGGGCGCTGTTCGCCTTCACCTTCAACGGCGTTATCGTGCTCATCGCCGCGCTCTTCGGCGACTACATCCCCATGGCGAAGATGAGCAGCATCTTCGGCATCTCCACATTGATTCACGGACTGGGACAGGTCATCGGCGTCGCCCTCGCCGGCTGGCTGAAGGACGTCACCTCGACCTTCGTGGTCCCCTTCTTCCTGTCGGCCCTGATCATCGGCGTCTCCCCCCTGTTTCTGCTGTTCCTGAAAGAACCGGAGAAATCCCCCTGACGGGCAGACCGCAAGGCTCCGGCCGGGCACGCTCCCCTTTTTTATAAATCCATGCCGGCGCGCCTTTGTTCCCGTCCGGCGTCATTTTTTTATTGCCTTTTCCCTGTCCCGCCTGTATGAAACGATTCAGGCAGACCGCTTTGCAGTCCCCTTTGGGAGGATAAGAAGATGCCCCATGTCATCGTAAAGCTCCATCCCGGCAGGACGGAAGAGCAGAAGGAACGGTTAACCGAGGAGATCGTCAAGGATGTGATGGCAATCGCCGACTGCCCGGAAACCTCCGTTTCGGTGGCCTTCGAGGAAGTCGCCCCGGCCGACTGGCCGGAGAAGGTCTACAGGCCGGACATCCTCGACAAGCAGCACACCCTCTATAAGAAACCGGGATACAAGAATCCTTTCGAATAGAAGGCGCCCAGTGCGGAGGTCGGGACAGATACTGCTTGACACGCAGGGGCATTATTCGTAACCTGCCCGCGGGGGGGAAACATGTTCCCGCAATCAATCCGATAATCCGTCGCCCGGGGATAAACGAGGACAATTCGGAATCTGCTGAGGTCAGGCCGTCATGCCCGTTGACCGGAGCAAAGCGAAATTCGGGATCGGCAATCAGTGGCCCGGCGAGGCCTGGGGCGGTTTCGCCTCGATGCTGGTGGCGCTGCCGTCCTCCATCGCCTTCGGCATCGCCGTCTACGCGGTGCTGGGACCCCAGTACGTGGCCTACGGCGTCATCGCCGGGATCATGGGGGCCGTCGTCATGGGCATTCTGGCGCCGCTGTTCGGCGGCGCGCCCGGCCTGATTTCCGCTCCCTGCGCGCCGGCGGCGGCGGTCATGGGCGCCCTGGCCGCGGAGATGATCAAAAGCGCCTCCGTTTCGCCGCCCCAGGTCGTCGTCTTTCTGACGCTGGCGGCCCTGCTCTCCGGGGCCCTGCAACTGGCCTACGGCGCGCTGGGCGGCGGGCGTTTCATCAAATACATCCCCTATCCCGTAGTATCCGGTTACCTCAGCGGCGTGGGTGTCCTGATTTTTATCGGCCAGCTGCCCAAATTGCTTGGATTGCCCGCCGACATTCCTACCTGGCGGGGATTGATATCGCCCGAAAACTGGCAGTGGGCCGGGATCGCAGTCGGCCTGGCAACGATCGCGGCCGTAACGGCGGGACCCAGATTGACAAAGGCCGTGCCGGCCACCATCCTCGGCGTCGCTGCGGGATTTCTGACCTATTTCGTCCTGGGTTTCTTCCTGCCCGAACTGCTGTCACTGGAGCACAACAGGCTGGTGATCGGACCGCTGTTCAGCGAAGACGCGTCCCTGGCCGCCGCCCTTCGGGAACGCTGGACGTCCCTGGGGGCGATCAGATTTTCCGAACTCGCCGGCCTACTGATGCCGGCCATTACCCTGTCCGTGCTGCTCTCGATCGACACCCTCAAGACCTGCGTCGTCATGGACAGCATCACCCGCCGCCGCCACAATTCCAACCGCGAGCTGATCGGCCAGGGCGTCGCCAATTTCGCGTCCGCCCTGGCGGGAGGCATGCCGGGCGCGGGTACCATGGGCGCCTCGCTGATAAACATCAGCAGCGGCGGCAAGACCCGTCTGTCGGGCATGCTGGAGGGGGCGTTCGTCATCGTGGCTTTCGCGGGGTTCGCCTGGCTGATCGCCTGGCTCCCCATCGCCGCTCTGGCCGGCATCCTGATAGTGGTGGCCTGGCGGATGTTTGACCGCAGCAGCTTTCTGCTGCTGCGCCAGAAAACCACCGTCTTCGATTTTCTGGTGATTGCGGCCGTGGTGGCAACGGCCATCGGCGTCAATCTGATCGCCGCCGCCGGCGTCGGGCTGCTGCTGGCGATCCTGTTGTTCATCCGCGAACAGATCCGGGGGTCCGTCATCAGGCGGAAGGTGCTGGGCAACCAGATTTCCTCGAAACAGTACCGCGTTCCGGAGGAAAAGGAGGTCTTGCAAGAGTACGGCCATCTGATCACCGCCTGCGAACTGCAGGGCAGCCTCTTTTTCGGCACGACCGACCAGCTCTTCACCGAACTGGAACCGGACCTCAAACGCAGCCGGTTTCTCATCCTGGATCTGCGCCGGGTCCAATCCGTGGACTTCACCGCCGTGCACATGCTCGAGCAGATCGAGGCCGTCCTGAAGGAACGCGGCGGCCATCTGGCCTTCAGCCACCTGCCCCCTTCGCTGCCCACCGGCCAGGATCTCAAACAGTATTTCGATCAGCTCGGACTGGTGAAGGCCGGCCGGAACGTCCGGGTCTTCCCGACGTTCGACGAGGCGATGCAGTGGGCCGAGGATGAGCTCCTGGAGGAACACCGCCAGACCCAAGCCGGCCGGGAACTGCCCCTGGAATTGCCCGAAATCGAGCTGCTGCGGGAGTTCGAAGCCGACCATGCCCTGTCCGTTGTGCAGTCCTGCGTCGAACAGCTCTCTTACGGGGCCGGCCAGCGCATCTTCAGCATGGGGGACGAAGGCGACGAGCTGTTCATAATCCGGAGGGGCGTCGTGCGGATCGTGCTGCCGCTGGAAAGCGGCAGCTACCACATCCTGGCCACCTTCGGCCGGGGCAATTTCTTCGGCGAGATCGCGTTTCTCGACCGCGGCAGGCGCTCGGCGGACGCGGTGGCGGACAGGGACACCGACCTGTTCGTCATCTCCCGCCGGAAGTTCGACGAGGTCTCCCGGGCCAATCCGCCGGTCGGGGTCAAACTGTTCGCGCGCCTGGCCCGGGGGCTGGCCGTCCGGCTGCGCTATACGGACGCGGAATTGAGGGCGCTCAAAGAGGCGTGAAGGGAAGACGGCGAGAGGAAAATATGGTGCGGCGCCCGCAAAAGCAGGCCGCTTCAACGACACACACAGCCGGGCGTCCTGTCGCAAGGTTCCAAAGGTCCGTACGTACCTCGGATGGGTATGAGGAAACTGCAAGCATATTTCGGATAAAAAAATTTCGCCTTTCGAGGCGATTTTTTGTTAATTGGAACTTGCTTTTTTCACAGATTGAATGTAGGGAGAAAAAAAGTGCAGCAGGGATGAGCGAGTCGCGTCAAGGGACGTGAGGTTTTAGGGGAGTTGATCCTCCCGGAGGAGTAGAGAAGATCCCCATGAACTGACAATGTGGCAGCCAGGGAGTCATCGATGCCTTTGAACATCGATCCGCAAGAAGTGCCCGTCATCCTCCTGTACAATCTGGATCCTTCCTGGAGTTTTCACGAAAAAGAAGAAGTGACGCTGCTGTCCTCCCAACTGGGACAGGCCGTTTCCGACCTCGGCCACCCCACCACCCTTGTCCCGGTTACCGGCAGCGATCTTGCGGCGGCTCTCCGCCCATTCGATCCTCTGTCCCATGTCGTCCTCAACTGGTGTGACAACATACCCGCCCTGCCTAAAAGCGAATCCCGCGTCGTGCAGATCCTGGAGTCGCTCGGTTTCGCCTTCACCGGCGCCGATACCTCGGCTCTCGCTCTGGCTCAGGACAAGCGCGCCATGAAGGAAATACTCAGCGCAGCGGGGATACCCACCCCGGCGTGGCGATTGTACGACCGCCCGGAGGCGGACGGATGGAGGCAGTTCCCCTCCATCGTCAAAGCCGCCGAGGAACACTGCAGCGAGGGATTAACGCGCGAATCCGTGGTGATGAACGAAGCGGAGCTTTGCACCAGGATTGACTATGTGCTGGAGACTTTCCGGCAGCCGGCCCTGGTGGAGGACTTCATCGACGGCCGGGAGTTTCACGTGTCGCTGTGGGGCAACGGCGTTATCGATATGCTGCCCCCGGCGGAAATGGATTTCTCGCAGTTCAAGGACATCCATGACCGGCTGTGCACTTACGAATCGAAGTTCGTGCCAGGCTCGGCGCACTATGAAGGCATCCACACCCTTCTGCCAGCCCCTCTCGGTGCGGAGGAGCTGCGCGCGCTCAAGCGGGTCTGCCGGGCCGCCTACCGGGCGATAGGTTGCCGCGATTACGGGCGGATCGATCTGCGCATCCGCGACGGCATCTTTTATGTCCTCGACGTGAATCCCAACGCCGATATCAGCGCGGATGCAAGCCTGGCCTGCGCCGCCGAACTGGCCGGCTATTCGTACGGCGAGACGGGAAGCCGGATCGTCCGCCTGGCGGCCGATCGTCATCCGGTTTGGGGGGAACGGAAAAATAGCGGCGGCAAAACTGCAAGGAGGGCGTCATGGGAGAGATCGTCCATACATCCGTCATAAGGATCGTCAGAGAGAAAGGACCGACCCGGAGGGCCATGATCGAGGGATTCGCCGAACCCGTCTATTACGGGGTCCACGGCGGGATAAAGAAATTCTACCGGATCGAACCGGAGAAGGAGCATGCGGCCACGCTCGATCATATCGTGGCCGCCACGGCGGGCTGAATGATGGGCACACTGGCCGCGTTGCTGGCCGGCAAGAGGATTCCGACCCCGGAAGACCGCTACTGGGCGGACGTAAGGGGCGACATCGAAAATTGCGACGGCGTCCTGAAGATCACCCGGATCGGAGTGACGTACCACCTGAAGATCCCGGACGAGAAGGCCGCGGACGCGCGGGAGGCGTTTTCCTCCTATCTGATGCGCTGCCCGGCCGCGCAAAGCGTGCTCGGCTGCATCCGGCTCGAGGACGATCTCGTGCTCGAAGAGATGTGATCTTTTCCGAATGGACGTACGCTGCAACAAGCCCGCCCCTGCGAAAGCAGGGGAAGGGCGAGATTGCCATATGAGCGTGGAGAGGATATCATAAACCATGCTTTACGAACGTCAAAAACATCTCCTTGCGCTGGTGAATGTCCTCGGGGGCGAGGTCGGCGGCCTGGATTTTCAGAAGCTACTTCTTCTTTATTGTCTTGAAGTGGAAGAGTCGCCTTCATATGAGTTTGTGCCATACAAATTCGGCGGTTTTTCCTTTACGTCCTACGCGGACAAACGGTGCCTGATAGGAAAGGGATTGCTTGCTGATGAAAATTGGATCTGGAAATTAACCCCAGAGGGAAAGGTTGTACCCATCTCCGTATCCATATTGACGGCAATGAGTCGGTTTGTGAAGCGTCATGCAGGATTGCGGGGGGATGCGCTTGTGGCCGAAGTCTATCGGCGGCATCCTTATTATGCTATTCGAAGCGAGATCGCGGAACAGGTGCTGATAGGAGATGCGGCAGCTCTGAAGGCCATCGCGGCAGCCCGGTCATCGAAGGGAAGGCCAGGACTTTGTACGATCGGCTATGAAGATAGAACATTGGAAGGTTTCTTGAATGTTTTGATCCAAGACGACGTGACGGTTCTGTGCGATGTGCGGCAAAATCCGATGAGTCGCAAATACGGGTTTTCAAAAAGCACGCTGCAAAAAAGCTGCGAGGGCGTCGGTATTCGGTATGAACACCTGCCGGAATTGGGTATCGCTTCCGAAAACAGGCGGGAACTGAAGACTCAGAAGGACTATGATACTTTGTTTGACGCCTATACGCATGATAGTCTTCCAAATCAATTAAAAGTATTGAAAAAAATCATGAGCTGGATCGAAAGAAGTGAACGGGTGGCGCTTGCCTGCTATGAGCGGTTGCCTGAGCAGTGCCACCGAACTTGCGTGGCAACGGAGCTGGAGAGAAGGTTCGGGAAGTCGTGTACTCCAAAGTATTTATGAGGATACATGGCCAAGGAACGCATCCTTGTAACTGTCAAGACCTATCCGACACTGTCGCGGAAGTATGGCGAGACGATCTGTACGGCTGGCGTTCGTGAGGATGGCTCATGGGTACGACTCTATCCGGTACCGTTCCGGCGTCTGAATGAAACGGAACAGTACAGCAAATTCGATTGGTTGGAATGCGATCTGGACAAGAATCCCGGCGACCAGCGTCCGGAGTCGTATCGACCGACCGACGCGAAACAGTTAATCGCCGTGGGTCACATGGATACAAAAGACAATTGGCGGGAGCGGCGGCGGTTGTTACTACAAACCGCAAAGGTTTTTACAAATCTCCAACCGTTGATTGATGGGGCCAAGGTAAATTCTCTGTCACTTGCCGTCTTCAAACCGACCCGGATTCTCGACTTCTTTTGGGAGGAAGATGATCATGAGTGGAATCCCGCAAAAGTGGCGGAATTGCGCAACCGTAGCCTTCAAGGTGTTTTATTTGAAGAAGATGCCTGGCAACAGATGTTCAAATTGATTGCAAAGTTGCCCTATAGCTTCTCCTATCGGTTTATGGATGCGGAAGGAAAAGTAAGCGAGATGCAGATCTTGGATTGGGAAGCCGGGCAGCTTTATTGGAATTGCATGAAACAATGCGGCAACGATCAATCAGCGGCATTGGCAAAGGTCAAAGAAAAGTATTTCAATAAGTTCCTGAAAAAGGATTTGCATTTCTTTCTCGGCACGACACAGCAGTTCCATGCGTGGGCGACCAATCCATGGGTTATCATAGGCGTTCTTCCAATCCCTCACGAATATCAGGCAGCGTTGTTTTAAACGATGATCACCGCGCTGCCCGCGACCTCTTCCTCCTGCGTCTGATGAGTGGAGAGATTGCCGTATGAGAATGGAAGGCCAGTTTGAAGATCGCAAATCGCTACATACGGTAACCGGCAAGACGGCGGATTGGGACCGCCGGTCGAAGGGCGGCGACCACCTGAAGGCGATACTCGGACTGCACAAGACTTACATCTTCACGCTGATTCAGAAGTTCGACCAGGCGGTAGCATGACTGGTGTGGGTGAATTTATAAGAAAACTTGCAACCATTCGGAAGGTTGACGAGATACGGCCGATCGAGGGGGCCGATGCGATCGAACTTGCAGTCTTCGGCGGCTGGCAGGTCGTGGTGAGAAGGGCGCAGGAGATCAGACCGGGAATGCCTGTTGTCTATTGCGAGATCGATTCGGTCTTTCCCGAACAGCCTGAGTACGAATTCTTGCGGCAGGACAAGTTTCGCCTGCGGACCAAAAAGTTTCGCGGTGCCTTGTCGCAGGGACTTGTTTTCAAGATCGACGAGGTGCTGCCGGCCGGGAAATATGCCGCGGGCGACAATGTGACCGAAATTCTCGGCATCACCCTTTACGAACCGCCGATCCCGGCATCCATCGCTGGCGATGTAGTCGGCGCCTATCCGGGCAGTGTGCCAAAAACCGACGAGGAGCGGGTGCAAAACCTTGACCTTGCCGCCTTTGCCGGAATCTCTTTCTTCGTTACGGAGAAGGTGGACGGCACATCGGGCTCGTTTATCCTCGACGAGGCGGGCTTCCATGTCTGCGGCAGAAACTGGGAGTTTCGCGAAGCCCCTGAGCAGACCTTCTGGAAACTTGCCCGACAATATGACATGGAGGCGAAACTACGTGCTTGCCATGCCCGGACGGGAAGTTATCTTGCCGTGCAGGGCGAGGTTCTCGGCTACGGCATCCAGTCGAATGTTTACCGACTGAAAGGGCAGGATATCTTCATATTCAACATTTTCGACATCACGCGGCAACACTATATTTCGGCCACGGCCTACCGCGCCCTGCTCGATGAGTTCGGCCTCAAAGGCGTACCCGTCGTAGCTGAGCGCTTTTCCATAGACGGCTTCGGTCATGCGCAACTCCTCGCCTATGCCGAGGGTAAATCACTCCTCAATCCGCAGGCGGAACGCGAGGGGGTTGTCTTCCGCTCTGTCGATGAGACGCCATCCAGTCAGGGCAAGATATCGTTCAAGGCCATATCCAACAAGTACCTCCTGCAACACAGCGGGTGAGGAGATAAACGACCACGACGACGGCCATCCTGTCAGCGCCATATAAGAGGACCCGGAACTAACGATGGGAAGCGCAATCAAGGAAACATACAGCGACCAGTACGTGACGTATACACTGGAGATGGATGGGAAATTCTTCATCATAGAGCATGTGCAGGCCAGGGCGTGCCTGGAGACGGGGGAACAGTATTTTGCCCCGGAGGCGGTTGAAAAATTTCAGAAGATCATCCGGGGAAAAAGAAAGCCGGCCAAGTTGATCGAAACCCCCGTCTATGAATTCGGGGCAGCTGCTACGCACTCTCAAGCATAGCCGATGTGGCCGCATTCTATTATGGCCTCTGTCTTCAACACCATCCAATGACGCAATGCCGGCTTGCAGCGACGCCGCTCTGAGGTGCAAATAATACCAAAGGATGAAGATTGCTGCACTCTTTTATGAAATCAAATGCCGGCGGCGCCCGATAAAAAGAGCGCCGCCGGCCTTTTTCGCGGAGAGCGATCACCCGCGGTTGTCGAGGCGGCGGTTCTCGATATTGCTCCTGCGGCGGGAAAACGAAACGAATGCGGCCGCCGCCAATCCAAGGCCGGCGTCCGCCGCTCCGAACGCCCTGAGCAACCCCTTCCAGAATATCACCGAAGAGGCAATCTTGGGTCTGACAGGCAGGGACTCGTAGAGATTAACCTTTTTTTCGAGAATGTAGATGACGTGCGTCCCGCCGAAGAACTTGTCCCCATAAACGGAGGCGTCTCCGCCGAGTTCCTTCACCCGTTTGTAGGCCGCCTCCAGCATCTTTCCCTTTTCTCCGAACTTCAGCGCCCCCGTGGGACAGGCCTTAACGCAGGCCGGCGGGAGATCGTTCCGGACCCGGTCGGGGCAAAGACCGCACTTGCATGCCTTGTTCGTTTCCTCGCAGTATTTCGGTTTGCCGAAAGGACAGGCGACCACGCACGACTGGCAGCCGATGCATTTATCGTCGATCGTCCCCACGGCCCCGTAATCCAGGCGGACCCTGGCGCCGGCCGGACACACTTTCACACAGACGGCATCCGTGCAGTGCAGGCAACTGTCTTTGCGGAACGCCCATTGAACTCCCCCCTTGTCCGATACTTCCTGAAAGCGGACCAGCGTATAGGTGTTCGCCCGCAGGTCGGGGGGGTTCTGATAGGTGCCGGTGTTCCGGGTCGCGCCGGCGGACAGTTGATTCCACTGTTTGCAGGCGATCTGGCACCCGCGGCAGCCGATGCATTTCGATGTGTCGATGAGCTCCACCATTTCCCTCATTTAGGCCACCCCCTTCCTGAAGATGTTGACCATGAAGGCCTTGCTTTCCGGAATCATGGTATTGGCGTCCCCGATCGTCGGCGTCAGCCTGTTTGCCGCGTTTCCGAACGTGAAGATTTCCGGCTTCTTGTCCCTGGCGCCGTACGCCCTCGTTGCCGAAGTCGCCCAGCCGAAATGCCAGGGGAGGGCGATTTGATGGACTGTTTTTCCGTCTATGAGGAAAGGCTTCACCCTTTCCGTGACCATGGCAACCGCCTCGGCCTGGCCGCGGGCCGATTTTATGAATATCTGGTCGCCGTTCTTGATCCCCTTTTCCCGGGCCAACTGGGGGCTCATCTCCACGAAAAGGGCGGGTTCCATTTCCACCAGCCAGGGCTGCCATCTCGTCATGACGCCGGATTGCCAGTGCTCGCTGACCCTCATGGTGGTGCAGACGATGGGGAACAGAGTATCGGCGCTCCTGGCAATGTCCATTTCCGTCCCCACCCCCGGCTTGTCCCACCTTCTGATTACGGGATTGTTCATTTGCGGGGACATCAGGTTTCTCGCCAGCGGGCTTTCCAGGGGTTCATAGTGTTCCGGGAACGGGCCGTCGGCCAGGCCGGGGCCGAAGATGCTGGCCACCCCGTCCGGCTTCATGATGAAGGGAGGCCGGCCGGAACCGGGATTGCCGACGCCGTCCGGCACGTCGCCCACCCACTTGGTCCCGTCCCAGGCGATCACCGCCCGTTTGGGATCCCAGGGTTTGCCTTGGAGATCCACGGAGGCGCCGTTGTAGATGATCCTGCGGTTGACGGGCCAGCTCCAGGCCCACTCGGGATAAAGGCCGATCCCGGAGGGGTCTTTTGTCCCCCGCCTGGCCGCCATGTTGCCCTTGTCCGCGAAGGAGTTGCAGTATAGCCAATTGCCGGAGGAGGTGGAGCCGTCGTCCTGGAGGAAGGCAAAGGCGGGGACCGGGTCGCCTTTCTTGAATTCCCTCTTGCTTGCCTGATCGAGCTTGTCTGTGAGGAAACAGCCGTTGATCTCCTTTGCCACGGCGCGGATATCCACGTGGAGCAGCCTGCCTTCAACCACCGCCTCGCCGTAGTTCCAGGTCAGTTTTGTTATGGCCTCCTTCAGAGGACCCCCCTCGGTCTCGTACAATTCCTTGAGCCGGAAATAGAGGTCCGTGATGATGTCGGCGTCCGGCCTGGCCTCCCCGGGCGGGTCGACGGCCTTGTTGCGCCACTGCATCAGGCGCCCGCTGTTGGTGATGCTCCCCTCCTTTTCGAAGGACATGGCGCAGGGCAGCATGAACACTTCCGTTTTTATCTTTTTCGGATCCATCCCGGCTGCACGCCAAAACTCGCCTGTTTCGTTGTCGAAAAGATTGACGTTGACCATCCAGTCCAGCTGGGTCAGGGCCTTGCGAACCTTGAAGATGTTGGCGCTGCTGACGGCCGGATTCATGCCCCAGGCGAAAAAGCCCGTGAACCTGCTTTTGTACATCTGGTCGAAGAGCGTCAACCACGAGTAATCGACGCCGTCGTCCAGTTTTGGCAGGTAGGAATAGGCCTCGTCGAGGGTGGCGTTCGTGCCGTAGAAGGAGCGCAGGAGACTGGCGCTGTATTTGGGGTAGTTTTTCCACCAGTTGAGGCTGTTGGGCTCCCTGGTCTTGGGCGTCCTCTTTTCGTTGTAGACGGCCAGGGCAGTATCTGATGCCCGGGGCACTCCCAGATAACCGGGCAGGATATGAAAGAGCAGCCCGTAATCCGTCGAACCCTGGACGTTCGATTCCCCCCGCAGGGCCTGAACGCCGCCGCCGGCAAGCCCCATATTGCCTAAAAGCTCCTGGATGATCGACATCGCCCGGATGTTCTGCGTGCCCACCGTGTGCTGCGTCCAACCCATGGCATAGAGGATGTTCCCCGCCTTGTCGGGCTTGCCGGTTTTCGCGTATGACTCGTAAACCTCGAGCAGCTTTTCCTTCGGCGTCCCGGTTATGCTGGAGACGAGTTCAGGGGTATACCGTGAGTAGTGTTTCTTCAACAGTTGGTACGCACAATTCGAATCCCGAAGCGTTTCATCCTTCCTTATCCGGCCCTCGGCATCCGTTTGATAGGACCAGGAGGCCTTGTCGTAGGCCTCCCCCTTGAGTCCGGAAAAGACGCCGCCGTTGTCGCCGGGGAGTTTGAAGCCCGGATTTACCAGGAATGAGGCGTTGGTGTAATTCTTGACGTATTCTTCCTGGATCAGATTATTGTCCAGGATGTACTTGATCATGCCGCCTAAAAAGGCGATGTCCGTGCCCGACCGGAGAGGGGCGTAGATATGGGCCTTGGCGGCGGACTGCGTAAAGCGCGGGTCGACGCAGATGAGGGTCCCTCCCTTTTCCACGGCCTTCATGATCCACTTGAATGATACGGGGTGATTCGAGGCAGGGTTGCTGCCCATGATCAGGATGCAATCGCTGTTTTGAAAATCGATCCAGTGATTCGTCATTGCGCCGCGTCCGAACGACTCTGCCAGAGCCGCTACAGTCGCGCTGTGTCAGATACGGGCCTGGTGCTCGATATAGACCAGGCCCAACCCCCGCAGGAATTTCTGATACAAATAGCATTCTTCATTGTCCAGGGCGGCGCTCCCCACGGAGGCGATGCCCTCCGTGCGGTTCACCGTCTGTCCCTTGCCGTTGGTCTGCCGGAAGCTCTCGTCCCGGCTCTTTTTGACGTTCCTGGCGATCCTGTCCAGCGCCCATTCCCAGGACACCTCTTTCCACTCGCTTTCGTAAGGCGCCCGGTAACGCGGCTTGGTCAAACGGTTGGGGTTGTTGATGCTCAACTGGTAAAGGGAACTGCCCTTGCTGCACAAAGCGCCGGCGTTGATGGGGCTGTTGGGGTCGCCTTCCGTGTTGATGACCTTGCCGTAGCTGGCGGTGGAGATGATGATGCTGCAGCCTACCGAACAGTAGGGGCAGATCGTGGTGGTCTCCCTGGCGTACCTGATTTTAAGCGGCTTCGCATGGGCGTATATTGGCTTGAGACTGACGCCCAGGCCGCTGCCGGCCAACACCGTTCCGGAGACCTTCAGAAAAGTCCTTCTTGTTAAACGCATAACCACCTTGCTCCTTTCTGTGCGATGTCTTGGGTAAAAGAACAGTCACGCCACTCGGCTTGCGGCAACAGCCTGGCGAAGATTTTCGGGAGGGGCGTATAGTATAAAAATCCTGCAATCTTCGCATTTCCATTCAAAATCCAGCAACTTTCTGCACTGGGTTGTCTCCTGTTCCCAGCAGGGCTTATCCCTGTTATGATAGGCCGGGCAACGGGTATGGACAATTTTCGGGCACCCCAGAAAATCCCAGCAGGGCTCTCTTCCGTTCCAGAAATCCGCCATTGTTTAGACCCCCTCCCAGGTGGATATTCTATAGCAGACGGGGCGATCGGAAACGAATCCCCTCAAATAACTATTCTCAGGTAATTTAAAATGACTACCCGGCATCCCCTTAAATAACTATTTTCGGGTAATTAAAAATGACTATCCGGCACGACTTTTGAGAGCGAACTTTGGGCAGGAATTGTTTAGGTGAAGGCTGGAAAACAAAAAGGCGATAAAAGAAGAGGGGGGAGCGCTATCAGATATAACCTTTGCGGATGGCGTATTTTACGAGGTCGGTGGCCTTCTTCAGATTCAATTTTTCCATGATGCTCGCGCGATGGTTATTTACCGTAAAAACGCTGATAAAAAGGAGATTGGCGATTTCTTTGCTCGTTTTTCCCTCCGCAATCAACTTCAGGACTTCTCTTTCACGGGAGGTCAGCGGGTCCGTTTCAAAAACGACCTGGGTATGCCCTTTCGCTATCTGGACCACGTCGCTGACGACCTTGTCCGAGAAATAAGGAGAGATGTACGTTTTGCCCCGCCGCACCTGGGCGATTGCGGCAAAAAGCTCCCTGGATGCGTCTTCTTTGAGCAAATAGCCTTTCGCGCCCGCCGAGAGAGCCAGGTACAGGTATTCCTTGTCCCTGTGCATCGTCAAGATCAGTACCTTCACGTCGGGGCGCATCGCTTTGATCTCGGTGATGGCCTCGATCCCCCGGAGGTTCGGCATGAAGATGTCGAGAATCACCATCTGCGGAGTTACGCGTTTCAGAAGTTGGAGGAGTTCGAGGCCGTCGTTGGCCTCCCCGACAACCGCCAGGTCGTCCGTTCCTTCGAGGATCCTTCTCAGGCCCTGCCGGACCAACACATGATCGTCGGCCAGTACAATCGAATAAGATGCCATCAGTGCGTTGTTCTCCGTTCAACCGGAACGCTCAGCGTGATGCGGGTTCCCTCGCCTTCCCTGGTCCATATTTTCAGAACCCCTCCCACCATCCGGCAGCGTCCCTTCATCGTTTCCAAACCCAGGCCCTTTGCCTCTGGACCTTTGGCATCCATCGACCCTTCGTCAAACCCGATCCCGTCGTCCTCGATGGAGAAGGAAACGCTGTCCGTATTCTCGCTGACTGAAACGGACACATTCCTGGCCCGGGAGTGCTTTCCTATATTTGTGAGGACCTCCTGTACGGTCCGGTACACCACAACGTGAAAATGGAGCGGAAGCAGGGAATCGATGTCGGCCATATCCATCGTGACCTGCATATCGTAGCGTTTGGCAAAGTTGTTGATCAGCCAGCGCAGGGCGGCCGAAAGTCCGAAATCCTCGAGGATGGCGGGGCTCAGATCCCTGGAGAGGCGGCGGATATTTTCAATCACCTGGTCTATATACTCGATCCCCTCTTCACACTCCCGCCGGAGGGCGATCTGGTGGGAAGCGAGGTTCTCCCTGATAAAATCAAGCCGGAGCTTCATGACCAACAGGGACTGCCCCAATTCGTCGTGCAGCTCCCGAGAAATGCGCCGGCGCTCCGTTTCCTGCGCTCTGATGAGCTGGGTGGAAAGAACGCGAAGCTGCCTTTCCGATTCTCTTAACGCTTCCTCAGCCTTTTTGCGCTCGGTAATATCGCGTCTGATTCCCAATTTGCATAGGGTTCCGCCCGGACCCGCAAACGGCGTATTGAAGAAATCGTAGGTCTTGCCGGTTTTGGGGGACTGCCCCTCCCAATGGATCGTTTCCCCGGCAAACACCTTTTCGTTGTTGCACCAGGCGCACATCGCGGGGTGATCGAAGAGATACTCATGACACTTCTGTCCGTTGACCGGCCCCAGTTCCTTCTCCAGGGCCGGATTCGTATACAGAACCCCATGCGCCTGATCGACTACGTAAACCCCGTCGTTCATGGAATCCAGAATTGCCTTCAGCTTGTTCCTTTCCTGCTGGAGGTCCGCCTCGGCTTTTCTGCGCTCTTCCATCTTTTCCTGCCAGCGCACGACTTCTTCTTCCGCCTTTATTTTCACGCGCTCGTTCCGGATGACGAGCATCGACCCTGCGGCGAAGGCGATCACGATGAGCCCCAGAAGGAGCAAATGATTCCGCAGGCTTTTCTTGATGAAGCCCGTAACCCGACTATAAGGTGTATTGACCACGACCACCCAGGAGGCGTTCTCGAACTCCATGGAGGCAAAGGCCGCGATCTTTTGCGGATGATCCTTGATTTGATAGTCCAGGGTGCCCCGTTTTTTTTCCAGCATTTCTTCGATATAGTAAAAGGAGGCGTGACACTGCTGGCAGTTGCCCTCGCTTTGATAGATATTCCGGAAAACCATCTCCGGGTGATCGGGTTGAAACAGGAGCGTCCCGTTCTTGTCCACAATCCAGAGCTGGTCAAGATTGACGGGGGGGTCTTTAAAGCCTATCTGATTGGCAAGAAATCCCTTCATATCCAGGGTGAAGGTCAAAACGCCGAGAAATTTCCCGTCGGTTCCTGTCCGGGAATGCCGCGCCTCCTGAAAAACGGGGACGGCAAGCGTGAACATGAGGGATTGGGGTCCTTTCAAGACAGGGGTCAGAAAGGCCCTGCTTTTTTCTTTATCTTCCTTCGCCCAGATAAAGAAATCCTCCCACTTCTCCTCATCGCCAATGGTGTGGGGAGCTGTGGAATAAATGGCCCTCCCCCTTTCATCGTAAAGAGAAACCGCCTTTACATAAACCTGCTCCAATTCTCTGGCGTAGGCCTGAATATCCGATCTCTGTTGCCCGGCGTCGCCGGAATGAAACGAGGCAAACGACGCCAGCGCCCTCAGCCCCCTGGAACGGGCCTGGAAATAGAACTTGATCTGGTTGGAAAGATGGTTGGCATAGGAGAGTTGATCCGTCTGAAAATCGGAAAGGACCGCCTGGCTGCCCGCATAATGCAGGTACAGGATGAGAAGAGACACAACCGCCAGCAGGAAAACGGTCAGGGAAATAAGAATCCTGTTTTGTTTCATCCTTCCGATCCTTTCGTTGTAAGCTTTCGGCTTCTTCGATCGGAAACCCAGAGAGTATTTCCATTCATCTATAATCTATTCTTGCCTTTAAGGCAAGTCTCACATCCTCACAGCGGGCGTGTCGGTCGTCAACTTCGTCGCGCTGCCCGAAGCCGCACATCCCGCTCCTTCCGCTAACCAACCGGAACACTAAGAAGATCATCAGGATCATGAAGATAAATCCCACATAACCCCACCACATGCTACTCACCTCCTTTCATCCACCGCCGCATGAAGCGCATGGGCGGAGATGATTCTTCTACCACGGGAAGCCTTCCCGGGCGAGGGCGATCGTAATGCCGTTGAACGTTCTCTTCCGGCAAATGAAGCCGGTTCTCCTCCCCGCCAGGAGCGCCGCCGGCTCGGCGACGGCCGGCAGATTCACCTTTTCTTCTACGAAATCCGAATGTGAAAATTCCTGCGAAGAAGAGCGGATCTCCGCCGCGGAAAGGAAGCGGAGCGGGATGCCGAGGGTCTCCGCGGCTTTGCTGAGTCCCGGCTCGTTTGCCTTGACAGCGGCGGAAGCGAGAAGGCGCACCTCGTCCGGGGCCACGCCCGTTTCCTTTAGAACTTCTCGAATCGCGGTGACGATCCGCTCCGCCGGCGTTCCCCGCCGGCAGCCGATTCCGACGATTACGGATTTGAGAGCCTCGGTCGTCGTCGTAATGATTGGTTCCGCGCCGGTGAGATTAGCGATCCGGATCGCGAGGTCATTCGCTCCCCCCTCGTGGCCTGCCAGCAGGCTTACCGCCCAGCGGCCGCCGACATCCAGGACGACGACGGCGGGGTCCTCGCACTTGCTTTTGACGAGCGGGGCAAGCGCCCGGACGACGGCGCCGCATGGTGCGGCGTAAACGAAGCCCCGGCAGACCGGGAAGAGTGCTGCGGTGAGAGCGGCGATCTTCGTAAAGCGTTCCGCCGCGGGGGTCTCGGCGACTGACTCGTGAACAAAGAGCCGCGCCTCCGGCAGCCGGCCGGCCAGCGGGGCCAGGAGCCTTGCCCCTTCCGGCGAAAGCGTGATCAGGGCGGTCTTCATGTCTTTTTTCCCTTCCGGTAGCCGTGGCTGAAGGCGGCGTCGTAGAGTTTCGAGGCAGGGACGTCGCGCGCGAGCGCCCTCCCGACGATAATCAGCGCCGTCGAGCGGATTCCGGCCGACTCCGCTTGGGGGGCGATGTCGGCAAGCGTTCCCTGAATCACCTTCTCCTCCGGCCACGAGGCGCGGTAAACGACGGCGGCGGGGCAGTCCGGACCGTAATGGGAGGCGAGGGCGGCGGCCGCCTCGGCGATTTTTCCCGCCGACAGGAAGATGCAGAGGGTCGCCTTCGTCCGGGCGATCCGGTCGAGCTCCTGTTCCTCGGGGAGCGGCGTGCGTCCCGCGGTCCGGGTGAGGCAGATTGTCTGGGAGATCTCCGGGGCGGTCATCTCCGCGCGGAGGGCGGCCGCGGCGGCCTGAAAGGAACTCACCCCCGGGCAGATATCATAGGGAATCCCCAGGGCGTCCAGGGCGTTCATCTGTTCCCGCGTCGCCCCGTAGATGGAAGGGTCGCCGGAGTGGAGGCGCACGACGTCGATTCCCCGGTCGCGGGCGTCCCGGCAGACGGCGATCACCTCCTCCAGAGACATCCCCGCCGAGTCGTGTTTTTCAGCCACGTTCGGGATGAGGGCGAGGACTCCGGGGCTGACCAGCGAACCCGCGTAGATGCAGATCCGGCACGTTTTCAGCAGCCGCTCCGCCCTGAGCGTGAGAAGTTCCGGGTCCCCCGGACCCGCGCCTACGAAATGGACGATCATATTACAGACTCCTTGTCACTACAGTGCTATCACCCCCACCCTGACCCTCCCCCGTCATGGGGGAGGGGAGAAAATGCTCCCCCCTCGAGGGGGAGGGGAGATTATATGATCCCATCGAGAATAATAGGGCGCTGTCCCTAATTATAATAGAGGGCTGTCCTAATCATTCCGAACGATAGTTGCGTCGCTCTCGACGGCGGCGATCCCTTTTCCGGTGTGGACGAGGATGATGGAGAGGTAGCCTGCCTCCGGCCCTTCCGTCTTGAGGCGGCGGAGGTCCGTCTCGATCCGCTGGTCGGCCATCGTTGCGCGGGAGACGAAAACACTCTTCTCCAAAAGCCCTTCGGCGTCGAGAAGGTCCAGGACCTCCGGGAGGCGCCTGCCGATCTTCATCAACACCGCCGTTCCCCCCTGGGCCAGCGCCTGCCGGACGGAGGCAAGATCGTCCGCCGCCGGCACGATCGTCACCGGCGCCCGCCCCTCCCCAACCGGAAAATCGGCCAGCGCCGCCGCCGCGCCGAAGGCCGTGATGCCCGGGACGGTGACGGCTTTAAGACCGGGGAGCCGCCTGCGCAGCGCCCGGAGGAGGTAGATGTAGGTCGAGTAGAGGAGCGGGTCGCCAAGCGTAAGGAAACAGGCGTCCTTGCCGCTCTCCAGGACCGCGGCGACGCTTGCCGCCGCCGCGTCCCACCGCTCCGCCAATTCCTCCGTATCCGCCGTCATCGGAAAGACCAGCTCCTCGATCCGGGCTTCCGGGCCTACCAGGGGCCGGGCGATGGCCAGGGCGACGCTCTCCGCGGCGGTCCGCGCCTTGGGGACGAAGATGTGCCGGCAGGCGCTGATAAGCCTGGCCCCCTTGAGGGTGATCAGTTCCGGATCGCCGGGGCCGATCCCGATTCCGTAGAGCGCGCCGTCATTCATGCCAGCAGATCCTTTCGAATAACAAGGACGATCGCCCGCGTCGAGACCGGCAACTCCGTGAGCTCCCCGGCGTCGATCTCGCGGATCTTTTCTTCCGGCAGGGTGAGGTCTTCGCAGAGAATGACGCGCCGGTCCTCCCCCAGCCGGGGTATCAGCCCGGCAGCCCAGTGGAGCGCCCCGTCGCGCCCCCCGAGGATCGCCAGCTTTGACGTTTCCCTGAGATCGGCGGCCTCCAACTCCGGGTCGCGGCTGTGCGCCGTTACTATCCGGACGTCCTTCCAGTCGAGGCCAAGCCTCGCAAAGGCGACCTGGATGGAACTGATCCCGGCGATTACCTCGCAGTTTTCCCGCCCGAAGCGCCGGATCACCGGCTGCGCGAGGCTCGCAATCCCCGGATCGCCCGTGGCCAGCAGGACGACCTGAAGCCCCGCATCGCGGCGGGAAGCGATGGCGCCCAGCGTCCCCGGGATGTCCGTTCCCGAATCGATCCGCTCCGCGGCGATCTCCGGAAAGAGGTCCCGCAAGCGCTTCGAGACGATCAGGACGTCGGCCTTCACCGCGGCCGCCCTTGCCGCCGGCGTTATGTAATCCTCCGCGCCGGGGCCGCAGCCGACGATGACGATCTTCTTTTTCTCTACTGCCATGGCTTCAGGTCTCCCGCCTCTCCCAGTATCCGGCCGCCGAGGTCGATCAGGACCGCGGCGACGGCGAACCGCCCGCCGGTGCGCCCTTCGACGGCCTCCTTTACGGTCTTCGCCAGGGCGTCCCCCAGCAATCGCTTGTCCCCCGCGGGGAGGGCCGCGAAGAGCCCCTCGACCGTGAGGGGCGCCGCCGCCGGCCGCCCGAGGATTTCTGCTTGCATTTTCCCCACGAGGGGCAGCGCGCTTCCCGAGCGGCCGGAATGGGTGTCCCAATCGCCCGCCGCGAGTTTGGCCAGTTTCCCCGGATGGCCGACCGCCAGGAGCGCGGCGAAGGGATGCCCGGCGGCCTCATCGAGGGCGCAGCCCCACTCGTTTCCGACCTCCACTACCCTGTCTTCGGCCACCCGGAAATGAGCCCGCGCCGCCCGCTCGCCGATACGGCCGGGAACGAATGCCGGCGTCCGGATGCCCGAGGCCGCGGCGACCCGGATCGCGCAGCGGATAGATTCGCGCAGGGCCGAACAACTGAAAGGGCGGACGATCCCGGTCGTCCCCAGGATCGAAAGCCCGCCGGTTACGCCGATCCGTGGGTTGAAGGTCTTCCGGGCAAGCCCCTCCCCGCCGGGGACGGCGATGGTCACCCGGACGCCCCGGTCCGTGGCCTCCCGGACGGCCGCGGCGATCATCCGCCGCGGGACCGGATTGATCGCCGGCTCGCCGGGAGGGATAGCGAGGCCGGGTTTGGTCACGGTTCCCACCCCCTCGCCGGCCGCGTATTCTATCTCGTTGCCCCCGGTCCAACAAACCGCGGCCGTGATCAGGGCGCCGTTCGTCACGTCGGGGTCGTCGCCCGCGTCCTTGCGCACCGCCGCCCCGGCCCCGCCCGCCGCGGCCCGCGCATAGACGAGCGGCAGCGAGATCCTCCGCCCGCCGGGGAGTGGTATCTCGACGCTCTCCGCGGCACCTTTGCCCGCGAGGACGAGCGCCGCCGCCTTCGCCGCCGCCGCGGCGCAACTGCCGGTGGTGTATCCCTCCCGCAGGGCGCTCATGGCCCGATCTCCGCGATTCCCGGGATGATCAGCTCCTTCGGGATCAGATCCAGGATCTGTTCCCGCGCCTCGCCGATCGTCAGCGGCAGGCCGTCGATCGGGACGCCGTCGTGCCTCTTCATCTCATACATCAGCCGCGAGATATAGGGAAGCCGGAGTTTCGCCCGGTCGATCATCTCCTGGTGGCAGAAGATATCCTCGGACGGTCCCTCCTGGAGGATCCGCCCCCCCCCGAGGACATAGATCCGGTTTGCGAACAGCGGGAGCATATCCACCGAATGGGTGGCGAGGATGACCGTCAATCCCTCCTCGCGGTTGAGTTTTTTCAAAAGCTGCATCATTTGCGCCTCGCCCGCCGGGTCGAGGCCCGCCGTCGGCTCGTCGAGGATCAGGACGGAAGGCCGCATCGCCATGACGCCGGCAAGCGACACCCTTTTCTGCTCGCCGAAACTCAGGTGGTGGATCGCCCGGCCGCGCAGCGGCAGCGCCGCGACTGCCGCGAGCGCCTCCGCGACGCGCCGCTGCACAACCTCCTCCGGGAGGTTCAGGTTCCGGGGGCCGAAGGCGCAATCCTCCTCCACGGTGGCGGCGAAGAGCTGGTCGTTCGGATTCTGGAAAACGAGGCCCACCCGCTGGTAGAGCTCTTCCGCCGCAAGCTCGCCGATAGCCCGCCCGCCGATCCGTATCTCTCCTGACTTTGCCCTGAGGAGGCCGACGAGGAGGTTGATCAGAGTGGTCTTCCCGGAACCGTTGGAGCCCAGGATGGCGACGAATTCCCCCTCCTCGACGTGGAAGTCGATCCCGGCGAGGGCCTCGGTGCCGTCGTTGTAGGTGAAGTGAATCCCGGTCGCGGAGATCGCCTTCATCGGAGCGCCCCCCATTCCAGAAGCCGCGCGGAGGCTATGCCGGCCAGGCAGAAGGCCAGGATCATCCGGTCCTTGCGCCCCAGCGCCGGGAGCGGCCCGAAGGGCATCGTTCCCCGGTAGCCGCGCAGCCGCATCGCGTTGTGCGTGCGCCCGGCCTGCTCGAGCGAGTGAAGGATCGTAGCCCCGGCGAGCGCCGTGAAGGATCTCAGAGCGCGGCCTTTGGTCGTGTATCCCAGGCGCAGTTTCTGGGCCGCGGCCAAATCCGCCGCGCTCTCCATCAGGACGAAGACGTAGCGGTACATCAGGACAGCGATCTCCAGCCAGTTCCGGGAGAGCCCGAACCGGCGGAGCGCCTGAAAGATCCGGTGCGCCGGTGTGACGACGCTCAGAAGAAAGACCGCCGAGACGGCGCCGAGGACCCGCGCGCCCAGGAGCATCCCCCGGCTGAGCCCCTCCGCCTTCGCCGTGAACTCCCACCCGGCGATGGCAAAGTAGAAAAGGGGCGTCGTCCCCGTGAGAAAGGTCTGGAGGACGACCAGGACCGCCACGACCGAAAGCGGCGCGGCGAGGCGGACGGCGATGAGCCGTGCGGGGATCCGCAGGCCCGCCACGGTTCCCAGGCACAGGCCGAGGACGGCAAGCGGCAGAACGATCCCCTGCGCGGTCACGACCGCAACGAGCGCGGCCAGCGCGACGGCGAGTTTCACCCGCGGATCGATCCTGGCGAGCGCATTGTCCCTGTATGTAAAGATATCCGAGAAAAGCTCAAACATAGTATGTCCCGGTCATTCTTGTTGTCCTGATGAAACCCTCATGACGGCCTGTCGTCACAAAGGATCGTGAAAACTCCCCCTCTCCTTAGTCCCCTCCCGCAGGGGGCGGGAATACGCCTTTTATGCTGTTGTCAATTTCTCCCCAATGTCTTTCCTCTTTTCCAGGCGATTCGGCGGGAAGAGAGTCCGGAAGTTGTAGCCCCCGATGAACCCCCCGACCATGCCGGCGACCAGAAAGACGAACAGGAGCAAGTCCCCCTGATCGGTGTTGATCAGCGGTTCGCTGGCAGTCCGGCCGGCTTTCTCCGCGACCTTTTCGATCACCGTTTCGTCCACGCCGGACCAGGAGGCGGCCCATGCCGGCCGAGCGTCCGCCGCGGCAAAAATAGTGCAAACAAAAATCAGGACTGACATAACGAAACAATAACGTATTTGCAGTGTCAGACTCCTGTTTCTCATAGCACACCTCCCGCCGCGGCCGCTCCGAGCAGTTCCGGTTTGCGGCTGCGGACGAACTTGAGCGCCCCGGCGCAGATGAACCCCTCGAGAATGCCCAGAGGGAGCTGCGTGGGGACGAAGGCCACGAGGATCAGCGTAAACATTGCCGAGAACGAACCGTCGCCGTGGAGGGCGGCCGCGAGTTCGAAGGAGGTCATCGCGTAGGTGGCCCAGTCGGAGACCAGCCCTGCCAGGAAGGCCGCCGCGATCCACGGGAGCTTCAGGCGCCGGGCGAGCAGGTAGGCCCCATAGCCCGCATAGGCCCCGGCGACGCCCATCGAGACGATGTTGGCCCCGAGGGTCGTCAGCCCGCCGTGGGCGAGAAATAGCGCCTGAAGGGTGAGCGCGATGCTCGCGACGACGACGGTGAGCCCCGGGCCGATCAGGAGCGCGGCGAGGCCGGTCCCCGCGGGATGCGAGCAGGTCCCGGCGGTGGGGACGGGGATGGGCATGCAGGAGATGAGAAAGACCGCCGCCCCGACGAGGCCGACGAGCGGTTTGAACCAGAGGGACTCTTCGCTGCGGCGCCGCAGATCCCTGAGTCCCCAGGCAACGAAAGGGATGGCGACGGCGTACCACAGCAGCGCCCAGGGCACCGGCAGGATACCCTCCGAGATGTGCATGGCGAAGGCCGGTGAGGGCAGGGCGGTCAGAATCGCAACCATTACGATAAGCAATATAAGTGGCATCCCTGTTCTGAGATCCTTGAAAATCACGCTTCCTCCGCGCCCTGGACATTTTTCAACCCTGCGCCTCTTCGTTGCGCTGCCGGGAAAAAACTCGCGCCTGCGGCGCTCAGACAGTTTTCCCGGCGGGCGCTCCGCTACGGGGGCAGGGGTGCAATGGGGAGGGGGCTGGTTTGAAATCAGTCCCCCTCCCCAAATCTCCAATGCGCGCTTCCGGGACATGATTTTCAAGTTGAGAAATGTTTTCATTACGTCGCCTCCTTTATATCTTCCGGTCTCCGGTCGAGCGGCGCCGGCTGGCGGTCCCGGATGTCGCAGAGCTCTTCCGACTCGGCGAGCCGCTTTTCGACGAGGGAGACGAGCGCGTCGTCGTAGCCCAGGTGCCGGCCGAGGATCATGCGGACCTCCGGATGCCTGGCGACGGCTTCCCGGAGCAGCGCCGGGAGGTCCTGGCGCAGGTGGACGCCGAAGTGCAAGAAATATGGGATCACGATGATCGTCGCCGCCCCCTCCGCGACGCATTTCTCGAAGACCTCGGCGAATGGGGTCCCCCGTCCCGACATCCGGCAGACCTCCACGGTCCCGTTTCCGTTCGCCCGCAGCCGCCGGGCGATCCGCTCCATATCCTCGTCGGCGCCCGCGGCGCGGCTCCCGTGGCCGATGAGGATCACGGCCCGCTTTCCCTTTCCCGCGTTTGTATTATCGGTGCATCGTACCGTCATAAATTTCCTTTCCTTATGCTGCCCGTCCAGGGGAGTCATCCCTTGACGAGCTCGCAATCAATCACCCTTGCCCTTCCTTTGGTCCTTCCGCCGCTTCTGCCGCCAGGCCGCAGAGGGAGTGGACGACGCTGACCGCGAGCGGGCTTCCCCCGCGGCGGCCCGCCGTGGCGATATAGGGAACCCCGAGCGACATCAGCTCCTCCTTGCTCTCCGTGACATGGACGAAACCCACCGGCATTGCGACTACGAGCGCCGGTTTCAGCCCCTCCTCGCTGATCATCCGGCTGATCTCCATCAGGGCGACAGGGGCGTTCCCGATCACCGCAATCGCCCCCTCCAGGAGGGGTTTGGCCTTCTGCACGGCGTGCAGCGAGCGGGGGAGGCCGGACCGCCTGGCCTTGCGCGCCACGTCCTCGTCGGCGACGTGGCAGATGACGCTCTCCCGCCGGTAGAACCCGCAGACCGCCCGCAGGCGGGCAAGCGAAATCCCCGAGCGGATCATGTTGGCATCGGTGTAGATCGTCCGGCAGCCCCGGAGGGCGCCTATCCCGGCCTGGACCGCGTCCGGAGAGAAGCGGACTGTCTCCATTATGCCGATGTCGCCCGTGGTGTGGATCATCCGGCGGACGATCCGCCACTGGTCCGGCGCAAACGGGTGCGCGGGCGCCTCCCCGTCGATGATCTCCATCGAACGCGCCTCGATTTCCGGCCCGCTCAGGGGTTCATTCAGAAAGGTCCTGATCAGCGCCCTTTGGGGTGTCTCGTTCATGATCCGCCTCCGCATCGGTTCAAAAAGTGTTCGATCGCCGCCGGCCGGGAGCCATAGTAGAGGTGCGTGTAGGAGGCCAGGATCGCCCCCTTCTGGAATCCCTCGGCCTCGATCGCGCCGGAGCGCTGCCGGCGGAGCGCATAGACCGCCCGCCAGGCCGGGTCGGCGGCCGGGTCGCCACAGAGCTCCGAGTAGTGGAACTCATGCCCCCGGAAGATATCGCCGCGGCGTCCCCAGAGGGAATCCTCCGTAAGCGCAACCTCCACGTAGCCCAGCGCCTTCTTCACGCCGAGCATCCGCGTCCGGGCGGGAAGTGTCCCCAGGAGAGGATAATAAAGACCGCCGGCCTCGATCCCTTCCGAGAGGTACATCAGCCCCCCGCACTCGGCGTAGAGCGGCCGGCCGGAGTTTGCGTACTCCCTGATCGAGGCGAGCATCCCGGCGTTTGCCGCGAGGGCCGCCGCATGTGCCTCGGGATAGCCGCCGCCGAGATAGAGGCCGGAAATCCCCTCCGGCAGCCACCGGTCGGAAAGCGGCGAGAAGAAAACCGTCTCACATCCCGCCTCGGCGAGTGCGTCGAAGAGGTCCCGGTAGTAGAAGTGAAACGCGGCGTCTTTTGCTACGCCGATCTTCAGACGGGCGGGTGGGCGATCCGTACCCAGTCTTCCGGCGGCGATGGAGGGGAGGGGGGGGAAGAGCATTTCCTGGCGGGGACGGCACACCGGGGTATCCGCCGGGAAGTTCGTGTTGAAATTAGAAGTTGTCTCTAGTTTTTCCCGTGTGGGCGGAAAATAGGGAGCTGTCCCTGGTTTTCCTAGTTTTCCGCTGCGGGAACGGTCCGCCGGGGTTGCCGCCGGGGAAGTCGTGTGGTAATAATAGGGAGCTGTCCCGATTTTCCCGGAGGCAGAGGCGGAAAGCGGGGAGATCGATTTTGCAAGCATTTCCGGAAAAAACGCCTCCAGGGGGCAATGTCGTTCCAGGGCGTCCGCGAGGGAATCCAGGACGGCATCCGGCAGCAGCCTCTCATCGGCGGTGACGAGTCCCAGGTGGCGGCTCGTTAGTTCGGGGAAGGCCCCGCGGGGAAGCGCTCCCAGAAGGGGCGGCAGGCCGGCCGCCTTGAGGGAGTCGGAAAGCCAGTCGGCGTGTCGCTCCGAGCCGGCGTGGTTCGCGATCGCGCCCCTGAACCTGAGCTCAGGATCGAAGCCGGCGAATCCCTTGACGAGGGCGGCGAGGCTCCGGGCCATCCCGTGCACGCCCACGACCAGCAGGACCGGGGCGTTGAGCCAGCGGGCGGTCTCGGCCGTGCTCCCCGCGTCGCTTTCGGCGTCCGCCCCGTCGAAGAGGCCCATCACCCCCTCGACGAGGGCGCAGTCGGCGTCCGCCGTCGCCCGTTCAAAGAGGCGGCAGACGTGCTCCCGCCCGGCCATCCAGCCGTCCAGGTTGTAGCAGGGCCGCCCGGAAGCGAGGGCGAGGTAGGTAGGATCGAGAAAATCGGGGCCTACCTTGAACGTCTGGATCTTCAGCCCCCGGCGGGCGAGCGCGCGCGCCAGGGCGAGCGCAAGCGAGGTCTTCCCCACGCCGCTGTGGGCGCCGGCGATGACGAGCGTCGGGCAGCGGTCCATCAGAATTCCACCCCCTTTTGCGCCTTCCGGCCGCCGTCGAATCCGTGTTTCACCAGGCGCATCTCGGTGACCGTGTCGGCGGCGGCGATCAGCCCCTCCGCGGCGCCCCGTCCGGTCAGGACGATGACGACGCCGGGGGAGGCCTCCTTGAGGAGGCGAACAACGAACTCCTCCGCGATCAGTTTCCGGGCAACGGCGTAGCAGCCCTCGTCGAGGATCACGAGGCCGTACCGTCCGGAACAGGCGGCTTCCGAGGCGATTCGCAGTCCCTCCTCCGCCGCCCGGCGGTGTTCTACAAAATCGGGATCGGTCTCCGGCGGGACAAAGCCGCGGCCCGTCACGAAGATATCGATGCCGGGGAGTCGGCTCAGCGCGGCGAACTCGCCGGTCTTCACGTCGGATTTGACAAACTGGACGATCGCGACCGGAATCCCGTGGCCGTAAGCCCTGAGCGCCATCCCCAGGGCGGCCGTCGTCTTTCCCTTCCCGTCGCCGGTAAAAATCAGAATCCTTTTTTCCTCGTTCACAGGTTTCGGTCTCCTTTTTATCCGATCCCCAGGATCGTCACGACAGCCCAGCGCGCACCGAGGAACAGCGCCGCCGCGATCGCGGTCGCCATGAACATCAGGCGGTTCGCCGCCGATATGTGCTCGCGGTCGAGCGGGACGACCGGGTCTCCAAGCTCGGGCAGATCCACCGGCCGTCCCCGCCGTTGCATGACCCCGCCGAGGCGGATCCCGAGCGCCCCGGCGACGGCCGCCTCCGCGATCCCGGCGTTCGGGCTCTGGTGCTTTCTCCCATCCCGTTGGGAGATCTCCCAGGCGGCCCTGGCGCGGAATCCCAGCAGGGCAGCGGCCGCGGTCAGAACCGGCGCGGCGATCCGGGCGGGGAGGTAGTTCGCCCCGTCGTCGATCCGGGCGGAGGCCCGGCCGAAATCGAGGTAGCGTTCGCTCTTATAGCCGATCATCGAATCGAGTGTGTTTATCGCCTTGTAGGCCATCGCCGCCACCGGCCCGCCGAGCGCCGCGTAGAAGAGCGGGGCGATGATGCCGTCCACGGTGTTTTCGGCGACGCTTTCCACTGCGGCGCGGACGACCTCCCTTTCGTTGAGGCGCTCCGTGTCGCGTCCGACGAGCCAGGAGACCCGGCGCCTCGCCTCGGCCAGGTCGAACTTCACCAGCGCCCGGTAAACCGCGAGGCTGTGGCCGGCGAGGTCATGGGCGGCGATCGTCGTGTAGAGGATGATGATCCCGACCGCGTCCCCGAGCCAGGGATGGATCTGCCCCGCAATCCCGACCAGGAGGGCTGTCGCGAGTGCGGCCGTTAGGATGACGGTAAGGGCCGTCACCGCCCCGGCGACGCGGGCGTCCTCGATCGCCCGGCGCGCCGGGCCTTCCAGCGCCCGGATCAGGCGGCCGAGGAGGCGGACCGGGTGGGGGAACCACCGGGGGTCCCCAAAGACCAGGTCGAGCAGGATTGCTGTCAGGATCATGTATTCCAGTCTCATATTCATCGATCCCTCAATCTGAAAATCATGCTCCCTCCCCTTATATGCCCATGATGCGGTAGATTTCGTCCATTCGGAGGCTTTTCCGGACCGCCGCGGCCAGCCGTTCGAAGGCCGGCTCCAGGTCGTAAACGGCGGCGATCCGGCCGAGCGGGGCAAGGCCCCGCCGCACCCGGAGACGGTCGATGAACCAGCGGCGGAAGCCGTCCGCGTCGAAGATCCCGTGGAGATATGTCCCCCACATCAGGCCGCCCTCCATCCCGACGCCGATCGCCTCGCCGTCCTCCCTCCTGATCAGCGGGGCAAGATCGCCGCCGCCGGTGAGGCCGTGGTGGATCTCGTAGCCGTAAAGATCGCAGCCGGAACTCAGGTGCCGGGCCGAGACGCGCGTCAGGGTCTTCTCGCGGGCGAGCTCAGTCCGGACGGGGAGGAGCCCCAATCCGGGGAGATTCCGCCCGCCCGCCGATTCGATGCCGAAGGGATCGGCGATCTCCCGCCCCATGATCTGGAAGCCGCCGCAGATGCCGACAAGCTCCGTTTTCCTTTCCCGCGCCAGCGCCATGATCCTCTCCGTCATGCCGCTTCCCTGCAGGCCCGCGAGGTCGCCGATGACGTTCTTGCTCCCCGGCAGGATGACGGCGTCGGGCGTCCCCAGCTCCGCCGGGTTCCGGGCGACCCGGAGCCGGACGTCCGGCTCGATTCTCAACGGGTCGAAGTCGGTGAAGTTCGAGATGTGCGCGAGATCGATCACGGCTATGTCCACGTGGTCGCCCGCCGGGGCGCGGCCGTCGATCAGGCCGTCCTTGAAGCTGACCGAGTCCTCCTCCGGGAGGCCCAGGTCCCTGAGATACGGGACCACGCCCAGGACCGGCCTCCCCGTGCGGCTATGGACGTAATCGTGGGCCTCCGCGAGAAACTCCTCCCGGCCGCGGAAGCGGTTCACGACGAAGCCCTTCACCAGCGCCCTTTCCCGCTCGGAGAGCACCTCCATCGTCCCGATGAAAGAGGCGTAGAGGCCGCCCCGGTCGATGTCGCCGACGATCAGGACCGGCGCGTCCGCGTAGAGGGCCATGTTCATGTTGACGATGTCGCGCTTCTTCAGATTGACCTCGCCGGGGCTCCCCGCCCCCTCCATGACGATCGCGTCGTATTCGGCGGCGAGCGAGTCGAAGGCCGCCCTGGCCGCCGCGAAGGGGGGCGTCCGGTCGCGGGTGTACTCCCAAAATTCCATGTTCCCCACGGGCTTCCCCATGACGATGACCTGGGAGCCGGTGTCGCTGTTGGGTTTCAGAAGCACCGGGTTCATCCGGACATCGGGATCGATCTTGCAGGCCTGGGCCTGGACGACCTGCGCCCGCCCCATCTCGCCGCCGCCGCGGGTGACGTAGGAGTTCAGCGACATGTTCTGCGCCTTGAACGGGGCGACCCTAAGGCCGTCCTGCAGGAGGATCCGGCACAGAGCCGCCGCCAGCACGCTCTTGCCGGCGTTGGAGCCGGTTCCCTGGAACATGATCACGGGTGTCCGCCGCCGGACCGCTGTTTTGCTTGCAATTCCCAGGGCCTTGCGGAGGGAGAGGCAGAGGCGGCCGTTCTCCGCGGCCGTCCGGACGGCGACGCGGAAGAACCGGCCGTCGAGACCGGCGAAGTTGTCGCAGACCCGGACGGCGATCCCGTCCTCGAGGAGGCGCCTTGCCAGTTCGGGGGCGGCGATTGCGCCACGGTCGATGCGGATCAAAAGGAAGTTCGCCGTCCCCGGATAGACGAAAAGTCCCGGGACGGTTTCGAGCTCCGCGATGAGTTCCCCGCGCCTTTCCGCTACGAACCGGCGCGTTTCCTCCGCGTAGGGAGCGTCCCGGAGCGCCGCCGCGCCTGCGGCCTGGGCGAGGGTGTTGACCGACCAAGGGGGGAGGAGCGCGCGGAGCCGCCGGATGATCTGCCGGTCCGCGATAACGCCGCCCAGCCGCAGGCCCGGGATGGCGTAGAATTTGGTGAGCGACCGCAGGACGACGAGATTCGGCGGACGAGACCCCGCGAGGAGGCTCTCCCCGGAGACGAAGTCGGCGAAGGCCTCGTCCACAACGAAGGCCGTCTCCGGCCGGCGCAGGGCGAGCTCCCTGAGGTCGCCGGCGGGCGGGAAACTGCCGGTCGGGTTGTTCGGCCGGCCCAGGATGACGACCTCGTCCCCCCGGAGGGCCGCTTCGATCTCCGCCAAATCCGGGACGAAATCCCGTTCTTCCCGGAGGTGGATACGCTCTACGGCCATTCCCGCCTGTTTGGCCCCGGCCGCGTAGTCCACGTAGGCGGGGACGGGGATCACGGCGCGCGTCTTCCCGAGGACCCGCGGCAGAAGGTAGAGGAGTTCCGTCTCGCCGTTTCCCATGAGTACCTCCTCCGGGGGCACGCAATGGTGTTCAGCGAAAGCCCGGACGAGGTCGGTGCAGTCCGGATCGGGGTAGTTGACGATATCGCCTACCCGCGCGCTGATCAGGGAACGGAGCCATTCCGGCGGCCCCAGCGGATTGATGTTGGCCGAAAAATCGAGGATCTCGCCGGCGGGCAGGCCCGCGGCCGCGGCGAGTTTAGTTATGTTTCCACCGTGCCTTTCCGTCATGCGCCGCCTCCGTGGAGCAGGGCCGCCGCGACAAGCGCGGGGGCGAGTTCCGTCAGTTCGCAGGCCGCCCCCAGGGTGTCGCCGGTCAGCCCGCCGATCCGGCGGTAGCTGTAGGCGGCGAAAAGGAGACCGGCCAGAAAGGCGCCACCCGCGGCGATCAGCCCTGGAACGCCGCCGGCCAAAACCCCGGCGGCGAGAAGAACCGCGAGCGCCCAGGGGACGTGGAGACGCGACCGACTCCGGTGAAAGACCCCGACGAGCCCCCCTTCCGGCCGGGCGTAGGGGAGCAGGGCGATGTTCGTCAAGAGGGCGCAGCGGCCGGCCAGCGGCATGAGCAGGAGGACCCACCAGCGCCAGGGACCGGCGACGGCGGTGAGGAGCGCGATTTTGAAGACCACCGTGCAGACGACGGCGGCGACCCCCATCGGCCCCGTCCGGCTGTCCCTCATGATGGCAAGGATCCGTTCGCGCGGGCGGGAGCTGAAAAAGCCGTCCGCCGTGTCGGCGAGGCCGTCGATATGGAGGGCGCCGGATATTGCTATCATAAAGACGACGGCCATAACGCTCGTCACCCCCGCGGGTAACAAGCGCCCCAGGCCCCAATCCGCGAGGGCGACCGCCGCCCCGGTCAGGAGGCCTACAACGGGGAAGAAGGGCAGGGCGCCGCCCAGCGCCCGCTCGTCGGGGTGCAATCCAGCGGGGAGCGGAACGATAGTCAGGAACTGTACGGCCGCCAGGAATTGTTTCATGAATTTGCCTTCGATACGCTTGCCTCGTCGAACGTGGCCACTTCCGTCAGGACGCGGACGGCGGCCTCCAGAAAATTCATCGCCAGCGCCGCGCCTGTTCCCTCGCCGAGACGCAGATCGAGATCGATCAGAGGCTTCTTGCCCAGGATCTCCAGGGCGACGCAGTGCCCCTTCTCCACGCTCCGGTGGGCGGCAATCATGTAGTCCGCGGCCGTGGTGCACAGCGAATGGGCGATGAGCGCCCCGGCGGTGGAGATGAAGCCGTCCACGACGACGGGCTTTTTCAAGGCGGCCGCGCCCAAGATCAGACCGGCGATTCCCCCGATCTCGAAACCCCCGACCTTGGCCAGGACGTCGAGACCGTCCTTCGGGTCGGGCCGGTTGACATGCAGGCATCTTTCGATGACGCGCACCTTATGGGCGAACTGCTCCGCGTCGATCCCGGTGCCGTGGCCCGTGACCTCGGCGACCTCGCAGCCGCTGAGCAAAGCAACTATCGCGCTGCTCGGCGTCGTGTTGCCGATCCCCATGTCGCCGGTGCCGAAGACGTCGACCGCGTCCGCCGCCTTAATGGCGATGTCGATGCCGGCCTCAACCGCCCGGATAGCCTCTTCCCGGCTCATCGCCGGGCCCTGCGCCATGTTCTTTGTGCCGGGGCCGATCCGCCGGGAGACGATCTTGCCCGCGGCGGCCAGTTCGCCGAGGTCGGCGGCGACGCCCATGTCCACCACGGTGACCGTGGCGCCCGCCTGGCGGGCCAGGGCGTTGATACCCGCCCCGCCGGCGATGAAGTTGTAAACCATCTGGGGCGTCACCTCCTGGGGAAACTTACTGACCCCTTCGGCGACGACGCCGTGGTCCCCGGCCATCGTGAAGATGGCCTTGCGGGCGATGGGCGGCCTCATAGAGCGGGTGATCCCCGCCAGGTCTTCGGCGAGATCGAGAAGACGCCCGAGCGCCCAGTACGGCATGGTCAGCGCCTCGAGACGGCGGCGGGCCTGCGACCGGACGGCCGCGTCCGCGGGAACGATTTGGGAAATAGTGTCCTGCAGTAAGTTCATTTCAACTCCTCCAATTCTTGATATCATTTCCCCGCTTTCAGCGGCAGGGGAAGACCGGAGACCACGAGGGTCACCGTTTCGGCCGCCGCGGCGATCATCTGATTCATGCGCCCGGCGCAGTCGCGGAAGAGCCGCGCCTGTCCGTTGTCGGGAACGACCCCCATACCCAGTTCATTGGTAACGAAGATAACCGTGCCCGGATACGCGCCGCAGGCGTCGATCAACTCCCGACAGCGCTCGGCCATCGCCTCTTCGGTAAAAGCAGCCCCGCCCGCTTCGGCGTTGTAGAGGAGATTATTCGCCCAGAGGGTGAGGCAATCGACGAGGAGGACCCGGCAGGCCCCCGCCCGCCGGACGGCGCCGGCAAGATCAACGCCCTCCTCGATCGTTTCCCACTCCGCCGCGCGTCTCGTCTCGCGATGCTTCCGGATGCGCTCCGCCATCTCCTCGTCGGTCACCGGGGCGGTGGCCACGTACGCGCGCGGCCCGGGGAGGGCTTCCGCCAGCCTCTGCGCATAGGCGCTCTTGCCGCTCCGGCTGCCGCCGGTGATGAGGTGAATCTCCGCCATGAGTTAAAAGTCCAAAACGAGGGACAGCTCCCTATTTTCAACGAGGGAGATGCCCAAATTCTCTCTTTCCCCTCGACGAGGGTAAATCATCTCACTCCTCCCCTTGGTCTGTGCAAGCAATCAACCCTCCCCTTGTTGGTGCAAGCAATCTCCCCTTCCCCTTTTAAGGGGAAGGGGCAGAGTGGGGGTGAAAGATGGTGCGTGTCGTTCACCCGTTTCAGTACGCCTTTTCCGCCGTCGAGGGAAAGCTCGGTTATTGAGGCCGGCTGAACGTCGAAAAGCAGGTAACGCCGGACATCCAATCCCAGGAAAAGGCAGATCAAAAGGCGGATGACGCCCCCGTGCGTGACTGCGATGACGGTCTCCGCGGGATCGGCGGCGATCCTGCCGGCCGCTGCCCTGACCCGTTTGCGGAAGTCCCGGATGCTCTCGCCTCCCGGAAAGGCGAAATCGCCGGCAAGGGCGGCCCAGCGGTCCACCCCGGCCGGATCTGCCGCCGCGATCTCCGCGAAACTCATCCCCTCCCAGCGGCCGAAATCGATCTCCCGGAGGTCGGTGTCGTTTGCGAATATTCCGCCCGGCCCCAAGGCGATTCCGGCGGTCTCGCGGCACCGGGCGAGCGGGCTGCACAGGACACGCGCGCCGTCGAGCCGGTCGAACTCCCCGGCCAGCTCCGCCGCCTGGCGTTTCCCTGCAGCGGACAGCGGCGCGTCCGTCCGGCCGATGTAGCGGCCGCGGGCGTTCTCCCCCAGATCTCCATGCCGGATCAGAATAACTCGCTGCGCCATAGACGTTCTCAAGTTGGAAATGCCTTTTACCCCCACCCTTGCCCTGCCCCGTCGAGTCGTAGGGGAGAGGGGGGATCGCCCTCCCTCGAGTGAAGGGGAAGCGGAACCTGAACGCCGTCATTAAAGCTTCAAAATAAAAATCCCCGCGCCTTGCGACGCGGGGATGCCGTATTTCATCCTCGATTCGGTTCCGATCCGCGACCCCTCTCCTCGAGGGTCATAACAACGGGACGGCCTGCGGGCAGGTCTTCTGGCTTCCGGATCAACCTCCGGCCGCGCCTTCCCGTTCTTGCGAACAGTGACGTCGAGCGGCCTTTGTCCCCGGTTACAGCGGCGGGACCGCGACGGACTCGCACCGTCTTCCCTGTTGCCCGCAGGGATTCGATATCTTCATATTACAGCCCCGGCCGTCTGTCAAGAGGGATATCGGGACACTGCCCCGCCGTTCTCGTTTATAGTTTGGAATGTCGAGGATCTCTGTGATAGTATCTAACTACCTTGGGATAGATGACTAAACCGGAGGAGGTTGACATATGAAAAGGGTTAAAAATTATATTAATGGAGAATGGGTTGATTCGAAGACAACGGAGTATGGAGAGGTATGGTGCCCCGCCACCGGTGAGAAGATTGGAGAAGTCCCTTTTTCGACGGCCGAAGATGTTGACAAGGCTGTTCAGGCGGCCAAGGCGGCCCATTGGGAATGGCGGTGCACTCCCCCTCTGACGCGAGCCAGATACCTTTTCAAACTCAAGGAACTCTTCGAGAACGCCTTTGAGGACATTGCTCGAATCCTGGTCACCGAAGAGGGAAAGACGCTCGATGAATCGAGGGGTGAAGTGCGCCGGATGATCGAGAATGTGGAGCATGCGACCGGGGTCACGACCATGATGACCGGGTATAATTTAGAGGATATCGCCCATGGCATCGACTGTACGGCCGAGCGCCAACCCATTGGGGTCTTCGGCGTCATTGCTCCCTTCAATTTTCCGGCCATGGTTCCCTGGTGGTTTCTCCCTTATGCCGTCGTCTCCGGGAATACATACATTGTCAAACCGTCGGAGCAGGTGCCCATGACGCAGACCCGAATTTTCGAGGCGATTGATGAATGCGGATTCCCGGAAGGCGTGATCAATATGGTTCACGGCGCCAGGGATGCCGTGAACGGGATGCTTTATCATCCTGATATCAAGGGAATCTCTTTTGTGGGTCAGAGCACGACAGCCCGTTATGTTTATAAGGCCTGCGGAGAGACGGGGAAGCGCGTCCAGTCGTTAGGCGGGGCGAAGAACTTCGTGCTGGTGATGCCGGATGCCGAGCTGGATCGAAGCATGCCTTCCCTGATCACCTCCTTCTATGGATGCGCCGGGGAGAGATGTCTTTCGGGTTCTGTCCTGGTTGCTGTTGGAGATGTTTATGAGGAACTCAAGGAAAAGTTTGTCGCTGCCGCGAAATCGCTTAAGGTTGGAAATGGTCTTCAGGAGGGGATTCAGATGGGCCCTGTGGTTTCCAGGAAACATAAGGAAAAGGTCCTCGGATATATCGAAAAAGGCTTGAAGGAAGGGGCAAAGCTGATCCTGGACGGGCGCAATATCGAGGTCGACGGCCATCCCAACGGCTACTATATCGGCCCCACCGTGTTTGATGAGGTTCACCCGGATATGACCATTGCGAGGGAGGAGATCTTCGGACCCGTCGTCTCCCTCATCCATGTCAAAAATTTGGACGAAGGCCTGAAACTGATCGAAAACAGTGAATACGGAAATGCGGCATGTCTTTACACGACGAGTGGGAAAACGGCCCGGGAATTCAAGTACCGCGCCGTGGCGAGCATGATGGGGATCAACATTGGGATTGCCGCCCCCATGTCCTTCTTTCCCTTCGGCGGGGCCAAAGGGTCCTTCTTCGGAGACATCAAGGGGCATGGAAGGGAGGTCTTCCAGTTCTTTACGGATACGAAAGTGGTGATTCAGCGGTGGACATAAATTCCATCGCAAGGCGCATGGCGAAATAACCAAACAACAAGATACAGCTTAAGGAGAACAAGGGAATGGCCCTTACGACATTTGGCGCGATTATGGGATTTGCCGCGGAAATCGCGAGGCAAGCCGGGGATGTTTATCAGGTGCTGGCCCATCAGGCCGGGAACCCTGTTTTGAAAGAGACTTTACAGGCGTTATCGGAAGAAGAAATCAAAAATCGTTCCCTCATGGAGAAGACACGGCGGGAGAATGTGACGGAGATGATTCTGGAACCCATTGCCGGACTTCAAAGGGAGGACTATGAAATCAATCTGATGACAGAGGACCGAAGGGAGGATGCCGATCTCTTAAAGACCGCCTTGATCCTTGCGGGGAGAGAAAAAAGATTCTTTGGCGATGCGTCCTCCAAGATGCCCCTTCCCGAAGTGGCAAGGATTTTCCGGAAACTCGCCCAGCGGCAGCAGGACAATTTAGCCAAACTCCAAAGCCTCGGATTGAACCGGACTTTGGAGAAGGGCGCTTAAGTCCGGGGAAATCCGATCCTCGCTTCTTGACTGCGTCGAAATTAATGGTTCCTGTCGACAGGGAACCTCTTGGCCCTATCCCTCTCCCTTTAGGGGGGAGGCTGGGGGTGAAAGGTATTTTCAGGTAAAGAGCCCCGTTTTTTCGAATTCGTCGATCCCGGCGTCGCCGTAGCCGATCTCGCGGAGGACCTCCCGCGTGTGCGTCCCCGCCGCGCAGCCGGCCGCGCGGTACTCCGGCGGCGTGGCCGAGTAGCGGATCGGGTGGCCGAGCTGTTTCGCCCTGCCGCCCCCGGGCAACTCCACCTCCACGATCAGGCCCCGCGCCGGGACGTGCGGATCGCCGAGTGCCTCGCCGAGCGCAAGGACCGGCTCCACGCAGGCGTCAGTTTCCGCGAAGAGGGCCGTCCATTCCTCCCGCGTCTTCGTCTTGATGAGCGCGCGGACCTCCTCCTTGATGCGGGCGCAATCCGCGGGGGCGACGCCGCCGGCGATCAGGTCGGGCCTGCCGATGGTTTTGCAGAAGGCGGCAAAGAACTGGGGCTCCAGCCCGCCGAAGCTGATGTGCCCGCCGTCCTTCGTCTCGTAAAAGTCGTAGAGCGAGCCGCCGTTCAAGAACCCCTCCTCGCGTTTGGTCTCCGATCCGTCCGTCAAGAAGGCGGTCGCGGCGAAGGCGTTGAAGGCAATCACCCCGTCGGTCATCGAGACGTCCACGTGCTGTCCCTCGCCGGTCCGCTGCCGGTGAACGACGGCAGCCAGGACGCCGATGACGGTGTTGTCGGACCCGGAGGCGACGTCGGCGATCTGCATTCCCGTGAGCGAGGGGCCGGTCGCCTTCCTGCCGGAGTAGGCCATCACCCCGGAGCGGGCGAGGTAGTTGATGTCGTGGCCCGCCCGGTCCTTCAGCGGGCCGGTCTGGCCGTAGCCGGTGAGCGAGCAGTAGATAAGCCCCGGATTCGTTTCCCGGAGCGATTCATAGGCGAGGCCGAATCTCTCCATGACGCCGGGGCGGAACTGCTCGATGACGATGTCGTAAACCGCGACAAGCCTCCGGACGATCCCGCCCGCCCGCGGGTCTTTGAGGTTCAGGGCCAGGCAGCGCTTGCCGCGGCCCAGCCAGGCCGCGGCGGCGGAGAGATCGGTCCCCGGCACGAAGGGGGGCATGAAGGAAGTCAGGTCCGGCCGGGAGCCGGAGACTATCCTCAGAACGTCCGCCCCCAAGTCCGCCAGCGTCATAGTAGCGTACGGCCCCGGCAGCAGCGTCGTGAAATCCAGGATCTTCAAGCCTTTCAGCGGTCCGGCCATCTTGTACCCTCTTTCTGCTCGATAAAGGTTCCATGATTCATAAGCTCATCTCAGCGGCGTAAAAAACTGGTCTTCGTCGGTGCTCAGGGTCTTTTTTCATCATCCTTTGTGACGGGATACCGTCATGAGAGTTTCATGTTGTTTGCCGAGCAAGACTATAGAAAATCGCGAGATAAAGCCCATTCGCCTTCATGGCGTTGTTCGCCGACAAGATTGAACCCTCTCCTCCTATACGGCTTTCGAAGCCCTATCGGGAGCGGGAGCACCCTTATGGTCCTGACCTCAAGACTGCTGGGGACATTTCCCCTTCCTTTAAATCAATTTTCCGGCGAGCGCTACGGCTCAGGGGCAAAATGCCCGCAGGGCAGGCTGTCTCTTGCAGTTTTTATAAATATCATCATATCTAATATTTGCGGAGGCACGTTGTTGTTATCATCGCGTCTTATGCCGATCAGCATAAAATCCTCCGCGACTTCTTAATCTGGAATGAAAAACCCCGTCCTCACTAAAAGTAACGGGGTTTTGTCAGCCAGCCAAATTTCCCTCAGCACGGTTATGCGGAATGGAACTTATTCAACTGCATTTCATGTGACACGCTTACTATCACGATTTCCGGTTGAAATCTACTATATCATGAAAATTTGTTAGCCTAACGACTTCAGGAAATGCGATCTCCTCAAGTGATCATTGGTGGATACAGGTTGGGATATATCAAGTAAAACAGAGGGAATTGAAATGATGAATCTATAGTGAGGATGCCAGGTCTTTCCTCGAGACCCGGTTCAGGATGAAGAGGGGGATCAGGACGGAGATGATCAGGATCGTTGCGTATGCGGAGGCCGGGCCGAAGTCGCCGCTCCCGATGCGCTGGAAGATCTCTACGGTCATCGTGGCCCATGGGCCGTAGTACAGGACAATCGTGGAGCTAAGTTCTGCTAGGGTCGTGACCCACATGATGATCGCCCCGGCAACGATGCCGGGCATCATGATCGGCAGGACCACGCGGACAAAGGAGTGAACCGGTGGCACGCCGAGGTTAATCGAAGCCTCCTCGACGGACGGGTCGATCTGCTGGAGAAGGGACGAGGTCGTCTTGATCGAATAGGGTGCCTTCCGGATGAAGTAGGCCAGCACGAGGATCATCCAGGTCCCGGTGAGGACAATGATCCCCTTGTTGTAAGTGGCGGCGAGCGCGATGCCCTGGACCGTCCCGGCGATTGCCAGCGGTAGCATAACCAGAATGTCCAGCAGGTAGCTGACCGTGCCCCGCTTGCGGACGAGGAGATAGCTAACCACGATTCCGAAAACGATTCCGATCAGCGTCGCTGTCGTTGCCAGAAAAAAGGAATTCAAGATCGGCCGGGGGGCGATCGTGAAGGCCCGGATGAAGTTCTCCAGGCTGAACTGTCCGAAGTACATGACCGGCCCCTGGGTCTTCGTGATGGAGGAGATCATGACGACCGCGAAGGGGAATAGGGCCACAAAGACCACCCCCGCGCAGAAGAGCCAGATCAGAAAGGTTAGCAGCGGCCGCAGCCTCTTCACCTCCAGCGGGTTCAGCGAGGTCATGGTGTAGTTCTTCCGCTCAACCCAGTATTTCTGGAAGATCGTCAGCCCCAGTGTGATCGCAAGCAGGATCATGCTGAGCGCACCTGCCATCGATGGATTCCCCCCCAACTCGCTGATGAACTCGTTGTAGGCCTGCACGGAGAGCACCCGGAAATCCTCGCCGATCAGGACGGGAACGCCGAAGTTTTCGATGCAGAGGTAGAAGACGACCAGCGCCCCGGAGAGGATGGCCGGTGTGACGACCGGGAGCGTCACGGTGAAAAAGACGCGCAGGCGCCCCGCACCCAGGTTGGTCGCCGCCTCCTCCAGCGAACGGTCGATCGCATTGAGTGCGGCCGAGACCATCAGAAAGATGAATGGGAAGAACTGGAGCGTGAAGACGAGGACGATTCCCTTCCATCCGTAGATGCTGGGTATCTCGATCCCGATGCCGTGGAAAATCTTCGCAAAAAGCCCGTTTCTGCCCAGCAGGATCAGCCAGGCCTCCGCGCCGATGAAGGTCGGGAGGATCAGTGGGAGCGACCCCAGGGTCCGGATGAGGTTCTTCCCGGGAATCTGGTAACGGGAGAGAAAGAAGGCGAAGGGGATGCCGATCGCAAGAGCGAAAACGGTGGAAAGCGTACTCACGAAAAGGCTGTTGCGGAGGCAGCGCAGGTAGTAGGGGTAGTGCAGAAACGTGGCGTAGCTCTTCAGCGAGAAGGCGCCGGTCTCCGGGTTCACGAAACTTGCCTTGAAGATGTAGAGGATCGGGTAGAGGACGGCGAAAAAGAGGATCAAGAAGATCGTGACCAGAATGATGTTCCATGCTTGAAAGGATTTACGCAAGGCGGCCCCCTAATCCCGGATCACGAGAGGTCGGTCCGGCGGAAGCTGATACCAGATGGTTTCTCCGTCTTTCCGGATATTTCCCTCGTCTGGATCGTGGACCTCTATGACGACGGGCTTCCCGCCCGGGCCGGAGACGCGGTAGCGGATCATGGATCCCAGGAAGGTGCTGCTCAGGACCGTCCCCGGAAGGATGTTTGCCTCGCTATCCCTGGGTCCCGCGACGATACGGATCCACTCCGGCCGTACCGACAGCGTGATCCGGGAGCCGGAAGGTTTTTCGCCCCGGAGGGAGAAAGTCTGTCCGGCGGTCTCCGCGGCGATCCGAGAATAATCCCCGTCCCAGCCCCTCACCTCCATTTCGATGATGTTGCTGCTCCCCATGAACTCCGCGGCGAAGCGGCTCTCCGGCCGGTAGTAGATCTCGGCGGGTGCGCCGACCTGTTCCAGGCGGCCCCGGTGCAGGATCGCGACCCGGTCAGAGACGGCCATTGCCTCCTCTTGGTCGTGGGTGACGTAGATCGTGGTGATGCCGAGTTCCTTCTGTATCCGCCGGATCTCCTCGCGCATGTTCACCCGAAGCTTAGCGTCGAGGTTGGAGAGGGGTTCGTCCATCAGTAGAATCTGCGGCGAGATGACCAGCGCCCGGGCTAGGGCGACCCGCTGCTGCTGTCCCCCGCTCAGTTGGCTCGGGGCTCGGTTCTCCAATCCCTCCAACTGAACACTTTTAATGATCCGGCCGATCTTATCGGCGATTTGCGCTTTCGGTATTTTCCTCGCCCTCAGACCATAGGCGATGTTATCGTAGACGGAAAGGTGGGGGAAGAGGGCGTAGTTCTGGAAGACCATTCCGGTTTCGCGCCGGTGTGCCGGAATGTGATTGATCAACCGCTCGCCGAAGCGGATCTCGCCCGCGTCGGGATTGTAAAACCCGGCGATTGTCCGCAGCAGCGTCGTTTTCCCGCAGCCGCTGGGACCGAGGAGGGTGAAGAAATTCCCCTCCCCGATCGTCAGGCTGACGTCGTCCACGGCCCGGAGTGGACCGAAAAGTTTGGTGATGTTGGTCAGTTCGACGCGCATGGGCCTATTTCGACAGGACGATCTCCTTCCACTTGCCGAGAATCTCCTTTTCGAGGGTATTGGCCTCCATCGGATCGAAACTCTTGAGAATCGTGATCTTCTTCAGGGAGGGCAGCCCCTCCGTGTCCCCCGCATCGAGACGGGCCGGCCTCCGCGAGAACTTGTCGAAGATCTCATCCACGACCTTCTTGCTGATCAGGTAATCGACGAACTTCTTTGCTTCTTCGGGATGGGGACAGTTCTTGACTATGCCCGTAGCCTCGGGGGCCATGAAGGCGCCGTCCGCGGGATAGACGATTCCCACGTTCTTGTCGCCGCCGACGATGTAGCGGTGGGCGGCGTATTCCATCGTGACGCCCAGGGGGTATTCCCCGGCGGCGACGCCCTTGTAAATAAGGCTGGAGCTGTCGAGGATCTTGGTGTTAGCAATCAATTTGTTGATACCGTCCCAGCCATAGAGCTTATAGATCCCGTAAGCCTGGGCATAGGCCGATCCTGATTTTTCGGGGTTCGCCATAACGATCTTGCCCTTCCACTTCGGATCGAAGAGGTCTTTCCATTCCTTCGGGATCTCGTTGGCCTTAATGAGAGACTTGTTGACCATGATGATCATCACATGGGCGTTGCTCGCCGTCCAGCGGGCCTCCTTTTCCACGTAGCCGACGGGGAGTGCCTTCGCCTCTGGAGACCTGTACGTCTGGAAATTTGCCTTCGCATTCTCCAGGACGGCGACGTCGCCGCTCCAGAAGACGTCGCACAACGGCCTCTCCTTTTCCGCGGCGATCCTTTTCATCGCCTCGCCGGTACCCATGCGGACTACGGAGACCTTGATGCCGGTCTTCGCCTCAAAACCCTTCGACACCAGGTCGAGAAGCTCGGATGGGTTAGAAGAGTAGAGGACGACCTCCGCTGCCGAAGCGATGCCGGATAACGCAAAAAAAACGACCAAAAGAACCGCCAGAAACTTAATCAGGTGTCTGCGCATACGATAACCCCCCTTGAAATTTATTTTTTCATTTCACAAACTAAGAATATTCTATACCAAGAACTGTGTATTAGCAAGATTGATAAGGGAGGACGGTATGTATCGGGTTGGCCAATCTTCTCCGTATGAGTAATCCAATATTTGTCCGTTTCACCTGTTAAGGGGGGCTCTTTCGGCAATTATTTTGGCAAGCCTCTCCTGCATGTATCTTTTTCACGGCGCATATTGAATACCGTTTGAAAGAAAGTATGTCCGTGAAAATCACGCAATGCTAACTTACAGGAAGAACATCCCAGCCGGATGATCTTTTGGGAATCGATGTTCCGGCGGAGAATCAACTCCGTGCCGCATCCCTCTCCCTACAGCCCCATGAACCGCGCGGCGATGGTCTTCATGATCTCGTTGGTGCCGGCGAAGATCCGGGTGACGCGGATGTCGCGCCAGGCCCGGGCGATGGGGTACTCCTCGCAGTAGCCGTAGCCGCCGAAGAGCTGCATGCAGCGGTCGGCCACGCGCGAGGCCATGTCCGTCGTCCAGTACTTCGCCATCGAGACGTCGACGACGATGTTTTTCCCCTCCATGTGGTCGGCGATCAGCTTGTCGATGAAGGTCCGCCCCAGCCTCGCCTCGGTCGCCATCTCGACGATCTCGAACTGGGTGTTCTGGAACTTGGAGATCGGCCTCCCGAAGGCGGTCCGCTCCTTGCAGTATTTGATCGTTATCTCGATCATGTATTCGGCCGCCGCCACCGCGCCGATCGCGCAGACGAGGCGCTCCTGCTGGAGCTTCTGCATCAGTTTGAGGAAGCCCGTTCCTTTTTCGCCGAGACGGTTCTCCTTCGGGATCCGGCAGTCGGTGAAGTAGAGTTCCGCCGTGTCCTGGCTGTGCCAGCCGACCTTCTTGATCTTCTTTCCCTTCTCGAAGCCGGGGGTTCCCGCCTCCACGAGGAAGAGATCGACCGCGGCGTGGGGGTTCCCCGTGGCCGGGTCGCGGGCCGCCAGTACCACCAGATCGCAGTTGATCCCGTTGGTGATGAAGGTCTTCTGGCCGTTGATGCAGATCCCGTCGCCGGCCTCGGCGGCGGTCGTTTTCATCGCCGCCAGGTCGCTGCCCGCGTTGGGCTCCGTCATGGCGATCGCCGTGATGATGTCGCCGGAGATGCAGCCCGGCAGGTACTTGCGTTTCTGCTCCTCGGTGGCGTACGAGAGGATGTATGGGACGATGATGTCGGTGTGGACGGAGGCGGTCAGCCCCGAATGGTTCGTCTTGATCAGCTCCTCGATGACAATGACCGAGTAGAGGAAGTCCGCCCCCAGGCCGCCGTACTCCTCGGGGACGTTCATCGCGAGGAAGCCCTGCTCCCCCATCCTCTTCCAGACCTCGCGTGGGACGATCCCGTCCTCCTCCCACTGCTCGACGTGGGGGGTGACCTCTTTGGCCAGGAAGCGCCTGAGCGCCTCCCTGAACATCCGGTGCTCTTCCGTGTATTGCAGAATTTCCATGCGTTCCCCCTTTTTAATTCTCGCACCGGCCGACGATCGAGATGGCGCAGACGTTCTGGTGCGGGAAGCCGCCCAGGTTGTGCGTCAGGCCGTAGCGGGGATTCTTGAGCTGCCGTTCGCCCGCCCGGCCCAGGAGCTGGAGGTACATCTCGTAGATCATCCGGAGGCCCGAGGCCCCGATGGGATGGCCGAAGCACTTGAGCCCGCCGTCCACCTGGGCGGGGACCTTGCCGTTGCGGTCGTAGAAGCCGTCGAGGGCGTCCTTCCAGGCGTGGCCCCGCTCGGAGATGTGCAGGTCCTCGTAGGTGACCAGCTCCGTGATGGAGAAGCAGTCGTGGAGCTCCATCATGCTGATCTCCTCCCGGGGGTTGGTTATGCCCGCCTCCTCGTACGCCCTCGTGGAGCACTTGCTGGTCGTGACGAAGTGCTCGCCGTCCCATTCGTTGAACGCCGACTCGTAGCCGCTGGAGACGGCAAGCTGGAGGGCCTTGACGGAAATGATATCATTTTTCCCGAGGGACCTGGCTATCTCGGGCGTCGTCACGATCGCGCAGGCGGAACCGTCGCTGACCCCGCAGCAGTCGAACAGCCCCAACGGGTGGGCGATGATCGGGGCGGCCAGGATCTGATCGAGCGTGACCGCCTTCCTCAGGTGGGCCTTGGGATTCAGCGCGCCGTTGGCGTGGCTCTTCATCGAGACGTGGCCGATCGCCCGCTTGAGGTCCTTGTCGGAGACCCGGAACTTCGCGGCGTAGGCCGAGGCGAGCTGGGCGAACAGCCCCGGCGCCGAGCCGTTGGGGAACCACAGCCAGGAGAGCGTGCCGAAGTTGGAGCCGGAGCTCGGCAGGCCGCCGTAGCCCGTGTCCTTGAGCTTTTCCACGCCGATGGCCAGGGCGATGTCGTAGGCCCCGGAGGCCACCGCATAGACGGCCCCGCGGAAGGCGTCCGTCCCCGTGGCGCAGAAGTTCTCCGTCCGGGTGATGGGGATGTGGGGAAGGCGCAGCGCCGTCCCCAGCGGCGTCGAGGATTTGCCCAGCCCGGTTTCATCGATGCAGTGGCCGAACCAGGCCGCCTGGATTTGGCCCTTTTCGATCCCCGCGTCGGCGAGGCACTCCTGAAAGGCCTCGACCAAGAGCTCCTCGGCCCCCATGTCCCAGCGTTCCCCGAAGCGGCTGCAGCCCATCCCGAGGATCGCCACCTTGTCTTTTATTCCAGAAGCCATTTTCCATCCCTCCTTACTTCCCGAATTTAAAGAGCTTGCCGATGAGCTGGGATTTCATGATGTCGCCCTCCACCTTCAGCCTCCCGGCGCTGTAGGCCTGCATCCCGTCAAGCTTCCCGGCGATGAGGTCGATGAAGTCGGTATCGGACATCCTGATCGTCGTCGTCGGCTTTTCCGTCTTGCCTTCCGAAACCTTGCAGGAAGCGTCTTTCACGGCGACGAACCACTCGCCCCCGCCCGGACCGGAGATGGCAAACTGGAAAACGACGTCCTTTCCCGCCGCTGCCGCGGCGTTGAAGGCCTCCGGCATCTTTGCGAAGATCCCCTTGACGTCCGGGACGCCCGTCCCCGCCGGCTTGCCCGCCGCTTCCGGCGCCGGGGCGGGGGGCGTCAGGAAGGACATGATCGCGGTGTTCGCGTCGGGGATCTCCCTGGTCCCGGCGAGGCTGTCGATTGCCTCCCACCGGTCGCGGATATCCTCGGGCGAGGCGATCTTCTCCGGGCCGCCGATGATCGTCCCCGGGCCGGTCATGAGCGCGGCGCGGCTGTGGAAGCCGGCCCCCGCATTGAAGACGGCGCCCGTCTCCGCGCAGCCCTCCGAGCAGAGGTAGAGCGCGATCCCGGCGACGAATTCGGGCGGCATCTGCTTGAACATCTCCGGCGGCATCACGTCTTCGGTGAGCCGCGAGGCGGCCATCGGGGCGATCGTGTTGACCTTGATGTTGTACTTGGCCCCCTCGAGCTTGAGCGTGTTCATGAAGCCGACGAGGGCCATCTTCGCCGCGCTGTAGTTCGTCTGGCCGAAGTTCCCGTAAAGGCCGGCGGCGGAGGTCGTCAGGACGATCCGCCCGCAGCCCCTCTCCCGCATCGCGGCGAAGGCCGGCCGGGTGACGTTGTAGGCGCCGCCCAGATGAACGGCCAGAACCGCCGCCCAGTTCTCCGGCTCCATCTTTAAAAAGCTCTTGTCGCGGAGGATCCCCGCGTTGTTGATCAGGATGTCCACGCCGCCGAAGGTTTGAAGCGCGGTCTTGACGATATTCTCCCCTCCCTCCGGCGTGGCGACGTTATCGTAATTCGCGACCGCCTCGCCGCCCGCCGCCCGGATCTCCTCGACTACCCTGTCGGCGGGGGTGCCGGAGCCTGCGCCCGCGCCGTCGCGGGCGCCGCCGAAGTCGTTGACGACGACCTTCGCGCCGCGCCGGGCCAGTTCCAGGGCGTAAACACGGCCCAGGCCCGCCCCCGCGCCGGTGACGATAGCCGTACGGCCGTCGAAGCGTAGCTCCGGGAGCGCCGCGGCGGCCCCGGGCTGGGGAACCGCCTTCCAGAAATAGCCGGAGAAGCCCCTCTCGTCGTCGGTGAAGCGCCTCCGGAAGACCATCTTCACGGGGAGCCCCACCTTGCAGTCGGCCAGCTCGCAGTCGGTGAAGTCGGCCATGAAGCGGCCGCCCCCCTCGAACTGGACCATCCCGTAGATCGCCGGCGGGTCCACCGAGACGGCCAGCAGGTCGCCCGTGAAGGTCTTGATCCGGGCGGGCGTGTCGGCGAACTCGCAGTCGTCCTGGGTGCCCACATGGCCGCAGGCCGGGTTCACGCAGATGTCCATCTTCGGGTACTGGGGGGTCCCGCAGTCGCGGCATTTGCCGCCGACGAGGCCGGTGAGCATTTTGCGCTTCCGCCAGAGTACCGTCATGGCGGCCTGGGTCGGGGCCTCCGCCCTGATCCCCCTCTCGGGCCGGATCAGGTCGCGGAACTTGAGGAACTTCATGTAATTGTCGATGGTCTTTTTGTTTGCCAGCGATCCCTGCACGCCGGCGCGCGCGGGGAACTTGGCGATTTCGTCGGTTACCTTGAAGTAGAGGGCGTCGCACCCCTGGCCGAAGCCGGCCAGCAGGATCCCGTCGCCGGGTCTGGCCTGTTCGAGGGCGGCGACGAGCATCAGCAGCGGATGGGCCGCCCCCGTCTCGCCGCAGACCTCGTGCATCGTGTCGACGACCTTCTCGGGGACTGCGCCCAACTTCTTGGCGATCGCCCGGTGCTCCGCCTGGAATAAGCAGGGGAAGACGATCTTCTGGACGTCGTCCATCGTGATGCCGATTTTTTTAAAGAGGCCGCCCACCGCCTCGGGGATGAATTTCGAGTAGCCCTCCTCCCTGAGCCAGCGCTCCTCCCACACGTAGTCGTAGGAGGACCCGGCGCCCCGGTAGTGGTCGACGAAGTCGTAGGAAACCGAGTAGGCCCCCTTGAACTCGGCGATGACGTCCTTCTTGCCGACCAGGAGCGAGGCCGCGCCGTCGCCGAACCACATCTCGTAGAAATTGGCCGGCCGCGTCTCCCTCTTTTCCGCGGCGGCGACCAGGATGCTCTTGCGGTCCCCGCCCCGGACGACCTCGAGGGCGGTCAGCAGGCCCGTCGTCCCGGCGCGGAGCGACGAGGTGAAATCCGCGGTGATCATGGCGTCCCCGAGGTTCAGGGCCGTCTTGAGGATGCCGGCATTCTGGCGGTCGGCGAACGGCAGCGTCGTCGAACAGAGGTACGCGCCGTCCACGGTCTTCTTGTCCCGGCCGGCCAGGCAGTCCCGGGCGGCCGCGACCGCCATCGTGAGGGCGTCCTCGTCGTGGTTGCACATGGAGCGCTCCCCCTGGGCGACTATGACGATGGCCGGGGCGAACCAGCCCATCGCCTGGAAGATCGCTGCCCGGCTGAGCCTCAGGCGGGGGATGTAGGCGCCGTAGGATTGGATTCCGATCATATCTTGTCCCTCCTGTCTTTCATCGCGGTTTGAAGAGCTACTTGCTTTCCGGTTTCCTGGCGAAGGCGGCGAGCATGTCGCCCATCAGGTCGCCCAGCGAGCCGTACTCCCTGGCCCCCTTGATGCTCCGGATCTTCTCCCAGGCCGCCCCCACCTCCTCAGGTGTCGGGATCTTCTTCCCGTCGCCGACGACCGTTCCGGGACTCGTCATCACGGCGGCCCGGCCATAGTAGCCGACCCCTGCGTTGTAGATCCGGCCGGTGACCGGGCACTTCTCGGAGCACAGAAAAAGGACCAGCGGCGCGACGAACTCCGGCTTCATCTTTTCGAGCGCCTCCGCGGGAATGATGTCGGCCATCAGCCGCGAGGCGGCGATCGGGGCGACGGTGTTGACCCTGATGTTGTACTTCTCCCCTTCCAGCTTCAGGGTGTTCATGAGGCCGACGAGGCCCATCTTCGCCGCGCCGTAGTTCGTCTGGCCGAAGTTGCCGTAGAGGCCCGCGGCGGAGGCGGTCATGACGATCCGCCCGTAGCCCTTCTCCCTCATGACGGCGAAGGCGGGCTTCGTGACGTTATAGGCGCCGTTGAGGTGGACGTCGATGACCGCCCGCCAGGCGTCCGGATCCATCTTGGGGAGGCTCTTGTCCCGGAGGATCCCGGCGTTGTTGATCAGGATGTCCACGGTCCCGAAGGCTTCGAGCGCGGCCTTCACGATCCGCTCGCCCCCCTCGGCGGTGGCCACGCTGTCGTAGTTGGCGATCGCCTCGCCGCCCGCGGCGACGATCTCTTCAACCACCTTCTGCGCGGGGGTCTGCGAACCCTCGCCCGTGCCGTCGCGCGCGCCGCCGAGGTCGTTGACGACGATCTTCGCGCCGCGCCGGGCGAACTCGAGCGCGTAAACCCGGCCCAGGCCGCCGCCCGCCCCGGTGATGATCGCCACCCGGCCGTCGAAACGGATCTCGTCTTTCGGGATCTCGCCGTATTCGAACAGGCCGTTGTCGATGACGGTATCGCCGGTCCGGGCGTTGACCGTCCGCCAGACGGCCTTCCCTTCGGCGACCTTCCAGATCAGCGTCCGGATCGGATCTCCGGGGTAGAGGGGACGGGAGAAGCGGCAGGCGAGCCGCCGGACCAGCTCCGGCTTCCCCGGCGTGAGGCTGGCCATCAGCGCCCGGCAGGCGAAGCCCTGGGTGCACAGGCCGTGCATGATCGGCTTATGAAAGCCGGCCATCCTGGCGAATTCGGGATCGACGTGGAGCGGGAAGATGTCCCCGGAGAGCCGGTAGACGAGCGGCTGATCGGGGGAGGGCGCTGCCTCCACGGCGAAGTCCGGCTCTCTTTCCGGGTACTCGAAGACCCGCGGCGGGGCGTCCTGGCCGCCGAAGCCGCCGTCGAGGCGGGCGAAGATCGTGATTATGTTGGTGAAGAGCTTCTTGCCGTTGGAATGGAAGGTGTCGCCTTCGGCGATGACGAGGGCCCCCTTCTTTCCCTTGTCGTAGTAGTGGGTGATCCTGCCTTCCGTCGTCAGCGTCCCCGAGGTGGGGATGGGATTGTGGAAGATCAGGTCCTGCTCCCCGTGGAGGATCCCCGCCAGGTTCACGTTCGAGGCGGCGCCGACGTGGCCGAGGAAATCGAAGATCGCCGCGATCGAGAAGCTGGGGATCACCTTGAGGTCCTTCTCGTAGGTGTACTCCAGTTCATCGGCGCCGGCCCCGACGCCGAGCGCGTAGAGGATCACGTCCTTCCAACTGTAGTCCTTCGTCACGGGGCCGATCTTCTTGCCGAGCGCATCAAGATTCAGTGCCATTGGTCCCTCCTTGAAAAAACGATAATGAAAGCCGCTTTGGTAAGCGGTTCAAGCCGGCGCTATTTCCCTTCAATACCGGTGAAGGCCGGGATGAGGATGAACTTCAGCGTTTCCTTTACAAGGACGATGTACCGCCCCCGGTCCGCCTTCACCATCGGGCGAAAGAAATTTTCGCCCGAGATGAAATTATGGATGGAGTTCATCACCGCCAGAACCTTCATCGCGGTCTCGGGCGGGACGTTCTTCTTGTCCCTGGCCAGGCCCATGGAACGGGCGATATCGGCGGTGAATTCGGGGATGATCGAGTCGAAATTCCCGTCCTGACGCGTCTTGCCGAAATAGCGCAGGAGAATCAGGTTGGAGACCTCGGGATGGTCGAACAGGTAGTCGGTCGTCGTGTCGATGGCAATCGCCAGCCGCTCGCCCAGGGGGAGGCCGTGAATAGCCTTCTCCACCTCGATGAGCTTCTGCCGGAGGTCCTTGTTGATGTCGAGGACTACGGATTCGTAGAGGTCCTTCTTGCTCCCCCAGTGGTAGTGAAGCGTTGAGATGTCGATCCCGACCGCCTGGGCGATCATCCGGGTCGTCGTGCCGTGGAAGCCGTATTCGCCGAAGATACCGCGGGCGACGGCCAGGATGCGGGCCTTCATCGATTCGGGGTCCTTATGGGCCTTTTCGAGGGGTGTGGTCATGGGCGGCTTCCAGTCCATGATTCAATCATTTGATGGAAAAATTAGCGGAAAGGGCCGGGGGTGTCAAGGGAAATCTTCCCGGTGAAGATTTTGAAAGCGGCGGCGGATCGGAAGGGTATTGCGTCCTGGCCGTGTCGAACCTCCTGGTGCTTTACTTGCTCATCGCCGTCCTGACCGTCGCCGCCGTTTTGGCATTCTGAGCCTCGAGCAGAAAGCAGGCAGCGTGAAGCGGCCCTCCTGTGAAAAAAATTCTTGACAGGGCCGGAATATAGTTGTATTATGCAACCATGTCAAAGGATATGGACAAGAAATACCGGGAGCTGCTGGAAATCATCATGGGGCTTTCCCGGGAGATAAGGTGCTGCAGCAGGGATGAGGCCGTCTGCGGCGGCGTCACGTTTCAGCAGTTTGTCATCCTGGACGCGGTCGCGAAAAAGCGGGAACTCGGCCTGGCGGAGCTCCACGGCATCCTCTCCGTGGAGAAGAGCACGACCACCCGCCTGGTGAATCCGCTGCTCGAAAATGGACTTTTAAAGCGTAACAGGGCGGCGCACGATTCGCGAGCGGCAAGGTTAACTTTGACTGAGGAGGGGGCGGAGACACACCGGAAGGTATGGCTGTGCCTGGGGGGATTTTTCGAAGCTGTGACTCGTCAGATCCCGGAGGGGCGGAGGACGGAAGTCCTGAAATCGGTCAGGGTATTTACGGAGGCCATCAGAAGGGCCGCCGGCGACTGCCGGTGCAGCGACGCCGCCGGCGGAGGCGATTTCCCGCAGTTCGCCGCGCGATAAGGGCGAGGCACGGAATTTTCCGTTATTCTTGAGGAGCGAAGGCTATCCGCGGCAGGCTGCGGATATTGCTTTAATTGCAGAGGATGGATTATGAACGACGCGAGTCAGGCTTCCTGTTGTGAACAAAAAGAAACGATCTTTCTGCCGACTATTGGCGGTTCGGTCTGCCGCCCGGGAGAAGCCGGCGAGGCCAAGCCAAGCCTCCCGCGCCTGGACCAGGCTTTCGTAATCGGTTCCGTTGCGACGCCGGTCGGAAGCGTGCCCCGGGTGTCTTCAGAGTTGGAATGGCGGGATCGCTGGGGAACTTTCAAGGCCCGCTGGGGGGTCGGACGGATGGATTATGCCATCGATCCGGGCCTGTACGCCCTGGGCAATCCCGCGAGGGAGTCGGCCGTCCTGGTTACTGCCAACTACAAGATGAGCTTCGACGAGCTCAGGAGCGCGCTGCCCGGGCGGGATTTCTGGATCCTTGTCCTCGATACGAAGGGGATCAATGTCTGGTGCGCCGCCGGAAAGGGGACGTTCGGGACGGAGGAGCTCGTCGATCGGATCGAAGCGAACGGCCTCAAGGAGGTCGTCGGCCATCGATCGCTGATCCTCCCCCAGCTCGGGGCGCCGGGCGTGGCCGCCCACATTGTGAAAAAGCGCTCCGGATTCGGTGTTCGCTACGGCCCGGTCAACGCGCGGGACCTGCCGGCCTACATCGATGCAGGCTTCAAGGCCGCCCACGAGATGCGCCTCAAGACTTTTCCGCTCAGGGAGAGGGCCGTCCTGATCCCGGTCGAGCTGGTCGAAACCATAAAACCGGCATTGATCATCGCTCCTGTCCTGTTCCTTCTCGGCGGCATCGGCGGTCCCGCCGGTTTCTGGGCGAACGCCTTTCAGGACGGCGCCTTCGCCGTCTTGGCGTTTGTAAGCGCGATCGTGGGGGGAGCAGTGCTCCACCCCCTGCTGTTGCCTTATCTCCCCGGACGGGCCTTCTCGACCAAGGGCCTGGCGCTCGGCGCAGCGGTGGCGGTCGTCGTCCTCACCTTGCGGGGGTACGATCCGTCGCTGTGGGCAGGGCGGCTCGGCATTCTGGCCTGGCTGTTGCTCATCCCGGCCGTGACGGCCTATCTGGCGATGAATTTTACCGGGGCCTCCACGTACACCTCCCTGTCCGGGGTGAAAAGAGAAATGCGGTGGGCGCTCCCCGCAGAGATCGGCATGGGGGCGGGCGGCCTGATAATATTGGTTGCGTCACGTTTGATTGCATAGGAGTCTTGAGATGGGACAACTTATTTACCTGAAGGATGTCGTCACACTGAAACTCGACGGGGACAAGTGCACCGGCTGCGGGATGTGCCTGGAGGTCTGTCCGCACGCCGTATTCAGAATGAACGGCGGCCGCGTGGAAATCCGGGAGAGGGATGCGTGCATGGAATGTGGCGCGTGCAGCCGGAACTGCCCCTTCGATGCGATTTCCGTGCAGGCCGGCGTCGGCTGCGCGGCGGCTGTGATCAACGCCAAGCTGGGGAGGTCGGCCGCCTCCTGTTGCGGAGGCGAGTCGGGGTGTTCGCCTCCCGCCGAAGCGGACAATCCCTGTTGCGGCCCTGCCGGATCCGCTGGCCCGCCTGCCGGGAAGAAGGGCGCGGCCTGCTGCGGGTAGTCGGCGTCTCGACATAGTGCTTGCCCTTGGCGGGCGTTTGTATTAGAGAAAAAGCCATCTCAAACGATAAGGAGACGCATCATGGCGGCAATGCAGAGGGAAATGACCGGCGCGGCGGAGTGGATCCGGGAACTGATCTGTAAATACACGGCGTCCGACGAGAACGATCTCAAGCTCCCGGGCGGCCGCGAGCCGGCGTGGGAGGCGCCGCTGGTCGGCTTTTCCCGCGGCGACGATCCGCTCTACAAGTTCTTCAAGGAGGATATCGGGCCGTTTCTCTGGACCCCGGCGGAGATCTTCGCCGCGACTTTTCCCGCCGTCAAGGCCGCGCCGGAGGAGCTCGCCGTGATAAGCTGGATCCTGCCGCAGACAAAGAGGACCAGGCGCGACAACGCTGTGGAAAAGACCATGCCCGCGGAGAGGTGGGCGCGGTCGCGCAAATTCGGGGAGGATTTCAACGTAAAGCTCCGCGACCATGTGGCGGCGGCCCTTACGAAGGCGGGCCACGAGGCGGTGGCGCCCCTGAACGCGCCCGGCTGGAAGTGGGAGAGATCCCAACGTTACGGTTTCGCCTCCTCCTGGTCGGAGCGGCACGCGGCCTACGCCTCAGGGCTGGGCACCTTCGGGCTGTGCGACGGCCTGATTACTCCCCGCGGAAAGGCCATGCGCTGCGGCTCCGTCGTGGCGAGGATCGCCGTTCCGCCCTCGGAGCGGCCCTACGAAGACCGCCACGCCTACTGCCTCTTCTTTTTCAACGGGAGCTGCGGCAAATGCGCCGAGCGGTGCCCCACGGGCGCGATCACCAAGGAGGCGGGGCACGACAAGGAAAAATGCCACCTCTACACCCGCAAGGCGTCGGAGACGCACATAAAGCCGCGGTTCGGCTTCGAGACGACCGGCTGCGGCCTCTGCCAGACCGGCGTCCCCTGCGAAGCGAGGATCCCCGTCCGCGGGCAGGCCGGGTAGGCGCTGGGCGCGGGTCTCTTGACCGCGCCAAAAGCTCTCCGTTACCGGGCGGCCTCGTTGTCCGTTCCACGCCCGGTAAGGGATTGAGACAGACCTGTACGACGGCGGGTGGGGATGAGGATTAAATCCTTCGAGTTCAATCTGCGGGAACTGGCCGGTTCGATGGGGGACTTCGGGACCCTCTTTCCCCTGGCCATCGGCTATATCGCGGTATGCGGCCTCGACCCGGCGGGCTTTCTCGTCATGATGGGCCTGGCGAACATCGCCACCGGCCTGATCTACAAGCTCCCCATGCCCATCGAACCGATGAAGGTCCTGGCCGTCGTCGCAATCGCCCAGCGCTGGACTCCGTCCATGATTTATGCTTCGGGCTTCGCGATGGGGATCGTCTGGGTGATCCTCGCGGCGACCGGCGCCATCGGCCGTCTGGAGCGCATAACCCCGGATTCCGTCGTCCGGGGGATTCAGGCGACGCTCGGGATCATGCTTGCCGTGGAGGCCCTCAAGATGATCTCCACCGGCTGGATTCTCGGCGCAGTTGCGGTGGCAATCGTCGTGCTGCTCAGGGACAGCCGCTACGCCCCCGCCGCGGTGGTCCTGATCCTCCTGGGGATTGTCATCGTCGCCTTCGAAGGGCGTCTCCCGGCGGCGAATCTCATCCGCTTCACGCCGCCGCCCCTGACCGGCTTCAGCCCGAAGGAGGTCTGGGATTCGCTGGTGCTCGCCGGCTTCGCACAGGTGCCGCTGACGATCACCAACGCGACGATCGCCACCTCCGCCCTGCTGGCGACCTACTTTCCGGAGCGGCCGGTCGGCGTGGGGAAGCTCTCCTGGAACCAGGGAATCATGAACCTGATCGTCCCGTTCTTCGGGGGGATGCCGATGTGCCACGGCTGCGGCGGCCTGGCGGGCCAGTACTACTTCGGGGCGCGCACCGGCGGGACGAACCTGATCGAGGGGGCGATCGAGATCGCGCTGGGGCTTTTCTTCGCGGCGGCCATCGCCGGCCTCTTCTCGGTCTTCCCGGCGGCGATCATCGGGGCGATGATGTTGCTGATCGGGATCGAACTGACCAAGTTCGTCCGCGACATCCGTCCGGGGCGGGACCTGTTCCCCCTGCTCGTGACCGTCGCTTCGGCGCTTTTTGCCAACATGGCGGTAGGCTTCGCGTTGGGGCTGGCTGCTCACCACAGCCTCGATTTCAGCGACAGGCGACAAAAAACCCATGGACACTAAGGCGGGGCGCCGCACCGCATCGAATCTGAACGTGCCCTCTGCGCCGCATGGACATCATGCCGCCCGGACGGGCACCCCTATTTTTCCTTGATCAGCAGGACGTCCGCCTCTTTTAGCTGCACCTTCTTGCCGTCTTCGTCGACGTACTGGTAATACCCGGTGTCCTTGTTCAAATCCGGCTTTGTCGCCGCCTTCAACTGCTGGCCGCTTTTCAGGACAATCTGATACTTGGGGGCGCAGCCGAGCAAAAGGGAAAGAAAGATCATCACGCCGACTACCATTTTTTTCATACGATTCCTCCGAAGAAGTGTGGCTTGACCGTGCGGTTCACTGATATACGCGTTCCCACGGCGTGTCAACAGATATTCCCGGAGGTAAAACGAGACAAGCGGCTGGAGTGGAAGTTATTTATTGAAAGCGAGATTTGCAGCGGATGCGATGACGACGCACCTTTCATCCCGTACTGTTCAGGTGAAAACATAAGGAATGGCAAAGGTTCTGATTATTGTGTCCACCTACGAGTCTTTGACGGTACACCGCAATCAATTTTGAGCCATACAGGTTGAAAGTATGACTCTTGTTCCGGTATTGGTGGCTGGCTTTGCAATGAGCTAGGTTATGGGGCTGTTCTGCTGGGCCAATTTCCCTTTTGCCGCCATTAGCTGTTACTTTACAACGAATGAGTGGCCTAATTCCTCGTTACTCCTTCGTCACTGAATCGACAAAAGTGAATAGATAGCTTTAGGATAAAAAGGTAAAAGCCAGGCAGGCTAAGGGTGAAGAGTTTTTTGCGCTCTTTTTCTTCCAAGAAAACACTTTGAGGAATAGAATGAATATCATCGAGCAACGCTATATATTCATCGTCGAGCGCTTCTCCCGCAGGGAGATAGAATAATGTCGAAACAAATTGTTTGCGGATGGAATCGAACTTAGAAGCTATTTTTCCCTTAGATATTCCTGCTTGATCAAGGAGTTCCCCGTAACTTTTAAGCCTTATAATTGGTGCAAATAAAAGCCGACCAGGAATATCCCTTTTATTAGATGGATCAATGTCACAAGTATTGGAGAGAATTATCCCGCGTACCTTTTTTTTCTCTCCAGTTTCGTATTTAAGTAATTGCAGCGAGTTCCAACCGTCTCCCTGCAATGCCGTAGGGTGGTCCAGACTTTTATAATAAACTATTGAATCAAAATCCGCTAATGCCGCAACCAAGGCATCTTTGTCCCCTTGTGACAGATAATAGGGTATGTAAGTTCCTATGGATTCACCGCTGAGCTCCATAAAGCCACCTAGCTAGCTTTCGTAAAGATCCCAAAGGTTTCCATATAAAACTTTCTCAAATCTATCCTCCAGGGGTTCTTGACCGGCAAGTAGCTTTGCATAAAAACTGGCGATGTTATTCTCAAATCGGGTTCGCTCTTGTCTGTACTCTCCCATTAGGGTAGTTCTGCACTGGTCAAAAGTGGCTGGCGTCGCAAAAAGCTGATAAGGAACGGACATAAAAAGTGGGTTGGACATGGTTCGTGCAATGTCATCCGAAATATCCCTCTCGCTCGCCAAATGAAACATAGCAAAAAGTCTGGAAAGATCAAAGGAACCTGAGCTTGAATATTGATTCAATCCAAAATTATTCATAGATTGGCTCCAACATATCGAGTGTGGCAGGGGTAAGGCACGTGAAAAACATTTTCTTGTTTGTTAGATGGATTTCTTCCAATCGCCCTTCTAGTTCAGGAATTAATGTCTTAATATTATTGTCTGTTTTACGAATCGTGTCAATATCGATGATCAATCCTTCTTTGGTGGTGCCTGCTTCACTGGTCACCACTCCAGCCGCAATAATCTGGACAACATTAATATACTCTCCATCGGCCAATTCAATTCTGAATTGGAATATTTCTTTCTCCAATCTGTGATTGCTCAAATTGACACTTAGATTAACGGACGCTACCTGTTCCGCTATATTCTTTATCGGGATTAAATCTATGTACTTTAAAGAATATCTTTGGATCTTTTCGATTATTCCAGTGTTATCGAGAATTTCCACTACTTTGATGATCGCGTCTTTAAATTTTCCCCATCCAGCATATGGCAATTTGCATGCTATTACGATGCTTCGATCACTCATTAAAATGAAGAACTCTTTCCATGTTATTCGCATAACCGGGGTATATTGAAGGTTCGGTTCCATATCCCGTATTCTTTTGGGTAGCTCCGCAGCAGCTAAGCGCTCAATGACTTTCTCGCCTTCCAGCTTGCCGAAAAAAATCCCTGGTAGAATACTTGACGCAGGTGTGCTCGCAGAAAAACGTACCTCAAAGACGGCGTCACAGAGGGGTTCCTTTTTCAATCTTAACGGAAGCTTATCAAGCATGGAATCAAACCTCATAGATATATATATCATAGATTTCAACATAACAAAAATAAATTGAAGATAAAAAACACTATCTCATCCTTGCACCTATCACTCTTTTCGGTCGAAATCTAGCAAAGCGATACAATCTCACGGATTATTGACTACAGGAAGGCTTTCACGCCTCGGTCAACCGGGGAAATTAGTTTCCGGATTATCCACGTTTCAACGCGTTGTCGTTACCTGGGCAAGATGTGTCCCTGCAAGGATAGTATTTGGACTATTGCCCCTTATTCAAATAGCCGGGCGATGAGAAAATTAGGGATAATACTATTGAGCCGCTTGGTCAGGCTATACATAGGCCGCCTCGCGGGCAATGATCGGCTTGAGGCGCGGCTTCAAGGAATCGGCCAGCACGAGGTCTACGGGCCTTCCAAGTTTATCTTCGAGGAAGAACTTCAGATCCATATACTGATCAAAGGTGGGATGGGCCAGTTCGACCAGAATATCCACGTCGCTTCTATCACTGGCGGAACCGTGAAGGACAGACCCGAACAAGCCGATGCGTTTTACGGAAAACCGTGTTTCGAGGTCTTGCTTGTGCAGTCTCAGGACATTGAGAATCTCATCGCTTCTCAATATAATCTGCCTCCCTTCACTTTATAACGACGGCAATACGATGAATCGACCGAAACAAAAGTATTTCGGTTATTTGTGAAAGTAGTATTGCATACTTTTCAAGATCGGTCAATTAAGACATTTAAACAAAGAGAGAACACTTTACGATCTGCATTCAGCGATCTGGCCCAATCAGCCACCCTGAACAATTGTATTTGTAAGAAAAAGGGGGGCGGTAATCCTGTACAGTTTCATGCATCTCCCGGAAGTAAATCCGGGTGTTGTTTTTTCAGCCATTGAATAACTTCTTCGCGTAACTCTCTTACAAACGAAATGAGTTGCATGTATTCGCCATACATTAATGTTGCGGCAAGAAGGGGAAATTTTTTACACCTCAAGATCAGCTATTAATTCGGGAAGCCCCAGTTTTTTTAAGGTTTCCGGAAGCGGCTTGCCGGTCTGCCGGTCCCAGCCCATTGCTGCGTAGTAATTCTCCAGCATGGCGCCCCACTTCTCCATGATATCCCTGCCCTGCGCGGGGCCGTCGATCGGGGCGGAGCCGTAACGCCGAGAGGGGCGCTCGTCCTCCTTTCTCAACCCGTGCCGGAAGTTGAACATCCTGAGTTGATTGATCACCCGGCGCCCGACGGTGAAGGCGTCCTCCAGCGCCAGCTCCCAGCCGGTGACTGCGTTGAGGCACTCGACAAGCAGTTTGGGGTCCGCCGAGGCCAGCCGGCATGTCCCCAGGCAGTCGTCGAACTGGCGGATTCCGCTGAAGCGGGCGTTCATTGCCGCCACCTCGTCGTGGGAAAACGGATCGGTCGCCGCCGGCTGATCGACCAGTTGGGGATGGATCCCGGCCCAGGTGGATTCTATGGTGCCCGTGTTGGAGACGCAGGTATCCAGGAGTTCGTACCAGCGCCCCCCCCGGTGATCGTGGCCCCGGGGAGAGGCGCCTTTATGGGTATAGACGGCCCAGTCGGCCGCCTCGCCGCCGATTTTCCGGGAGGCCCGCATGACGCCTTCCGCCAGGAGCTCCCCGATTCCCTCCCTGTTGGCCATCTTGTTAAGCATTGTCCTGACCGCCTCGACGTTTCCCCAGGACATTTCGATCCCGTCGAGGTCCTTCTTCCCGAGGGCGCCTTTTTGATAGCATTCCATGAGCCAGCCGATGATCCAGGAAGACTCGTTGCAGTCCATCCCCAGCCGGTCCACCTCCCTGGCAAGCATGACCACGGCGCCGAGGTCGGTGTTGCCGATCACGGGTCCCCAGGCGGCGATCTGTTCGTATTCCGGCTCCTCGCCGACCGTCCCCGCGTACGGCCCTTCCGTCACGGTCACTTCCTTTACGTGCGCGATCCGGCAGTGATAGCATGGTTTTGAACGGATCTTGAAGTGGGTCCGCATGTACTGACCGCTCATCCGTTCATGCTCGGGAAAGATGTTCGTCGTATAGTTCCTCACCGGCAGGACGCCCATGGCATAAAGCGCGGAAAATCCGCCGCCCGTGCCCCATTTATAGATCGTCCCGAAGCCCTTGGCGTGCTCGAACAGCGCGTTGTTCGCCTTTTTGAGACGCTCGGGGTCCTTTATGGCGAAGCTCCGCTTGTCCCTGTATGCCACGACGGCCTTAAGTCTCTTTGATCCCATCACCGCCCCCAGGCCGTTTTTGGCTACCAGATGGCCGCTGTCGCCGACAATCGCGGAATACAGAACGCCGTTTTCGCCCGCCGGGCCGATGCAGTAGATGCTCACGTCCTTTTCCTTTACACCCAGTTCCCTCCTCAGGGCGGCCTCCGTTTCGAAGGCGTCCTTGCCGATGAGACGGCGCGCGTCGCGGATCTCCGCCCTCCCCTCCTTGATCACGAGATAGACCCAGTCGAGGGATTTTCCCTGGAAGACGATCCCGTCGAAGCCGGAGAATTTCAGGTAGGCGCCGAAGTAGCCCATCGCCTGGGACGCGCCCGCCAGGTTGGTCAGGGGGCCCTTGGCCAGGCAGTTGAACGTCCCCGCCCCGTCGACGCCGCTGCCGGCCAGGGGGCCGGCAGTCAAGATCAGGCGATTCTCCGGGTCTGCCCATTGCACGCCGGCGGGCACTTCCTCGTAAAGATACTTGGCGCCCAGGCCCACGCCTCCGACCCATTTTTCTATCGAGCGCCCGTCCATCTCCTCGTTTGCCACTTCATGCCTGGTCAGGTCCACCCGCATGATCTTCCCGAGATAACCTCCGATGTCCATCTCTACCTCCTTTATGGGACTGGGGCCGGAAGCAAGGCTGGCGCCCCGCTTTCGGGGAGCGAGTATAGAAGAACAGCGGCGCATGTCAAACAAATAATCGGGGAACGCGCAACGCAGCATCCGGACTTCTTGCAAAGCTGTTACGGGCAGTTCTCCGCGCGGAGCTGGCAGGCCTTCTCCTTCTTCTTTTCGGCGAGCCGCGTTTCCCGCCGGGCCTTAGCCTCCCGGTTGCGCCGCAGTTCGTCTTCGGTCTCCAGGATCAGCGGGGGCACGGGCGTGGGCCGGCCGTTTCGGTCCAGGGCCACATAGGTGAGATAGGCGGAGGCCGTATGGCGCCGCTCGCCGGTCACGGGATTTTCGGTCTCCACCCGGACGCCCACCTCCATGGAGGTCCGTCCGACGAGGTTGATGTTCGCCCGCAGGGTCAGAACGTTGCCGACAAAAACCGGATGGTGAAAGTCCAGCCGGTCGATGGAGGCGGTGACGACGTTCGCGCGGGCGTGCCTGACCGCCGCGACCCCGGCTGCCGTATCGATAAGCTTCATGATCACCCCGCCGTGGACGTTTCCGGCGACATTGGTGTCCTGATAGGTCATAAACTGGGACATCACCGCGCTGCTTTCGGCGACCCTTTTCCCTTCCATAATCGTCCTCCCCGTGTGAACTTTAAAAGCCTGTTAGCATACTTTCGGGGCAATCTTCAAATGCCAAGCGAATTTTCAGCGTCCTTGTAATCGGCGGCGCATTATGGTAGACATCGCATGATTGTAGAAACCCATGCTTATTTTGGGAATCATGTCCCGGAAGCGCGCGGAGGGAGCATGATTCCCAAAGGTTTAATATAACAGGTGCCCACTCATGCCCGTTTATGAATATGTCGCCCTCGATGCCGGAGGGAAGAGACGCAAAGGGATCGTCGATGCGGGGAGCATCGCCTCCGCCAGGCAGAAGCTGCGGGAGACGGAGGTCTTCCCGGTGGAGATCGCCGAGGCCGCCGACCGCGAGCGGGAGGAGGCGGCCGCGCGGGAAGGCGCCGTCCATCTCTTTCGGAAGGTCGGGCTCAGGGAACTGGCCGTCATGACCCGGCAGTTGGCTACGCTGCTCGGGGCGGGGCTGCCGCTGGTCCCCTCCCTCGCGGCGCTGGTGGCCCAGAGCAGCCATCAGGCGCTCAGAAAAACCCTCGCCCGGATCAAGGACGAGGTCAACGAGGGAAAGAGCCTGACCCAGAGCCTTTCCTATTTCCCGGAGGTATTTCCCCCCTTCTACGTCAACATGGTCCGGGCCGGGGAGGCCTCGGGGACGATCAACCTCGTCCTGGAGCGCCTGGCCGATTTCAACGAGGGCCAGCAGGCCTTGCGGACGAAGATCCGCTCGGCGCTGGCCTATCCGCTGTTCATGTTCTTCATCGGCAGCGGCGTCCTTTTCTTCCTCGTCACCTTCGTCGTGCCGAACATCACCAACATCTTCAGGGAGATGAACCAGACCCTTCCCGGGATCACGGTCTTTCTGATCGTCGTGAGCGGCTTCATGAAGGCCTTCTGGTGGGTCATCGCGCTTACCATTCTCGCCGGCGCCGTGGGTTTTCGATACGCCGTCCGGAGGACGCAGCGGGGCGGCCGCCTCTGGGACCGCTTCAAGCTCAACAGCCCGCTGTTCGGCGAACTGAACCGGAAGATCGCCGTGGCCCGTTTCAGCCGCACCCTCGGCACGCTTCTGCAGAGCGGCGTGCCGCTCCTGTCGGCCCTGGAGATAGCCAGGAACGTCGTGGGCAACAGCGTGATCGCCGAGGAAATCAGGCGGGCGGCCAGGGATGTCGAGGAGGGGGCGAGCCTCTCCAAACCGCTTTCCCGGAACGAATTCTTCCCCCCGATCGCGGTGGAGATGATCGCCGTGGGGGAGCAGAGCGGCAACCTCGAGACGATGCTCTTTCGGATCGCCGACGCCTACGAAACAGAGACGGAGGCCGACATCCTCGTCCTGACCTCCCTGCTGGAACCGGCCATGATCCTCGTGATGGGCGCCGTCGTCGGCTTCATCGTCGTTTCGATACTGCTGCCCATCTTCGAGATGAACCAGTTGGTGAGATAACGAAGTTGCAAAAGAAGGAGAAATGCATGCAGATCAAACATAATGCAAGGGGTTTCACGCTCATCGAGCTGATGGTCGTCATCGTCATCCTCGGCATCCTGGCCGGCCTGATCGTCCCCCGGATCATGGGGCGGCCGGACGAGGCGAGGCGGGCGAAGGCGCGGATCCAGATCGAGAGCCTGGAAACGGCCTTGAAACTCTACAAACTCGACAACGGCAATTATCCCACGACGGAACAGGGCCTCCAGGCCCTGGTCGAACCGCCGTCCGCGGGGACGCCGCTGAAAAACTGGCGCCAGGGAGGGTATCTCGAAAAGGGCAGGGTCCCCAAGGATCCCTGGGACAGGGATTTCGTCTACATCTCTCCCGGCGTTCACGGCGATTACGATCTCTCCTCCCGCGGGGCGGACGGCGAACCGGAGGGAGAGGGAAAAAACAAGGATATCAACAGTTGGGAAAGTGACTGACCGGGACCGGGGATACACGCTGATCGAATTGTCCGTGGTGGTGCTGCTCATCGGGATGATGCTGCTGATCGCGGTCCCGCGCATCCGCGACACCCTGCTCAACGACGAGCTGGGCGCCGCGACGCGGCGCTTCATCGGCGCGGCCCGCGAACTCAGGGGCGAATCGGTTCGCGAGCAGACGGATTATATCCTGCAGCTCGACCTCAACCGTCCCGCCTTCTGGAGCTACAGCGCCGACACGACGGCCGAAAAGCGCGCGGAGCTGCGCAAGGCGGCCTTCCGCTTTCCCGAGGGGATCAGGATTACGGACGTCCAGCAGGCCGATGACGTCAAAAAGACGGAAGGAGAGGCGGCCATCCGCTTCTTCCGGAAGGGCTACGTGGAGCCGACCGTGGTTCATCTGGCCAAGGACGACCGGGCCGTCACCCTCGTCTTCAACCCCTTTCTCCAGGCGGTCACAGTCTATGAGAAGTATGTCGATTTCTCCTTCGGCGAGGGAGTGCGCGCCGCCGGCTTCTGAGCCGCACGCGGGCTTCACGCTGTTGGAGGTGATGATCGCGATGGCGATCCTGGCCATCTCCCTGGTTGCGGTGTACCAGTCCCAGTCGCAGAGCGTCTCGATGGCCGCGAATTCCCGTTTCCTCACCACGGCCTCGCTCCTCGCCCAGAGCCGGATGGCGGCGCTCGACGCCGCGCCCGCCCGGGAGGTGGTTACCGGAAACGGGGGCTTCGGGGACGACTTTCCCGACTACCTATGGCAGTTGGAGGTGACGGATGTGGAGGGGTTCGAGCACCTCAAGAAGGTCGCCCTGACGGTGACCAACCGCCGGATGTCGGTAAACGAAGCCTACCGTCTCATTTCCTACCGGGTGGTGGCGCCGTGAACAAAAAGGGATTCACCCTCATCGAGATCCTGATCGCCACCCTCATCCTCGGGATCGTCCTGACGACCGTCTACGCCTCCTACTCCGGCACCTTCCGGATCATCCGGGAGACGTCGCAAGACGCCGAGGTTTACAGCATGGCGCGCGGCGCCCTGGACCGGATGAGCCGCGATCTGCAATCGGCGGCCAGTTACGGGGGGTCGTTTACCTTCACGGCCAAGCCCCAATCGCTCAGCGGCCGCGAGTTCGTACGCCTCACCTTCCGTTCGACTGCGCATGTCGAATTCGGCGCAAGCGAGCCCCCGGCGGGGATTGCCGTGATCGAATACCTCATAGACGAGGGGACGGAGAAGGAAGGCTACATACTCTCGCGGGGCGATTCTCTTTTCCGCGACCCGCAAAAGGAGGCGGCGCCGGGTTACATCCTGTGCGATCAGTTAGAGGATTTGACCTATCTGTTCTACGACGAGACGGGCAGGGAGCATGATCGGTGGGACTCCGGTGCGGACGGAGGGGCGCAGAAGGGAAAGGCGCCGGCGGCGGTCGCCATCCGGCTCGCCCTGGTGAACAAGGCCGACCGGGAGCGGCCCCATCTGTTCATGACCCGGGTCCGCCTTTCGCTCAGCCGGCAGGAGGCCCCATGAAACCGGCCTGTTCAAACCGCCGGGGGATCGCCCTCGTCCTCGTCCTGTTGGTGGTCAGCATCATCTCGGCCCTGACGCTCCAGCTCAACCGGGACATCCGTCTGGAGGTCTACGAAGCGGCCAATCTCGGCGACGGCATCCGCCTTAGGTATGTCGCCGAATCCGGCTTCCAGGCCGCCGAGGCGATCCTCCTGGCCGACAAGAACTCCTATGACGCCCTGACGGAGTCGTGGGCGAACACCCGGATGCTTTCCCTGAAATCGGAGGATTTCTTCGAAAACGGGGCCTTCAGCATCGCGATCGAGGACGAGGGAGGCAAAATCAACATCAACCGGCTGATCACCGGCAACGCCTACAGTCCGCCGGTGAAGGATATGCTCCTGCGCCTCCTTGCCGGCCCGGATTTCCGGATGGAGCAGAGAAAGGCCGAGGAGCTCGTCGATGCTATCAAGGATTGGATCGACGCGGACGACGAGGCGACCGGCGCCGGGGCGGAAAGCGGCTATTACGCCGCGCTGGAGCGGCCCTATGCGGTCAAGAACGCACCTCTTGATTGCATTGAGGAACTATTGATGATAAAGGGTGTGACCCGCGAGCTGTTTTACGGCGCGGGGAAATCGCCCGGCCTGGCCGGATGCCTGACCGTCGCCGGCGACGGCTTGATCAACATCAACACCGCCCCGAAGCCGGTGCTCGGGGCGCTCGCGGCGGAGATGACGGCCGGGCTGGCGGACAAATTCGACGAGTACCGGCGGGACGCAAAGAACGACCTTGCCGATCCCCTCTGGTACCGGAAGGTCCCCGGCGCAGCCGGATTGACCATCCCCGCGGGGACGATCGCTATCAAGAGCGACCACTTCCTGATCAGTTCCGTCGGCCTCCAGGGGAGGATGGCGACGCGGGTTGCCGGCGTCGTAAAACGGGAGGCGGATCGGAGGAAGGTCAGGCTGCTGTCTTGGAAGGTGGAGTGAAAACGAAGCGCTTTATAGACTTTTACGGGGGCGGCAATAATGCCTGAGAAAATCCTGGGACTCGATATCGGCTTCGGCGCCGTCAAGGCGGTTCTCCTCTCCCGGGGCTTCCGGGGGGGCTACCGGGTATTGGATTTCCGCCGGATCGAAGTCGGGGAGGGGGGAGGAATCCCGGCGGCCGTCCGGGAGCTGTTCGCCGACGGGACCTTCAGCGGCGCGGTCTGTGTGACGGCGCTTCCCGCGGCGGCCCTTTCCTTCCGTAATATTCGGCTCCCCTTCCGCGACGAACGGAAGATCCGCCAGACCGTAGGCTTTGCCCTCGAACCGCTGCTTCAGACCCCCCTGGAAGAAGTCTTCATCGATTACACGGCGTCGGGACGCGACGGGCAGGAGGAGATCTTCGCCGCCGTTGCCCCCCGTTCCCTGGTAGGCGAGCGGACGGCGCAGTTGAACGGATACGTCCGGGAAACGGCGGTGATCGACATCGATGCCGTTCCCCTCGCCCTGCGGCTTATGGAAAGACCGGGCGGCGAAGAAACGGCCCTCCTGCTGGACGTGGGCGCGCGCGATACGACGGCGGTCTTCGCCGCCCAGGGCAGGATCGTCCATATCCGCCATTTCCCGTTCGGCGGGGAGGCAGCCTCCCGGGCGATCGCGGCGGCGACGGGCAGCGGATTTTCCGAGGCGGAGGCCGCCAAGCTCAGCGGCGCCCTTTCCCCGGCGGCGGCGGAGGCCCTCGGTGAGTGCGCGGGCCGCTTCTTCGGCGAGCTGGGAAACACCCAGTCCTACCTTATCGTGCAGGGCAGCCTCGATCAGGCGCCCGCGCGGATTTTCCTGACGGGAGGCGGATCGCGGACGCCCGGGTTCGCCGAAGGGCTTGCGGGGCGCTTTGCGGCGAGAGTCGAGCGGGTTGATCTCGCCGCCCTGGCGGGGATACAGATCGACGGAGAATTACGCCGGTCATGGGATGCGGCGGTCATGGACCAGGCCCTCGCCCTGGCGGCCAGGCCGATGGCCAAGGGGGGTGGCTTCAACTTCCGGCAGCGCGCCTCCGAGGCTCAGGCCGATTACGGCGCTCTCAGGGTCAGACTGAAGAAGGGGGCCGTTGCGGCGGGGATGGTCCTCGTCCTGGCCGGCGTCGAGATCGGTCTCGATGACTACAGCGCCCGCCTCCACCTGGAGGCGCTCAAGCGGGACATCCGGACGGAGTTCCAGAAACATTATCCGGAGGCGACCCGGATCGTCGATCCGGTGGCCCAGCTCCGCGGGAAGATCGCCGAAACCAGGAGGATGTCCGCGGGCATGGTCGACGCCACCGCCGCGGCGACGGCTCTGGACATCCTCAGGGAGATCTCGGTCCTGGCCCCGTCCGATCTACTGGTCACCTCCCTGAACCTGGACGGCAATCTGGTCGTTCTCAAGGGGCAGGTCCAGAATTTCGATGCCGTGGAGACGATCAAAAAGCAGTTTGCGAACTCCAAGCACGTCAAGACGGCGGCGATCGATTCGGCGAACCTTATGAAGCAGGGCGAGGGAGGGGACGGGGTGGAATTCGATATGAAGATCGTCATAAAAAGATGACGGAACCTTTAAAGGGCGTCGAAAGATGAGACAATTCTGGGACCAGTTGACGAAAGGCCAGAAAAGAAATGTAATCGCCGGACTTGCCGTCGCGGCGGGGATTCTGCTTGTCCAGTTCGGGATCGTCCCCTGGCTGGAGGCGCGCCAGCGGGTGGCGGGCGCCATCGCCGGGAGCGAAAAGGCCCTCCGCGAGATCGCCTCCCTGAGGGCGGAATACGGGGTCCTCAGGCAGCGTTCGGAGGAGGTCAAGCGGGCGGTCGAGCGACGCCCGCCCGGCTTCGCCCTGCTGCCCTATCTCGAGAAGAAGGCGGCCGAGGCGGGGGTGAAGGGGCATATCCGGTCCCTGAATCCCCTCAAGCCGGTTCCCGCCGAGACCTACGAGGAGGCCGCTGTCGAGATGAAGCTCGACAAGCTGACGATGAAACAGCTTACGGACCTGCTGTACGCGGTGGAATCCCGCGCGGACCTGGTCCGGATCAGGAAGATGTCCGCGGGCAGGATGAAGGAGAGCCCGGAATACCTGACGGTGCTCATCCAGGTATTCACGTATCAGCCCCTGCCCCCCGGGAGTCGTTGAGATGAGACTGAAGATCAATCGTGCGTTCATAGGCTACGTTCTGGCCGGCATCGCAATGCTGCTTGCATTCCTCTACCTCCGTTTTCCGGGGGAGGCCGTGAAGGATTACCTGAAGACGGCGGCGGCCGCCCGCTATCCCGGCCTGCTGCTTTCCATCGACGCCGTCCGTCCTTCCGTCCCGCCGGGGCTTATGCTTTCCAACATTACCGCCGCCTTTCGCGGCCGCCCGGAGGCGGCCGTCCATGCGGACGACCTGAGCGTGCGGCCGGGGGGTCTCTCCCTGCTGAAGGGAAGACTCTCGCTCCTGATGGCGGCGGAGGGATACGGCGGGGAGATCCGGGGCCGCGTGGACTTTACCAGCCCCTTTTCCGCCGGAGGGCCGCTCAGCGCGGAGGCGAACATCCGGGACATCCGCCTCGACAAGTGCGCGTGGCTTCGTCAGGCCCTCGCCCGCCAGATCACCGGGACGCTCCGGGGATCCTTGACCTTCAGCGGCAACGCCGAGGCCGTGCAAAGCGGGACGGGGAGCGTCGATTTCACCCTGACGAACGGGACATTCCCGCTCGTGGAGGGCATCCTGGGGTTCGACCGGCTCGATTTCAGCCGGGTGGAGGGGAAGATCGGCTTCAAGAACGGCGCCCTGAGGATCACGCGGCTGACGCTGACCGGAGAGAAGCTCCGCTGCTCCCTGAAGGGGAATATCCTCCTGGCCGATGATCTCGGGGCGAGCCAGCTCGATCTGGACGGGACCATAGAGAGTCCCGTACAGGGGAACAAGAAGGTGACGCTGACCATCGGCGGCACCCTCGCGAACCCCGTAACGCGCTTCATGTAGAGAGGGAGTATTTGGAAAATCATGCTCCCTCCGCGCGCTGTACATTTTTCGTTCCGAAAAATCTACAATGCGCGCTTCCGGGAGATGATTTTCAAATGCTATGGTGAAAGGATAAACGATTGGACTGGTCGCGTCTTCTGCATCTTTCGCCGGCCGATTTTCAGGGACTGTTTTCCCGCCGGGCGGTGATCCTCGCCGTGATGGCCGTCGTCCTCTATCAGGGGGTCGGGATCTTCTACAAGGCCGCGACGCTCCAGCTCGTCAGGATGAGGCCGGCGCCGGCGGCGGAGACCCTCCAGCCGGCGGCCGCGCCGGTCCGCGAACCGGCCGACGCCTACCGGGCGATCCCGGAGCGGAACCTGTTCAACACGGCGACCAAGCCGGTCGGAGGGGACAGGCAAGCCGTCGTGCAGCAGGACATCGCGCTTGCGATCGACCTCAGGGGGACCGTCGCCGGCGAGGGGAAGTACGGCTTTGCTATCATCGAAGAGAAGGGGACCAAAAAGCAGCGGCTCGTGAAGGCGGGGGATGTCGTGGCCGGCGCCCAGGTCGTCCGGATCAAGCGCAACGCCATAGACCTGATTGTGAACGATCAGGAGCGGACCCTCAAGATAACGGAGCGGCCGGAAGGCCCGATCCTTCCGGCACAGGCCGCCTCTGCCGCCGCCGCGCCTCTGCCGCCGCCCCCCGCCGGGGCCGTCGTCCTGAGCCGGGGCGACGTTCAGGAGGCGCTGGAGGACATGGGAAGCCTGCTCCGCCAGGCGCAGATCCGGCCCTATTTCAACGCCGGGGTTCCTGACGGCTTCCTGATCACGAACATCAGGCGGGGGAGCATCTACCAGCGGATAGGGATCGTCAACGGGGACATCATCCAGGAGGTCAACAACCGGAAGATCCAGACGGCGGACGACATGTCCGGCCTGCTCAATATGCTGAAGTCCAATCCCGATCTTTCCCTGACGGTCCGCCGCCGGGGGAGCCCGCAGACGCTCAATGTCCGGTTTCAGTGACCCCCGCTATTTGCCGGGTTTGCAATATGTATGAGGCCTATTTCGGTCTGAAGGAAAATCCGTTCACCCTGTCGCCCGATCCGCGGTACCTGTACCTGAGCCCGCAGCACCGGGAGGCGCTGAACTGCCTGATCTACGGGATCGGCGAGAAAAAGGGGTTCATGGTCGTCACCGGCGGGATCGGGACGGGGAAGACTACCCTCTGCCGCTCGCTCTTGGCCGGCCTGGACGGCTCGGTGGCGACGGCGCTGATCTTCAACCCCGCCCTATCCGATCTCGAGCTCCTCAAGACGATCAACCAGGAATTCGGGATCAAGCTCGTGGGAAGGGGGACGAGGAAGCGCTACATCGATGCCCTCAACGCCTTTCTCATGCGGAATTTCGCCGCCGGACGCAACGCCGTCCTGCTGATCGACGAGGCGCAGAACCTTTCGCACACCGTCATGGAGCAGATCCGGATGCTGTCAAACCTGGAGACGGTTCGAGAGAAGCTCATCCAGATCATCCTCCTGGGCCAGCCGGAGCTCCTGCGCCTCCTGGTCCTGCCGTCGCTGCGCCAGCTCAACGAGCGGATCACGGTACGCTACGACCTCAGGCCGCTTGTCAGGGAGGATGTCCGGTGCTATATAGAACACCGGCTCGCAGCGGCGGGCGGTCGGCCGGACGTGGCCTTCACCTCCGGCGCTTACGCGGCCGTTTTCCGCGCCTCCCGGGGGATACCCAGGCGGATAAACGCGATCTGCGACCGGGCGTTGCTGATCGCCTACGGCCGGGACATCAGGTCCATCGACCGGGGGCTGGTCCGGGCGGCGATCAAGGACATCGGTCCGGGCTATCTGACCGATCCTCATGCGGGGCCGGGGGAGAGAACGGTCCTGCGTGTTTTCCTCGGCATCCTGCTGGCGGCGGCGCTGCTGCTGGCGGGGTATCTGTACCGCGGGGAGATTTTCAAATTGCTTGACTGAGACCAAAATGAGTTATATCAATGACGCGCTGAAAAAGGCCCAGCAGGAAAGGGACGGCCGCTACGGGCATTTCGGGGGCATCATCGCCTCCGTTCCGGACGAGGCCCGCCGTCCGCGGCGGCTGATAGTTCCGGGCCTGGCGGTCGCGCTGGCCCTTTTAGTTTCGGTCGCCGTGCTGGCGGTCTTCTTCGCCGTGCGGCAGCCCCTCTCCGTTGAAAAAGGGGTTCCCGCGCCGGTCGTTGCGGGACCATCCACGGCGCCTGAGGCCGTGCCGGTTGAAAGCGCAGCGGCCGGGGCGGTGTCGGCGTCTGAAAAGGCCCCGGCGGGAGAAACGCCCGCGGGCGAGGAGAAGCAAAGAGCGGCCGCTTCAGCGGAAACACCGAAAGCCGAAATCGAAAATGGTGAGAAGCCGGCAATGTCAGCGGCCGCCAAACAGCCGGCTGCGTCGTCGGGAAGTCCGCAGGCCCGGCGGGAGGCGGCGGGCAGGTTCAAGGAGGCACTGCTCGCCCAGCGCAAGGGGGCCCTCAGAGGGGCGGAAGACCTCTACCTGAAGGTACTGGCACTCGATCCCGGCCACGTCCGGGCATTGAACAATCTGGGGGTCCTCTCCCTGGCGCAGAAGAAGCGGGAGAAGGCGATCGTGTACCTCGGCAAGGCCATCGCCCTCAAGAAGGATTACGTCGATCCGTACTACAACCTGGCCTGTCTTTATGCCCGGGATAACGAGATCGAAGAGAGTCTCCGGTACCTGAAGCTTGCCGCGGCCGTCGACGGGAACGTGAAAAAATGGGCGGAGAAGGACGAAGACATGAAGAACGTCGTCGCCTCCCCCGCGTACAAGAAGATCATGGAGGGGCAGGAAAACTGATGTCGTTTGCAAGCAAAAACCCACTTCGCCGTTTTTGGGGGGCGCTCCGGCATGACCCGGCCGACAGGTCCGGGGGCGGGACCGGATCGCCGCACACACGGGGACGACATCTTTCTCCCCGGATATTTTTGATTGTTTTAGCATCCTTTACCCTGACCGTCTTTCTCTTGCCGCAAACGGGAGGGGCGGTCCGCATTGCGGGCGAGGAACAGCAGGCGCCCGCGCCGGTCCCGAAGCCGGCAACCCCCGCCGGAAATGCCGCCGCGCCAGCCCAATCCCAGCCGGCCCGTCCCACCCCGCTCCCGGCCGTCCCGGACGCCGCCTTGCCCGCGCCCGCGCAAGAGGCCGCCACGCCCCCCGTGAAAAAAGCGGAGGAACCGGCCAGGCAGGGGGCGCCCAAGCCACCCGCCGCGGAGGCGCCTGCGCAGGGGAAGCAGTACGTAACGATCGACTTCGACAACGTGGACATGCAGGTCTTCATCAAGTTCGTCGGCGAGCTGACCGGCCGCAACTTCCTGATCGACGACAAGGTCAGGGGCAAGGTGACGGTCATCTCCCCCCGGAAGATCCCCGTCGACGAGGTCTACAGGGTGTTCGAATCGGTCCTCAACATCTACGGCTTTGCCACGGTCGAGGCGGGCGAGGTAACCAAGATAATCCCCGCCCCGGACGCCCGGGGGCAGAACCTGGAGCTGAGACTCAAAAGGGAGGAGATCAGCCCCGAGGACAAGGTCGTCACCCAGATCCTCTCGCTTCGGCACGCCGGTCCCGACGAGATGAAGAAGGTCCTCGACCCCCTGATCTCCAAGAACAGCATCATCCTTGCCTACGCCCCGACGGGGATGCTGATCATCACCGACGTCCTGTCCAATATCAAGCGGCTCCAGGAGATCGTGACGGCCCTTGACGTAGAGGGAGTCGGGGAGGTGCTCTCGTTCGTCCCGCTCCAGGCGGCCCTGGCGACGGAGATCGTCAAGCCCCTGGCGGCGGTCTTCCCGCCCGTAAGGCCGGGGGTCGTGCCGATCCGGATCGTGGCGGACGAGCGGACCAATTCCATCATCCTGCTGGCGAGCGAGACCCACACGGTGAACGTCAAGAAGCTCATCGGCCTGATGGACAAGGATATTCCCCGGAGCGGGGTCAGTCTCCACGTCTACCGTCTCCAGAACGGCGACGCCGAGGATATGGCGAAGGTCCTCATGAACATCCCTCGGGAGACCAAGGACGTAAAGACGCCGCCGCCGGCCGCGGCGCCCGGAGCGCCCGCGGCGGCGAAGACCACCCTCCTGTCCAAGGATGTAAACGTCCTGGCGGACAAGGCGACCAACACGCTGATCATCACGGCGGACCGCGAGGACTACAGGGTCCTCGCGGGGGTCATCCAGAAGCTGGATGTGCCGAGGCCGATGGTGTACATCGAGGCCCTGATCATGGAGGTCTCGGTCAACAAGGCCTTCGCCATCGGGGTCGAGTGGCGCGGCCTGAAGGACATCGGCAGCGGGGCCCTCCGGGGGCTGGGAGCGGACGCGACCGGCCTGGGCATGGGCGGCTTCACCGGGCAGTCCATTATCCCCCAGGTAAACCCGTTGACGGGGGCGGTGACCATGCCGGCCGGCCTGTCGCTGGGCGTGGTCGGCGCGGGAATCAAGATCGGCGACGTGTTTTTCCCCAACATCGGGGCGGTCCTCCAGGCATATCAAAAGGATTCGGACGTCTCGATCCTCTCCACGCCCCAGCTTTTGACGATCAACAATGAGGAGGCGGAGATCAACGTGGGGAAGAACGTCCCCTACATCACCCGTTCGGACACCGGCACCGGCTCGGCGGTGGGCCAGGTTTACGGCCAGAGTTATGAATACAAGGACGTGGGAATCATGATGAAACTCACGCCCAATATCAACGAGGACCAGTTCGTCCGCCTCAAGATCGAACAGCAGGTCACCAAGCTGACCGGCGAGCAGACGTCCACGCCGACTACGCTCAAGCGTACGGCCAAAACGACGGTCGTCATCAAGGACAAGGAGACGGTGGTCATCGGCGGCCTGATCGACGATTCCACCAGCGAGGACACATACCAGGTCCCCTGCCTGGGCGACATCCCCCTTTTAGGCTGGGCGTTCAAGTCAATGTCCCGCGGCCGGGAGAAGAGCAACCTCTTCGTCTTCATCACCCCCCACATCATCCGCAACCAGGCGGAGGCGGCGGCCATCTATCACAAGAAATTGGATGATGTCGGGAAGGTCGAGGAGGGAATCATCAGGATGGACGAGAAAAAGACGATTACAAAACCGCCGGCCGACCGGAAGGAGTGAACAACTAGTAAAAAGGGGACAGCGCCCTATTATTTCTTCAATGATATCAATGCATCGTGTTTTTGCGTGGGCGTGTAATAAGGATAAGGAGATGTAGCCTATATTTTACGCAAGTGTAAGATTTTACTACTGATAAAATAGGGCGCTGTCCCCCTATTCTGAGAGAACAGACGAATGCAAACGTATAAAGGAGAACAGGGATCTCTGGAAGCGCCGGTCCGTCGGGGACCTTCCTTGATGCAAACGATTGCGGCCGTGGACGCGCCGGGAAGGGCGGGGACGGGATTGACCGCCCGGCTGGCCGCCCTGGGCGTCCCGGCGGAAGCCCTCGCCGAGGCGCAGGCGCTGGCCAGGGCCAACGGCGCCGGGATGGCCGACATCCTCGTCCAGAAGAGGCTCATCCCGGAGGAGAAGCTCCTTGCCGCTCTGGGGGCCGAATGCGGCATCCCCTTCTGGAAAGAGCTCCCGACGGACCACATAAACACGGGGTTCACCTCGCTCGTCTCCATCGGGTACCTCAAGAAACAGAAGATAGTCCCCCTGGAGACCCCGGAGGGGTTCGTCGTGGCCATCCACGACCCGGCGAATTTCCAGGCGGTGGACGACCTCTGCCGTCTGCTGGGCCGGCGGGAGCGGCCGGTAGTCCTGGCGACCCAGGAGGAGATCCTGGCGGCGATCAATCTGGCCTACGACCTGAGCCGGAGCACGGCCAAGGAGTTCTTCCAGGAAATGAACGAGGAGTCCACCGACAGCCTCATCTCCGAGATCGAGGAGACCGGGGACCTCCTGGACGAAACGAGCGACGCCCCGATCATAAAGCTCGTCAACCTCCTCCTCTCCGGGGCGATCAAGGACCGGGCAAGCGACATCCACATCGAACCTTACCAGAGCGCCATGAAGGTCCGCTACCGGATCGACGGCATCCTCTACGACATCCTTAGCCTCCCCCGGAAGATCTATTCGCCGCTCGTGTCGCGCGTAAAGGTCATGGCGAAGCTCAACATCGCCGAGAAGCGCCTCCCCCAGGACGGCCGGATCGAGATCAAGATCGCCGACCGGAGCGTCGACATCCGCGTCTCCACGATACCTACGGCCTTCGGGGAGCGGGTGGTCCTGCGGCTCCTGGACAAGACCGCGTCGATCCTGATGCTCTCCGACCTCGGGATGGACGACCGGAAGATCGGCCTCTTCGAGAGCCTGATCAAATCTCCCTACGGGATCATCCTGGTCACCGGGCCCACCGGGAGCGGCAAGACGACGACCCTCTACGCGGCCCTCTCGAGCATCAATTCCGCCGAGGTGAACATCATCACCATCGAGGACCCCATCGAATACCAGATCGACGGGATCGGCCAGATCCAGGTCAACCCGAAGATCGACCTGACCTTCGCCCAGGGGCTGCGCTCTATCGTCCGGCAGGACCCGGACGTCATCCTCGTCGGGGAGATCCGCGACCGGGAGACGGCGGAGATCGCCATCCAGTCGTCGCTCACGGGGCATCTGGTCTTCTCCACCCTCCACACGAACGACGCGGCGAGCGCCGTGACGAGACTCATCGACATGGGGATCGAGCCGTTCCTCGTCACCTCGTCGGTGATCGCAATTATCGCCCAGCGTCTCGTCCGGGTCCTCTGCCCGAAGTGCAAGGAAGCCTATATCCCCGATGACGAATCGCTCGCCAACCTGGGGGTGGACAAGCGGCATCTGGAGAATCACGTCCTTTATAAGAAGCAGGGCTGCGCCGCCTGCATGAACACCGGCTACCGCGGCCGGACGGCGATCTTCGAGATCCTCGTTCTGGACGACCCCATCAAGCGGCTGATCCTGAAGACCTCCGACTCCAACCAGATAGCGGACGAGGCGATGAAAAGGGGGATGACGAACCTCCTGGCCGACGGCGCCCAGAAGGTCCTGGCCGGCATCACGACGATCGAGGAGGTCTTCCGCGTCACCCGGATCATCAAGCGGGAAACCGACCTGGAGGCGTGAGTAGACGGGAGTGAAGCACAACCCGAGCTCGCGGCGAGCGGCAGCGCGGCGCCTGGATATCAGCCCGGCTTGCTGCCATCCCGAGCCTGTCGGGATCTTGCCGGGAAGGAGGCAAGGGGTTTCGATTGAAGGTTCTAAAGCGGGGACGGCGCCCGATGGTTTGCTTGGCCGACTCGGGCGCCGGTCCCCCTTTCTTTTTTGCTGATCCAAACAGTTACGGCGTAAACAGCGGGAACTCCCTGTGCGAGAAATCGTCGTACACCGTAGTCATGCTGAAGAAATTGTCGTTAAAAACGGGTGCGCCGCCTGCGCCCATCAGTATGCCGCCCGATTCTCCCAGCGGGAACATGCTCTGGATCTTGACGGGGCCGGTTCCGGCGTATTCCACCGTGTGCGCGTAGGTGGACCGCGACGAGAAGGGCATCTCCCATACCTTCCCCAGCATGTCGTGTTTATACTCGATAACGCCCCGTTTGCCGGCGCCCCAGGGTGCGGCTCCCAGTGCGGCAAGCGCATTGTCCAGCGCCGCCACGATGATGGCGTCGGCGGTCTGGGGTTTTGCCGGATCCGCGTTCTGGAGCCAGTTGTAATAGTTGCGGACGCTTCCCGCTCTGATGCCGTGGAGAAATACATTGAAGAGCACCATGTCGTTCTTTCCGCCGATGGCGTCGAGCTCCTCGAAGGTCAATTTCAGGGCTTCCTTTATCCACGTGTCCATGAGGACCCAGGCGTCGGCGCGGTTTGTCCCCGCGGCCCAGTTGGCCGAACCGCCGTCCACGAAATGACCGTCCCAGGCGGCGAGCAGGGCAAGAGCCGCCGTACGGGCCGCATTGGGGGCATCCGGCGCCGTGTTTACCGCCGCGGTGAAATAATCGGAGACGAATTTCCAGGGATTCCCCCCGGCGCCGAAGGAGTCCGTGGTGGCGATATTGAGGGCGAGGTTCCTTATGTCAGCGAAGGTCAGGTTGTTGTTTGCGGAGAGGTATTCGTCGATGACATGGGCCCGGTGGAACGTGCCGAGCAAGTAGGAGGTGTTGTTGGGCGGATTGTCGTAGCCGGGATTCGTCTTGTTGTTCCAGCCGCAGTAATAACCCTGGCTGGTATTGCGGTCGGTAGAACGGGCAATGAGATTCGCCGCATCCCACTCGAGGGCCGTCCCCGCGGCGCCCTGCGGCAGCCGCCATTCGCCGTAAGGACGGACGGGGTTCCTTCCCGACATCCAGTACGCTATATTCCCGTCCTTGTCGGCGTAGGTGTAGTGCTGGGACAGGGGCACGAGTTCTATGGCCGCCCCGAACTCGTCCATGCTGGTGGCGCGGGCGAGATCGATAAACGCCCTGATGAACTTGAATTCATAACCCCAGTGGGAATATTTCCAGGAAATGACCGGGTTCGCGCTGATGACCGGCCCGCGGGCGGTCCTGTATACGGGAAGAAGCTCATCGGCGGCGCCTTTTACCTTGATGGTCTCCGTCCTGTGGAGGACCATGGCGGCGGGCGATTCGAGGTAGTAATCCACCGAATGGCCGTGGCCCACCTGCATGGACCAGGCATGGTGCGGCGTCCGGCCGATGACTATCGAGGGAAGCCCCGGGACTATCATCCCGGAAACATTAAAGCCGGCGGCCCGGATCGAACCCTCGCCGATGATGGAAGGCACGGTAAAGCCCATCTGCGGGCCCGAGTAGAGGATGGGATTGCCCGAGGCCGTCTTGCTTCCTTTTACCGCCCAGGCATAACTGCCCATCTTTACGTTGGCGTTTATCTTCTCGAGATTTTCCTCGATTTGCGCGCGCGTCTCGGCCAGGCTTTGGGCTATCCCGGTCAGATCGGGAAAAGACGGAGGGTTTTCCATGAGCGGGGAGCGTCTTTCTTCCGGAACAGCCAGGGGAACTCTGAGAGGCTTGGGGATATACGTCAGCGCGTCGGGGTCGTTTACCCAGCGCAGATCCTCGAACATGTTCGTTCCCTGCGCAGCCCCGTAAGCAGCCACAAGCTTCTGGTACAAGGCCGCGTTGTCTATCTGTCCCGTCGTCGCGGCTTCGGCGTCGAACCTTCTCATCATGAAAGCCGCCCAGGCCAGGACATCCTTGTATGTCCAGTCCTCGGGCGTCAAGCCGAGGGCGGCGAACTCGAAGGGAAGCAGGGCAGAATTGGCGCGAATCTCGGCTATGCGTTTGTTGATGCCCGCGACATAGCCGTTGAGCACTTCCCTTGCCTCCGCATCCATCGAAGAGTAGCCGTCTTGCAGCTCCTGATCGGAATACCCGGTGGTGCGCACGAATATATCCGTTGCCAGCTGGGTGGGGCCGAATATCTCCGCCAGCCTTCCCCGGCCGGTCCTCCTGAATGTCTCCATCTGCCAGAGCCGGTCGGTGGCGACGGCATAGCCCACGGCGCTGAAGACGTCATACAGCCTGTCCTGCTCCGAGCCGGTGACGAACCAGACGCCTTGGGCGTCGCGCGTGGTTGTTACAGTGGACGGCGCGGGGGATGGGTCGCTGGAAGAACATCCCAGCCCAATGATAGCAATGGAGATCAGAAGAATGGTCAATGTCAGCCAGCGGGAACATAACCGTTTCGAAACACGAAATTTCCTTTTCATAATCTCTTGCCCTCCTTTTGAGTGATTTGGACTAAAAATACAAAAGCCTCCAAGAGATCCTTGGATCCTCTTGGAGGAACACTGCTGTCCCAACGTTAATCGAATAGATTCAACTGGTTGCTGATATGGTCCATTTGGTTTGTGTAGTTGACGTTTGAAAGTGCTTGATAAATGGGTTCTTTTTCGAAAAGGGTGACGCTTA